>Ga0247725_1000008_pt1 | contig 354639 bp, 299 predicted proteins | sample OKSTACKMCFT3sol_FD_183021 | JGI IMG/M metagenome (GOLD analysis project Ga0247725, IMG submission 183021) | Subsurface sediment microbial communities from gas well in Oklahoma, United States - OK STACK MC-FT3-sol | ecosystem: Environmental > Terrestrial > Deep subsurface > Rock core/Sediment...
CGCTGGAGTGGGGCTACGCGGGACTGGGAATTGAACGATGAAGTCTGGCTAAATCCGGAACAGAAACCGCCAGAGGAATTAAGAAAAGCTGCATGACTTGACGCGACATCTTTGTTGACAACTACCGGAGACGGCGGTCGCCGTGCCGCAGGATTGGACATTAGTAAAATTAATCAGTCCTTTCTGGCGCGACAGTAGCGGATTAGTGTCATTAGCGTAACCATTCAACGAGAAGCTTGAGGCCCGGGCGGTTTCTCCCACTACGATCACTAAAATTACTGGCTTTCGCCCTTCGATCCACGTTCGCCCTTTAATTGCATCCCGTCCGAGCGCCTTCACTACGGTGGGCGTGCGCAACCGAATGCTAGCATAGGCTTGAGTCGCCTGAATGAGGTTCATTGGAGTCAGCCTATACCGCAGTTCATGGTATTGGCGGAAAGTAGGGGCCAAGGTCTTGAACGTTAATACTAACAATATGATGGCGACGCAGATCACACCAGTAAATAAGATGGCACGCTTCGTCATCCCACCAATGCCGCGAGGATAAATAATCTTTGTGCCGGCTAGGCAAATTGAAGGAATAATACCTAGAAATGTAACGTAGACGAACATCTTCCAATTTAACAACTCTGCTGCCTCATTGAAATCGGTCTCAAATACATTCTGGATCATTGTTTTATCTATAGCAATACCATATTGGTGTATAAAATAATTAATGCCAGAAGAAATAACGATGGCCGTGATAACAACCGGCTTGAAAATCTGACTAAAACTAAATAAAGTTAGAATTCCTATAAAAAATAGCGCCAGAATAGCGAGCATTCCCAGTAGTAGCGGAACGCGAGCAAAATCGATGCCATCGATGTATTCGATATAACCTACCCAAAACCCCGAGTTCGAAAATATCGACAAATACAAAGCAACGATTACAATTGCCGAAAAAACACTAAGACGCTTCTGGAAGATCTTCGTCATTTGATTACCCTTAATGAATCATTGCCTACGAGGCAAAATAATTCACACAGAGTAAATTTTTAACCGTATCACCAAAGTTAGAATAATGTTAAATTTCCGATAAATTGAGAATAAAAAATGATGAAGGCATCAAATATTTCATTCTTGTTAGGCGTTTTCACACTAAGTTGTAACCGCATAACAATAATTTTGATAGCAAGAGTGGAGCAAACAAGATCGCCCAAGTCAGTGCAGCTAGCAATATCGTAATGAACACGGCTGCGCTGCCAAGATCCTTCGCTCGCCCTGATAGAATATGATAGTCGAGCGATACTCTGTCGACCACAGCCTCTACAGCAGAGTTGAGCAACTCCACTATCAGAACAAGCAGCAAGACACTTGTCAGCGCAAATTTTTCGATTGTTGAAACTGGCGCACATATAGCGATCACTATTCCCGGGCAAACTATCAACATCTCCTGACGGAAAGCATGCTCATTTCGCCACGCGGAGCGAAGTCCTTTTATTGAGTAGCCAAATGCAGCTGTCACCCGTTTAGCGCCACCGTCGCTTTTATATTGGCTTAAATAATTTTCGTCGAGTTTCATAAATATTTAGTTTAAATTTCTATCACTTTTTATTTACACGATTATATAACATTACAAGCTTACGATATCGCTACGAGTTCCTAATCCACTTAATCTCCAAATGCTCTCATAAAACCTGTAAATTCAGAGTTAAAACAAACGAAAGAAAACGTTAAAAATATGAAATTAGTACAAAACCCGTAGAGGGCGGACCGGTCGTCGCAGCACAACCAACATGGGGAAATCATTTGGCACCGGGATGTAATCCGATCAATTTTGTGGGCTGAAGAATGCGCAAGTAGTCGACTATTTTGGAGAGTTTCTATGTTCCAGTATTTTTAGGCACTCAGCGTGTGATGCTGAATCAATCCAATCGCTGAGACTTGCATATTCAAGCGATCGGTATAGGCAGTCACTATCTTATTTCGCACCTGAAGCGTCTCCTGAAAGACAATACTCGATTTTTGCATCGCTATTATGATGTCCGCTAAGCTGATCGAGTTGTCATCTGGTGTAAAAAGCCGCCCTAGCACCCGCACCTCTACAGAATGGTCGCTTGCTGCCAGAAATGTCTTTTTCAAAGTCTGCGCGACTTCACTCTTGACTGCTGGCTTGCTGCCGAGCGCAGCTACAGAATTTACGATTTCTTGCGATAATACTGGCTTACTCGGCCCCGCCTCCATTTGCTCCCAGACAGCCTGAATTTGCTTCCGCCTAGACTATCAATACGGCTAATCGTCATAGGCACGCCACGTTTTAAAAAAGCCTTTACCCTTAGAGAGGATATGAGCTTGCTTTCGAAATTTTGGATATTCTAATGGTTATCTTGCTAAGCGTTCGTTAAATTCATGTCAAACTCGCGCGTCGCGCACCGTGGGACAATTTCAAGCACTTCGTTCACATGTTTTTAAATTGGGTGAAACCCGACGACCCAAGTATCATTCTGTAGGAGGTTTGGCTAAGGAACAAGATTAACGTTGGAATGGAAGAGCGATCCTCAGCTCTTTTGATATTTAATCAAACCGAAGTTTGGCTTCCTAGCGGTTAAGCCTGCGATTGGCGTAAAATGCGCTCTCCCCTTGCGCTGAATGCCCATTTTTAGCTACAGTCTTAGTTGCTTTCAGGTAATCGATAGACAAGGTCATAATTAAGTTGATATGTCTGTGAATGAAATGCTTTATTACAAAAAAATCGAAGGAAAAACCCCAGATCAATCCCGACATACTAGCTCTTCTGCTAGGAAAACTACGTTAATAGTTTGCTGGATAAAGCTCTCGTTCGATCAGCTCGATCAAAATATGAATAATCTTGATGTGCATTTCCTGAACCCGATCAGCAAACGCCCTAGAAGGACAACTGATACAGACGTCACATAGGTCCTCCAGGGGCGAACCAGCCGCCCCAGTCAACGCGATGACCTGCATGCCGAGTTTACGAGCCATCTGCGCTGCTAATAGAATCGACGGACTTTTCCCGCTAGTGCTGATCGCAAGCAGGACATCGCCGCGACGGCCGTGGGATTCGATGTACCGGCTGAACACATGTTCGTACCCGTAGTCGTTCGCTACGCACGTGATGTGAGTGGGGTCGCTGATTGCAGTTGCGGCAATTCCCGGGCGGTCGCGCCGGAACCGCCCTGTCAGCTCTTCCGCGAAATGCATTGCGTCGCACATTGATCCGCCATTACCGCACGAAAAAGCCCTGCCGGTGCTACGAAAAGCGGTCACTAAGAGATGAACCGCGTCAGCAACACTCTGGAGCTTGCTTTGATCATTTACAAACTGATCAAGCACCTGCTGCGCTTCGGTCAAGCCATTTTTGATATGTCCAATCATATAATTTCCTATACAGTCAATGACTTGTGCGTGACTCGAAACTGTGTGTTCCTGTCGCCTGTTCACATGGTGTATGCTCAACCTGGACGGTTGAATGGTTAATGTCGAATTTGTCCTCAAGAGCGCGACGTACCCTGGCCAACAGGGTACCGTCGTCAGCTTGGTCGGGATCGCGTACAACGTGCACCGTCAAGCTCACCTTGCCGCTCGTGATGGCCCACACGTGCAGGTCGTGGATGGTAGCGACGCCCGGGACGGCCAAAATGGTTTTCTCCACGTCAGCAAGGACGATTTCCTCAGGCACGCCCTCAAGCAATACATTCAAGCTTGCTTTTAATAGCACCCAAGTACGTGGCAGTACCCATAGGCCAATTACCACTGCAATCACAGAATCGATCCAAGCATCCCCGGTCCAGCGAATTACAAGCGCTCCGATGATCACACCGATCGATCCCAGCATGTCACTCCACACCTCAAGATAAGCGCCTTTCACATTCAGGCTCGAGTCCTTGCCGGCTGCAAGGAGCCGCATGCTAACCAAGTTGATGACCAGGCCAAGTACTGCCACGATCAACATGGCCCCGGAGGCGATTTCGGGAGGATCCTGCAGACGCTTCCACGCTTCCAACAAGATGTACATGGCAACCATGAACAGCAGGATTGCGTTCATGGCAGCCGCCAGGATTTCAAAACGGTAGTAGCCAAAGCTGCGCTGCTTATCGGCCGGCCGGCGACCGATTTGAATCGCCGCCAACGATATCGCCAGTGCAGCGGCATCCGTGAACATGTGCGCGGCGTCAGAGATTAACGCCAAGCTATTGGTCATGATACCAGCGATGAGCTCAGCGACCAGGAACGTTGACGTCAGGCCAAGCGCGATCCACAAGGGACGCGTGTTTTGCGCGGGTGAAATGGCTTGGGAGTGTGAATGACTCGAACCCATAGTGTCTCCTCTATTCGTTATATCGTTAGTTTCAAGATCGAGGCCGGCGTCGGGCCTCGACAGTCCGGCATCAATACGATCCGATCAAAATCTGTGCATGCCGAGCTGTTCTCTAATCGAACAACCGACTCAGTTGCACTACCTGCGGTGCCAGCACAGCCAACACCATTATCACCATCAGGCCAATACCTACGATGCCGTCGGCATTTTGGAATCCTGCTGCAATCGCCGCGGCAATGAGCAACGGGGCCGCAAATGGAAGTGCTACGGTAGTGGCCCCGGCCAAGGCGATCGCACCCTTGTGTCCGGTGCGATACCAGTGATAAAGCCCACGTATAAGACCGACCACAAATGCGCATGATGCGCCCGGCAACAACTCACGTGGCGCCAGGTTTGGCGCGTGATTCAAGGCATGCACTGCGCTGCCAGCAAGAAATGGGGTGAGTGACAGCAGGACGCTGGCAACAACAAGGCGCAGTGTAGCGCTTTGCCCTAGCCCGCCCCTTTTGTGCCCGTCCTCTTCAAAATTCCCGCCGTACAGCATTACAACGGCAAGCTGATACGACGCGCCTGCGGCCAAAGAGACGCTCTCCCAACAGAAAGCGCCGTACGTAGTCCAGATGACCGCCAGAATGCTCGCTCCCAGAACTACATGCGAGACGACGGTATCGAGACCGCCGGATGTCACGCGCATAATAGAAACCTCCCAAACGCGGCAGAGCGATGCGCCCCACTTCAATCAAGTGCGACCTAACAGCGCAGAAAGCCTGTCAAGATCGACGTCGATCGTCAACCTGGCCTCTGCGGGACGGCGCGTTGACTGCACCGCCCCGGCGCATCTTCCGCGCAACCGTTCACACCGGGGTCACTACACGACTTTCACGCAAAGGGCCTTCGGGATCCTTTCGGTGTGCCATGCGATAAAGGAGCGGCAGTACCAGCAGGGTAAGTGCCGTCGAGGACAAAATGCCGCCAATCACCACCGTGGCCAGCGGACGCTGAACTTCGGCGCCAGTACCGGTGGCAATCGCCATCGGCACAAACCCGAGCGACGCCACCAGTGCCGTCATCAGTACCGGGCGCAGGCGCGTAAGTGCTCCATGCGTTATGGCTTCATCGAGCGACATGCCGTCTTCACGCAGCGACCGGATGAAGGAGATCATTACCAGCCCGTTCAGCACAGCTACCCCTGACAAGGCAATGAAGCCGATCGCTGCCGTAATAGACAGAGGAATGTCTCGCAGTGCCAACGCCGCAATGCCACCGGTCAAGGCAAAAGGAATGCCAGTAAACACCAGCAGTCCATCTTTCACGTTCCGGAACATCATGAAAAGCAGTATGAACACCAGCAACAGTGCGAGAGGCACGACGATCTGTAAGCGCTGGGTAGCCGATTGCAGTTGCTCGAACGTACCGCCCCACGTGGTCCAGTAACCAGCCGGGATGCGAACGCTCTTGGCCAGCGCCTCCTCTGCTTCCGGCACGAAGCTGCCGATATCGCGCCCGCGTACGTTGGCACTGATCACGATCCGTCGCTTGCCGTCTTCTCGGCTGATTTGGTTAGGGCCAGGCGCAATGTCGAGTGTGGCCAACTCGCCTAAAGGAATGAAGTTCGTAGCGTTCTCGCTGCCGGCGGCGCCAGGGCCCGAGCGCGCCGGCAAGGCGATCGGAAGCCGACGTAGCGCCTCAAGGTCAGTTCGCTGTACCTCCGGCAGCCGCACAACGATCGCAAAGCGGCGATCGCCTTCGAACATGGTACCGACCTCGCCGCCACCGGTTGCCGCCGAGATGGTTGCCTGAACGTCAGTGATGTTCAGGCCGTAGCGCGCTGTCTTGTCACGGTCGATATTGACCGTCAGCATCGGCAAGCCGGTAGTCTGCTCTACTTTCACCTCAGCCGCGCCGGGCACTCGCTGCAGTACTGCGGCAATCTGGGCGCCAGTCGATGCCAGCACGTCCATATCGTCCCCATACAGCTTTACAGCCACGTCGCTGCGTACTCCCGATATCAGTTCGTTAAAGCGCAGCTGGATAGGTTGCGAGAACTCATACGCGTTACCGGTATATTTTTCCGCCTCTTCCTGGATCGCTTCAACCAGCTCAGAGTGGCTGCGCTTGGGCTTCGGCCAGTCCGACTCCGGTTTGAGCATGATGTAGCCATCAGAAATATTTTGCGGCATGGGGTCAGATGCGATCTCGGCTGTCCCGGTACGAGCAAAGACACGTTCAATCTCAGGGAATCTCGCTTTCAGACCGACTTCCAGCTTCTTTTGCATGTCCACAGACTGAGTCAGGCTAGTCGCTGGAATGCGTAGAGCCTGAATCGCAATATCCCCCTCATTCAGGTTTGGAATAAATTCGCTGCCCAGGCGCGTTGCCAGAAGCCCTGAGAGCACCACGATCACGATTGAGGCGGTCAGTACGATCGGCCCATTACGCAGCACGACACGCAGCGCCGGTTCATACGCGTTGCGCGCCATCGTCATCAAACGATTTTCTTTTTCCGCCACACGTTTGCCTATGAACAAGGCCACCGCTGCAGGTACAAAAGTGATCGACAGGATCATGGCACCCAGCAGTGCAATCACGACAGCAAAAGCCATCGGATGGAACATCTTGCCCTCTACGCCGCTCAGCGCGAAGATCGGGAGGTACACCACCATGATGATCAATTGACCGAACAAGAGCGGTCGGCGCGCCTCTTTAGCGGCAGCAAACACTTCCCGAAAACGCTCCTCTAAAGTCAGCTCACGCTTGTTCTGTTCCTGCGCATGCGCCAGGCGCCGAACACAATTTTCGACGATCACGACAGCGCCGTCGATGATGATGCCGAAGTCGAGCGCGCCCAAGCTCATCAGGTTCGCACTGACGCGATAAGTAACCATCCCCGTGAATGTGAAGAGCATGGACAAAGGGATAACCATCGCAGTGATAATCGCCGCGCGAATGTTGCCCAAGAACAGGAACAAGATCACGACGACTAGAATTGCGCCCTCAAGTAAGTTCTTGCGCACTGTAGAAATTGCTTTGTCGACCAGCACAGTGCGGTCATACACAGGAACGGCTTTCACACCGGCGGGCAAGGTTTTGTTGATCTCGACCATCTTTTCAGCGACCAGTTGAGAGACCTGCCGACTGTTCTCACCGATGAGCATGAATACGGTACCGAGCACGACTTCGACACCATTGTCGGTCGCGGCGCCCGTGCGCAATTCACGACCAACAGCGACGTCGGCGACATCGCGAATACGCACCGCGACCCCATCCTCGTTCTTCAAGACGGTGTTTCGAATATCGTCGATGGTGCGTACCTGGCCGGGCGCGCGGATCAGGAGCTGCTCGCCCGATCGCTCGATGTAACCTGCGCCCGTATTGTCGTTGTTGCTCTCAACCGCTGTGGCGACATCAGCCAGAGTGACCCCATAAGAGCTGAGGCGGTTCGGATCGGGGGTGATATGGTATTCCTTGGCGTAGCCACCGATCGAATTGATTTCGGTAACGCCTGGTACCTGACGCAGTTGCGGCTTGATGATCCAGTCCTGTACTTCGCGCAGGTCCGTTGGGGTATAGGGTGTGCCGTCAGGCTTTTTTGCCCCTGCTTCGGTCTCAACCGTCCATAAGTAGATTTCGCCCAAGCCGGTAGAAATTGGCCCCATCACCGGCGTCGCACCTTCCGGCAGTCCTTCGCGCGCTTCTTGCAGTCGTTGGTTGACCAGCTGACGCGCGAAATAGATGTCAGTGCCGTCGTTGAAGATGACGGTCACCTGCGACAGCCCGTAACGCGACAGTGAGCGTGTTTGCTGTAATCCAGGCAGGCCGGCCATCACAGTCTCGACAGGATATGTAATGCGCTGCTCGACCTCGAGCGGCGAGTAGCCTGGCGCCGATGTATTGATCTGGACCTGCACATTGGTGATGTCGGGTACTGCGTCAATCGGCAGGCGCTGATAATTGTAGACGCCGATCGCCGCCATGGCGAAGACCAGGCCCATGACGAGCCAACGGCTGTCAATGGCAAAACGTATGATGCGTTCAAACATGGAATCCCCTTTTAATGGCCGTGCTCGGCGCTACCCTTGCCGAGTTCGGCCTTGAGCACGAAGCTTCCGCCGTTGACATAGCGCGTACCTGGGCGCAAGCCTTCGAGGATTTCGACTCCTTTGCCGTCGATGGTGCCGGTCACGACCGGCTGTGCGCGAAAGCCACCTTCGACAGCGACGAAGACAACCGGCTTGTCTTCGACCGTCTGTATGGCGTTGACAGGGACAGCAACTGCGGCCTGTTTGGTTCCTTGCACCAGCATGACGTCGACGAATAGCCCTGGACGCCAAGCGCCGCCTGGGTTGGCGATGACCACGCGCGCAGTTGCAGTGCGCGTCTGTGCCCCGACCAACGAACCCACGTAGCTTACTTTACCAACCGCAGTCAGGTCTGAGCCAGTGGCTGTGACGGTCGCCGATGCGCCGCTGCGCACGCTCCCCAAATCTTTTGGCGTGACAGCGATGTCTACCCAGACCCGCGACAAGTCAGTCAGTACGAACACATTGGTGTTTTCCTGCACCGCTTCGCCCAAGGTGATGTGCTTCTCCACGACGACGGCGTCAAACGGTGCACGCAATTCGTAACGGTTCAATGCGCCGCCTGCGACAGAAACTTCGAGCGCTGCCAGTTTTGAGCGAGCAGTCTGCAAGGCAAGCTCAGCTTCACGCAATGCCTGCTCCGCCTGTTGATAGTCCTGCTGGGCTGAAATGCGGTCCTGCCACAGTTTTTTCTCTCGCTCGTAGACGGTTTTTGCCATCCCAAGCCTGACCTGCGCGGCATTAGCAGCGCTTCGCAGGTCAGCCAGATCCGGGCTGGAGATCACAGCAAGCACTTGTCCCTTCTTGACTGTTTGCCCCAGCTGCGCGGGAACCGATTCGGCCACCCCGCTCAAGCGCGGCACCACATGCGCCGTCAGGTCGTCATTGACGCGAACTTCGCCGGGAAGTTTCACCATGTTATTGATCGTGGCCGGACCGGCAATTGAGGTCGTGATTCCCGCCTTCTCAGTCTGCGTGACCGACAGCTTGACCAACCCCTCGTCGTCATGCGTTTCTTCTGAGCCCTCTTCGCCGGCGGTGCGGCTTTCTTTCGCCCCTTCTGTTTTCTCGGTTTCGGCGTGACCATGGGCGTCTTCCCCTGCGCCGCCTTCGCCACCGTTCTTGTTCCAGAACAGTATTGTCATGGCCAGGACGGCGCCAATGGCCAAGATCGCGGCGATGATCGGCAGACTTTTCTTTTGGTGATTGCTTAGTGATTTCATTGCATGTGTTCCTTGAAAATAGCTGTAGCATCAGGGCCAGCTGTGGGCGCGACACGTTCAATATCCGTGGCTGCCCGATAGCGCTCCGAGAGGCTGCGCAGGTAGAGCGTGCGCGCCTGAATCAATGCGCGTTGGGTGTCAAGCACGTCGAGGAACCCAAATTTGCCGAGCTCAAAACCGATCACCGCGGCGTCGTACGCCTGTTGTGCCGCCGGCACCATTTCAGTCTTTAGGCTATCGAGTTGTAACTGCGCGACTTCGGCACGTTGGCGTGCGTCGGCGAGTTCTTCGTACAGGCGTAGGCGTTCAGCTTCCAGTTCGTCGCGCGCTTGGTCCACGCGTCTAAGGGCAGCGAGCATGTTGCCTTGGTTACGATTAAACAAGGGCAGCGGCATGGACACGCCAAATACTGCTTCACTGCTCCCGCGCTCGCGATCACGCTGAGTTCCCACCGTGACTGATAAATCCGGTATCCGTGCTGAACGTTCTATGGTCACCTGCGCGTTTTGCCGACCCACTTGCGCCTCGGCTTGTCGCAATTGCGGCGATGCACTCATGCGTTGCTCGAGTTCTGCCATCGCAGGGATGGCGGCGAACTCGACGGCCGGCATCTGCAACGGCTGTGCGACGGCATGCGAAATCCCCATCAGCGCAGCGAGCCGGCGCCGAGCTGATGCCAGGTCGGCCATCGCCTGAGTCAGTTCCATGCGCACAGCCGACTCCGCCACGCTGGACCGGGTCTGCTCGACCGGCGATATCTTACCTGCAGTGACACGACGACTTGCGGCATTTGTCCCGCGCTGGGCAATCTCTAATGCTGCTTCGGCGAGAACAATGCGCTCCTGCGCAGTCAAGGCTTCCATATAGGCCGCCATGACGTCCGCGCGCAGCGTAGCGCGTCGAACATCTAGTGACCGGGCAGCTAATAACTGCTCCTGTTCGGCGGCAGCAACACGCGCCCCACGTTTGCCGCCAAGCTCGATAGTCTGGGTGATTTGTGCTGTCTCGACTCGGGAACGACGGTCGGTCCCTTCGGTCGACAGGGACAGCTCCGGATTGGGCAGAACACCGGCCTGGAGGCGGCCGCCCTCGGCGATCCCTATTGCGTGCGATGCTGCGCGCAGACCGGGGTTATTAGCATACGCCGCGCGAATAGCTTGTTGGAGAGTCAATGGGAGCTGTACACCATTGGCAACGCCCGGCGTTATAGATTGGTCGCGCAGTATTTCCGACTGCGCTGATTGAGCGTAAAGGGGAGCCGACTGCGCAAGCAGCAAGAGCGCCCCCAGGATCATAGATCTGGATTGCATGGATAACTCCGAGGTGAAAGAATCGAAAGCTATCCGGCGACTGCGCATGCCCCGACCTGGCGCCAAAGCGCACGATCTGAAACATCGAGGATTACCTAGAAATAAAAGGAATTGCCGCCGGACTTAAATGGCGGCAGCCCACTGCGGGCGCTCAGGAGGAACCTGAGGAACTGAGGCGAATTTGACGTTAATACTGGTTGGTGCAACGCTTTCCGTAAGCAGATACTGCGTCACAGGTGCGGCCGCAGGAGCCAACACCGCATGAGCACAAGACGAACAATGCGAGTGCTGAGCAACCTTCTTGGTCGAGGCAGGCTTGCCATCATTGGCAGCTTCCGCGACCTGATCGTGGACATCGGCCTTGTGTTGGTGATGTCCGAGGTGCTGCGCCGCGCGCCCAGTCTCATGCATGCAATAGGCGCTGATCGCACTCCAGGTGAACTGGAATGCGAGCATCATCAGCAAGCAGGTGAGAAATCGGCGGGTCATGGGGAACAGTATATCATCGTGCACTGTTAATCGTTGCGCTCATGCAGGCTTATGCGCAACAAGCGCATGCCGTTAAAAATGACGAGCAGGCTCGCGCCCACGTCGGCAAAAACGGCCATCCAGAGAGTCGCCCAACCACCAATTGCGAGTATCAAAAACACGATCTTAATCAAAAGGGCGGCGCCGATATTTTGCTTTAGGATGGCCCCGGTAGCGCGGCTAAGGACAATAAACTGCGGCAGTTTGCGAAGGTCGTCTTCCAGCAGCGCGACATCGGCCGTCTCGATCGCAGTATCGGTGCCCGCTGCGCCCATGGCGAAACCGATGCTCGAGCGTGCCAGGGCCGGCGCGTCGTTAATGCCATCACCAACCATCCCTACGCTTCCATGGCGTGCCAGTTCCTCGTCGATGACAGAGAGTTTTTCTTCCGGCAGCAAACCGCCTCTGGCATCATCGATTCCGACCTGTCGCGCAATGGACGCTGTTGCAGCAACGTTGTCGCCACTGAGCATCACGGTGTGAATCCCGAGGCGATGGAGACGCTCGACGGCCTCAATGCTTGTTGGGCGGATCGTGTCGGCCACGGCTATGATCGCAAAGACACGTTGGCCGTTGATCAGGGCTACGGCGGTCTTGCCCTCGCCTTCTAGTTTTGCGATCAAACTGCTAGCCTGTTCGTTTGTAATTCCTAGTTCGTCCAACAGTCTCGTGTTACCGAGGTGATACAGAACGCCGTCGATACGCCCTTGCGTTCCACGCCCACCAAGGGCCTTGAAGCTCTCTACCTCAGCCAGTTGCGTGCCTGCCAACTCATCATGCCAATGGCGACTGATGGCACTGGAGACCGGGTGGTCCGAGCGTGCGGCGAGCGACGCGGCAAAGAACAACGCGGCCTCATCGGGATCATCGACAGGAACGACGTCGGTGAGCGAAGGTTTCCCGCGCGTGATGGTGCCCGTCTTGTCGAGCGCGATGTAACGCAACTTCGCGCCCTGCTCCAGGTAGACACTGCCCTTGATTAGCACTCCCGCTCGGGCGGCGCGCGCCAAACCGCTCACCACCGTCACCGGTGTTGAAATGACCAGTGCGCATGGACAGGCGATGACGAGCAATACCAGCGCTTTATAAATCCAGTCCATCCAGTCTCCGCCAAGAAACAGAGGCGGCAAGATTGCTACGAGCAAGGCGATGACAAATACGACTGGCATATAAACGGCGGCGAAGCGCTCAATGAACCGCTGTGTCGGAGCCCGCTTTCCCTGGGCTTCCTGCACAGTTCGAATGATGCGCGCCAGAGTCGAGTTGCTATGTAATGAAGTGACCTGATATTCGAATGAGCCGCTCTCATTGATCGTCCCGGCAAATACCTTGTCCCCTACGCCCTTCGCTACCGGCATGCTTTTCCCGGTGATGGGTGCTTGATTGACGGTAGACTCGCCGGCGGTGACCTGGCAATCCATACCGACCCGCTCACCAGGCGTAACGCGTGCAAGAGCGCCGACATTGACACCGGCGGCATCGCGCTCTGCCCATACGCCATCGTTACCGCGAACAGTGACACGATCGGGCGTCAATGCCATCAGACTTTGGATGGCATTGCATGCGCAATCTAGAGCATGAGACTCGATCAATTCGGCCAGTGCGAACAAGACCATCACCATTGCGGCCTCCGGCCACTGCCCAATAAGCACGGCGCCAGTGACCGCGATCGACATCAGTGCGTTGATGTTCAGGTTCCGATGCCGTAGCGCGGCCCACCCTTTGCGATAGACGTCCGGCCCGGTGAGCGCGATGGCTAGCACCGCAAGCACAATCACCAAACGTGAGTCCTCGTCTCCGGTCGTCCATACGATAACTTCGGCACTAACCGCCGCTGCCAAGCGGAGCCGAGCAAAAGTTAGATGAACGGGGCGCGCGACGGCTCGGCGGGGGTGACTTGGTCCGCTCGGGCATCACTGGGCTCGAAGAATCCGGCTGATCAGGATCTTGCATGCGAATGGGTTCCGGAACTGCCATTAGCACCGGCATCATGGCAAGTGCGCGGATCGCCGCAAGAATGGGCTCAGGAGCAGGCAGCGTGTAAGTGACCCTCAACGCCGTTGCATCAGGTTATAGTCGAGCGCTACGACGCCAGGCAGTTTGGCGAGCGCGTGGCGAAGGAGACGTTCTTCCGTGGGACAGCACATCTGCGCGATGTGGATCGTTACCTCTTGCGGAGCATCCTCTATCGCTAGTTCGTTAGCAAGCGGTGCTGCAAGCGGTTTGATCTCGCAACAGAATTTCGACTGGCATTCCGACATGGTCGTCTCTCAGATTTGTGTATAGTAGCTATTTAAATCCCTGTGGCGGGTACAGGGTCAAGCATCATTTGCATAAGAGGACGGATATCATGAAAATAGGCGAATTGGCCCAACGCTCCGGGTGCCTGGTGGAAACCATCCGATATTACGAACAAATTGGGTTGCTGGCCCCGCCCGATCGCAGCGCAAACAACTATCGATCCTATGGGCATGTACATGCTGAACACCTAGGCTTCATCAGGCATTGCCGAGTTCTGGATATGCCACTAGACGAGATTCGCAAGCTCCTCGACCTACGGGACTTCCCCGAGCAGGACTGCGACGGGGTCGACACTTTGCTGGATCAGCATATTGCCGAGGTAAGTGAACGGATTGCGGCGTTGACGACGCTCGACGAGCAATTGAGGCACTTGCGCAGCAGATGCAACAGCACGGATGCAACTCGCTCGTAAGCGATACTCAAGCACTCGGAGGCATCTGAATCAAGGTGGCCGCGCCGAACGTTCCATGCCGACCAAAGCATCCTGACGTTTGACCTGCGCTTCGGCCTGACGCAGTTGCGGCGACATGGTTGACCGCTGCTCGAGCTCGTTCAACGTTGGTACGGCAGCGAACTCGACGGCTGGCATCTGGAGTGGCTGGGCAATCGCTCACGTGCTGCCCATTAGTACCGCTAACTTGCGTTTGGCTGACTTTAGGTCGGCTGTTGCTTGGGCGAGGTCAAGACGCACGGCCGATTCTGCAACACTCGCACAGGTTTGTTCGAATGGCGATATCTTGCCGGCAGCGACGCGCCGACTCGCGGCATTCGTCGCACGGCTTGCGACCTCAATGGCCGCCTCGGCCAGACCGACCCGCTCTTGCGCTGTCAAGGCCTCCAGATAGGCCGCCATCACGTCGGCACGCAACATCGCTCGTCGCACGTTCACTGCTTGGACGGCGAGTAGACTTTCTTGTTCGGCGACCTCGATGCGGGCGCTTCGTTAGCCGCCGTGCCCGATGAGCTGGGTGATCTGAGCGGTCTCGACCCTGGACCGACGGTCGGTTGCTTCGGTGGATAGAGCCAGCGCAGGGTTGGGTATGACGCCTGTCTGAAGCCTCCCTCCCTCGGCGATGCCGATCGCCTGTGATGCTGCTCGTAAGCCTGGGTTGCCTGCGTACTCGGCCTGCAACGCCTGCTGCAGGGTTAGCGGCAGTAGCGACGTATTCCTGGCGACCGGCGTACTGTTTGGATCGCGCAAAATTTCCGTTTGCGCGTAAAGGGGCGTCGACTGCGAAAGCAGTAGCAGCGCGCCCATGATCATCGATCTGGATTGCATAGATAACTCCGAAGTAAACGAATCGAAAGCTATCCGGCGACAGCGAGCACACCGGCCGAGTGCACGGGCACACGGTCGGAAGGCTCGGGGATTACCTGGTAAAAGAAGGTATAGCCGCCGGAATTACACGGCGGCGCGCCATTGGGGGCGCTCGGGCGGGACTTGAGTAACTGAAGCGTAACTGACGTTTGGACCAACCGGCGCGAAGTGCGCCATCGTCAGGTAGGGGGCGCTTTGAACGGCTGCGGGAGCCAGCACTGCGTGCGCGCACGAAGAACAATGCGAGTGCTGCGCGATCTTCTTTGTCGACGCAGGCTTACCGTCATCGGCGGCCGCCACCTGATCGTGAGCGCCGGTCTTATGCTGATGATGTCCAAGGTGCTGTGCGGCTCGTCCAGTCTCATGCATGCAATAGGCGCTGATCGCACTCCAGGTGAACTGGAATGCGAGCATCATCAGCATGCAAATGAGAAAACGGCGCGTCATGGTCGCGAGGATAGCATCGGTGCGGTTATTCGTTGATGCCACGCAGACGTACGCGTAGCAGACGCATGCCATTAAAGATAACCAGCAGGCTGGCGCCCATGTCCGCGAACACGGCCATCCACAAAGTGGCTGATCCTGCGATAGCGAGCACCAGGAACACAGCCTTGATCAGCAAGGCTGCGACGATGTTCTGCTTGAGGATGGCGGCTGCCTGCCTGCTCAGGCGAATGAACTGCGGGATCTTGCGCAAATCATCATCCATCAGCGCGACGTCGGCTGTTTCAATGGCGGTGTCGGTGCCCGCTGCGCCCATCGCAAACCCGATATCGGCCTTGGCCAGCGCCGGGGCATCGTTGATGCCATCCCCTACCATGCCGACGGTACCGAATTGCGCCACCTCGTCATTGATGGCAGAGAGCTTATCCTCGGGCAGCATGTTCCCGCGGGCGTCATCGATGCCGACCTGCCGTGCGATCGCTTTGGCCGTCACCGCGTTGTCGCCGGTGAGCATGACCGTCCGGATCCCCAACCTATGAAGCTGGGCCACCGCTTCGCGACTGGTTTCACGAATGGTATCGGCCACGCCGATCACCAGCAGTGGCGACGTCTCATCGCAGAGGACAACCGCGGTCTTTCCTTCACCCTCCAGTGTCGACAGGACGCTTTCCGTCGCGGTATTGCAGATGCCGAGCTCCTCGACCAGGCGGTGATTGCCGAGGTAGTACCACTTCCCGTCGATCCGCCCTTTCGTGCCACGGCCGGTCAAGGCCTCGAACTCGGTCACGGATGAGAGGAGCAGGTCCAGGCCCAAGTTTTGCCAGTGGCGGCTCACCGCGGTCGATACCGGATGGTCGGAACGGTCCGCGAGCGCGGCCGCGAGCTGCAGATGAGTCTGTGCATCGCCTTGCAGGGGCAACACGTCCGTTACTTCGGGTTTACCCTGGGTGATCGTGCCGGTCTTGTCCAGTGCGAGCGAGCGCAGCTTGCCGCCCTGCTCTAGGTAGACGCCGCCTTTGATGAGGATACCGGCCCGCGCCGCCGCAGCCAGGCCGCTGACGACGGTGACCGGGGTCGAGATCACCAGGGCGCAGGGGCACGCGATCACCAGCAGAACGAGTGACTTGTAGATCCATGGCATCCATTCGGCGCCCAGCATGAGCGGCGGCACCAGAGCGACGGCGAGCGCAATGGCGAACACGATGGGCGTGTAGATGCTGGAGAAGCGGTCGACGAAACGCTGCGTGGGCGCGCGGCTGCCCTGCGCGTCCTCGACCGCGCGGATGATGCGCGACAGGGTCGAGTTGCTGTGGCCGGCGGTGACACGGTATTCGAAAGAGCCCGTTTCATTGATCGTGCCGGCAAACACCTTGTCGCCGACCGTCTTTGGTACCGGCATGCTCTCGCCCGTGATCGGCGCCTGGTTGACGGACGACTGGCCGGTGGTCACTTCCCCATCCAAAGCGATCCGCTCGCCGGGTGCGACACGGGCCAGGGCGCCGATCGCGACCGTGGTGGCGTCCTGTTCACTCCAGCTGCCGTCGTCAAGGCGCACGCTTACCCGCTCGGGTGTCAGTGCCATCAGGCCCTGGATGGCGTTTCTCGCACGGTCAAGCGATCGGGCCTCGATTATCTCGGCAAGCGCGAAAAGGACCATGACCATCGCCGCTTCGGGCCACTGCCCGATCAGTACCGCCCCGGTCACGGCGATTGACATCAGGGCATTGATATTCAGGTTGCGGTTCTTGAGCGCGATCCAGCCTTTCTTGTACACCCCCAAGCCCGTCGTCGCGATCGCAAGCAGCGATAGCAGGATGACTGGCCACCAGTTTTCATCGCCCGTCGTCCATGCGACCACCTCGGCACCGACTGCTGCGGCCAAGCCCAGGGCAAGGACTGCATACTGCCGCTTTCGGGAGACGGGTGGGACCGCCTCGGCTCGTCCTTGCCCAGCTGCAACGAGCACCGCCTGCATACCGATGGACGTCAGTGCATCCAGGATCGCCATTGCCGGCCCACTATGCCTGACGACCAAGCGACGCTGGACGAGATTGAAGTCGAGCTGTTGGACCTGCGGCATGCCGGACAGCTTGTTACGGATGAGCGTCTCCTCGGTTGGGCAATCCATGTTCTCGATGCGGAAAACAGTGCCGGCTGCTGACCCGCTTTGCTCCTCGGTCTGTTCAATCACCGGGTCCATGCCGACCGCCCGTACTGCTGCAAGGATCGCCTGTGGATCGCCGAGGCTGTGCTCCACCCGCAAGCGGCGCTGGACAAGATTGAACTCGAGCTTTCCGACGCCTGCGACGCGCCCAAGCGCCTGCCGCAGCAGCCCCTCTTCAGTCGGGCAGTCCATTTGGTCGATGCGAATGAGAAGGGAACGGTCCAGGGTTGAAGACGAGGCACCCGCGGTCTCGATCGATGCAGATTTTTCGCAACATGATTTGGTCTGGCATTCCGACATGACGACTCCTCGAGAACTGTGTATAGTTCACATTGAACACCCTGTAGCGGGTACGGGGTCAAGCACTAAGTTAAAGTAGCGGGATTTTTCTTGAAAATTGGCGAATTGGCAGACCGGTCAGGCTGCTTGGTTGAAACCATCCGCTACTATGAGCGCATCGGATTGCTCGCTCCGCCTGAGAGGTCGGCAAACAATTATCGAGCCTATAACGAGCTTCACGCTGAGCGCTTGCTGTTCATTCGCCATTGCCGCGCCTTGGACATGACACTCGATGAGATCCGGACGCTGCTCGATTTTCGCGAGGCGCCCGGAAAAAATTGCGAGAGCGTCAACGCGCTACTCGACAAGCACATCGGGCACATCGTCGACCGTATAGCAAACCTGTCAGTACTGGAAGCGCAGCTCAGAGACCTCAGGAGCCGTTGCGTCGCCACCGACAGCACAAACCCATGTGAAATCCTGCAGGCGCTCGGCACTGCCGACGCTTGCGACGAGCCAGCAAGGCTTGGGCGCCATTGACCAGCCCTGGACTTTCCGCGCCATCACTGCATTGCCGAATCAGCGAACAGCCGCAACAATGCGCTTGACCTTCAAGTAGCTAGAAGGTGTTTAATATCAGGTTCTCGAACCTGAAGACAAGTATCCCGATATGACGTACCCCGTTTGGCGTCGGCTAATCGCCTTCGTAATGTTCTGCTGCTGCGTGATCGGTACGACACACGCTAATCCCACATCATCGGAAGCGGAAGTCCGACAGCTCTGGCAGTTGCTCGATTATGTCGCCGTCGATTACGCCGGCGCGGTCCAGAACGGAGCGATTGTCAGCGAACTCGAATACGGCGAAATGCAGGAGTTCTCGACGCGCGCGCAGAACCAGGTGAAGGCATTGCCTCCGCATCCCCTGCATGCAGAACTGGCAGCTGCCACCATAAAACTAAAGCAGGCGGTCGAGCGCAAGGAATCGCCGCAACAGGTTGCCCAGCTTGCGCGCGAGGCAAACCGTTTGCTGCTGCAGGCCTACCCCTTCCCTGTTGCGCCGCGCGCCCTGCCCGATCTGGCCCGCGGTGCGGCGCTGTACCAGGCGCAATGCGCTTCATGCCATGGAGCGGCCGGCGCCGGCGATGGGGCACTCGCGGCCAAGCTCGAACCCAAACCGATCGCATTTACCGATGAGGAAAGAGCCCGCTCGCGCTCTCTCATGGCCCTGTATCAGGTCATCAGCCAGGGTGTCGAGGGCACATCGATGCCGGCCTTTGCAGGCTTGTCCGAGCATGACCGCTGGTCTCTGGCGTTCTATGTCGGCCGCCTGGCGTTCAAGGACACGGACATCGCAGCCGGAGAGTCTGCATTCGCCCAGAGCAGCTCCGCGTCTGCCACGATTCCCGACATGAACACGCTCGTGACGGCAACCGAAGAAGAACTGGCGAAGGCAAGCTCATCGTCGACCGCGCGGTCGGTTCTGGCCTATGCACGTACCCACCCCGGGGTGGTACTGGAGCAGCAAGAACGCAAGGGCATCGTTCTTGCGCGCAAGCTGCTGCAAGACAGTCTGGATACCTTGAAAAATAACCAGCGGTCGAAGGCTACCGAGCTTGCTTTATCGGCCTACCTGGACGGTTTCGAGCCGCTCGAGGCGAGGCTCGATGCGACTGACCGCCAGTTGCTGGTCGACGTTGAGCGAACCATGCAGCTGTACCGGGGCGCGGTTGCACAAGGCAACGTGTTGCGTGCGACCGAATACGCCGCGCAACTCGACGCGTATTTCGTGCGTGTCGAGGAGCTTACCGGCGCGAACAAGACCGATGCGACGACGGTGTTCGTGGGCGCGTTGACCATTCTCCTGCGCGAAGGTGTCGAAGCCTTGTTGATTGTGATCGCGATGGTCGCGTTCCTGCGCAAAGCGGAGCGTCCACAAGCCTTGCACTACGTGCACGCAGGCTGGATCTCGGCGCTGGCGGCAGGCGCCTTGACATGGGTGGTGGCCACCTATGTGGTCAGCATCAGTGGCGCAAGCCGTGAAGTGACCGAGGGCCTCTCGTCGCTATTCGCTGCCGCGGTGCTGCTGTCGGTCGGACTATGGATGCACCAGAAAGGCCAGGCCGGACAGTGGCAAGCCTACCTCAAGCAGCATTTGACGGCAGCGATGGAAAAACGCTCCGCATGGGCCTTGTTTGCCCTGGCGTTCATCGCGGTGTACCGTGAAGTCTTCGAAACGGTCCTGTTCTACTCGGCGCTCGCCGCTGACGGCAACGGCACCGCCCTGCTGGCAGGATTCGTTACAGGCCTGGTCCTGCTGTCGGTGATCGCCGTAATTTTCCTGCGTACCAGTGCACGCATGCCGATCGGTAAATTCTTCTCGTTCAGCTCCGTGCTGGTGGCCGCCCTGGCAGTTGTCCTGGTCGGAAAAGGAATCGCAGGGCTGCAGGAAGCCGGATGGCTGACGGCCACACCGGTCACGGGACCGCGGATGCCAGTTCTCGGCCTCTACCCGACGATAGAGACTTATGCGGCGCAACTGGCCCTGCTCCTGGCGGCTGGTCTTGGCTTCGGCTTCAATCTGATGAAGGTCCGCAAATAGTAAGCGGACGCTCGCAGCTGGCATCGCGACCGATGCTAGCCGGAGCAATCTTCAGCTTGAGCCTCACCTGGCTCGACGCATGCAACCATGACGTTTTCGCCGGGAGCTAAACAGCTTGAACCGCGAAAGCTTGGACCGAATCAGATTCCAATCTATTTTGTAAGCGCCGCCTTGGCCGTGCTTGGGGGATCCTCGGGATGCTTCCCACGTTTAGGCAGGTTCCGCCGGGGCGCCTGGCCGTCGGGTGCGGCGTAAGGATTCGATTCGATGCAGGCCACGGACAAGCCGAGCTGTCCGGCGCGGATTGCGGCGATGTAATCGCCTGAACCCGCGCCGACGATGAACAGGTCGTACTACGCTTTCACGTGATTCCTCCCAATGCCCGAGTCGTTGCGTTCACTCTGCCGGATTGATTAAATTCCCTCCGCCACGTTCTCGGGCGGACGGGCGAAGCGCTGGTAAAGCGTTGGCAGCACGAACGGCGTCAGGATCATGGCGGAGATCAAGCCACTGATCACGACGGTGGCCAACGGCCGATGCACCTCGGCGCCGGCGCCGGTTGCCAATGCCATCGGCACGAAGCCCAGCGACGCGACCAATGCCGTCATTGAGACGGGGCGCAGGCGTCGCAGCGCACCTTCGGGCACCGCTTCGGCCCACGGAAGCTGTTTCGCCAGGTCGTCGATCAAACCCGCCATCACCAGCCCATTGAGGACGGCAACACCGGACAATGCGATGAATCCGACGGCCGCCGAAATCGAAAATGGCAGGCCACGCGATCAGAGTGCGGCGATACGCCTGATCCCGGCGAGAGGCACGCCCGTGAACACGACCGCGGCAGCGCGCTAGGAACCGACGGCAGAATAAAACAGCACCAAGATGAGTGCGAAGCAGGCCGGTACTACGACCGCCAGGCGCATCCGCGCACGCTCGAGGTTTTCAACCTGTCCGCCCCAGGTAATCCATGCACCGGCCGGCGGCCGCGCGTCGGCATTGATGCATTCACGCGCTTCAGCGAGCGCGTGGATTCCAGTCCGGGAATGCCGGCAAACGCCGTTTCGATCGGATAGGTGACCTGCCGTTCGACGTCGGCCGGCGCGAGCGCTGGTGCGACGACGTTGATCTGCACCTGCGTATTGGTGATGTCCGGTACCCTTTCACGTGCTGCATGGTGAGCACGCGCTGCCAGCTCATGACCAGCATTAGCGATTGCAACATAGCGCTCGCTGGCAGCAAGGGTAACGAACGCTTCGGTAATCCGAACTGTCAGCTCCGCTTCAGCAGAGCGCGCCCCAATGCCGGCAGCGGCCCGCTGCGACTGTGCCACGCGCATCCTGGCGCTCCGCTTACCTCCGAGCTCTAGAGGCATCGATAGCCGGACCGCCTTTTCTCCTCCACCGAAACCGGAGTAACGTCGCGATCCCATGACATTTTCGGCCTCAAGGGAAAGGGTCGGGTTCGATCGAAGTCCAGACTGGCGCACAATGGCATCGGCCACGTGCAAGGCCGCTTCGGCGCCCTTCAACTGCGGTGCCTGGCTACCGGCTCGGGCGACGGCTTCGGCAAGTGTCAATGGGGTGCTCTCAGCAATGGCAGAGCCTGCGGCCATACACATGGCCACTAGGGCCATGGCGACGGAAGCGTTGATCTCAATGCGCCTGATTGGATTCGCTTGACGAATTAATAAATGAGATTTATAAACCTTAAAGCCACTTTAATGTCGAGAAGATGTCACGCACATTTACGATAGGACAGCTGTCCGCTGCGGCGCAGATGCCCCCAGCGACAATTCGCTATTACGAGAAAATCGGGTTGCTCGACTCTCCATCCCGCTCTGGCAGCAACTACCGGCTGTACGGGAGCGAGGATGTAGCACGCCTGAGCTTTGTTCGCCGTGCACGGGAGATCGGGTTCACGGTCGACCAGGTTCGAAGCCTGTTGGCCTTCTCCGACCAGCGAGACGGCGACTGCTGCGCCGTGACAGCGCTGACAGAACAACACCTTGCCGAGGTCGAACAAAAGATCAGAGACCTCAACTTATTGAAAGAACACCTTTCCCGTCTGCTGATTTCATGCCGGGGCGGCCGATTTGCCGATTGCGGGATCATTGATGCCCTCGCGCCGGCGGGACAAGCCGGGTAGCTCACTCAGCGTGGTGCCAATCACAGGTCCTGAGCACACTTGACCTTGAAGCTGGTTGAAGGTTTACCCTCCAATAACCAGCCACCAAAAAACTCACTTTCATGACACAAAATCAGACCACGCCTTCAAGCGGCTTTGAAACCGAGCTGTTCGTCTCCAAAATGGACTGTCCGTCTGAAGAAAACTTGATTCGGATGGCTTTGGACAAAGTCGACGGCATCGATCATGTCGCTTTCGACCTCAATACCCGAACCGTCACAGTGCTCCACCGTGGGAGCGCAGATATCCTTCTGGACGTCCTTCAACCTTTGCGACTGGGGGTGGAGCTTCGCAGCTCACGTCCGGCTGAGCCACGCTCTACCGTACAACGCACGATCAGCACGCTCGCAATACCGAAGATGGACTGCCCGTCTGAGGAAAACATGATTCGCATGGCGGTAGCAGATGTCGACGGCATTCATTCGCTCAACTTCGATCTCTCTGCACGGCAGCTCCACGTAGCACACTCGGGAAACATCGATCCTATATTGTCGAAGCTGACACGGTTAGACTTGGGCGCCCACCTGATTGGTTCCCGACCAGACCTGTCCCAATCGACTAGCGGCTCCGATAAAGCCGGAGACGCGTCAGAGGCGAAAACGTTGCGGCTGCTGCTGGCTATAAATGCTGTAATGTTCGTGGTCGAACTCGGATGGGGGTTGATTGCAGAATCCGCAGGATTAGTAGCCGATTCGCTCGACATGTTCGCCGATGCAGCGGTCTATGGCTTAGCGTTATACGCGGTTGGCCGCGCGGCTGCGCTAAAAACTCGTGCGGCCCACGTGGCTGGGTGGCTTCAGCTCGTGCTCGCACTAGGTGCGCTGAGTGAAGTGGTTCGACGTGTCTTCTTTGGCAGTGAGCCCGAATCTGTTTTGATGATGAGCGTTGGAGCAGTAGCCCTCATTGCTAACGCTGCCTGCCTGATTTTGATCGCCAAGAAACGTGATCGGGGTGCGCATATGAAGGCAAGTTATATATTTTCCGCCAACGACGTTATCGCCAATCTCGGCGTGATCGCCGCTGGAGTGTTGGTTACCTGGACTGGTTCGCCCTACCCCGATCTCGTTGTGGGCACCATCATCGCCGTCATCGTACTCACTGGTGCGCGCCGGATCCTCAAACTAAGATAGCGAAATCTGCTTTTGTTGCAAGATTGGCTGACCGGTAGGTGGCGAGCTGCCCACTACCGGTCATGGTAGCTACTTCATTATCCGACTTCGCCCACCTATGACATCAGGGAGACAGGCTAAGCCGAAGTCCATCAACAGCTGGGAAGGCAACCTTACCAATAATATAGTCGCCATTACTTCCGTCGAACTTCACATCAACATGACTCATTGTCGCCGTTTCTCTTCTGAAATCGCCAACTCTTTTCCTCCCATCGCGCACAGCGACTAGCCACCAATAGAACGCTGCATACTCGGCGACGAACTGCGCCCGCCAGCATATCCTTACCCGCTGTGCAAATTCGTTCCCATAAGGAAATCCCACATTCCAGTCCTGGAAATCTGCTTGGTTTGGCGATGCATGCATCAAACTAAAATAGGTCTCGTAGCTGTTTCTGAGCATGATAAAGGCTAATAGTTTCATGTTGCAGCCGCTGGGAGAATCCAGAAGGTCTCTGATGGATTCGGCTCGATGACGAACATAGTCTTCATCGTCGAACGGTTCCGATTCTGCGATTACTCGAAGTAACCGTCGTAGCGTTGCACGATAAACCTTTAGCGCAAGATTAAGTTTTTCAGTTTTCCAACGCTTCGGATAAAGGACGCTTTTCATAGGGTCGCATCGTTCAAGCGCAATTTTCCAGGTCAAGACCACGAGTTGGGGAACTTTGCGTGTCGTGAAAGGTAGTATTGCTGGCGGAGGGACCTGGTGAATAACCCACTGCAGCAATGTAGTTTCAGGCCTCAACCACGGCGAGAAATGATATGCCCGTGAAGACAAAAGTGATTCTAGCTGATTGCGTGCTGCTGTCGACTCCTCCCACCAATGATCAAGACTTTCAAAAGCCCGCGCGTATTCCCTTTTGCTTTGCTGTATCTCCAACCGGGCATCCACGCTCAATCCAACGCCTGAGACGGGACCGTTGCAGTGCGGGCAGACGTATGGCCTGCTTAGGATTTCTTGATGAAATCCGTAAGTGGGCAAATGCTTGCCACACGAGTAACACGTATCGCGCAGTGCAGCTCCATCTAGCGGGCAGTGGGAGAGGAACTTCGATTGATGCCAGAAGCTGTGATAAAGATGCCCTAGACATAGGGGACAATAGCGAAACGCAGTATTCCACCATATAGACCTATGTTTCTCAGATGATGATCCGAATACCTCTTTCTCGCTCGGCTCATCAATCCACCAGCTGCTGTGACTGAACACGTCCGGGTCGAAACCACGCTTGTAGGAAAAAGTAGCATGCTCTTTCTGATAGCCCGCACCGTGAGTGCAATGGGTGAGCAGTTCTTTCACTCCGAGGCCGTTACGCCAGGCGAATCGCCATATTGAGGAGACCATCGATTCGTTCGGCAAGGGAACCAAATCGAGCGCGGCGTTGGAAGGAAGCTCTCTAACGGCGTTATCGTAAATTTTCATCGCGGTCTCCCTTGTGCTCGCTTGGCTTCACCTTTCATTTCGGCAATTGAGTCCGCCAGAAGTGCAAAGTCAACAGCTTCGTCCCAAGCGTCCGAGCTTGGAAACACACCCGGTGCGTCGCGATGATGCTGGACCGTGAGATAGCGCCGTAGTGCCGTGAAGAATTGTCGGGCTGGAAAACCCACTTTGTGCACCGAATGCGGGGAACATTTTTTCACAGCTTCAAAAAACCTCGTCGTCTCGTTCTCCAGTCGAAATCCAGCGTCCCAGGCATTCGGCATAAAAAACTGGGTCCAGGTCTGGGAAGTTTCAGCTGGCCAGACGGAACTGTCATATTGAGCAAAAATCGACGCCACATCTTCCTTATACGAGAATGCTCGAAACGATTGACGGCGCCGTGCAAATCTGGAGATGAGATCAGACTTACCCAGCTCCCGAAGGCTGCCGATAACGTCAGAGAAATCTGGGTCCTGCCCCATCATGATCGTTACCAACTGGACGCCTTCACGGTCCAACTCGTTATAGATATCTTTCAGGAAGAGAAAATCTTCTAGACGCATGGCATTTGCTTCATCGATAAGGAGCACGACAAACGGTGACTGATATACCCGGGCCAGATCAATGAGGCGTCGCACAAGTCGGTGGCGCAGGTCGAAGGTCTCGCCACGAAGTTCTGGGTGACCTACCGCAGTAAGAAAATGTTTGAAGAATGCGCGGATCGATGAAACTTGCTGGTTCCAGCTGTTATGCCGGATCACGACCAATTCGGGCATGCGGTCACGCAGTAGATGTTCGAGTAGGACAAGCGCGCGAGTCTTTCCTACACCGCTTTGCGCAGTGAAACAGCAACCGCTTTCGCGCACGAGCAGGATGTGGCGGACGACTTGGTAGAGTTCCTTGATTGGTTCGGTCAATAGGACAGTATTTCGATTAAATGCAGGATGGTCGATCGTCAGTAGGTCAGCGAATGCAGTCAATTTAATCTCCTAAAAAAGTAGGACCAGTCTTGGGAGCTTCGAAATCGAAGAAACTACCGGTCTTGGGCGAGATTGAAGGCGGTGAAGGTATCAGTGAGTCCCCTAGCGCCGCTTTATCACCGATGCGCTTTTGATCGGCCTGGACCTTGGAAAGGGCGAGCGCTTCCTTAGACGCGCGCTTGGCGTTTTGAGCAAGCTTGCTGCGTTCGCGCAGTTCGTCCGCCTTGCCATCGCACCAGCGTGCCGCCACTGACGTCGAATTCTCATGCAGGCGTTGCGACAGACCTGCCTGGTTCATAAGTGCACGGTTGCGCCAGGAAATATGGTGTCCTTGCTTGTTCGCCGGGGCCTGCAGAGCGCCGAGCTGTTCGCCCGTCTCGAGTACGGTCGCATTTGCGACCTGGACATCGCGTCGATCGCAGTAGACGATGAGCTGCCGGTCGATGAGGTCGTAGGCGTTCGCAAGCGCGGCGTTTGTATACTTCCATCGCCCGAGAGTCACATGAGGCCGGATATTATTCTTGCGGCTGCCGCAAACCTTAACAACTTCGACATGAGAAAGAAGCTTCAAGTCTTGCTGCGCCGGAATGGGTAAAGGCTGCAGAAACACTCCCGAATCTGAGCGAATCAAGCCATGCTGGAGCGCTCCTATCGGCGAGGAGAAATTGTTACCCTCATTCCCTTCCTCGTTGTGCTCTCTGATGCAGGCATAAATGACATCAATGAGGTCACGTATGGTGATCTCGAACTTCACGGCCTGCTCGACGGGCTTATTGCGGCGCGTGTCTTTTGGCCCAGACCCGAATGTGGAAGGCAGTCTTTTTAAACCACGCTCGCTCAGTTTGCCAAAAATCCTTTCAACTGGATGCCTACGCCACCACGCTTTGACCGGACCGAAATTGATCGCACAACCGAGTGTACGGATTATGTTATCGACGACTTCGGTCGCCGCATTCGACCATGCGTTATCCATTTTCAGGACGCCGAAGCCCTGGAACGCTATCTCGGGCATGATTTGTATGGGGAAAACCTTCCCGTCAACAGTCAATGGGCAAGTAGCCGCATTGCTTTCTTCGGCCGGTGGACGTAACGCGGACTCGACCACCTCTAGCACACTGTCCCCGCTCGGGTTCCCCTCGAGCGCTACAAACGCGCCCAGCACAAGATTCCATCGCTCCTCAATTAGAAAGCCGATGTGCCAGCGAGCAAGCGGTACTGGCAAGCGTCCGCCATCTTCGGTCTCCAAGATCAGAACTGAAGCTGCGTCGACTTTATGGAAATCTAATTGGCATGCGCCATAGCCGCGAAGCTGCGGAAAAAGGCTGCGCCGCCCAGACCCGACCCCATGTCGACGCGCCGCTTCCTCTCCACAGCGAGCCGAAAACCAGCGCGTTGCGTTCTCGCTCAGCAATCCAATACAAAATTGCCGAAGAGACTTGTATCCGCAGTTCTTCGTACTGAATGGCCAGTCCTCCGACGTAAAACCCAGTGAGCGTAGCTGGTCAAGAAATTCACCATGAAGCTCGGCGTAGCTGATCCGAACTACTCGAACCGAACGCTCTCCAGTGCCAAGAAAGCGGTTCCGAATGTGTAGCTCCACTTCGGGAAATCGCGCGAACAGCTGCGATAGAGCACCTGCACAACCTCCCGATCCTTCACCTAGCTCATGGACAACTGGAGCACGCCGCTCGTAGCCGCGCATACGCTTCCAAGGCACCAACGCACGAAAGCCGGCGATCGTGCCGTCCTCACCACCGGCCATGCATCGGCTAACAAGGTAGAAAATCTTCTGACGCGGTATCGCCGTAGCAGCCGTGATCTGTTCGTGCGCTACTCCGTCGGCGTACATTGCGACAGCGAGCTTACGAGGTCGGTAAATACGCAGGATTTCTTCATTCAGGACATCCTCATCAGGTGCTGGCCACTGCGACAGGTCCGCAAAGGCAGCAGGAATAAGGGCCCGGTTACGTGGGACACTCATGACCGCACCCGCTCAAGTTGCGAGTGAGTTCCGAATAGGCGGCGAGTCAGATCGGTGTGCACCGTGCCGTCCTGGAGCGCCCTGGCCACTACGGCAAGCATGATGCTCCGATCGGCCCTGGCGTCGGCCAAGACATCCTGTACGCGCAATCCGCTATGTCGAGACATTAATGCCAAGAACAGCTCGGTTTCGCGATACGTGGGATAAGCTTTGACACGGGTCATGATTGCGCAGAGCATGAGCCAGTTGTCCAGGAAGACTTCTTTCCCAAGCAGTTCAAGTTCGCTGCGGACATGAACTTCTACACCGGCCGATAATGCCTTCTCTCGCAGACCCTCCGGAATCGAGGGATCACGTTCCTTGCCTGATGAAGAGCGCCCAGAACGAGCTATGACGATCCAATGCTCAGCGCCGTCGCGGCTGCGTACCCTGACATAGCCGGCATCACTGTTTGAAGCAACTTTAAAAGGATCATCGACGAGTTCGTAACCAGCAACGCTCGTATCACCTTCAAGTAGCACCAAGTGCATGAAGGGCACGTCACCGGACACGGTAAGGCGGCGATTGTTCTTGGGGGAATCGAAGATCCAGAGATTCGATACCTTGGCCGCGCGTTTGCGTATCGCGGACAAAGGCGTAAGAGTTTCCCGAGCATGCGCACTTGAGGAAACGCGTTCTAAGACTGCTTTCACCATTGCTCTACCCTCCAGTTAATAGACGGATGCAGCTTTTTTGAAAACAACAGTTGACCGTCCGGCCGGAGAGCGATATCTTAGAATTTCCACGTTCGAAGATACTATCTCGGCCAGAAAGCGGCGGATCTCAGTTGTAGGGGGTTCGTCGTTTTCTACATTTATTCCTCCTTAAGGATCGCTGCGATACGCGCCGCTTGCTCTTGTGTAATCCTGGGCGCGGATTGAATCAATGACTTCACAAGTGGTGCTATAGAGATCGAGGCCACAGAACTGTGACAAGTCGCGGCGCACCGATCTGCAACCGCGACAGCGAACAAGCGGTGCGACTCAGCGTCGCTCAGTTCCAGCGCCTCGACGATGCGGCACAAGAGGAGCGTCGAAGGCGGCCCCTTTCTTGAATTTTCCAGCTGCGAGTAGTAGCCTCTACCCAATCCGGCTCGAGCGGCGACGTCTGCTTGTGTCGCGCCTGTACGAATCCTTAGGGCATACAATTCACTGCCAAAGTTAGTTTCGGCTGCTCGCATTTTTTAAAGCGGAAGCTGATTTTGAGTGCGAATGCAATTTATACAACTGCTTTCGGTATTCCGCAAGCAAAATATTTTCTGGGTTTAGATAATACTGGAGATACTGCTTTTTCTGCTACGAAGACCGCCCCAGATAATATCTGGGTACGTGTTTCAAAGGCTGCACCGCGTATATTCCTTCGCGAGACAAGAACGCGGTGCTCATGAGGGCAGATGTCTAGATAACGTCTGGTCGATTCGCCAAAAACTAACTTTTTGGGCGTCGTTGCTTGGTCCGAGGGTTCCGTTTCTCCATCTTTACGAGGACAGAGCATCTGTCTGGCAGAGGGCCTTCGCGCGCAGACCTGCAAAGTAACTTTTTCCGACGTCAAAAACCAACTACGGATTATCTAGATAACATCTAGACGAATCGCTCAAAACTAACTTTTAAGGCGACGCTGCTGGGCCCAGGGTTCGGTTTTGCCATGCCTATGAGGACAGGGGGTTCGTCCCCTAGCGATCCTCTGCGCCAAGCACCTGCAAAGTAACTTTTTCCGGCATCAATAACTAACTATGGATTAAATCGGCGTAACCGCGTCGGCAGCTCTACCAAGGAGCAATATGATTACTTCTGGTAATTGATATTGCGACAAGGAAAATTGAATGCGACTGATGCTCGTTGTTTTGTTAAATCAATGAAGCTTGAACTTCGTGCGGAGGATGCCTATTGCGAGGGTATTTGAAAGCTGAGCTAATTTCAGTTTGCCCTGTGCTGCCAACGTCTTGCAAACTAGCAGGTCACGGAAAATGCGGGGACGTGCGCTAAGTCTACATGTTTAGGTTTGAATTCGATCCCGTCTACTAAGTCACCATATTTAGGTACAATGTTGCCGACGCGAGAAATGCCGAAGTACTCAAAATAGATGACTTTTGCACGAATCCCAAACAATCCAATCACTTAGTCGAAAATTACGTCACCTGATTTAGGTACGAGTACTGTTCTTCTTCGCCCCCGCGATCTTTTCTGCTCCAGCCCGGCCTCGCGGACACGAAGACCGGGAAACCAGCCTCCCGCTGTAGAAGTACGCCCAGCCGTCGCGGGCGCCTGACCTGTCAGACAAGATCGAGGCCGGTATCGATATTGTCGATGAACGATGCATTCTCCGGATTCGGCGATATCGAGCGGCAGCTTGCCGCGGTCGAACACGCCATGCTGCAACTGGTTCTGCGCTGTCCTCGTGCCACCGCCGTGGCGCGCGCTCCAGCTCCGTCCGGTACAGCATGTCGATGACGGCGACGCCGCGGGCCTGTCGCAGGTTCCGGGCGTGGGCCGACGCCACGAAGCCAGCGCCCACGCCCAGCTCCATCCCATGGCCAGCTTATTCGCCAGCTTATTTGCCAGCTTATTTGCCAGCTAATCGACCCGCTAATCGGCCGACTCACGATCGCCACCATTCCGTCGGCGCGGTCGCCGCGTCGGCTAGCAGCCCTGCGTCCCAGCTCCCACTGGGATAGCCCGGCCCCGAATCCCGCATCGGTTCGCCGGCCAGCTCTGCGCCCTCGACGTCCACGTCTTCCGCCGACACGCCGTTCAAACCGCTGAACACCGGAAGCCCGCGCACGCCCTCCTCGCGTCGATTCCGTATCTCCACGAGTGGCGATACTGTGGACTTGCCTCGGGAAACCGATCAGGCCATATTAACCGGCACTCCATAAGTGGCGATTTATCGAATGCGATGCTGCCCCCCAAGCACAGACGCTCCAATACCGAAACTCCAGAAGTAGCAGATTAAAACCGTGCTAACGGCGCGTGCCCGTCCTGTTTAATGCATCGGTACACCGATATCCGGTGCCCCTTCGCATTGACGGCATTGCAACCTAACACGTTATAAACGAGAATGATTGCGCAAACAAAGGGACGATCCAGCCACCGGCCTCATCCTGCGCAACCGGATACGCGCGGCGGCCCAACTTTACAAGGTCATCATGATTTTCTTCCGTTTCATCGCAGGCGCGGCATTGTTGGCCAGTACAGTGGCGTGCACCATTCCCGGCAGCAGGGCTGGCATCGACGGCGCCGCGGCCGGCCCCGCCATCTTCGATCGCTTCAGTTACGAGGGACGGTCGCAAGAAACGGCGACTCCCACCGCCGGCCAATACCGCAACCCCATCCTGTCCGGCTACTACCCCGACCCGTCTGTCTTGCGCGTGGCCGACGACTATTACCTGATCAATTCCTCGTTCACGAACTTCCCCGGCCTGCCGCTGTTCCACTCGCGCGACCTGGTGACCTGGACCCAGGTGGCCAACGTGATCAGCCGCCCTTCGCAGGCGAATTTCCAGGGCCTGCGCTCGTCGCGCGGCATCTACGCGCCCGACATTTCCTACCACAAGGGCGTGTTCTACGTGGTCACCACCTGCGTCGATTGCGGCGGCAATATGGTCATGACCGCCGCCCGGCCAGAGGGTCCCTGGTCCGAGCCCGTCAAGCTCGATTTCGGCGGCATCGACCCGTCGCTGTTCTGGGATGCCGACGGCAGGGTCTACCTGGTCGGCAACGACGCACCGGCCGAGACGCCCCGCTACGATGGCCACCGCGCCATCTGGGTCCAGGAATTCGACCCGGCGGCGCTGGCGGTCAAGGGCGAACGCACCTTGCTGGTCAACGGCGGCGTCGACATCTCGGCCGAACCGAGCTGGATCGAAGGCCCGCACATTTTCAGGCGCGGCGGCTACTACTACCTGATCGCAGCCGAAGGCGGCACCGGCGACAACCACTCGCAGGTCGTGTTCCGCTCGACCAGCGTGCGCGGCCCGTTCACGCCGTATGCGAACAACCCGATCCTCAGCCAGCGCAAGCTCGATGCGGCGCGCCCCAACCCTGTCACATCGGCCGGCCACGCAAAATTCGTCCAGGCCCCGGACGGGCAATGGTGGGCGACCTTCCTTGCCACCCGCCCGTACCGGGACGGCATGTACAACATCGGCCGCGAGACCTTCTTGCTGCCGGTGACGTGGAAGGACGACTGGCCGATGGTGCTCGAGGACGGCAAGCCGATTCCCTTCGTGGCCGCCAGGCCGTCGCTGCCGGCGCAGCCCCGCCCTGCACTGCCGCTGTCGGGCGATTTTTCGTATTCCGACGATTTCGACGGTGCGCGCCTGGCCGACGCATGGATCGGCGTGCGCACGCCGGCAACACCTTTCCACCGGCTCGAAGGAGGCAGCCTGGTGCTGGAACCACGCGGGCAGCTCGGCGACCTGCAGGCCACGCCGGCCTTCCTCGCGCGCCGCCAGCAGCATCATATCGCCACGGTGGCGACCAGCGTGCGTTTTCGTCCCGATCGCGACGGCGACCGCGCCGGCCTGGTCGCCTACCAGAGCGACGCCTCGCACCTGTTCTACGGGATCGCCCGCATCGGACAGCGCGACATGCTCGCCCTCTATGCTCGCGACAAGGCCGACACCGACCGGCTGCTGGCCAGCGCGCCCATCGTTGGCGAGACGGTGGGGCTCGAGATCCACGCCGACGGCGGGCGCATGCGCTTCTCGTACACGACAGGCGGCATCACGCGGGTCTTGCGCGACGACGTCGACGCCACCTTTCTCTCGACCGGCAAGGCGGGCGGGTTCACGGGCACCATCATCGGCCCCTATGTGTGGCGCGCCGCCGGATCACGGGGGCGCTAGGCGAACCGCCCGCAGCGGTCTCCTCCGACATGCCGGCCGGTGGCAGTCGACGATAAGTTTGTTAGGCGCTACCATTTTTTGTTAGGCAATGGTAGGCTGCGCATGCAAAGGTATCTGACCCACAACAAGATCGATCATCGGAGGAGACTTGGAACGACATCCGCGAATCATGACGGCGGGCGGCGCCCTGGTGGCCGTGGCGCTCGGCGCGGCGCTGGGCATGGCACCGGCCGCGGCCCAGCCACCAGCGCTGCAGGCGCAACTGGCGCAGCAGCCGCGACAGCCGCAACAGCCGAGCGCCCACGGGCGCGAACGCATCGACTTCAACGACGGCTGGCGCTTTACCCTGGGCGACCCGGGCGGCGAGTCGGCGCCCTACCTGTACGACGTGCGCCCCGACGTCAAGCAGTCGGCCGACGGCAAGGACGCCGATGCCCGGCCCGACCAGGCGGCCATGGTGGAACGCGCCGGCGTGGCGCTGCTCAAGCCGTGGATTCTCCCGAGCGGCAACGCCTTCATCAAGGATCCGGCGCGTCGCCATGCGCGCCCGGCGGCCGACCCAGCCATCGATGCACCTTATGCGCGCCTGGGCTTCGACGACAGTGCCTGGCGCACGGTGCGCCTGCCGCACGACTGGGCGATCGCCGGCCCGTTCCTCGAAACCGGGCCCTATGGCGGCATGGGCCGCCTCAAGACCTGGGGCCCGGCCTGGTACCGCAAGACGCTCGACCTCGGTGCGGCCGACCGTGGCAAGTCGATCTTCCTCGACGTCGACGGCGCCATGGCCTATGCCAGCGTCTGGGTCAATGGGCGACTCGCCGGCGGCTGGCCCTATGGCTACAACTCGTTTCGCATCGACCTCACCCCCTATGTGACGCCGGGCGCCAACCAGGTGGCGATCCGTCTCGACAACACGCCCGAGTCGGCGCGCTGGTATCCCGGCGCAGGCCTGTACCGCCATGTGTGGATCACCAAGACGGCGCCGCTGCACGTTGGCCAGTGGGGCGTGCACATCACGACGCCGCAGGTATCGAAGGAATCGGCACGCGTGGCGTGGCGCGTCACCCTCGACAACAAGGGGAGCACGCCGGTCCAGGCCGAGGTGGTCACCGAATTGCTCGCGCTCGATGCAGAGGGCAAGGCGAGCGGCAAGCCGGTGGCGCGCGTGGCTTCCGCGCCCGCGGCCGTGGCCCCGGGCGCCAGCGCGAGCGTGGAAGGCGCGGCGACGCTGGCCAGGCCGCGCCTGTGGGGGCCGCTGCCGACCCAGCAGCCGCACCGCTACCTCGCCGTGACCACCGTGCGCCACGATGGCCGGGTGGTCGACCGCGTCGAGACGCCATTTGGCATCCGCACGCTGCGCTTCGACCCCAATGCGGGCCTGTTCGTCAACGGCGAGAAGATCACGCTGCGCGGCGTGAACAACCACCATGACCTCGGGGCCCTGGGCGCCGCGTTCAATGTCCGCGCCGCCGAACGCCAGCTCCAGATGCTGCAGCAGATGGGCGCCAATGCCCTGCGCATGAGCCACAATCCGCCCGATCCGCAACTCCTGGCCTTGACCGACCGCATGGGCATCCTGGTGGTCGACGAGGTGTTCGATTCGTGGCAGCGCAAGAAGACGCCGCTCGACTTCCATCTGATCTTCGACGACTGGCACGAGCAGGACCTGCGCGCCATGATCCGGCGCGACCGCAACCACCCGTCGATCATCATGTGGAGCATCGGCAACGAGGTCGGCGAGCAGTACACCGACAAGGATGGCGCTGCGGTCGCGCGCCGCCTGCACGGCATCGCGCGCGAGGAAGACCCGACCCGCCCGACCACGACCGCCATGAACTACGCCAAGCCCGACATGCCGCTGCCGGCCGAGGTCGACCTGATCAGCCTGAACTACCAGGGCGAAGGCATCCGCCAGGACCCCGAGTTCGAGGGCACCGACCGCATCCGCACGCCGCCGCAGTATCCGGCCTTCCACGCCAGGTTCCCGGACAAGGCGATCGTGACCAGCGAATCGGCGTCGGCATTCAGCAGCCGTGGCGTGTATTTCTTCCCGGTGCACCCGGCCAGCAGCTCCATCGTGCGCGACGGACGCGGCGGCGATTCCACGCTGCAGCAGGTCAGCGCATATGAACTGTATGCCGTCGACTTCGGCTCGTCGGCCGACAAGGTGTTCGCCGCGCTCGACCGCCATCCCTACGTTGCCGGCGAATTCGTCTGGACCGGCTTCGACTACCTGGGCGAACCGACCCCTTACTACGGCGCGCGCAGTTCCTATACCGGCATCATCGACCTGGCCGGCTTCAGGAAGGACCGCTTCTACCTGTACCAGTCGCGCTGGCGCCCGGACCTCAGGATGGCCCATATCCTGCCGCATTGGACCTGGCCGGAACGGGTCGGCCAGGTCACGCCAGTGCATGTGTTCACCTCGGGCGATGAAGCCGAGCTGTTCGTCAACGGCAAATCCCAGGGCCGCCGGAAGAAGGCGCCGTTTACCTACCGCCTGCGCTGGGACGACGTCAGGTACGAGCCGGGCGAGGTGCGGGTCGTGAGCTACAGGGACGGCAAGGAGTGGGCGCGCGCCGCGGTGAAGACGGCGGGCGCAGCGAAGGCGCTGCAGGCCAGCGCCGACCGCACGACGATCGACGGCGACGGCCGCGACCTGTCCTTCGTCACCGTACGCATCGTCGACCAGGCCGGCATCGACGCGCCGCGCACCAGCCAGCGGGTGCGCTTCTCGGTCGAGGGGCCCGGCGAACTGGTGGCCACCGACAACGGCGATCCAACCAGTTTCGAGCCCTTCCCCTCTCCCGAGCGCGCCGCCTTCAACGGGCTGGTACTGGGCATCGTGCGTGCCAAACCAGGGGCCAGCGGCCCGATCACGGTGCGGGCAGTCGCCGAGGGGTTGGACCCGGCATCGGTGACGCTACAGGCGCGCCAGCGACCTTGACGGCTCCGGGGCGGCGCCAGGCTTGCTGCTGGCGCCGCCCCCTCGCCCACTTGCCCCCGTGTCCTGGTGGCTTTTCCGAGTATTGTTGGTCGGTCCGAAGTCCGGTGCTTCGAATATTTTCTGCTGATTGCAAATCTACGTTAGTTAGTTACGTTTTTAGAATATACACCGACCTGCTTCATGGGGTGTGTATGGGGCGCTAGACTGTACGGGACAGGTCAGCGTTGGGTCGATACGGCTGAGCCTGCCTGGGGCGGCATGAATGCCGACAGCCGCACCTGGCTCAATTCACGCAGCAAGGTCCCGGCCGCCTGCGCCATCGCCACGTTCAGCGCGCCGTTGATCGCCTGCTCCTGCGCGCAGCCCGGGTGGTCGACGTTCGCGCCGATGGCGAAGATCACCGGCTCTTCGAGCGCCTCGTAGACGTCCAGCATCGTGATGCTGTCGGGATCGACCGCCAGCACCCATCCCCCGTTGCGCCCCGCTGTCGAGCGGACATAGCCCGCCTCGCGCAGCCCGGCCATCATGCGCCGCACCAGCACGGGATTGGTATCGAGCACCACGGCCAGTTCCTCGGAACTGGTCGTCCCCTGGCGTCCTTGTATATGCACCAGCGCATGGATCATGCGCGCAAGTCGAAAATCGGCTCTCATCGGTATTCCTCCTGCCTGAAGAATAACGCAACTCCGAAAGTTCCGGAAAGCCCCCCCCTAATCGCCACTCGACGAGTTCTTGTTGGCGGTCGCCGGCGGCGCGGGCCTTACCCGCCCGCCTTGCGCTTGCGGAACTCGGCCGCCTTGTGCCGGTTGCCGCACAGCGCCATGCTGCACCAGCGCCGCCGGTGCGATTTCGTCCGGTCATAGAACCACAGCACGCAGTCGGGGTGTTCGCACTGGCGCACGTAGTCGAACTGTCCCGTGACCAGCAAATCCGCCAGCGATTCGGCAACCTGCCCCAGCGCCTGCTGCGGCGACGGCGCCGGACGCTGCCGCGCCAGCACGGGGCCGTCGTCCCCCCATGCCAGCGACGGCGCCGACTGCATTGCCGCCAGATACCGGTTGAGCCGTTCCGGATCCCCCCGCTGCCCCCGCTTGCGCAGGCCGACCAGCTCGCGCGCAATCGCCCTCAGCTGCCTGGCCTCGTCCAGCAAGGCGTCGTTCGCTGCCTGGTCGCCCGCCTGGCCGACATCGATCCCGCAGCGCGCCAGCCAGCGCGCGACGTCGGCGCCGGCCTGCCAGAAATCGACGTACTGGGCGCCAACGCGCGCTTCCGTGTTGAGCAGGTCGAGCGCCAGGTGGTCGCCCAACATCAGCGGTTCGATCAGGGCGGCTTGCTGTGTGTGGTCCAGCATGGGATGCTCCTCTTCTAGTAACCAGCAAGATTATACTTGAACGGTTATTCAACGTGTGCAATACTAGCCACATAACCTCTTAAATAATTATTTAATGGTTACCCCTTATTCGAGACAAGGAAAGGAAGCAATATGAAAGCCATTCTTCAACCCCTCCTGATGGCGGCCGCCATCGGCGGCGCCGGCGCGGCCCAGGCCGCGGAGCATGTTCCCGCCGTGCGCCACGACACGGTCCAGGTCAAGGGCGTCGACGTGTTCTACCGGGAAGCCGGCCCGAAAGACGCGCCCGCCGTCCTGCTGCTGCACGGCTTCGGCGCCTCGTCCCATATGTTCCGCAACCTGATCCCGCAGCTGGCCAGCGGCTACCGCGTGGTAGCGCCCGATCTCCCGGGTTTCGGCCTGACGCGCACCGACGGCGCATTCCGCCATACCTTCGACAACCTGGCCGACGTGATCGACGCCTTCACCGCCGCCACCGGCCTGCAGCGCTATGCGGTCTATGTGTTCGACTATGGCGCGCCGGTCGGCTGGCGGCTCGCCGTGCGCCACCCGGAAAAGATCACGGCCATCGTGAGCCAGAACGGCAACGCCTACGAAGAAGGCCTGAGCCCCGGCTGGGCGCCGATGCAGGCTGCCTGGGCCAATCCGACACCGGCGAACCGCGAGGCGCTACGCAAGTTCAATACATTGGAGATGCTCAAGTGGCAATACGTCGAGGGGGTCGAAGATCCCACCTCGATCGCGCCGGAAGGCTACCTGCTGGCCCATGAAGCGGTGCAGCGCCTCGGCGTCGAGCCGCAGCTCGACCTGCTGGTCGACTACGGCCAGAACATCAAGCAGTACGCGCAATTGCACGACTATTTCCGCCGCTATCAGCCGCCGCTGCTGGCGATCTGGGGCAGGCACGATCCATTCTTCGTGCCGCCGGGCGCCGAGGCGTTCAAGCGCGACAATCCGAAGGCCGAGGTGCGCTTCCTGGATACCGGCCACTTCGCCATCGAGACCCATGGCGCGGAAATCGCCCGCGCGATGCGCAGCTTCCTCGACCGCCACCTGGGCGGCAGCCGATAGGGCCAGCCTGCAGCGCGCCCGGGTAGCGGCGGCGCTGCGCGGGCGGCTGCCATGCGCGCGCGTCTCGAGCCTGTCCACATGCCTGTTCGCGCGCCTGCGCCTGTGCGGATGGCGTCGGCAAATGACGAACCAACGCGCACAGCGCCGCTGTTCATGCTTCCCGCTTGACCGTCGGCGCCTTGCAGGCAGCCAGCACTCTCATTTGCTGGGCCCGCATATGCGCGCAGCAGATGAAAATCTCGCGCATCAAATAGACGAAGCCGACGATCAGGGCCAGCATGCCGCCGATGAAGCAGAGGGCGATGGAGCGGTCCAGCGGCAGCCCGGTCGACTCGTCCAGAAACAGCATGGCGATGACCAGGCAGACCAGCAGGCCGCAGGCCGTGCAGGCGGTGATGACGACGTTGATCAGGTGAGAGCGGTCGTGCAGGCTGAGCAGTTCGGCCAGGCATTCGTTTCCCGGGCTCGCCTTGAGCCGGTCTTCCAGCATCCGGGTACGGTCGATCAGGCGGCCGAGGCGGTTGGTGAGGACGACCAGCATCGCGCCCACCCCGGCCAGCAGGAAGACCGGCGCGATCGCCAGCTGGATGGCCCCGCCGATATCGATGAGCTGGACGATCATGGAGGCGCGCTCTCATGCTGTTGGGTATCGCGCCAGTGTAGCAGCACAGGGCGCGGCGCGGGCCTTGCCGTGCCCCTGTCAGCCGGGGCTGGCATCCCCATATTGGTCTGCAGATCGAGTAATTGCATTGCAGAAAGAGTCACACGAAATCAATCATATTCATCGCATGCAATGCGGGAAGCCGGCCCTGATTTGTCCTCTCGCAAGCGCCGCGATGCGGATGCGCCACTTTTGATGCGCATCAAATTGCGACAAATTGGGCCATTTCGCGGGCGCAATCTCGATAGAGTTCTTGTCCGGGCCAACTTTCCAGATCGAATCACCCACCCAGGAATGGCCCGCACCGGCAGTACGCAAGCGAGCACGCAGTCCTTCGTCAGGTTCCATACGCACGTCACCCCTTTTTGACAACCAGCGAGGTCTCCACTATGACAACTCCAGTTTCGCAATGTACCGTGTTCATCCAGGTATGGGTCGACACCAACGCCGTCCAGGCGGGCACGACCAACGGCATCTATATGGTCGACAACCGCACGTCGCGCGGCAGCCAGAAGGAAGGCTCGGGCACCTTGCAAACGTCGTGCACCATGAATTCCAACATCTGCTGGACGGTCCTGCCGATCGATCCCAACTTCACGGCGGCCGGCGGCATGATCGGCCTGCAATCGATCGGCAACTCGAACGCCTGGGGTTCGAGCGGCCAGCCGCAGATGGTCGACGGCGCCACCTTCACGGGTACGGCGCAGAACGCGGGCACGGCCAACTACCAGATGGGCATCAACGTCCAACTGCCGGGCAAGTCGGGCATGACGCTGAGCCTGAACCCCACCGTCAACGTCATCAACTAACCCAGGGAGGACCACATATGAGCGCAGACAAATCCATGGCTTTCGTTCGCGTCGTCAAACCGAGCGCCACGCTTCCCGCCCCGCAGACCCAGGTCGCGGTCGCCATCGATACGGCCTACATCGCCGCCACCGCCGGCCAGTCGATCAATACCGGCATCTACATGATGGATAACCAGGCCAATATGGACAGCTCGGGGGAAGGGTCGCTCGAACTGACCACCGTGTGCCCGGTCGGCAGCCTGATCGGCTTCTCGGTCTATCCGATGGACGTGAACTCGGGCGACAAGGTCGTCATCACCGGCTTTAACGTGTCCCAGGGCAATGTGTTCGGCAATACCGGCTATCCGATCCAGCCCGACCCGGCCAACGGCAGCTACTGGATCGGCCAGGCGATGAACGCCGGTCGCCAAACCTACCAGATCCAGGTCCGGGTCACGGCCGGCGGCCTGCGGCCGACCAACTACTACATCAACTGGGATCCGTTCATCGTCGCCCGCTGATCCACAGCCCGGCGGCGGCAGCGTCCTGGTCGCCCTCACTGGTTGTTCGCTCGTCGGGGGCGACGTCGTTGAGGGCGCCGGCCATCCGGTCGCCCAGCGCCCCGACTACCGGATTGCGCAGGCGGTCTGCCCCGGCGCCCAGGCCTGCCAGGTGCGGCTGCGCATCACGGCCGGCGCGCTGCGTCCCACCCGCTTCCATGTGCACGTGCGGGCCACGCTGCGCACCTGCTGGCGCCGGCATCCCCCTCGCGGCCGGCCGCGACGCGCAGGCCGTCGTCCAGCAGGCGCGCCGCCCAGCCGAACACGGTGTTCTGGCTCACCACGGCGCGCATCGCGCGCATGCGCGCGGCCTGCTCGTCCGGCCCCATGTCGAGCGCGCGGCCGATGGCGCGCGCGATGCCCGCGATGTCGCGCGGCTCGACCAGCAGGGCCTGTTCAAGCTCGGCCGCGGCGCCGGCCTGGCGGCTGAGCACCAGCGCCCCGCGCAAGTCGTTGCGCGCAGCCACGAACTCCTTGGCGACCAGGTTCATCCCGTCGTGCAGGCTCGTCACCAGGCAGACGTCGCCGGCGCGGTAGCAGTCGGTCACGGTCGCCGCGTCGGCGCTGGCGCCATGCAGTACCACCGGCCGCCAGGCGCCAGCACCGAAGCGGGCGTTGATCCGCCCGGCCAGCGCCTCCACCTCGCGCGCGATCCGCTGGTAGGCGGGCAACGCGCCGCGGCAGGGCGCGCCGATCTGCAGCAGGGTGACCTGGCCAAGCAGGTCCGGGCGCTGTTCGAGCAGCAGCTCGAACGCCTGCAGGCGCTCGGGTATCCCCTTCGTGTAATCCATGCGGTCGACGCCGACCAGCAGGCGCACGCCCGGATCGATGTCGAAGCGGCGCTTGACGTCGTCGCGCAAGCCCGGCGCCGGCAGGTCCTGGCGCGCGGGCCAGCCGATCGAGATCGGGTAGGCGTCCACGTGCGCCGTGCCTGGGTCATCGGCGCAGCCGGCGCGCGCCAGCCTGAAATTGGCGGCGTCGGCCGGGGTCTGCAGGCCAACCACGGTACTGGCCAGCAGGCCGTCCATCAGCTGTTCGCGCCACGGCAGGCGCGCCAGCCGCTGCGGGGCCGGGAACGGGATATGCCAGAACAGGACGATGACCGCGTCCGGCAGCCGCTCGCGCACCATGCGCGGCACCAGCGCCAGGTGATAATCCTGGACCAGCACCACCGGCCGCGACGTCGACGCCTCGGCCGCCACGGCGTCGGCGAAGCGGCGGTTGACGCGCACATAATGCTCCCAGTCGCGCGCGCGGAAGGTCGGCTCGACGCCGGTACGGTGGCATAGCGGCCACAGGCCCTCGTTGGAGAGGCCGTCGTAGTAGCCGGCCACCTCGTCCTCGTCCAGCCACAGGCGGCGCAGGCGGTAAGGGGCATCGAGGTGGCGTTTCAGGACATGGCCCTGCGCGTCGCAGGTCGCGCGGTCGGCGTCGCCGCTGCCATGGGCGATCCAGCAGCCGCCCTCATTGGCCAGCACCGCTTCCAGCGCGGTGACCAGGCCGCCGGCGGGCCGCCGCGCCACGATGCCGTCATCGGTATGGGAATGGACGCAGGGCGCCCGGTTCGAGACGACGATCAGGTCGTCGCCGCAACCCAGTTGCGCGAGCAGGCGGGCCAGGTCGGCGCTGTCGCGCACATCGCCGGGGGTCAGCAGGTCGGCCGGTGCACGCTGCGTACGCCCGCCGTGGGGCTGGCGGTCCGGCAAATGACTGGGAAGATGCGCTGGATTGCCGCGCACCCGCGTGGTGGGGTGGGTTTCATATCTCGCTGTCATGCAAACAGCTTAATATCTTAGCGTTATCCCCACCGTGCGCCACCGTACTCAAACAGTCATTAGCTTAGTAGAAACATTACATGGCGATGTAATGGTCCAGCAGGAGCGCCGCGAACAAGAGGGCCAGGTAGACGATCGACCAGGCGAAGGATTTGCGGGCGATCCGGTCGCTATAGTGCTTGTGCACCAGCCAGCCATAGCGCAGGAACACGGCGTTGAGCGCGCAGGCGGCCGCCAGGTACACGGGCCCGCTCATGCCGACCGCCCATGGGAGGACGGTGCCGGCCGCCAGCGCCAGGCTGTAGCGCCATACCTGCAGGCCGGTATGGGCCATGCCGTGGGTCACGGGCAGCATCGGCAGGCCGGAACGCGCATAGTCGTCGCGGCGGTACATGGCCAGCGCCCAGAAATGCGGCGGCGTCCACAGGAAGATGATCAGGACCAGCAGCCATGCCTCCATCGGCACCGCATCGGCCACCGCGGCCCAGCCCAGCGCCGGCGGCATGGCCCCGGCGAAGCCGCCGATCACGATGTTCTGCGGCGTGTTCGGCTTGAGCAGCAAGGTGTAGATGAAGGCGTAGCCGACGAAGGTGGCCAGGGTCAGCCACATGGTCAGCGGGTTGACCCTGGTATACAAGAGCGCCGCCCCGGCGCCGCCCAGCGCCAGCGAGAAGACCACCGTCTGCGCGGAACCCAGGCTGCCGCTCGCGGTCGCGCGGCGGGCGGTGCGCGCCATGCGGGCATCGATCCGGGCCTCGAGCAGGCAGTTGACGGCGAAGGCGGCGCCGGCCAGCAGCCAGATGCCGGCGCCGCCGTACAGCAGCACGCCCCAGCCAGGGAACCCGTCGCTGGCCAGCAGGCTGCCGATCACGGCGCAGAACACCGTCAGCATGGTCACGCGCGGCTTCGTCAGCGCCCAATACCGGGCGCCGTAGCGGGCCAGACGCGTGGCGGCGCCCTCGCCAGCCTCGAGGCCCGCGGTTTCCATATCTGCAGCTTTGATATTCGACATGATTGCTGGACCGCGGTGCGAAGATGACGGCCCTTACCCGAAACCCGACATCCTAGTGGAAATCAAGCGCCGTACAAACGGGCAAAATGTCCCAGTTGCCGTCCAGACCACGGAATGTCGCCCGTTAGCGGGCTTCCTCGACCGGATGCACGATCATCGGCGCCAGGCGGGCGGGTATCTGATGTGTGAAAACCACATGTTGCGTCATGACCAGCGCGCCATAGGCCAGCAGCTCGCACAACTCCTCGAACAGCTGGGCGCTCGTCGCGGCCATGTCCAGGTGGCATGCCATATGGCCTTCGGCGCAGGTCGATCCCGCGGCGCCCGCCAGCAGCACGAACAGGCATGGCCACGGGACACGCCGGGCAAACGCCGCCCGCACCGGTCCCAGCATGCGGTAGCGCCAGGCGCTGAAGACCAGCCAGCCCAACAGCGCGGCGGCCGCCAGCCGGGCCAGCGGCCCGATCCACAGCGCGGCGACGGCCATCGCCTCGCCGCCAGGCTGCTGCAGCCACGCCCTGCCCCAGCTGAGCTCACGTCCCGCCAGCAGCAGCCACACGGGCGCCGCCCACAGCGCCAGCATGGCGACGCGCGCCGGCCGGGTGCGCACGCAGGCCAGCAGCGCCAGCATGCAGCCCGCGCCCAGCACCGCCACCTGCAGGCTTTCGAGCAGGCCGCCCTCGCGCGACCAGGCCGCGGGCAGGACCAGGCTGGCCGGATAGCACGCGGCGAGGGCCGCCAGCAGCGCCCATTCGCCGCCCGCGACCGGCAACCGTGAGGCAGTTCGTGACATACGCGCTCCGTTTCGCATGAGGCCCCGGCTCCCCGATGTGGGGAATCCGATAGGCAATCAAGCGATTGTACGAAGCGGGGGCCGTGCGCACGATTGGATGACTGGGCAATTTTGCGATTTATTGATGTTTACACATCAATATCGCCGGACTCCCGCGTGCTAGTGGCCGGCGTGGGCCGGCTTGGCCGCATTATTGAGCGCCTTGACGGGGGCCTTGATCTCGACCGTTTCGCGCTTGCCGTCCTTGCCTTCGAAGACCAGGGTGAACGGGACGGTGTCGCCCTCCTTCACCTGGGCCTTCAGGTTCATCAGCATGAGGTGGTAGCCGCCCGGCTTGAGTTCCACCAGTTTGCCGGCAGGCAGCTCCACCGACTGCACCTGGCGCATGCGCATGACGTCGCCCTGCATCGCCATCTCGTGCACCTCGACCGTCGGGGTCAGCGGCGAGCTGGCCGAGACGAACTTGCTGTCCTTGGCCGCCTGCAGCTGCATGAAGGCGCCGGTCGCCTTCTGCTGGGGCACGGTGGCGCGCACCCAGGCGTCCTTGACGCTGACGTTGGCCTGGGCAAAAGCCGAACCGGCGGTGGCCGCCAGCACAACAGCGGCGGCGAGGATACGGATCGAATGGTTCATGGTGTTCTCCTTGGTGGATTGGACGGGTTCAGGCCGCATGCAGCAGCTTGCGTACATCGGCAGCGTATTCGATCGCCGACTGGCTGTGCGACAGCTTCAGGCGCAGCTTGCCGTGGGTGTCGAAGGCGTAGGTGACCGAGGTATGGTCGATCGTGTAGGAATCGCCGGTCGGCACTTTTTGATAGATCACCCTGAATTCCTTCGCGGTCTCGGCCAGTTGCTGCTGGTCGCCGTACAGGGCCAGGAAGGTCGGGTCGAAGGCCGCGGTATAGGCGTTCAGGACCTCGGGCGTATCGCGCTCGGGGTCGACGCTGACGAACAGCACCTGCAGCCGGTCGCCGTCCGGCCCGAGCAGCGACTTGACCTCGGCGGCGCGCGCCAGCGCCGTCGGGCATACGTCCGGGCACTGGGTGAAGCCGAAGAACAGCAGCACGACCTTGTCCTTGAAGTCGGCCAGCGTGCGCTCCCGGCCGCTCGGGTCCTTCAGGCGGAAGTCGCGGCCGAAGTCGGCGCCCGTGATGTCGGTGCCATTGAAACTGACCGCCCCGCCGACATTGCAGCCGGCCAGCAGTCCCAGGCCGATGGCGGCGCCGGTCAGCACGAGGGCGCGCCGGCGTGAAATTCCTTGATGCATCTTGCTACTCCTGATTGATCGCGCGCCGTGCGCGGCCCGCCTGCAGGCGGGCGCGCATCGCACGCGCATGAAGACAGCGCCGGCGCCAGGCCGGCTCGTATCGGTCAGGAGGCGGCGGGCGGGCCGCGCGGCGGCAAGGGCGCGCCCGCGCTGGGCGCCGGGTGCGAGACGACGAGAATGGCGAGTGCAGCCGAAGACGGCTGCGGTACCGGCATCCGCGGCGCCGCCACGGCCGGCGGCAAGGCCGCGGGCAGGCACAGCGGGCAGTCCAGCGTATGGCCCGGGCCATGGACGATTGCGCCCTCGTGGTCGACCAGGACGACCCGGCTTGCGCCTTCGGAACACACCAGCGCCATCGTGGCCGGCTGCGCCACGGGCGCGGCGCTGGCGGCGCCCAGGGTAAGGACGAACCAGGCCAGGACCAGGCGGACCAGCATCGAGGATGTGCGCAAAATGTGCATGACCGTCGATTATTGGTGATGGCCCCCGCTGGCGTCAACGGCAAACTGCATCCAGGAGCGCTTCCATCACGTAGATGTTGACGCGCGCTCTTGACACGTATTGACGTGCCGGATATCTTAACGTTAAAAGTTGCCGCAGAGCAATTTACCCTTGATAAAGAGGGGGGGTACCAGATCACGGCCTTCGAGGGCACGCGGAAAACCCGTACTTGCGCCATGCGGACGGCGGCTGCCGCCGGCGCAGGATCTCCAATTGCTATCATCAACAAGGAGTCTTACATGAACCTACTGCCTCGCGGGCAGTTTGCAGGCCGCCTCCGCATGCCCGGCCTGCCACTCGCGCTCACCCTGCTGCTCGCCGCTTGCGGCGGCGGCAACGGGGAGTCGCCCATCGCGCAGATGGAAAGCGCCAGCAAGAGCCTGTTACGGACGTTCTCCTCGGCAGCCGAGGACCCGGAAGCGCCGCTCACCCCGATCAACGCCACCGCCACCTCGGCCGAACGCGGCGACCTCGATGCCAGGTATGCCATCGACGGCGACCGCGCGACCCGCTGGGGCAGCCGCTTCACCGACGACGAGAGCCTGACGCTCGAGTTCGCCGAGCGCCAGGTCATCACCCGGGTGCGCATCGACTGGGAAAACGCCCACGCCGACAGCTATCTGCTGCAAGTATCCGACGACCAGAACGATTGGCGGACCATCAAGACCGTCGAGAACAGCCAGGGCGGTGTCGAAGACATCACCGGCTTGAACGGCGAAGGCAAGTTCCTGCGCGTGCTGGGCCGCAAGCGCTCCGGGCAGTATGGCTATTCGATCCTCGAGATCCAGGCCTTTACCGGCACCCCCTCGTCCGCGCCGGATACCCCGCCGGTCACGCCCGCCCCCGATCCCGACCAGCCGGTCGACCTGAGCAAGCCTGGCTTCGTCGTCAAGCCGGCCGGCGCGATCTCGTCGGAGCCGGAGAACGGCGGCATGTCGGCCGCCATGGCGATCGACGGCAAGACCAACACGCGCTGGGCCAGCAAGCCAGGCGTGGACAACGGCTGGATCCAGTTCGACTTCGCCGCCCCGACCCGCATCGGCTACATGAAGCTGCAGTGGGAAGACGCCTACGCCAAGCGCTACAAGCTGCAAGTGTCGAACGACGCCAGGTCGTGGACCGACCTGCGCAGCGTCGACAACGGCCAGGGCAAGATCGAGGAATTCTTCAACCTGAACACGGTCGCCACGCATGTGCGCCTGCAGGGCCTCGCCCGCTCGGGCGCCTACGGCTACTCGCTGTGGGAAGTCGAATTCAAGAGCCCGGGCAGCGACAACACCATCCCCGACATGCCGACCTCGGCCCAGGCCTTCCCGGCCAGCGGCAATGGCTGGACGCCGCTGCCGGGGTCGAACGACGCCATCGAGTCGCTCCAGTTCTCGCTGCCCGACGGCACCCTGGTGACCCGCTTCGGCGCCCGCGTCCAGGCGCGCCACGGCCGCGAGCGCGGCGAAGAGTGGAACGAGATCGGCTACGGCCCGAACGAAACGGTCGATCCCGCCACCGGCCAGCCGCGCGACAAGGGCCCGGGCGCGCACCTGACCTTCGTGCCGCAATACCACCAGAACCGCACCTGGGGCGTCGAGGTCATCGACCGCAGCCGCGTGCCGAACAACACCCGCCCGGTGCTGATCGTCAACCAGTACACGCTGGTCGACTTCCTCCCGGGCGGCGTGGCGTTCTTCCGCGCCTTCGACCGGCCAGGCGACACCGGCTATGGCTGGATGAATCCGGGCCAGCTGGTCAACGACAAGGTGGCGATCTGCCCGCCGACGCCTTACCCGCGCAACAATACGCTGTACAACGCGAACCTGGCCAACGGCGACTGCGCCCTGCAGCACTGGAACTACCCGGGCCATGCCGAGCTCAATGCCGACGGCTTCCCGACCGGGCGCAGCGTGAACGCGCGTCCGCTGGTGGCCGGCGACGTGATCGAGATCTCGCCATCGATGTTCTCGACCAACGCGGCGATGCAGGCCAAGGGCGACTTCGGCGGCATCCGCTACTACTCGAACGAATGGACCTATGTCGTCGGCCAGGGCCTGCGTCCATGGTATGGCGTGCAACCGCGCCTGATGAACGCCCCGCTGCCGCTCGACACCCTCTCGGGCGGCATCGGTTCGGTGTCCTACAACTACAGCGACAACGGCAGCTTCATGTTCCAGCAGCCGCATAACCATACCGGCATGCAGAACATGCAGCGCTTCGTCGAAGGCCGCCGCCTGGTGCACACCAACTTCACCACCGGCAAGCACAACGAACCGGGCAACGATCCGCATCCGAACATCGTCGGCCTGCAGGGCGCCCGCTTCAGCCAGTCGGCCTGCATCAACTGCCATACCAACAACGGCCGCAGCCCGGCGCCGGCGGCGATCGACCAGCGCCTCGACACGATGGGCGTGCGCGTCGCGAGCCTTGGCGCGAACGGCGTCCAGCTGCCGCACCCGACCTATGGCACGACGGTGCAGATGAACGCTTCCAGCGCCGGCGGCACGCCGCAGAACTGGGGCAGCGTGCGCGTGAAGGAATTCGAATCGCGCACGGTCACGCTCGCCGACGGCACGCCGGTCACCCTGCGCAAGCCGGTCGTGGCCTTCGACGGCCCCACGCCGGGCATCGTGTCGCTGCGCGCGGCCCAGCCGATGATCGGCACCGGACTGCTCGAAGCCGTTCCCGAGTCCACCATCCTGGCCCGGGTGCGCACCTCGCCCGACCAGGACGGCGTGAAAGGCGTGGCCAACTTCGTCTACGATCCGGAAACCGGCGCGGTGCGCCTGGGCCGCTTCGGCTGGAAGGCATCGAAGGCAACCCTGCGCCACCAGACCGCGAGCGCGCTGCTGCAGGACATGGCGGTGACGTCGCCGGTCTACCCGAACCGCAGCTGCGACGCCAATCCGGCCGGCTGCGCCAGCGCGCCGAAGCAGAAAGGCATCTCGGAAGGCGACCTGCAGCAGATCTCGAACTACCTGGCCCTGCTGGCCGTGCCGGCCCAGCGCAGCCTGGCGAGCGGCTTCCCGAAAGGCGTCGCGCCGATCGAGGAACACGCCGTCAATGCCGGCCAGGTCAGCGCCGGTGCCCAGTTGTTTGCCGCGATGAACTGCGTGGCCTGCCACACCCCGTCGATGAAGACCGGTTCGAACCACCTGTTCGCGGAGCTGCGCGACCAGACGATCCGTCCGTACACCGACCTGCTGCTGCACGATATGGGTCCGGGACTGGCCGACAACTACAAGGAAGGCCAGGCCACCGGCAGCATGTGGCGTACCGCGCCGCTGTGGGGCATCGGCTATACCGAGAAGGTGATGGACCGCCAGGGCGCCGTCGGCTACCTGCATGACGGCCGCGCGCGCAACCTGACCGAGGCGATCATGTGGCACGACGGCGAAGCCGCCGCCGCCCGCAGCCGCTTCGCGAAGCTGGCGAAGGGCGAACGCGACGCATTGCTGGCGTTCCTGCGCTCGCTGTAATCTTCACCATCCGCGAAGATGGCGCCGGGAGCGATCCCGGCGCCATTTTTTTGTCCTTGCGCACATGATGCAGCCCCGACAGAAGATATGAATCGTATATAATCAACATACGATTCATATACGGAGGATTGCCATGGGCATCGTCAATATCGAGGACGACCTGCACGACCAGGTCCGCCTCGCTACCAAGGTCTCGCACCGTTCGATCAACGCGCAGGCCGCGTTCTGGATCAAGGTCGGCATGCTGTGCGAGACCAATCCCACCCTCAGCTTCAACGAGATCGTCGGACGCGAACTGGCCGCCGCCGGCGTCTCGGCCCCGCCCCTGGCGATGCGCGCGGCATGACCAAGCAGCCGCATGAACTGGCGCTGATGGCCGAATCGGGCCGCCTGCTGGCCTCGGTGTTCGGGATGCTCGACCGGCTGCCACTGGCCGGCATGACCACGCTCGCCGTCGACACGCTGGTCGAGCGCTTCATCGTCGACGAACTCGGGGCGCGGCCGGCCAGCAAGGGCCAGTACGACTACGGTTTCGTGCTCAACGCCTCGATCAACCACGTGGTATGCCACGGCGTGCCGTCGACAACCGACGTACTCAAGGATGGCGACATCGTGAACTTCGACGTCACGCTGGAAAAGAACGGCTATATCGCCGACTCCAGCAAGACCTACCTGGTCGGGAACGTCGACCTGGCCGCCCGGCGCCTGGTGCAGACGACCTATGAAGCGATGTGGAAAGGCATCCGCGCGGTGCGGCCCGGGGCCACGCTGGGCGACGTCGGTTACGCGATCGAGCGCCATGCCAGGCGCAATGGCTGCTCGGTCGTGCGCGAATACTGCGGCCACGGCATCGGCCGCGAGATGCACGAAGAACCGCAGGTGCTGCACTTCGGTGCGAGAGGCGCGGGACTGACGCTGCGCGAAGGCATGGTGTTTACGATCGAGCCGATGCTCAACCGCGGCGGGCGCAGCGTGCGCACCCTGGACGACGGCTGGACCGTGGTCACGCGCGACGGGTCGCTGTCGGCGCAGTTCGAGCATACGGTGGCGGTGACGGCGAGCGGCGTCGAGATCCTGACGCTGCGCCCGGAAGAACGCGGGATGCTGCGCGCGGCCTAGAACACCACCATCCGCCAGCCCGGCGCGCAGCCCTGTTCGACGAACGACACCATGCCCTCGACGCCGGCGCAATGCGTGGACAGGTCGGCGCGTCCGGCCCCGCTGGCATGCAGGGCCTGCGTGCAGGCATGGATCTCCACACCCAGCCCGGCGCTGGCTTCCAGGTGGCGCGCGATCGGCCAGCGGTCGTCGCCGAAGCCGGTCGGCAGTGCGGCATGCTGCGCCAGCAGCCATTGCACCGACTGGCTGGAAAACAGCATCTTGACGCGCATGTCCAGCGCCGCCGCGGCCTGGGCCGCCATGAAGGGCGTGGCCAGCAGTTCGGGCCGCGACAGGTCGCACGACCAGACCAGGATCGCCAGGCCGCGCGCCTGCCCGTCCGGTCCGTCGCTCACGGCCTGATCCAGTCGTCGATCGGCTCGCGCTGCATGCGGCGCCCGGCCAGTTCGGCCAGCGCGGCCCCATGGGCCAGTTGCGCGCGGTCGCGTTCCCAGTCGCTGGCCTCGATCACCGCGATCCAGCCCTGCCCATAGGGATCCTGGTGGATCAATTCTGGCTTGTCCTCGAGCGCGGCGTTGATCTCGACCACAGTACCGGACAGCGGCGTCTTGATCGTCACCACGGTCTTGCTCAGCTCGACGACACCCATGGTCTTTCCCTGCTCGAGCGCGGTGCCCACCGGTTTGGGGCGGCACATATAGAAATGGTTGCCGCTGATCGTGACGCCGAAGGCGCTGACGCCGACCTGGTAGCGGCCATCGCCTGCTGCGCGGCACCACATATCGTTCTCAAGATCGAAGTAGCAGTCGTCCGGATAGTCGAAGCCGAGGATGCGCATGGTGTGTGGGTGGGAACAAGGCGGCATGGCGGAAGGATGCGGGAGTCGAACCCACCCGGCGACGCATGGCGCCACCAACTGGGTTTGAAGCCCAGCCGCCCCACCAGGGACGATTTCCTTCCGAAGAGCCCGCATTTTACCGCGTGCCGGCGAATCCTTCCAGTGGCAGGCCGGCGCGGCGATCGAGGAGCTGCAACTGGCCGAGGACGCTGGCCACCTTGGTCGTGATGACATCGATCGCCGGCCCGTTGGCGCCATGCGGCAGGATGACGTCGGCCTTGCGCCGGGTCGGCTCGATGAATTGCTTGTGCATCGGGCGCACCGTGTCGAGGTACTGGCCGACGATGCTGTCCAGCGAACGGCCGCGTTCGGCCACGTCGCGCTGCAGGCGGCGGATGAAGCGGACGTCGGGCGCGGTGTCGACGAAAATCTTCAGGTCCATCATGTCGCGCAGGTCGGCATCGTACAGGGCGAACAGGCCCTCGATCACGATCACCGGCGCCGGCTTGACGGCGATGGTCCGGTCGGTGCGGTTGGACACGGTGAAGTCGTAGATCGGCATCGCGATCGGCTCGCCATGGCGCAGGGCGCGCACGTGTTCCACCAGCAACGGCCAGTCGAAGGCCTGCGGGTGATCGTAGTTCTGCGCGCGCCGCTCTTCCATGGAGAGATGGGTCTGGTCGCGGTAATAGTCGTCCTGCATGACGACGGAGACGAGATCGGTGCCGAACGACGCCAGCACCTGCTGGGTCACCGTCGACTTGCCACTGCCGCTGCCGCCGGCGACGCCGATGACGAACGGTTTGAAAGGAATCTGATTCATCCCCGAATGATACCGGAGCGGCGCGCGATCCGACAGGGGCGGCGCGCCCGCCCTGTCATGACGACGTCATGCACGCGGCTTATCTTGGCGAAGTTGCAAGCCATATCGCTTCGACCACATATCGCAGCAGTGTTCGTTGTACAAGATTAAACAGACCTCTGGATCACCGCCATGACTTCACGCCGCAGATTCCTGGGCAGCAGTGCCCGCGCCGGCATCGCCGCCGCCACCTACGCCGCCTTTCCACCATCCATCCAGCGCGCCCTCGCCATTCCCGCCAATAACGCGACCGGCACCATCCGCGACGTCGAGCACGTCGTGATCCTGATGCAGGAAAACCGCGCCTTCGACCATTATTTCGGCACCCTGGCCGGCGTGCGCGGCTTCGGGGACCGCTTCCCGATCCCGCTGCCGGAGGGCCGCACCGTGTGGCAGCAGCGCATGGCCAACGGCAACCTGATGATGCCGTTCCACCTCGACGGCAGCAAGGGCAACGCCCAGCGCGCGAACGGCACGCCGCACGACTGGCTGGACAGCCAGCTGGCCTGGGACAACGGCCGCATGGACCAGTGGCCGCGCTACAAGAACCCGATCTCGATGGGTTACTTCAAGGAGAACGAGATTCCGTTCGCCTTCGCGCTGGCCAATGCCTTCACGATCTGCGACGCCTACCACTGCGCGATGCACACCGGGACCGACGCCAACCGTTCCTTCTTCCTGACCGGCACCAACGGCGCGGTGCCCACCGGCGCCGCCTTCGTCACCAACGAGTGGGACGCCATCGACGGCGTGGCCGGCGGCGTGAACACCGGTTATACCTGGACCACGTATGCCGAACGCCTCGAAGCCGCCGGCGTCAACTGGATCAGCTACCAGAACATGCCCGACGAATGGGGCGACAATATGCTGGGCGCCTTCCGCCAGTTCAGGCGCGCCAATATCGCCTCCGGCTACCCGGTCTCGAGCGGCGGCGCGCCCGGCCAGCCCTATACCAATACCGGCCAGGCGCTCCCGTACAAGGCCTACGACGCGGCCACCGACAACCCGAACAACCCTTTATATAAAGGCATCGCCAACACCCTGCCCGGCACCCGCCCCGAGCAGTACCTGGACGCCTTCAAGCGCGACATCCGCGAGGGCAAGCTGCCGCAGGTGTCCTGGATCAACGCGCCGTCGATCTACTGCGAGCACCCCGGCCCCTCGAGCCCGGTGCAGGGTTCCTGGTTCCTGCAAGAGGTGCTGGACGCGCTGACGGCCAACCCCGAGGTATGGAGCAAGACCGTCCTGATCGTCAATTTCGACGAGAACGACGGCTATTTCGACCACGTGCCCTCGCCTTCCGCGCCGTCGCCCGACGGCAAGGGTGGCCATGCAGGCAAGACCACGCTGGCGCCGGGCGACCTGGCGCACGAGTACTACACCCATCCGCGCCCGCCCGGCAGCACCAGGCAGCCCGCACCGGATGGCCGCGTGTACGGACCCGGTCCGCGGGTGCCGATGTACGTGATCTCGCCCTGGAGCCGCGGCGGCTGGGTCAATTCCCAGGTGTTCGACCATACCTCGGTGCTGCGCTTCCTGGAAGCGCGCTTCGGCGTCATGGAGCCCAATATCAGCCCGTTCCGCCGCGCCGTCTGCGGCGACCTGACCAGCGCCTTCAATTTCGTCTCGCCGAACGACGAGGCGCTGCCGGTGCTCAAGGGCCGCAAGACCAGGGCCGAAGCCGACGCCCTGCGCGCCGCGCAGCAACGCCTGCCGCAAGTCCCGGCGCCCGCAACACCGCAAATGCCGGTGCAGCCGGTCGGCACCCGGCCGTCGCGCGCCCTGCCGTACGAGCTGGCGACGATCTGCGAAGTCCAGCCCGGCGCGACGATGGCGGCGGCGCGGGTGGCGCTCGACTTCATCAATACCGGCCGCCAGGGCGCCGTGTTCCACGTCTACGACCGCAAGAACCTGGCGGCGGTCCCGCGCCGCTACACGGTCGAAGCCGGAAAGTCTCTGTCGGATGTATGGGCGCCCGCGGTCGGCGGCGCCTACGACCTGTGGGTGCTGGGCCCGAACGGCTATCACCGCCACTTTACCGGCAGCGCGCTGCGCGCCGTGGCCGCCGGCCAGCCGCGTCCTGACGTTCAGGTGCGCTGCGACGCGGCCAGTGGCGAGCTGGTGCTGCGGCTGGTCAACGCCGGCGCCGCGCCTTGCAGCTTCAACCTGGCCGCGAACGCCTACGCGGCGCTGCGCCAGCAATACACGCTGGCGCCGCGTTCCGAGTCGATCGTGCGCATTCCCGTCGCCGGCAACGACTACTGGTACGACGTCAGCGCCACCGTAGCGGGCCAGCCCGACTACCTGCGGCGCTTCGCCGGCCGCGTCGAGACCGGCCGGCACACGGTGAGCGACCCGGCGCTGGGCCGCATCTGAACATCATATGGAGAGCAATACGATGCATCACATCATCCGCAATGCCGTTGTCAGCGCGGCAATCGCGCTGTGCGCCCCCTTCGCGCAAGCCGCCGTGCTCGATTTCGAGGACATCGCCGGTCCCGACGGCTTCGCTGCCGTCCCCGGCAACTACGGCGGCCTGGACTGGTCGGAATCCGGCCTGAACGTTTTCACCCACGAACAGTTTCCATTCACGCCCAGCTCCGGCCAGGGACGGGCCACGACCGATTGGACCGACGGCGGACCGAGCGCGAGCACCATCCGCTTCCTGGCGCCGGCCGTCTTCACTGGCGCCTGGTTCTCCGGCTATGGCGACAGCAGCGTGCGTTTCGAGCTGTATTTCCAGGGCCGGCTGGTCGCGACGTCCGCCGCGCTGGTGCTGGCCGAGGCGCCCGCCTTCCTGGAGGCCGGCTGGGATAGCCTGGTCGATACCGTGGTCGTGTCCAGCGGCTTCGAGGCCAGCTACGCGATGGACGATTTCACGTTCGAGAGTCCGGCGCAGGTACCGGAGCCGGGTTCGCTGGCGCTGATGCTGGCCGGGATCGGCATTGTCGGCGCGCTACGGGGTCGCCGGCCGGAGCCTTGATTCCGGACGGACATCGCCATTCCACGGCCACCCGTTCAAGCAGGCCGTGGTGAGGATGACTCTGGTTGATATCACGTCGACGCCCTTGTCCGCGCGCCAGCCGTCGAGACGCGCCTTGACGACGGCCAGATCGCGCTCGGTCGCGCCGCCTTCCAACCACAGTTCGAAATCGACGAATCCGCGGCCGGTGACCGACTTGAGATCGCCCCGCCTGGGCACATCGGCAAGCAGCTTCTCGACCTGGTTGGTGATCGCTGCTTCGATCCGCTCCGGCACCCGTTCGCCAACGGCATAGTGAATGGCCACCTTCCGCACGGTGTCCTGGCAGGCCGATGCGGCGCTACTCAGGGCCAGCATGGCCGCTCCAATCGCGAACATCGTTTTCATCTGCATCGGCCAACTCCTCAGTCTGATGTCTCGGGAAATAACAAGGTCCCAGGGCGCAGCAAGTGCACGTCGCCGACCCGCCGCAAGAAGCCGATGCGGTCGAAAAACTCGAGGATCTGGATCGCGCGCTTGCGTCCGAGCCCGGTCTCGTCGCGAAAGCGCGCGGCCGTCACTTCTCCCTTGTCGTCCTCGCGCGCCAGCCGGCGCACCAGGTCGGCCGCCTCCTGCATCACGGCCGGGTGATAGAACAAGTCCTTCACGACCTGATAAACGTCGCCGCCGCGCGCCATCCGGCCCAGCACCTGGCGCACCTGCGCTTCGGGCAGGCGCGCGGTCTGCGCGATGTCGCGCACCCAGGGTGGATCGAAACGTCCGTCCAGCAGTTTCGGCAACGCGTGTTCAGCGACCACCTGCTCGGCCGCGCGCAGGGCCACGCCGTGTTCGGGCAGGTGCAGGAAACCGTTGCGGCGGGCGATGCTGCCTGCCGCGATCATATGGTCGGTCAGCTGCAGCCACAGCGCCTCGGGCATGCGCGGCGCAGCCAGCCGGCGCGCGCGCAGCAGGTCGGGACCGATTTCGTCCGGATATTTGGCATGGAAGTCGCCCAGCGCCTGCAGCAGGCCGGCCTCGTTCTCCTGCAGGCGGGATCGTGACACGAGCCACTCGCCGCCGGCGCCGACCACGATATCGGGCACGCTCGCCAGATCGAAGGGCCAGCTCGCCAAGCCGCTGCTCCTCAGCCAGGTTGCGCCATTGACGCCATACGGCGCCTGGGCCAGCGCGCCCAGCAGGCGGGCAAGCGGGTCGCCCGCGCGTTGGGTGTCCAGGTAGGCCAGGCGTTCCGGCGTCTGCCGGTAGCGCACCGGGCCCAGCGGATCGAGCACGGCGCCACCGGCAATCGTGCGGACCGCGGAAGCGTCGCGCAGGATGAAACGGTCGCCGTGCCAGACATTGGCCGGCTTGTGCAGCACCAGCTGCGCCGGCGCCGCGCTGCCTGGCGCGATCGACGGCTGGCCCAGCACGGCCACCGTCGCCAGGCAATCCTGGGTCGCGGCGTGCAGGTGCACCAGGGTGCCCGAACGCAGCGCACGCTCCTCGGTGGCCGCCACTTGCAGCCAGACGTCGATGCGCTGGGTCGTCAATGCGATGGCCGGGTCGCACAGCAGCTGGCCGCGCAACGCGTCGCTGCGGGCCAATCCGGCCAGGCCGACCGCGCAGCGCTGGCCGGCATGCGCCTCTTGCGCGGCGCGGCCATGCACCTGCAGGCTGCGCACGCGGTACACCTTGTCCGGCGTCGCGGCCAGCGCCAGGCCGTCGCCGATGGCGACCCTGCCGCTCGCAACGCTGCCGGCAACCACCGTGCCCACGCCGTCGAGCGTGAACGCGCGGTCCAGGCCCATGCGGAAACCCGCGCCGCCCACGCCAACTGGCGGCGCCGCGTGCAGGGCCTGCACCAGGTGCGCGCGCAGCGCCTCGATGCCGTCGCCGCGCACGCTGGAGACCTGCAATAGCGGGAAGTCGAGGCCGGCGCTGGCCAGCAGGCCGGCCACCGCCGCCTCCGTCGCGCGCAGGCGGGCCTCGTCGACCCGGTCGATCTTGGTGATGACGGCCGCGCCGCGGCGCACGCCGAGCAGCGACAGGATGGTCGCGTGCTCGATCGTCTGCGGCATCGGACCGTCGTCGGCTGCAATCAGAAGCAGGCCGAAATCGATGCCGCTGGCGCCGGCCACCATCGTGCGCACCAGTTTTTCGTGGCCAGGCACGTCGACGAAGCCGATCCGGCCGCCGTCATCCAGCGGCATCCAGGCATAGCCCAGTTCGATCGTGATGCCGCGCTTTTTTTCTTCGGGCAGGCGGTCGGCGTCGATGCCGGTCAGTGCGCGTACCAGCGCCGTCTTGCCGTGGTCAATATGTCCGGCGGTGCCGACGATCATGCAAAAATCCTTCTATGGTTGGTCCCGGATCAGCGCCGCGCGCAATGCGCCCAGTTGTCCCAGCATCTCGAGCGGGTCGTCGATGCAGCGGCAGTCGAGCAGCAGGCGGTCTTCCGAGATGCGGCCGATCACCGGCAGCGGCAAGCCGCGCAGCGCCTCGGACAGCGCATCGAGCGCCGTCCCCACGCCGCGCTTGCCGGACAAGGCGGGGGCGATCGCCAGGCCGCTGGACGGCAGCCGGTCGATCGGCAGCGAGCCGGATCCGATCTGGCTCAGCATCGATTCCGGCGTGACCGTATAGCGCGGCGCCAGCGCGGCGCGCAGCGGCTCGAGCAGGGACTGGGCGTTGGCCGCCACCTGCTCGCGGCTGCGGGTCAGCCAGCGCAGGGTCGGCAATGCGTCCACCAGCAGCTCGGGCTGCAGGTACAGCTGCAAGGTCGCTTCCAGCGCCGCCAGCGGCAGCTTCGACAGGCGCAGCGCGCGCTTCATCGGGAACTTGCGGATGCGGCTGACGTATTCCTTGGCGCCGACGATCAGGCCGGCCTGCGGCCCGCCCAGCAGCTTGTCGCCCGAAAAGGTCACCACGTCGCAGCCGGCGGCCAGCATCTGCTGCGGCGTCGGCTCCTGCGGCAGCCCGTACTTGCCCATGTCGATCAGCGAGCCGCTACCCAGGTCGCTGACCAGCGCCACGTTCCTGGCGCGCGCCAGGGGCGCCAGTTCGGCTTCGGACACCGCGCTGGTAAAGCCCTGCACCGCATAGTTGCTGGTGTGGACCTTCATCAGGAGCGCCGTGCGCGCGTTGATCGCGCGCTCGTAGTCGGCCAGGTGGGTGCGGTTGGTGGTGCCGACTTCGACCATGTGCGCGCCGGCGCTGGCCATCACGTCGGGCATGCGGAAGGCGCCGCCGATTTCGACCAGCTCGCCGCGCGAGACGATGGCCTCGCGTCCGCCGCCCAGCGCGGCCAGCGACAGCAGCACGGCGGCGGCATTGTTGTTGACCACGGTGGCGGCTTCGGCGCCCGTGATCTCGCACAACAGGCCTTCGACGATGCTGTCGCGATCGCCGCGCGAGCCGCTGGCGAGGTCGTATTCGAGGTTGTTCGGGCCGGCCATCATGGCGACCAGGTGGTCGATGGCCGCTTGCGGCAACACGGCGCGTCCGAGATTGGTGTGGATGACCGTGCCGCTCAGGTTGATGACCCGGCGCAGTCGGGGCGCCAGGCGTTCGGCGATACGCCCGGCCAGCATCCAGCCGAGCGCCTCCGGCAACAGCGCACTCGCGGGAAGCACGCCGGCCAGGGCCTGCGCGCGCAAGCCATCGACTTGCGCGCGCGCTTCCAGCGCGACCAGGGAATGGCCGTGACTGGAAACCAGCGCCTGCACGGACGGCAGGCGCAGCAGTTTATCGATCGAAGGCAGATCCTTGACTGTCGCCTTCGAGCCGTGGACCACGGACTCGACGGTCGACATGATCAATTACTCCTTGATTGACTGGATGAATCGTCGCTCTCCAACGGCTCGTCGTCGCCGCCCGTGGGCAGCAGCAGGTTGACGCCATGCGGCTGGAAACCGGCCTCGGACACCAGGATGTCCAGGGTCAGCGTCGCCACGTCGTCGGCCACCGGATCGACATGGAGATCCCTTTCCATGCGCACGATCTTGAGGTAGTGGCCGCACTCGTCGCAGGTTTCGGCCTGCACCGATGCCTGGGCCGTGTCTTCCTGCGCGCCATCGGTGGCCACCGCCTGCAGCGAGTGGTAGTGGATGCCCTTGGTGGTCTGGCAGTGGCTGCACTTGACCCGCACCATATGCCACTGCGTCGAGCACAGCGCGCAGTTCAGGTAGCGGAAGTTGCTGCCGCCGGCGTCCAGCCTGGTGATCGACGACGTCGGCAGGCTGCCGCAGCACGGGCACACGGTCGCGTCGAGCGTGCGCCCGAACGGTTCCTGGCGCGCCGCGCCGTGGGCCTGGCTGGTCGCCAGCACCATATGGGTCCAGTAGACCTGCAGGCCGGCCGCCACCAGCGGCGCCGCACTCATGTCCAGGCCGGCCGCGCCTTGCAGCAGCAGTTCGGCCTGTCCCTCGAGATGGGCGTCGTCGGTGTCGAGCAGCGCCTGCACCGCGGCTTGCGCCGGGCTGCCCGCCAGGCGCGGGACCAGCAGCGCCAGCATGCGGCGCAAGGCCGCACGCCAGGCCGGGTCGCGCGGCCACAGCGGCGCCGGCAGCGGCGCCTGGGCGGCGCGGCCGGCGGCCAGCAGGTCGTCGGCGCTGGGCAGCGCGACTTGAGGGTAGTCCTGCAGGACTTCGTGCTGGACGTGCGCCAGTTCGGCGGCGAACAGCAGGAAGTCGCGCATCGCATGCCCGGCCGCCAGCTCGCGCAGGCGGGTTTCACGGTTGGCGAACAGCTCCGCCCTGCTTGGCAAGTGCAGGTAGGGCATCTGCTGCCCGGACCGGACCGCGATTTCTTCCGGGCTGAGCAGCGGTGTTGCTTTGGTAATACTCATGGAACAGGAGGTCCTTAAGGTTTCTTGCGGTTTGCGCCGTCCTGGGTGACTTCCTTATACCACAGCGGATGGTGCGACTTCGCCCAGTCCTCATGCACGGTGCCGCGGGTCATGGCGCGGAACGAGCCCTTGACCCAGATGGCGGCGTAGACGTGGACGATCACGCTCAGCACCAGCGCCAGCGCGGCCACCGCATGCACCAGCATGGCGGCGCGGCGCAGCGGAATCGGGAAGAAGTCCGCGAACCACGGTTGCCAGAACATGAACCCGGTGATCAACAGCAGCACGAGGCTGACGGCGAACACCCAGAACACGGCCTTCTGGCCCGCATTGTACTTGTGCACCGGCGGCATGTGGTGCTCGTCGCCGCTCCTGACCATGGCCGGCGCCTTCTTGACCCACTCGGTATCGAGCTTCGTCCAGAAGTTGTCGCGCACCACGGCGAAGAACAGGAACACGAAACCGAGCACCATGAACAGCCCGAAGAACGGATGCAGGATGCGGGTCCATTGTCCACCGCCGAAGAAGGCGCTGAAGAAGTACATCGAAGGATGGAACAATGCCAGCCCGGTCAATCCCGCGCAGATGAACAGCAGGGCCACGGCCCAGTGGTTCATCCGCGTGCGGTCACGATAGCGAGTGATAAACATGTTCTTCTCCTTAAACGCGCGGGTCGTCGCGAACGACGTCGCGCTGGTCTGCATCGGGCGTCGGCTGCACCGGCGGTTCGTCCACGGTGGTCTCGATCGGACCGACCTTCATGTAGTGGAAGAAGCCCGCCACGGCGGCGCCGATCATCGCGGCCACGCCCAGCGGCTTGGCCACGCCCTTCCACAGCGCCACGGTCGGGCTGATGGTCGGGTTTTCCGGCAGGCCCGAGTACAGGTTCGGCTTGTCGGCGTGCTGCAGCACGTACATCACGTGCGTGCCGCCGACGCCGGCCGGGTTGTACAGGCCGGCGTTCTGGTAACCGCGCTCCTTCAGGTCGACCACGCGGTCGCCCGCGTACTCGATCATGTCCTCCTTGGTGCCGAAACGAATGGCGCCGGTAGGACAGATCTTGACGCAGGCCGGCTCCATGTTCACTGCCACGCGGTCCGCGCACAGCGAGCATTTATAGGCCTTCGAGTCCACCTTGCTGATGCGCGGCACGTCGAACGGGCAGCCGGCGACGCAATAGCCGCAGCCGATGCAGTTCTCGCTGATGAAGTCGACGATGCCGTTGGTGTACTTGACGATCGCGCCCGGCGCCGGGCAGGCCTTCAGGCAGCCCGGCTCGTCGCAGTGCATGCAGCCGTCCTTGCGGATCAGCCACTCGAGGCGGTCGCCCTCGTCCGGCGTCTGGGTGACGACTTCGGAGTACTTCATGACGGTCCACGACTGCGGCGTCAGGTCGCGCGGGTTGTCATAGGTGCCGTGGGTTTCGCCGATGTCGTCGCGCAGGTCGTTCCACTGCATGCACGCCACCTGGCATGCCTTGCAGCCGATGCAGCTGGAGACGTCGATCAGCTTGGCCACTTCCGGCTTGTGGGTGCGCGCGACCGGGGTCGTCGCGGTCGTTGCCGACCGCGCTGCGATATCGAGAGATTGTAGTGAAGACATGACTTAAACCCTTTCGATATTGACCAGGAACGACTTGAACTCGGGCGTCTGGGTATTCGCATCGCCCACGAACGGGGTCAGCGTGTTCACCAGGAAGCCCGGCTTGGTCAAACCGACAAAGCCCCAGTGGTTCGGCAAGCCCACCGTGTCCACCTTCATGCCATCGCAGTCGAGCTGCGGAATGCGCTTGGTGACGACGCACTTGGCCTTGATGTAGCCGCGCATCGACGACACCTTGACCATGTCGCCATTGGCGATGCCCTTGGCCTTGGCCAGCTCTTCGCCGATCTCCACGAACTGTTCCGGCTGCAGGATGGCGTTGCTCTGCACATTCTTGGTCCAGTAGTGGAAGTGCTCGGTCAGGCGGTAGCTGGTCGCGACGTACGGGAAGTCCTTGGCCGTGCCGAACGCTTCCATATCGCCCTTGAACACACGGGCCGCCGGATTGGACCGGGCCTTCAGGTTCTTCGGGTGCATCGGGTTGACCGGGAACGGCGACTCGAAGGGCTCGTAATGCTCCGGCAGCGGACCTTCGGCCATGCCGGTCGGCGCGAACATGCGGGCCACGCCTTCGGCCGTCATGATGAACGGCTGCACCCGGTCCTCGTCGCCCGGATTGGCGTCGGGACGGATGTCCGGGATGTCCGAACCGGTCCAGCTGGTGCCGTTCCACGCGATCAGGTTGCGATGCGGGTTCCACGGCTTGCCGGTCTTCGGATCGGTCGAGGCGCCGTTGTACAGCACGCGGCGGTTGGCCGGCCACGCCCAGGCCCAGCCCAGCGTGTTGCCCACGCCATACGGGTCGGCGTTGTCGCGGTTGGCCATCTGGTTGCCGGCCTCGGTCCAGGCGCCGGCATAGATCCAGCAGCCGCTGGCGGTCGAGCCATCGTCGCGCAGCACGCCGAAGCCCGGCACCTGCTGGCCCTTCTTGAGCAGCAGCTTGGACGGATCCTTCGGATCATACAGGTCGGCCAGCGCCTTGCCGTTGAACTCCTTGGCAAGTTCTTCCGCCGACGGGCTGTGCGGGATCTTGTACGGCCAGGCCAGGTTCACCATGGCGTCAGGGAAGGCGCCGCCCTCCTTGATGTAGGCGTTCTTCATGCGGGTGAACAGGTCGGCGATGATCTCGATGTCCGGCTTCGATTCCCACGGCGCCGCGGCGCCCTTCCAGTGCCACTGCAGCCAGCGCGACGAGTTCGACAGCGAACCGTCTTCCTCGGCGAAGCAGGTGGTCGGCAGGCGGAACACGGTGGTCTGGATCGAGGCGCTGTCGACGTCGTTCGATTCGCCGTGGTTCTTCCAGAACTCCGAGGTCTCGGTGTTGAGCGGATCCATCGTCACCAGGAACTTCAGCTTCGACAGGCCGGCGATGATCTTCTTCTTGTTAGGGAAGGAGCCGACGGGGTTGAAACCCTGGCAGATGTAGCCGTTCATCTTGCCCTGGCCCATCAGTTCGAAGGCCTGCAGCACGTCGTACAGCTTGTCGATCTTCGGCAGGTAGTCGAAGGCCCAGTTGTTTTCCGCGGTCGCGGCATCGCCCCACCAGGCTTTTTGCAGGCTGACGAAGAACTTGGGATAGTTCTGCCAGTAGCTCATCTGGTTCGGACGCAGCGGCTTGAGGGCGCGCGGCTTGTAGTAGGTCTCCAGGTCCTGCTCGTTGTCGGTCGGCAGGGACAGGTAGCCCGGCAGCGAGTTCGACAGCAGGCCCAGGTCGGTCAGGCCCTGGATGTTGGAGTGGCCGCGCAGTGCGTTCAGGCCGCCGCCGGCGACGCCGACATTACCCAGCAGCAGCTGCATGATGGCGCCGGTGCGGATGATCTGCGAACCCTGGCTGTGCTGGGTCCAGCCCAGCGCATACATGATCGTCATGGCGCGGCCCGGGACGGCGGTCGACGCGATGTATTCGCAGACCTTCATGAACTGCTTGACCGGGGTGCCGGTGATCTTGCTGACCTGCTCCGGGGTGTAGCGCGAGTAATGGCGCTTCATCACCTGCAAGACGCAATTCGGGTCTTGCATGGTCGGATCGACCTTGGCGTAACCGTCTTCGCCCATGGCGTAGCCCCACGACTTGTTGTCGTAGCGGCGCTTGGTTTCGTCGTAGCCCGAGAACAGGCCATCCTCGAACGTGAAGTCCGGGCCGACGATGAAGCTGGCATTGGTGTAGTTCCGGACGTATTCCGTCTGGATCTTGTTATTGCTCAGCAGGTAATTGATGACGCCGCCCAGGAAGGCGATGTCGGAGCCGGCGCGGATCGGCGCGTAATAGTCGCTCATGGCGGCCGAACGCGTGAAGCGCGGGTCGACGACGACCAGCTTGGCTTTATTGTGGTGCTTGGCTTCGATCACCCATTTGAAACCGCATGGGTGCGCCTCGGCGGCATTGCCGCCCATAATCAGTACTACATCGGCATTCTTGATGTCAACCCAATGGTTGGTCATCGCGCCACGTCCGAACGTCGGGGCCAGACCGGCCACCGTAGGTCCGTGTCAAACGCGAGCCTGGTTATCGAAGACGAGCATGCCCATCGAACGCATCGCCTTGTGCGTGATGTAGCCCGTTTCGTTGCTCGACGCGGACGCGCACAGCATACCGGTGCTGGTCCAGCGGTTGACGAGTTTGCCTTCGGCATTGGTCGCCACGAAGTTGGCGTCGCGGTCGTCCTTCATGAACCTGGCGATGCGCGACATCGCTTCGTCCCAGGACACGCGCTTCCATTCCTTGCTGCCTGGCTCGCGCACTTCCGGGTACTTGAGGCGGTTCGGCGAGTGCACGAAGTCGAGCAGGCCGGCGCCTTTCGGGCACAGGGTGCCGCGGTTCACCGGATGGTCCGGGTCGCCTTCGATATGGATGATGTCCGAGGTGACGTTCTTAGCGCCGTCGCCCAGGCTGTACATCAGCAGGCCGCAGCCCACCGAGCAGTACGGACAGGTATTGCGCGTCTCCTTGGCGCGCGCCAGTTTATAGTGCCGCGTCTCGGCCATCGCCGGCAGCGGCGAAAAGCCGAGCGCGACGATGGTGGACGCGGCCAGTCCCGCACCGCTTACGCGGAGGAACTGCCTACGATTCATGCCCATCTAGGTTCTCCTACTAGTAATGGATTGCGCACGCCGCAAAGGGAACCGCCGGGGTCGATGCCCCGGCATGCTGGTCCCGCTGCGCCGCTGCCGCCGCCAGGCGGCTGCGCACCTTCACGCCGTCGACCGTATTACCTGGCCGGCGGCGTCGTTGCCTGGGTGGCGCCGTCGCCACCGGTTGGTTCCGACGCACCGCTGTCGCGCGGCTTGTCCGCATCCTGTCCCGCCACCACGCCGCCGATCGCGGTGGCGCCCTCGGCAGGACCGGTGCCCGGGATCGTGTCCGGCGACGTGGCCGGCTCGGCGACGACGCCGGCGTGCGGATCGGGATTCTGGGCGGCGACGGCAGCAGGCGACGCCGGGTCGGTCGGCGCCGGCGACGCCTCGACCTCGGCCTTCTTGTTGCAGGCCGACAGGGCAAGCACAGCGGCCAGCACGCTGGCGCTCAGCAGGGTGCGATTCTTGAAATAGGGGTTATGTAGCATTGCAATATCCGTTGACCGTGAGATATGTGAGAAATATATATGAATTGATGAGCGCGACAAATAAGTATTTTACGCAATGTATACAATTTCTGCGTGACATTACGTGAGAATTGAGCCGCGCCTGTCGTGCTAATCTGGACGGTTCGTCATGGTGTCATGACGGATTTCCACCCCGCCCACCGGCGCGCATGCGCTTGCCGCCGCCTCGCGGCGCCGGACCGGCGGCCGCCAGCCAGCTACGCCGGGACAGTCCTTCCCGCCTTCGTCCCGTATGGCGACGGCGCGGGTTTCCCGCCATCCAGGCGGCCGATGATAACGATTTCATCAAAATACAACATTATCAATAAATATCCACCGCAAGCCCCGGAACGGAATGATTGCGCCTAACATTCGGTGTTATATTTACTGACAGCTTGTGCGGGCGCCGGCTTCCACGGCGTTCGTCGAGGCTGGAACGACCCGAAAAAGGGACCCCGCAGATGGGTTCTTCAAACAAGACGGAGACACAATATGAGACAGTTGAAGAAGTCGGCCATCGCCGTGGGCGTCGCACATCTGTGCTGGTTGTCCGCTGCCTGGGCCCAACAGACGGCGCCCGCCCCGGGCGCTCCCCAGGTGGTCACGGTCACCGGCCAGCGCGCCGCACTGGACAGCGCCCAGCAGCTCAAGAAAAATGCGGACGAAGTCGTCGATTCGATCGTCGCCGAGGACATCGGCAAGCTCCCCGACAAATCCATCACCGAAGTGCTGCAGCGCGTGCCGGGCGTGACCATCGACCGCACCATGTCGCGCGCCGATCCCGAGCACTTCTCGGTCGAGGGCTCGGGCGTGTCGATCCGCGGCCTGTCCTGGGTGCGCTCGGAACTGAACGGCCGCGATTCGTTCTCGTCCACCGGCGGGCGGGCGCTGAACTTCGAGGACGTGCCGCCCGAGCTGATGGCCGGCGTCGACGTCTACAAGAACCCGTCGGCGGAACAGATCGAAGGCGGCATCTCGGGCCTGGTCAACCTGCGCACCGCCCTGCCCTTCGACATCAAGGGCCAGCGCATCTCGGGCAGTATCGAAGGCACGTATTCGGAGCTCAAGAAAGGCAAGACCCGTCCGGCCGGCTCGCTCCTGTATTCGAACCGCTGGCAGACCGGCATCGGCGAGATCGGTGCCCTGGTCAACTTTGCCAGCTCGCGCAGCGTCACCCGCACCGACGCCTTCCAGGTCGAACCGTATTATCCCGTGGCGGGCGCCGAGCCGGGCCGCACGGTGTGGATCCCGAAAGGCGCGCAGTGGCGCACGCTGGACTTCGATCGCAAGCGCCAGGGGACGTATGGCGCGCTGCAGTGGAAGAAGGACAATACGCTCAAGAGCCACCTGACCTGGTTCCGCTCGAAATACGATATGCGCTGGGACGAGAACGCGCTGTTCTCGGCCGAAGGCAACCCCACCGACCTGCGCGTGGAGAACGGCGTCTACGATGCCAACGGCGCCTTCATGAGCGGCGTGATCACCAATCCCACCGCCGGCAGCATCGAGTACGCCAACAACGCGCGCACCGCGAGCCGCGATTCGACCACCACCGACATCGCCTGGAACGTCGAATGGAAACCGGCCAGCAACTGGACGCTGACATCGGACTACCAGCACGTCAAGGCCAGGTCGGAGGGCTTCGATTCCACGGTCGCGCTCGGCACCCTGATGCCGCAGCTCAATCTCGACCTGACTGGAAAGCTGCCGCGTATGCACTTCAGCCCGTCGCAAGCGGCGGCGATGAGCGACCCGGACAACTTCTTCTGGGCGTTCTCGATGGAGCACCTGGATCGCAGCGTCGCCGAACAGAAGGCCTGGAAGGGCGACGTCAAGTACGACTTCGACCACCCGGTATTGCGCGACCTGCGCATCGGCGTGCGCCTCACCGACCGCTATGCGAAGACCATCGTGTCCAACCCCGACTTCAACTGGGTCGGCATTTCGCAGCGCTGGATGATGCCGTGGCAGATCGGCAACCTGGCCTACCTGAGCGACCCGCGCTTCCAGGCCCCGACCACGGTCAACCAGTTCAATAATTTCTTCAACGGCGATGCCAGCGTGCCGGCCATTATCTTCCCGGCGCGCTCGGTCACCGGCGGCTACCCGGGCAGCTACGCCCAGCTGCACGGCTTCCATGACATCCTGTGCGCCGAGGTCGGCAACAGCTGCGATCCATGGAAGCCGGCAGCCTTTGGCGAGGCCAATCCGTCGGGCGACAACGAACAGGGCGAGAAGACCAAGGCGCTGTACACGCAGATGCGTTTCGGCTTCGACGACCTGCGGTTCCCGATCGACGGCAATATCGGCGTCCGGTACGTCAAGACCGATGCCAAGTCCTACGGCTATACGGTCTACAACTCGACCTTCAATATTCCGCCGGGCGGCACGACCGGCCTGCCGGTCCCGGTCATCGCGCCCTTCGCCGGCCGCGAGGACTATGAGAACAGCTACCACAACTGGCTGCCCAGCCTGAACCTGCGGATGAAGGCCAGCGACGAACTGCAATTTCGCTTCGCGCTCGGCAAGGGCATGTCGCGACCCAATTTCGACCAGCTGCAGGCCTACACGACGCTCAGCCAGAATGTGACCAGCACCACCACCGGCACGGGCGCCAGCCAGGTCACCAACGTGACCTCGATCGGCCACACCGGCGAGGCGAAGGGCAATCCGCTGTTGCGTCCGGTTACCTCGCGCAATATCGACCTGACCGCAGAATGGTATTTCGCGAAGGCCGGCTCGCTGACCGTCGGCCTGTTCGACAAGCGCCTGCGCGACATCATCATCAAGCAGAGTTCGTTCTACCAGCTGACGGATTCGGCCGGACGTGCAATCGATTTCACCGTCGCCACGCCGGTCAATGGCGCGCGCGGCAGCGCCCGCGGCCTGGAGCTCGCTTACCAGCAGTACTTCGACCGCCTGCCCGGCTGGCTGGCCGGCTTCGGGGTGCAGGCCAACTACACCCACGTGAAGACCAAGCGCGACCTGTACGACCCGGTATTCTCACCATGGTGCGGCGCCGGCAACAACGCGGCCAACCTGAACCTGAACCTGAATGGGTGCGACACCGACGGCCGGTCTTTCGGCGACCTGCCGCTGGAATACATGTCACGTAATTCCTACAACCTGGCGCTGCTGTACGACCGCGGCCCGTGGTCGGCGCGCCTGGCCTGGAGCTGGCGCTCCAAGAGCCTGCTGGGCAATAACAACAACGGCACCAACGGCACCAATGGCGTCGACACCAATCCCGACAGCCCGACGTTCGGCCAGAACGTGGTCGCCTGGGGCTTGCCGATCTGGGCCGACGACTATGGCCAGCTCGATGGCGGGGTCAGCTACAAGTTCAACGACAACTACCGCATCGACTTCCAGGCCCAGAACCTGACCGACGCGAAGTACAAGCAGATCATGAGCCACCATGTCGGCGACAAGGGTCGCGCGTGGTTCGTGACGGGACCGCGCTACAGCGTGCGTCTCGGCGTGTCGTTCTAAGGCGTTGGCGCCGGCCGCGTCGTCCATCCAGGGCGGCGCGGCCGGCGCACGCGCCGTTTTTCACGGACCGGATTCATGCAGAACACCGCTTTCTCGTCGCTCGATACCGTCGTCTTCTTCGTCTATTTCATCGTCGTGGCCGGCTATGGCCTGTGGGTGTACCGACGCCAGCGGCGCTCCACCTCCGCTTCGCACGACTACTTCCTGGCCGAAGGCTCGCTGACCTGGTGGGCCATCGGCGCGTCGATGATCGCCTCGAACATCTCGGCCGAGCAGTTCATCGGCATGAGCGGCTCGGGCTTCCGGATGGGGATGGCGATCGCGGTCTACGAACTGATGGCCGCCTTCACCCTGATCCTGGTGGCGGTGTTCTTCATGCCGGTCTACCGCAAGAACCGCATCTACACCATGCCGCAATTCCTCGAGCAGCGCTATGGCGGCGCGGTCGCGACCATCATGGCCGTGTTCTGGCTCTCGCTGTACGTCGTCGTCAACCTGACCGCGATCCTCTACCTCGGCGCGCTGGCGATCGGCGCCATCGCCGGCATCGACACCTGGACCTGCATGCTGTTCCTGGCCGTGTTCGCGGCCGTCATCACCCTGGGCGGCATGAAGGTGATCGGCTATACCGACGTGGTCCAGGTGCTGTGCCTGGTGCTGGGCGGCCTGGCGACCACCTGGCTGGCGCTCGACCTGGTGGCCCAGCACAATGGCGGCGGCGGCGCCCTGGACGGCTTGCGGCGCCTGTTCCAGGCCGCGCCCGGCCACTTCGACATGGTGCTGGCGCGCGACGACCCGAACTACCTCGACCTGCCCGGCATCTCGATCCTGGTCGGCGGCATGCTGATCGTGAACCTGAACTACTGGGGCTGCAACCAGTACATCATCCAGCGCGCGCTGGGCGCGGACCTGCATACGGCGCGCAAGGGCATCCTGTTCGCCGCCTTCCTGAAGCTGTTGATGCCGGTGATCGTGGTGCTGCCGGGGATCGCGGCCTTCGTGCTGCACCAGCAGGGGGCCCTGGGCGGCGCCCTGGGCAGCGGCGCGGACGTCAATCCCGACCGCGCGTATCCGGTGCTGCTGACTCTGCTGCCCACGGGGCTGAAGGGCGTGGCCTTCGCGGCGCTGACGGCGGCCGTGGTCGCCTCGCTGGCCGGCAAGGCCAACAGCATCGCCACCATCTATGCCTTCGACATCCACAAGAGGCTGTTCAATCCAGGCATGCTCGACGCGCGCATGGTATGGATCGGGCGGGTCACGGTGGTGGTGGCGATGCTGCTGGCGGTACTGATCGCCCCCTTCATGGGCATCGACAAGAAAGGCGGCTTCCAGTACATCCAGGAATACACCGGCTTCGTCTCGCCGGGCATCCTCGCCATGTTCCTGCTGGGCTTCTTCTGGCGTCCAGCGACGGCCGCGGCGGCGATGTTCGCCACCATCGGCGGCTTCGTGGCCTCGATCGTCCTCAAGTTCCTGCCGGCGGCGATGGACCTGGGCTTCCTGGCGCCGATCGGCTTCGCCGTGGCGAACGCCGTCGGCGTGTACGAGATCCCGTTCCTGGACCGGATGGGCATCGTGTTCGTCTTCGTCGTCATCGGCATGGTCGTCATCAGCAAGCTGTTCCCGAAGAAGGCAGCCGAAGACGCGAAGCGCGTCGAGGTCGACACGCGCATGTTCAAGGTGCAGCCGGGCTTCGCGCTCGGCTGCGCCATCATCTGCCTGGCGCTGGCGGCCGTCTACGCGGCCTGGTGGTAGCCTGCAGGGAAACAGACACTCAATGAAAAAAGGAGACACAAGAATGCATCACGCCTTGCCGACCGGCCGCTGGGCCCTCGCTCTCGCCGCCGCCTGCGCCGTCCAGTGCGCACAGGCCGCCCCCGATGACCACCAGGACCGCGCCGCCAGGCTGGTAGGCCAGATGACCATCGACGAAAAGATCGGCATGGTATTCGGCCAGTTCGGCGCCGAACACCAGGGCAGGCAGCCGCCCGCCGGCTCGCTGGCGCAATCGGCCGGCTATATCAAGGGCGTCGAACGCCTCGGCATCACGCCGCAGTGGCTGACCGACGCCGGTATCGGCGTCGCCTCGCAGCCGGGCAGGAACACCCGCGAGCGCACCTCGCTGCCGGCGGGGATCGCCACCGCCGCTACCTGGAACCCGCAACTGGCCTTCAAGGGAGCCGCCATGATCGGCAAGGAAGCGCGCCTGTCGGGCTTCAACGTCATGCTGGGCGGGAGCGTCAACCTGGCGCGCGAGCCGCGCAACGGCCGCAATTTCGAGTACACGGGCGAAGACCCGCTGCTGGCCGGGATCATGGCCGGCGAGCAGATTCGCGGCGTGCAGTCGAACCACGTGATTTCGACGGTCAAGCACTATGCCTACAACGACCAGGAGACGGGCCGCAACCACCTGAACGTCAAGATCGACGATGCGGCCGGCCGCATGTCCGACCTGCTGGCCTTCCAGATCGCCATCGAGCGCGGCAACCCGGGCTCGGTCATGTGCTCGTACAACCGGGTCGGCGGCGTCTACGGCTGCGAGAACGACCACCTGCTGAACAAGGTGCTCAAGGGCGACTGGGGCTACAGGGGCTATGTCATGTCGGACTGGGGCGCCGTGCACTCGACGATCCCCGCCGCGCTGGCGGGCCTGGACCAGCAATCGGGCTACCCCTTCGACAAATCGCCCTACTTCGACGGCGCGCTGAAAGAAGCGGTAGAGAACGGCCACGTGCCGCAGGCGCGCCTGGACGACATGGTCGCCCGCATCCTGTGGGCGATGGCGGCGAACGGCGTGCTGGATCGTCCGGTCAGGGACGCCAGCCGTGAAATCGACTACGCAGCCCACGCCCGCATCTCGCAGGAAGACGCCGAGGAAGGCATCGTGCTGCTCAAGAACCAGGGCAATGTGCTGCCGCTGGGGACTGGTCTCGGGCGCATCGCCATCATCGGCGGCCACGCCAACAAGGGCGTGCTGTCCGGCGGCGGCTCGGCCCAGGTCTATCCGCGCGGCGGCATGGCGGTGCCGAACGAGGGACCGAAGACCTGGCCGGGACCGATGGTCTACCTGCCCAACTCGCCGATGCAGGCGCTGGCCAGCCGCAGCAAGGCGAAACTCGACTGGCACGACGGCAAGGACCTGGCCGCCGCCGCCGCGGTAGCCGCCAGGGCCGATGTCGTGCTGGTGTTCGCGACCCAGTGGACGTCGGAAGCCAACGACGTGCCTAGCCTGGCGCTGCCGGACGCGCAGGATGCATTGATCGCGGCCGTCGCGAAGGCCAATCCGCGCACGGTGGTGGTGCTGCAGACCGGCACCCCGGTGACGATGCCCTGGGTCGACCAGGTGGCGGGCGTGGTCCAGGCCTGGTACCCGGGCACGCACGGCGGCGAGGCGATCGCGCGCGTGCTGAGCGGCGAAGTCGATGCCTCGGGACGCCTGCCGCAGACCTTCCCGCTGTCGGAGAGCCAGCTGCCGCGCGTGAAACTCGACGGCCTGGGCCTGCCAAAAGACAGCCGTTTCGACGTCGACTACGATATCGAAGGCGCCGCGGTCGGCTACAAATGGTTCGACCTGAAGGGCCACAAGCCGCTGTTCGCCTTCGGCCATGGCCTGTCGTACACGCGCTTTACCCACGCCAACCTGAACGCCGAGGCGGCCGACGGCAGCATCCGCGTGCGCTTCGACACCGTCAACAGCGGCGCGCGCGCCGGCAAGGCGGTGCCGCAGGTTTACGTGTCGAAGGTCGGCCCCGGCTGGGAAGCCCCGAAACGCCTGGGCGGCTGGGACAAGCTGGCCCTGAACGCCGGCGAGCGCCGCGCCAGCACGGTCACGGTCGATCCGCGCACGCTGGCGGTGTTCGATGCCAAGTCGAACCGCTGGAAGATCGCGGCGGGCGACTACCGCGTGATCCTCGCCACGGCGGCCGACGCGCCCGTCCAGACGGTGACGGTGCGCCTGCCGGCGCGCGAATTCGCGGCCGGCGCGCGCTAGATCGGCCATGCACGCGTTTGGGCGCAAGGCGCTGCTGGCCTGCCTGGCGCTGGCCGCGGCCAGCCTGGCGATCGGCGCTGCCTGCTACCAGCGCAGCTTCCTCGAGGTGGCGCTGCTGACCGGCGCCGGCGACGGTCGCAAGGCGTGGCGTGTCCGCCCCGGCGTCGACGCCTCGGCCGGCGGGGCCTCGCGCGTGCAGGCGCTCGACGATGGCCGGCGCCTGCGCATGGCGCTGACCGTGGCCAGCGGCACGGCCTATCCATTCGCGGAAGCCAACCTGTTCTTCCTCGGGCCGGATGGCGAGCCGGCGCATGCCGACCTGACGCGCTACACGTCGGTGTCCTTCGTGGCCACCTGCGCGCCGCGCAATACCCTGTCGCTGGTCGCGCCCACCTTCGAGGAAGGCTTGTCGCGGCGCGGCGACCTGGCCAGCTACCGCGCGCCGTCGAGCTTCTTCTCGTGCAGCGAGCAAGGCAGTTCCGTCGTACTCGACCTGACCCGGATGGAAACGCCGCAATGGTGGTTCGCCCACGCGGGGCTGCCGCTGTCGCGCCAGGCGTACCGCCTCGACCAGGTGGCGAAACTGGCCATCGGCAGTACCTTCCAGAGCCCGCGCGACGTACCGCTGGCGGTCGACGTCAGCGCCTTGACCCTGCATGGCCGCGACCTGCGCTGGATTGTCGCGCCCGGCGCGGCGCTGCTGCTCGCCTGGGCATGCTTCGGCCTGTGGCTCTTGCGCGCCCACGCGCGGGCACTGCGCGCCGGCTTCCATGACACACGACAGAAAGACTTGCCGATCGTGGCCTGCCAGCACATGTCTCTCGAACTTGCACTCGAACCGCGGCGCGACCGCGAAAAAGTCGCCATCCTGCGGGCGATGGCCAGCCGCTTCGACGACGCCGACCTGGACCTCGAATCGGTCGTGCAGGCCGCTGGCGTGAACCGCAACAAGGTCAACGACATCCTCAAGGCCGAACTGGGCTTGACTTTCACCGGCTACCTGAACAAGCTGCGCCTGACCGAAGCCGCCCGGCTGCTCGCCGAGAAGGGCGCGGCGACGGTCTCCGAGATCGCCTACGCGGTCGGCTACAACAACGTCTCCTATTTCAACAAGCTGTTCAGGCAGGAGTACGGCTGCACGCCGAAAGCCTTCCGCGCTTCGCTGGCCGGCGCGGCGGATGCGTCGGATGCGGCGCCACGGGCTGACACGGCCGGCACGATTCCTTCAACTATCCGCATGGGACGCGCCGTCGGAGGCAGGGCGACGTATGCTGGACAGCCGTCCTGTTCACTTTCCGAGAGCTGAACCATGAAGCAGAAGCGCCTCTTGCACGCCATCGCCGCCATCCTGTTCGCCCTGCCCCTGGCCGCCCCGGCCCAGCAGCGCAGCATCGACGTCGACGTCACCCGGGTCCAGGGCAGGCTCGATCGCATGTTCAACCTGTCGGTCGGCGCCGGCCGCGCCAACGAGGGCTTGCGCGCCGACTGGCAACGGCAGCTGGCCGAGATCCGGCGCGACGCGGGCTTTCGCTACATCCGCTTCCACGGCCTGCTGAGCGACGACATGGGCGTGGTCAAGCTCGATGCCCACGGCAGGGAGCAGTACAACTTTCACTACATCGACGCCCTGTTCGACTACCTGCTCGGCATCGGCATCAAGCCCTTCGTCGAGCTGGGCTTCATGCCCAACGCGTTGGCCAGCGGCAGCAAGACCATCTTCTGGTGGCGCGGCAACGTGACGCCGCCGCGCGACTACGGCCAGTGGGAACGCCTGGTCGAGGCGCTCACCCGCCACTGGACCGAGCGCTATGGCAAGGATGAAGTCGCGAGCTGGTACTTCGAGGTCTGGAACGAGCCGAACCTGGACGGCTTCTGGGCCGGCACCCGGGACGAGTACTTCAAGCTGTACACGCACGCGGCGCGCGCCGTCAAGCGCGTCGATCCGGCGTACCGGGTGGGCGGCCCGGCCACCGCCGGCGCGGCCTGGATCCCGGAGATGATCGCCTACGCCGACAGGAACCGGGTGCCGCTGGACTTCGTCAGCACCCACTCGTATGGCGTCGGCGAAGGCTACCTCGACGAGTTCGGCACCAAGGGCACGGTGCTCAGCACGGACGAGATGGCCGTCGCCAGCGACGTGCTCAGGAACCGCAGGGAGATCGCGGCGTCAGCGATGCCGAAGCTCGAGCTGCACTACACGGAGTGGAGCTCGTCGTACACCCCGGCCGACCCGACCCACGACAGCTACCACCAGGCCGCCTACATCCTCAGGAAGCTCAAGCAGGCCAGCGGCGCGGTGCAGTCGATGTCGTACTGGGTGTTTACGGACATCTTCGAGGAACCGGGGCCGCGCTTCGAAGCCTTCCATGGGGGCTTCGGGCTGATGAACACCCAGGGAATCAAGAAGCCGGCCTATTTCGCCTACCAGTTCCTCAACCAGCTCGGGCATACCGAACTGAAGAACGCCGACAAGGATTCGTGGGCGACCGTCGACGACCGGGGCAATCCCCAGCTGCTGCTCTGGGATTACACGCATACGCTGCCGGCCGGGGTCAACAACCAGCAGTTCTTCGTCAAGGACTTGCCGCCGAAGGACAAGGGCCAGGTTGCGGTGTCCGTCGCCGGGCTGAAGCCCGGCGCGTATACGATGACGGTGTCCGAGGTCGGCTACAGGCGCAACGATGCCTTCACCGCCTATATCGGCATGGGAGCGCCCGCGCAGCTGACCCGCGACCAGGTGACCACGCTCAAGGGCGAGGCCACCGGCAAGCCGGCGCGCCGGCAGGCAGTGACGGTGGCTGCGGACGGACGCTTGCGCACCACGCTGCCGCTGCGCGAGAACGATGTCTATCTGCTGCAGTTCGCCCGGACGCAGTAGCCGGCCCGGCCACCCCTTCGGCCGCGAAGCGGCGCGGGCGCCAACGCCTCGTCATGGTGCAAGGACCGGGCATCCGGTGAAGCGCGGCGATCCCCGGCCATCGACGCGGCGAACGAAGGTGGCGGCGCCTGACCGAACAGGCAAGACCGGTTGCACGGCAGGCAAACATGATGCGGCCCTTGCCGCTGCTACGGTAAAATCATCGGGGCGGGCCGCCCCGGCCCGCGGTCACGCAGCACGGAAGGAGCAAGACATGGCCAAGAAAGAAGAGTTGGACGAGGAAACGCTGGCATTCATCCAGTGGTGCATCGAGGTAGAGGGGTTCCTGGTCGCCGGCGGCGCCACCGTCAAGCAGGCCCAGGACCACATCGAAGAGCAGATCGACTGGTTCACCGACCAGTTCTACGATTCCCTCACGCCCGAAGAGGCGGCGAAGGAAGCGCTGGCCTGAGTCACACCGAACGCCCCGCTCAGCGCGGATAGGTAAAGCCGGTGCGGATATCCATCGGCGCCAGGCTTTCCCGGGTGCGCACCATCAGCCGCTGCGGCGGCTCTTCGCCGGCCAACGCGCCGGGCGCGAACGGCAATCCCTCGCCCTTGCGCACCAGCGCATCGCAGCGTTCGTAGACATTCGGGCAACCGGTCGCGGCCAGCAGCGCCTGCACGACCGGCACCTTCCACAGCTCGACGCCGCCGGCGTTGAACTGGCAGACCAGATAGCCGCCTGGACCGCCATAACCCTGCACCACCAGGCCGGGCAAGCCATCCTTTTCTCCATCGACCAGCTGGACCAGCGCGTCCGGCCCGACCGCGCCCCAGGCGGCGGCGCGGCGCGCGATCGCGGCCTGCACCCGGCGCTTGATCAGCGCATGGTCGACCGCCTCGCCTTCGTCCAGGGTCCAGACGCGGGCCGCGATCTGGGATTTGACATTGTAGGCGGCGCGCGCCAGGAAACGGCGCGACGACGATTGCACCAGCGCCGTCGCGCCGATCTTGTTGCGCTCGTGCGGCTTGCCGTCGACTTTCTCGATGGCCGATGGGTAGATCCAGGGATCGCCGGCGAGGATCGATGCTTCCTTGCCCTGCTTGATGGTGATGATGAGCATGTGCGGCTTTCTTGACTGAGGGTGCGATGATAGCACCGCCTCCCATGCCGCACTACCACCCCATTCGCTCGCGGACGAAGGCCGTCAGCAGGTCGGCGTTCGCCCGGTGCTGCGCCGTGCGCGGGTGCTTGCCGTAGCCGGTATAAGGAAAGAACAAGGTATCGATGCGCGCATCGCCAGCCGTGCGCAGGTTCCGCACGGCGGCCGCGACATAGGCCGGCCAGGGCGAACCGGCCCTGGTCGCATCCATGCTGCCGAGCGCGCACACGATATACGCCTTCGGATACAGCGAGCGCACCCGCGCGACGAAGGCCTGGTAGGCCGCGATCCGCTGCGCCTCGTTCGGCTCCGGCTGCAGCTTGTGGTCGCGCCCGATCAGCCAGCTGTCGTTCTGCAGCAGGTTGACCACCACCACGTCCGGCGTCCAGCGCGAGAAATCCCAACGGCTGTCGTTGTCGCCGACCGCGCTCAGCTGGTCATAAAAGTCCGGCATCGTGAATGGAAACCAGCTGATCATGATCCCGATGCCGCCCTGCGACGTGAAATGCGCCTCCGCGCCGAGCTGGCGGGCGGCGATCGCGGCATACGAGCGGTAGTTGTTCTTGTCCTTGCCGTGGTGGTCTTCGCCATCGTCGGGCGCCTCGTTGCCCATGCCGCTCGTGATCGAGTCGCCGAAGAACTCGATGCGGCGTTTCGGCCTGGGCGGGGGCGGCGCCAGGCCCGCCTTGTCGTCCAGCTCCAGACCGTGAAACACGGTGGCGCCCTCCTCGCCCTCGGTGCGCTTGGTGAGCAGCACGCGATGCCGGCCGGGCGCGAGGCCATTGGCGACCAGGTAGCTTTTCTTTCCCTTGTCGAGCTGCAGGATGATGGGCCGCCGGGTGTCGCCATCGAGGAAAACGTTGTAGAAATTCTTGCCGTGCTGGTCCTCGAGGACGATGGACAGCGACGTGCCGGTGAAGTGCGCCGCGACCGACGTTCCCGGCCAGCTCAGCACCGGGGCGCTTGGATCGCTGAAGTCGATGCGGCCGGTGTACTGGAGGTGCTGGTGGCTGGCCGCGACCGTCTCGATCGCCTCGGCCGGCGCCGCGAACAACAGCCCGGCCAGGGCCAGGCCCGCCGTGGAGGAAAGAATGTTCATGGGTCTCGGAAAAAAGACGCCGGGCACGCGCACGCGCCCGGCTTGTGGTTAGAGCTTGATGGCCACCGGCTTGCCGTCGTAGACGACCGTCTTGTCGGCGGCGTCCATGTCGGCCGCGGTCGACACGCCCGGCCTGATCACGCGGACCCTGAACTCGCGCTTGTCGACCATGCCCTTGTAGCGCCCCACACGCTCCCCGATCTGCACCACGCCGGCCTTGTCGTCGTAGCGGATCGGGATGCGGCTGGCTTCGCCGCGCTGGTAGCCGTTGCTCACGCCATCGTCCTCGTACAGGGTCGCGATGCCGTTGGCGCCGGCGTACACGTGCACGGTCACCGGCGCATCCGGCTTCTCGTCCACGTACTGGGTGACGGGGCCGGTGGTGATCACCGAGCCGGCCTTGACGAACAGCGGCATGCGCTCGCGCGGCGCGTCGATGGTGCGGGTCGCGCCGCCCTTGTGAAGCTCGCCGGTATGGAAATCGTACCAGTCGGCGCCGGCCGGCAGGTAGACCTGGCGCTGGCGCGCCTTGTACTCGTAGACCGGCGCCACCAGGAACGACGGCCCGAACATGTACTGGTCCTTGACGTTCCTGGCCTTGGCGTCGTGCGGGAAGTCCATCGCCAGGCCGCGCATCATGGTGCCCGAGCTGTAATGGGTGTCGGCCGCGATCGTGTAAATATAGGGCATCAGGCGATAGCGCAGCTTCAGCCACCACACCATATTGTCGCGCATGGCGTCGTCGCCGGCGGCGATGTTGTAGATCTCGCGCTTGACGACTTCGCCGTGCGAACGGAACAGCGGCGTGAAGGCGCCGAACTGGAACCAGCGGTGATTCAGCTCGCGCCACTCTTCCATGTCTTGCGGGTTGGCCCTGGCGCGGCTGGTGGCGCGGTTCTCCTGGGCTGAACCGACGTCGCCGCTCTGGAACCGCACCTCCTGCGCATAGCCGCCGATGTCGTGGGTCCAGTTGGGGATGCCCGACATCGACATATTCGTGCCAGACGCGATCTGGTCGTACAGGTTGTTCCAGCGCCCGACCGTGTCGCCGCTCCACACCGCCACCGCATTACGCTGGATGCCGGCAAAGCCCGAGCGCGACAGGATGAACTGGCGCTTGTCCGGCTGGTCGCGCCGCAAGCCGTCGATCATGGCGCCGGTGCTCACCAGGCTGTAGGGGTTGAAGGTGATCTCGCCGGCGCCGTACACGGTCGGCCCGATCAGCTCCTTGAAGTCTTCCAGGCGGCTGTTCGACAGCACGTCCGGTTCGGTATTGTCCATCCACCAGGCGTCGAAGCCCAGGTCGACCAGCTTCGTCTTCAGCTGGCGGTAGTAGATGTCGCGCGCTTCCTTGGTGTACGGATCGTAGTGGCTGTTCAGGTAGCCCTTGCCGACCCAGTCGCGCGATCCGTTCTCGACGTTCTTGGTCCACATATGGCCCTTGGCCGCGAACTCCTTGTAGTTGTCGGTATTGGCGTAGAACTTGCCCCATACCGACAGCATGATGCGCGCATGCTGCCCGTGGACCGCGTCGACCATGCCCTTCGGGTCCGGGAAGCGGGTCTTGTCGAAGTCGTGCGAGCCCCAGCCGTCCTCGGGCCAGTAGAACCAGTCCTGCACGATATTATCGAGCGGCCAGCCGCGCTTGCGGTACTCGCCCAGGGCGTCGAGCAGCTGCTGCTGCGTCTCGTAGCGCTGGCGCGACTGCCAGAAGCCGTAGGCCCATTTCGGCATCAGGGGCGCCTGGCCCGTCAGGTGGCGGTAGCCGGCGATGGCGCCATCCATGCTGTCGGCGCTGATCACATGGTAGTTGATCGCCTCGGCGATCTCGGACGACATCGTCAGCGAGTGGCGTTCGGGCGCGGGCAGCGGGTTGTTGTGGGTGATCGCCACCATGCCGCCCGACGGTTTCCACTCCAGGTGCAGCCTTACCGGCTTGTTCTTCTCGAAACGGACTTCGAAGTTGTGATACCACGGGTTCCAGCCCATGCGCCACACATCCATCACCTCCTTGCCATCGACCGTCAGCTTCGCGTAGTCCGATGAATACAGCTGCATCTTGTGCACGCCAGGCTTGTCGCTGCTCATGGTGCCTTCCCACACCACGCGCACGTTCTTCGAGTCCTTGGCGGGCTTGAGCTCCCTGGGCCAGTTCTCGTCGACGTCCTTCAGGTACTGGTAGTCGATGTCCTTTTCCTGGCGCGTCAGCGCCAGCTTGCCGTCGACGTAGTAGCGCGCCGTCAGGCCGGCCTGCTTGCCGTCCGGGCTGCGCAGGACCAGGTCGCGCGACATGTGATCGTACGGCGTCGCGTCGCCGAAGCGCGAGATCGCATTATTGTCCCACAGGAGGCCATAGCCCTTGTCCGACACCACGAAAGGCACGGCGGCGATCATATTGTGCTGGGCCAGCAGCACGTCCTCGCCGTTGTAGTTCATCTGGTTGTTCTGGTGCTGGCCCAGGCCGTAATAGGCGTCGCTGGTGCCGTGGTTGAAACCCTGCTTGATCGCCAGGAAGGGCTTGCCGCCCACGTCCACGGGCGTCATCGATTCGGACGCCTGGGCCAGGAAGCGCTTGCCGGCGGCGTCGAAGAACTGCACCTGGCCATCCTTGAGGGACACGGTGGCGGCGATTCCCTCCGCCTTGAGCCGGACGCTGTCCTGGCCGGGCGTCACGGTGAATGCGCACTTGTCGGCGCAGGGCGTGGCCACGGTCATCAGCGAGGGCGTGAGTTGCCGGTCGGCCTGGGCCAGCTTCAGCACCTGGATGATGTTGTCGCTCATGAGGTTCAGGCGCACCACCTTGGCGCCCGTGTCGGGCCGCACCTCGATGCCGGTGCCGGTCTGCTGGAAGGTGCCGGCAAGGGCCGGCAGTCCTGCTGCAAGAAACAGCGTCGCGGCTGCCACCTGGGTCTGTCTCATACGCATACGCATTGTCGATCTCCTGTCGTCGTTAAGCATCTGTCGTTATTCCTGGTAAGTCCCGAGCCTGACCTTCAGTACCACCGGCGTCGCCGGCAGGTTGAGGCCATAATCGGTCTGGTCGCCGTTCCAGTTGCGCTCCATGACCCAGCGGCCAGCGGCGTCGAAACGGCCCTGCTCCACCCGCGCGAACAGCGACGGCTTGCCCGCATTCGCGCCAGCGGGCGCAAACTTGACCCGCGCCTGCTGGCCCACGAGCACGAACTCGTTCTCGCCCACCTGGGCGAAGGCCACGCCGCCACGCGGTTCCTCGGTGCCCGCCTGGTATTCGCTCTTGTCCTTCAGGTACTGGCGCTCGCCGAACTGGAATTCACGGAACGACACCGTCGCCTTCCAGCCATCGAGCGCCACGGTCTGCGCGGCGCGGTCGTCGCCCTCGGCCACGCCGCGGGTGCGGCCCTCGAAGGCCCAGCGCGCCCACTGGCGCTGCATCGGCGCGAAGGCGCCGTACACGGCGGCGAATGGCTCGACCATGCGGCGGTCGGTGAACTTCGCGCCGAGCGGGTAGTTGCTGTACTCGAAGTAGTCGAGCCCGAACGGCGCCACGCCCAGCGCGCCCATGCCGAAGGCCTGGTAGGCGTAGCGCGCATAGCAGGGCGCGTTACCCATCTCCGGCACCATCAGCGCATTGTCGGGCCGCTGGTAGGACTGCAGGATCGCCGTTACCTTGTCCGACCCGGGCATGTAGATGTCGGGCGCTGCCAGGTCGATGTGCGGCGCGGCTGCCTTGTAGATGTCGATCACGTCGTAGGTCGGGCCGCCGCTGGCGAAGTTGCCTTTCCAGGGCGCGGCAGGCTTGCCGTCGACGGAGGGTTCGCGCAGGGCGGCGTTGACGAACATCGGCAAGTCGTAGACCGCGCGCCCGGCACTGGCGATCGCCTCGATATAGCTGGCGATGGCCCAGGCATGAAAGTACTGGTCGGCGTAGTCGCCATAGACCTGGCGCCAGCTGCCCGACGTCACACCGGCCAGCTTCGGCTTCTGGCGCGCCAGCACCGCGGCCGGCACCGGCTGGCGGAACGCCGCTTCGGCGCGCTCGCCGAAATCGCGGGCCACGCCATAGGTGCCCACCTCGTTCTCGACCTGCACCATGATCACGGTGCGGTGGCCGCTGTCGATCTTCTTGATGTGCTCCATCATCTTCACGAAGGCGCGCCGATCGAGCGCCAGCGTCTGCTCGCCGAACGGTGAATGGCTGTAGACCGTCTTGCCGTCCTTGTCCTTCATGCGCGGGAAGCGCCGGTTATCGAACTTGACCCACTCCGGCAGGTAACCCGGACCGGTATTCTTCCAGGTGCCGAACCAGACGATCACGAGTCGGAAATCGTTTTCACGCGCCTGTTTGACCAGGGTGTCGAGGAAACCGAAATCGAACTCCCCTTCCTTCGGCTCGACTTGCTCCCACGCGATCGGCATCTCGAGGGTGTTCGCGTGCGCATCCTTGAGCGCGGCCCAGACCTTGGGCAGCGCGGCCGGATAATTGCTGGAGTTGTGCGCCTGGCCCGCCAGCATCAGGAACGGCGCGCCATCCACCATCAGCGCATGGCGACCGTCCTTCTCGACGAGGCGCGCAAGCTCGGGGGCCGCCGTCGCCCCCGCGCTTGCCAGCAACAGGCAAAGCGGTGCAAGCCGGCGGACTAATTGGGTCAGGGTCATGCTGGTCGTCTCCTTCGTCGTTATTCGTGTCGTTACCTGAACCGCGCAATGTCGATGCCGTGTTGCTCGCCTTTGGCCAGGGCGATCTCGGTGACTTTTGCGCCGTAGCGCACCTTGACCGGTCCTCCGTCTCCCGCCACCGAACGCACGGTAGCGGCCTGCAGGCGACCGTCGGCCCAGCGCAGGTCGACTTCATGGCCGCCGCGTGCGCGCAGGCCCCTGACCGAGCCGGTGGGCCAGTCGGGCGGCAGCGCCGGCAGCAGATGCAGCTCGCCGCCGTGCGATTGCAGCAGCATCTCGGCGATGGCGGCGGTGGCGCCGAAATTGCCGTCGATCTGGAACGGCGGGTGCGCGTCGAGCAGGTTCGGGTAGGCGCCGCCGGCGTTGTTGTGTTCCGAAAAAACGCCGGCCTGCTCGGCCGCGCGCGCCCCTGGCGCCGCCAGCAGGCCGCGCAGCATGCGGTAGGCCCGGTCGCCGTCGTGCAGGCGCGCCCAGAACGCCATCTTCCAGGCCATCGACCAGCCGGTACCGGCGTCACCCCGTGCTTCGAGGGTGCGGCGCGCCGCCCGCGCCAGTTCGGGCGTGCGCAGCGGATCGATCTGCCGCCCCGGAAACAGCGCGAACAGGTGCGACACGTGGCGGTGCGTATCCTGCGGCGTGTCGAGCACCGGGTCCTTTTTTTCATCGAGCCATTCGAGCAACTGGCCCCAGCTGCCGATGCGCGGACCGGCCAGGCGGTCGCGCATGCCGGCGAGACGGACGCGCAGTTCGGGATCGACCTGCAGGATGTCCGCCGCCTCCACCGTATTGTTGAACAGGTCCCACACGATCTGCTGGTCGTAAGCGACGCCATCCTCGACCGGGCCGTGTTCGGGCGACCAGCCTTGCGGCGCGACCAGCCGCCCATCCGGCAATTCCTTCAGGTAGTCCTGCCAGAAGGCGCTGGCTTCCTTCAGCACCGGATAGGCCACCTCGCGCAGGAAGCGTGCATCGCGCGTGAACGCATAGTGCTCCCAGAAGTGCCGCGCATACCAGGCATTGCCGGTCTTGTTCCACAGGTAGCCCATCGCGCCGAACGGGTTCGATTCGGTGCGCAGGGTCCAGCCGCGCACCGGCTTTCCGTCGGCGCGTTGGAAGCAGGCGGCCGTGGCGCGCCGCCATACGGGCGCAACGCCATTGACGAAATCGAAGAACGGCGTGGCCAGCTCGGACAGATTGGTCACCTCGGCGGGCCAGTAATTCATCTGGATATTGATGTTGGTGTGGTAGTCCGCATTCCACGGCGGCGTGAGGCTGTTGTTCCACAATCCCTGCAGATTGGCCGGCAGCGAGCCGCGCGAACTCGAAGCCAGCAGGTAGCGGCCGTACTGGAAGAACTGGGCTTCCAGCTCCGGGTCGCCGCCGTGCTTTGTATAGGCCAGCAGGCGGGCATCGGTCGGCAGCGTCCGGCGCGCGGCCGGCGTTGCGCCCAGGTCGATGGCAACCCGTGTCAACAGGCGCCGGAAATCCTCCTCGTGCTCGGCGCGCAACCGGACTACCTGGCGCGCCGCTGCCCCGTCGACCTGCGCGCTCACGCGCGCCAGCGGATGTCCGCCGTCGAAGCTGCGCGCGGCATCGAGCACGTAGCTGGTGCCGGCGCCGAGGATCAGGGTCAGTCCATCGGCGCCCGCGAAAGCGAGCCGCTTGCCGCCGCCCGCCAGCTTGCCGCCCTCGCTCACCACCTTCACCTGGCTGGCGTAGGTCATGGCGTTGCGGCTCGGTGCCTGGCCTGGCAATGCGAACCCTCTCAGGGTGCCGGATGCCTGCAGGCGGCCCTTCGAGACCGTGAGCGCGGCGCCATGGCGATCGGTCAGGGAGACCGCGCCCGTGTACTGGCCGGGCCGGTCGGCCGTCAGGCGCAGCACGATCACCTGGGCCGGATGGCTGGCCCAGGCTTCGCGCCGGTAGCGCACGCCGCGGTGGGTGTAGCTGACGGTGTGCACGCCGCGCTCCAGGTCGAGGGTGCGGCGGTATTCGCTGGCATCCTGCTCGTGCCCCGGCAGCTCGACCAGCAGGTCGCCGAAAGGCTGGAACGCGCCCATGGCCTGGTCGTCGCCGGTCCACAGGGTGATGTCGTTGAACTGCAGGCGTTCGCGTCCGGGCTGGCCGAACACCATGGCGCCGATGCGTCCATTGCCGATCGGGAGCGCTTCTTGCTCCCAGCCCTGGTCGTCGTCCCGGGCCGGGCGGTCGTAGCGCAGCACCATCTCCGGCCTGGCGGCTGCGACAGGCGTGGCGGCGACTGCGACGCCGATGGCCGCAACCACTACCACGCACGCGCCGATGCGGCGCGCGATCGTGGTACGCATTGATGTCTCCTGCTCGTATTTATTATTGGCTTGCTGGCAACCATGCTAATCAAACCGGCAGGTGCTTGCAACAAAAATGTTCGCGCTAACAGAAAACGTTATCATTCAGGCTGAATGTTTTACCCGCGACGCGCGAAACATCGCGTGATTGCGCATGACATCGACGCCTTACGGGGCACGCCCTTCAATCATCACAAGGAATACCATCATGAACATCAGCGGCGAAATGATCATCGGCCACCGGATCGTGCACGGCAGCGCCGGCAGCGCGCACGCCTTCGACCCGGCCCGCAAGGAGCAGTTGGAACCCGCCTTCGGCCTGGCGACCCCGGACGACCTGGCCCGCGCCTGCGAACTGGCCGATGCCGCCGTCGAACCGTACCGCGCCCTGCCGCTCGAACAGCGTGCGCGCTTCCTGGAAGCGATCGCCCAGCGCATCCTGGACCTCGGACCGGTCCTGATCGAACGCGCATCGCAGGAAAGCGGCTTGCCGGCGGCGCGCCTGGAAGGTGAGCGCGGCCGCACGGTGAATCAGCTGCGCCTGTTCGCCAAGGTGGTCCGCGACGGCCGCTTCCTGGAAGCGACCCTGGATTCGGCGCTTCCCGAGCGCACCCCGCCGCGCCCGGACCTGCGCATGCGCAAGATCCCGGTCGGCGCTGTCGCCGTCTTCGGCGCCAGCAACTTCCCGCTCGCGTTCTCGGTCGCGGGCGGCGACACTGCGTCGGCGCTCGCCGCTGGCTGCCCGGTCGTGGTCAAGGCCCACAACGGCCACCTCGGCACCTCGGAACTGGTGGGCAAGGCGGTACTGCAGGCGGCGCTCGATTGCGGCATGCCGGAAGGCGTGTTCTCGCTCCTGATCGGCGAAGGCAACCAGATCGGCGCCGACCTGGTGAGCCATCCGGCGATCCGCGCCGTCGGCTTCACCGGCTCGCGCGGCGGCGGTCTCGCCCTGGCCGCGATTGCCGCCAAACGCAAGGAACCGATCCCCGTCTATGCCGAAATGAGCAGCATCAATCCGGTCTACCTGCTGCCCGGCGCCCTCGAGGCCGGCGGCGCGAAACTGGCCGCGGCCTTCGTCGACTCGCTGACCCTGGGCGTCGGCCAGTTCTGCACCAACCCGGGCCTGGCGATCGGCCTGGCCGGGCCGCGGTTCGACGCCTTCCGCGATGCCGCCGCCGCCGCGCTGCAGCTCAAGCCGGCCGGCACCATGCTCACCGCCGGCATCCACCAGGCCTACGACCAGGCCGTCGACAAACGGGCCGGCGTGAGCGGCGTGCAACTGGTGGCGCACGGCAGTCACGAGGGCCCGGGCTGCGCCGCGCGCGCCGCGCTATACCAGTGCGACGCCGCGACCTTCCTCGCCAATCCGGCGCTGGAGGAAGAAATCTTCGGACCGGTGTCACTGCTGATCGCCTGCGCCAGCCAGGACGAGATGCTCGCCGTGACGCGCCACCTCGAAGGCCAGCTGACCGCCACCGTGCACGCCGTCGAGGCCGACCACGCGCTCGCCGGCGCCCTGCTGCCTCTGCTCGAGCGCAAGGTAGGCCGCATCCTGTTCAACGGCTTCCCGACCGGCGTCGAAGTCGCCCACGCGATGGTCCATGGCGGTCCTTTCCCGGCCACGTCCGACCCACGCAGCACCTCGGTGGGCGCCACCGCGATCGAACGCTTCCTTCGTCCCGTGTGCTACCAGGACGTGCCGGCTGCCCTGCTGCCGGAAGCGCTCAGGGACGGCAATCCGCTGGGGATCGCGCGCCTGGTGGACGGTGAACTGACCTTGCCGAAGTAATCGTCCGGGCCGGGCGCGCGCCCGGCCCTGCCATCATCAACGCGTGCTGCTGCGCGTGGCCACGTCGAGCCACACGGCCAGGGTCAGGATCAGGCCCTTGACGATCATCTGCCAGTAGGCGTCGACGTCGAGCATCGACATGCCGTTGTCGAGACTGGCCATCACCAGCGCGCCGACCAGGGCGCCGTGCACGGTGCCCGCCCCGCCGCGCATCGAGGTGCCGCCGATGAAGCAGGCCGCGATCACGTCCAGCTCGGCCGACACGCCGGCCGACGGCGATCCGGCCGCCAGGCGCGCGGTATTGATCAGGCCCGCCAGCGCGCACATCAGGCCCATCAGGCCGAAGATCCACAGCTTGACCTTGCGCACGTCGATGCCCGACAGCCGGGTCGCCTCCATATTGCTGCCCACCGCGTAGACGCGGCGGCCGAACACGGTCTGCTTCGCGATATAGCTGAACACGCCGAGCAGGGTCAGGAGGATCAGCACCGGCAGTGGAATGCCCTCGTAGCTGTTGAAAGTCGAGATCAGCCCGGCCAGCACCAGGCCGGCCAGGGCGACCCGGAACACCGAGCGCCACAGGGCGATCACCGGCAAGCCATGGCGCGCCTGGTTGATCCTCTGGCGCCAGGCCAGCACGCCGGCGAGGGCGAACAGCAGCAGGCCGAGGCCGATGCCCCAGCTGGGCGGCAAATAGGCCTGGCCCAGCTGCTCCATGCCGGAGGAGACCGGCGCCACGGTGGCGCCGTCGGTCAGGCCCAGCACCACGCCGCGGTAGGCCAGCATGCCGCCCAGGCCGACGATGAAGGACGGTATGCCGGCATAGGCGGTGAGATAACCGTTGAGGAAGCCGCACAGCAGGCCCGCGCCCAGCACCACCGCGATCGAGAGCGGCAGCGGCATGCCGTGGGTGACGTCGAGCACCGCCGCCATCCCGCCCAGCAGGCCCAGGAGCGAGCCGATCGACAGGTCGATCTCGCCGGCGATGATGACGAACACCATGCCGCAGGCCAGGATGCCGGTGATCGACATCTGGCGCATCAGGTTCGACAGGTTGCGCGCCGAGGTGAAGCCGCCATCGGTCTTGAAGTGGAAGAAGGCCCAGATCAGGGCGATCGCCACCAGCAGCGCGAGGATTTTATATTGCGTGAACAGTCGCTTGAGTGTCGTTGCATCCATGGGGTTCGATACGCTCGTTACGCCTGGCCCAGGGCGGCGGCCAGCACCGTCTCCTGGTCCAGGCCATCGTTGATGAATTCTCCGCCCAGCCTGCCCTCGCGCATCACCAGCACGCGGTCGGACACGCCCAGCACTTCGGCCAGCTCGGACGAGACCATGACGATGGCGATGCCCTGGGCCGCCAGTTCCAGCATCAGCCGGTAGATCTCGAACTTGGCGCCGACGTCGACGCCGCGGGTGGGCTCGTCCAGGATCAGCACCTTGGGGCCGGTCAGCAGCATCCGGGCCAGCACCGCCTTTTGCTGGTTGCCGCCCGAGAGCGCCGTGATCGGCAAGGCGGGACTGGCCGTCTTGAGCGCGAGGCGCGCGATCTGATCCTGGACCGCGCCGGCTTCTTCGCCATCGTCGATGCGGGTCAGCCGGGCATAGCGCTGCAGTACCGACAAGGTGATGTTCTCGCCCACCGACAGGTCGCGCACGATGCCGTGGTGCTTGCGGTCCTCGGGCACCAGCGCGAAGCCGGCGCGGATCGCCTTCAACGGCGCCGAGGTGTCGACTTTCCTACCGTCGAGCCAGACCTCGCCCTCGTGCCGCCCCGGATAGGCGCCGAACAGCGCCGTCACCAGCTCGGTGCGGCCGGCGCCGACGATGCCGGCGATGCCCAGGATCTCGCCGCGCCGCACGGAGAACGAGACGTCGTCCACCTTGCGGCGGCGCGGATTCTCCGGGTCGTAGCAGCTGATGTGGCGCGCTTCCATCACCACGTCACCGATATCGTGGGCCAGCGTCGGGTACATCTGGCTCATCTCGCGCCCGCACATCTGGGCGACGATGCGCTCGACGCTCATCTGCGGCATCGGCGTGGTGGCGATGTGCCTGCCGTCGCGGATGACGACGATGGTGTCGCAGATCGCCGCGACTTCTTCGAGCTTGTGCGAGATATAGACGCAGGCCACCCCGCGCGCCGTCAGGTCGCGCACGGCCTGGAGCAGGACCTCGATTTCGGAGGCGCTCAGCGACGCCGACGGCTCGTCCAGGATCAGCAGGCGCGCATCCTTGTTCAGGGCCTTGCCGATCTCGATCAGCTGCTGGTGCCCGCCGCCGTAGTGCTTCACCGGCAGCGCCACGTTCACGTCCGGTAGCCGCAGCTCGCGCAGGAGCTCGGCGGCGCGGCGGTTCATGGCCGGGTAGTCGAGGCGCCCGCCGGGCAAGGTGATCTCGTTCCCCAGGAAGATGTTCTCGGCCACCGTCAGTTCGGGCACCAGCATCAGTTCCTGGTGGATAATGACGATGCCGGCCTCCTCGGTCTCGCGCACCGAACGCGCGCGCAATGGCTGGCCGTCCCACAGGATCTCGCCATCCCAGCTGCCATGCGGGTAGACCGCCGACAGCACCTTCATCAGGGTCGACTTGCCGGCCCCGTTCTCGCCGCACAGGCCGATGCATTCGCCCGGGCGGAGCGCCAGGTCGATGCCGTCCAGCGCGGCCACCCCGCCGAATCGCTTGGCGATTCCCTTCATTTCAAGCAGATACTCCGACATCGCAAGATTTTCCAGGACGTGAAAAAGCCCCGGCCCGCGCACGCGGGCTCGAGGAAAGGAGATGATCGTGCTTACTTGCCGGCCAGCTGGCCCTGGGTATAGAAACCGTCCCTGACCAGCACGTCGACATTGGCCCGGGTGAGCGGGATCGGCTTGAGCAGGACGGTGCTGACCTGCTTGTAGCCATTGTTGATCTGCGCGTTGTAGGCCGGCTTCTCGCTGCGCACCAGCTGCACCGCCAGGGTGGCGGCGCTGGTGGCGATGGTTTTCAACGGCTTGTACACGGTCATCGACTGGGTGCCCGCGATCACGCGCCGCACCGCGGCCAGGTCGGCGTCCTGGCCCGAGACCGGCACCTTGCCGCCCAGCTTCTGCGCGGCCAGCGCCTGGATCGCGCCGCCGGCGGTGGCGTCGTTCGACGCGACCACGGCGTCGATCCGGTTGCCGTTGGCGGTCAGCGCGTTCTCGACGATGGCCATCGCCTCGGACGGGCTCCAGTCCTTGACCCATTGGCGGCCGACCACCTTGATGTCGCCCTTGTCGATCAGCGGCTGCAGCACCTTCATCTGGCCTTCGCGCAGCATCTTGGCATTGTTGTCGGTCGGCGCCCCGCCCAGCAGGTAGTAGTTCCCCTTGGGCTTGAGACCCACGATGGCCTGCGCCTGCAGTTCGCCCACCGCCGTGTTGTCGAACGAGATATAGGCGTCGACGTCGGCATTCAGGATCAGGCGGTCGTAGGACAGCACCTTGATCTTCGCCTTCTTCGCCTCGCGGATCGCGTTGTTCAGGACCGTGGCGTTATAAGGCACGATCACCAGCACGTCGACGCCGCGCGAGATCAGGTTCTCGATCTGGGCGATCTGGCGCTGCTCGCTGGCGTCGGCCGACTGCACGTAGACCTTGGCGCCGAGCTTTTCGGCGGCGCCGATGAAGTAGTCGCGGTCGCGCGTCCAGCGCTCGAGCCGCAGGTCGTCGATCGAAAAGCCGATCTTGGGATGCTTGGCGTCGGCCAGGCTCGGCGCCGAGGCGAACAGCAGCGCGCAACCGAGTCCGATGGCGGCCCCCATCTTCGTGATGCCATGTTTCATGACTTGTCTCCTGCTTGTACCGGCGCAGCGACCATGTACCGCCACGGTCGGCGCCAGATTATTGTCGGTGACCGCGCCACGCCCGCAATCGGATTGTTAGCGCAATCATCCCAGTCTAATCGGCGCCTTGCAGGGTTGTCAACGAAATAGTGAAATGGGTTTCATCAGGCAGCGGCGCCAGCCGCGGCGGCGCCTCAGCGGGCTTTCGCGACCGCCGGCAGGCGCGCCGGCGGACGGGTGCGCGGGGCGGCGTCCGACTGACGCCGCACCAGCTCGAAGTCCATGCGGGTCTGTTCGGGCTCGGCCGGCTCGTTGTCGCGCTGCGCGCGCACGCGCCGCACCAGCGCCTGCACCGCTTCGCGCGCCATGCCGGCGATCGGCTGGCGCACGGTGGTCAGCTCGGGCCAGATCGTGGTGGCCAGCGCGGTGTCGTCGAAACCGGTCACGGTCAGGTCGCCCGGCACGTCCAGGCCCAGGCGGTGCGCGACCGCCACCGTGGCCGCGGCCATGTCGTCGTTGCTGGCGAAGATCGCCGTCGGCCGGTCGGGCAGCGCCAGCAGCTGTTCCGCGGCATCCAGGCCCGAGCGATAGGTGAACATGCCCTGCACCACCAGTTCGTCGGACGCGTCGGCGCCCTTTTCGGCGATCGCCTTGCGGTAGCCTTCCAGGCGGCGCGCGCTGGCGGTCTGGTTCGGATGGCCGACCACGAAACCGATCCGCTGGTGCCCCAGCGCGATCAGGTGGCGGGTCATGTGATGGGCGGCCTCGTAGTCGTCGATGCTGACCGCGCCGACGCCGGGCGCCGGCGAACCGCAGGCCACCACCACCGCCGGGATGCCGGCACCGGCCACGCATTCGAGCACGGCGACGCTGTCGCACAGCGGCGGCGGCAGGATCACGCCGTCCAGGCCGTTATTGATCAGGCGCCGGGTGTGCTCGATCTCGTGGTTGCCGGCCTCACATTTCTCGACGAACAGCTGGACGTTGTTCAAGCCCGACTGGTTGAGCAGGCCGACCAGGAATTCGCTCAGGTAGGCCGCGCTCGGATTGCTGTACAGGAAACCGACGCGGATCGGCTTGGAACCGGCCAGGTTGCGCGCCTCCTGGTTCGGGGTGTAATTGAGCGCGGCGACCGCCTCGGCCACCTTGCGCCGGGTGCTCTCGCGCACCAGGCTCTTGCCGTTCATGACGCGCGATACCGTCATCGCGGACACGCCCGCGAGCCGGGCCACGTCCACCATGGTGGGCTTGCCCTGCTCCATCGATTCTCGGACGGCCTCGATGCTCGCTTTGTTCATGTCGGTAAGTTTCTTTAGAAGTTAGTAATGTTGGTTGATGTTAGCACAATCAAGGATGGGACATCGGGCACCGGCCCCATTTTGCGCGGTCACCATGGCCATCGGAGGACCCTCCTTATGCACAGTGCGTTTGCGCAAACATCGGCACGCTGCCCGCCCCCGGGCATCGCCGCAGTCAGGCGGCGCCGCGCGCCGAGGCCCGGCCATCCCCCATGCGCCATCGGCCTGTTAAGCGCGCACGCCGGGCCTCGATCATTACGAAGAGTTGTTGCGTAATAGCTACATTTGGTTTCAATCCTGCCTGCAGATATTAGTTTCCACGCGGGAATTAAGTTTACACTTTTGCGGCAGCTATCATTTTTATCACTTTACTTCCCGGGCCGACATGACGACGATGATCCCTCCAACCGTTCCTGACCTCACCGACAATCGCCTGCAAGAATTCGACGTGGCGCTGTCCTTGTCGGAAAATGCCATCAACGCCCAGCTCGAAAATGCGTGGACCCTCTGGTGCGCGCGAGACGGCGGCTTCGACAAACTGCCGGCCCCGGGCGGCAGTCCCGGAGCGCCCGCCGTCGTGCTCGGCGTCCCGACGATCGCGATCGATCCGTCCGGCGGCCCGGCCGAGATCGCGGTGCGCTTTCCTTTCTCCTGGCGGCAGTCGCCGGCACCGGACGCGAAGGCGGCGGCATCGCAGGACGACACCCTGGTCTACCGGGCCAGCCTGTTCCAGCACCGGCTGGACGAGGCCGAACTGAAGCAGGTCGACGGCGCCAGCGCCGACAGGGTCGCGCAGATCATCGAACAGGCCGGCCGGGCCGACGGCGTGTTCTCGATCGAATGCCTGTTCGTCGATTTCACCACGCTGCGCAATATCGGCGGCGCGCCCGCGCCCGGCCGGCAAGGCGCGGCGGCCGAGGCGGCGCGCGTCGTGGAACGATTCGCCGGCGGCAGGAAGGTCCTGCTGCAGACCGTGGTCTGTCCCCGCAAGACACCACGGCCGGCGACCTTCATGATCAAGGATTTCGCCTTCAAGGTCACCCGCAGCAAGGACCGGGCGCGGGCCAGCACCATCGACTACCTGGGGGTCTTCCACGGCCAGCGCGACATGCCGGGCGCCTCGTCGCGCGACGGCGCGCTGGCGCGCCTCGATTCCTGGCTCGACCTGGCGCGCACCACCGCCACGCCCACGCCCGGCGGGGAACTGGTGGCCGGGGTCATGACGATCCGCGGCGACCTCTTCAGGGCCAGGGTGGTGGAAGGCCTGCGCGCCGCACTGGCGGCGCGCTACGCCGACATGAAAGCGCAGAACGACATCAAGCGCGCCGAGCGCCGGATCGCCAATCCGGCCATCGACCTGGCCTACCCCGAGGCCGAGCTGTTCCAGGACATGCTGATCGACGCCACCGACAAGGGCTTCAAGGTCAGCGAGAACCCCGCCCATAACCGCTACACATGGAAGGATGGCGCGCTGGACTGCAAGCTGGTCAAGCGACTGACGCTCGAGTTCGAATCCGTGCCCGGCAACGGCTATCGCATCCGCGGCGCGATCAGCGCCGACTACAGCCGCGACGACACGGGGTTCCTGGGATCCAGGACCACGTCCACGATGCAAGCGTCGATCACGGGAACCCTGTCGCTGGCGTCGCGGGTCGCGCGCGATGGCAAGCGGCCGCCCTTCGGCGCCAATATCGTGCCCGAACTCGCCCTGACCATCGGCGAGTTCGAGGAGACGAGCGGCGCCAGTATCCTGCGCATCCTCACCGGCTCGATCGTCGGCCTGGTGCAACAGATCGTCACCAGCGCCTATGCCCGCGACGCGCGCACCGCCGTCGCGGCGACGCTGAGCGATGCCGTGGCCAACATTAATGTCAGCCTGGTCGATCTTCCGTTCATCCCGCCGGGCGAGGAAGTCTTCACGTTCAAGTTGCCCCGCTTTACGCGCCGGGGCGACCTGATGCTGGACGTGATCTATCGCGCCACGCTGCCGCAAGCCGGACAATCCACCAAACAGCAAGGAGCCCGTCCATGAAACACAAGGATATCCAGCGTTTCAGCGTCGCCGCATCGGCTGGCGGGGCCCTGCAGTTCGCGGTCGACACCGAGATCATGGACTATATCGAGCCGGCCCGCGCCTTTGGCGCCGGCGACCTGGCCGACGCCACGGCCAGCACCCGCTACCAGCCGCGGCTCATCGCCGTGCCCGACCGGCGCCTGGACCCGCTCGGTCCGCTGGTGCTCGCGCTCGGCCGCGACCGCCGCCTCGGCCTGGTGCGGCGCAGCGCCGGCAACGCCACCGGCTGGGAGCAGGTCGACCTGTCCGCCCAGCTGTGCTTGCAGGCGGAGGTCCTGGCCTTCGGCGCAGCCGCCGCGCCGGGAGCCGACCTGGTGACCATCGCCGTGGCCCTGCGCCTGCCAGGAGAACCCGCGCGCAGCCGGATCTTCATCGCCTACGATGTCTCTACCGAGCATGACGACTGGAGCCGGCTGCCCTGGGTCGACTACGGCGCGGCGCGGCTGGCGGTCGAGGGCGTGCGCGTCTGGCGCGACGCCGCGGGCATCTGGATGATCGCCCTCTCCGGTTCCGACGGCCAGCACCAGCGGCCCTACCTGATCCGCAGCGACCGGCCGCGTTCCTTCGACCAGGGCGCCCTGGTGTTCAGCCCCGCAGCCGACCTCGCGAGCATCCTCGACTACCGCGCGGGCGCCTGGCGGTCCGGCGCCGCGAGCGGGGGCGACACCATATTGCACGTGCTGGGCGACGACGCCGGCGGCGAACGGCTCCTGTCGGCGCGGCCGATCGCCTTCGACGCTGCCGGACAGCCGCGCATCACGCCCGCCTACCTGTTCGCCTGCGAAGCCGACGCCCGGGTGCTGGCGCTCGGCCGCGATCCCGGCCCGGCGCGCGCGAACGGCCTCGGGCCGGGCGCCGACCTCTATGTCGGCGGGCGCGGCATCGAGCGCCTGCCCGGCGAGCAATTCGTGCTCCAGGAAGAGGCCGACTGGGAGACGGTCGTCCCGCCCACCCTGCCGAGCCCGGTGTTGCGCCTGCTGGTAGCCGACGGCGAAACCGGCGGCGTCACGCTCTGGGCCCTGCTGGAAGACGGGCAACTGGTGGCGGTGCATCGGCCCGCGCCCGATGCCGGCTGGGGCAGCCCGCTCTTCCTGCGCAGGGAGGTCACCGATATCGCGCCGTCGGCAGGCGATGGGCACCTCAGCGCCTCGGTGCTGCTGGTCTATCGGGACGGCCACGCCGCGCACCTGTGGCGCGACACCGACGGCGTGTGGCAGGAGGCAACGATCCACGTCCCCGCCCCCGCCGACGCCGCCAGGGTCACCTGTTTCGGCACCACGTTCACCGCGTTCGACGCCAGCGGCCTTCCGCGCCCGCTGGCGCCGGTGCGCATCCGGGCGTCGGCGCCATCGTCGCTGGTCATCAATGGCGAACACCATTATGTCGGACCCGACCTGGCGGTCACCGTGTCCACCAGTTTCGCCGGTTCGCTGGTCCTGTTCAACCGCGCGATGTCCCTCGCGCCGGCCAGCTACCGCTTCGAGCTGGACGAACTGGCCCAGGCGATCGACGTCAATCCGGGGACCGTGCTGCACCGGCGCTTCGCCGCCGTCGGCATCGACGAGCTGCGCGCGGCGACCGTGCCCGGCGGCGGGCCGCTGCTGGCGCCGGCCTACCGCGGCCCCGGCAAGGACGCCGCCCTCCAGGCGATGGTCGATGCCCTGCGCAAGGCCGCCGAGATGGCCGCCGCCAACGATGGCGTGGCGGCCGGGGTGCGCCTGGGGCCTGCCGATGGACCGTTCATTTCCGACCTGCGCGCCGACCAGGTCGGCGACGGGTATGCCTGGGCCGTGGCCACCGATGCCCATGGCAGGTTGACGCCGCTGGCTGCCGGCGCAGCGCCCGCCGCGATGCTCGCCGCCGCCGCCCCGGCCGCCGGCGATTCGATCTCGGACTTCTTCCAGGGCCTGCTGGACGGTGTCCAGGGCGCGGCCCGCTATCTCGTGCGCAAGTCCGGCGACCTGATCGAGCTGGTGTGCGAGATCGGCGGCCGGGTCCGGCGCTGGGTGGTCGAGACCTGGGAGCAGATGACGGCCTTCCTCGCCCACCTGATCGACAGCCTGTGCACCTCTGCCGGCGACCTGCTGGAATACCTGAAGTTTTTGTTCGACTGGGAAGACATCAAGACCGTGCGCACGCTGATGGCCGACACGGTCGGGCAGCAGCTGCACCGGCTGAGGGACCATGTCGGCACGCTCAGGCAGACCACCGCCGAGGCCTTCGACGGCGCGCTGGCCGCGGTCCAGGCCCAGGGGCACGCCTGGGACATCGCACCCAGCCGGCGCATCGCCGCCGCGCCGCCGCCGCGCCCGGCACTGGACGATCCCGAGGCGAAGGATCCCACCGCCCACGACATCATGGCGAGCGGGCCGGGCGGATGGGTCATGGACCAGTTGAGCAAGCTGGGCAAGCTGCTGATCGACATCGAGGACGACGGCGGATTCGCCAGCGCCGAACGCAGCGCCGGCATGCTCGACGAACTGCGCGTGCGCCTGGACGCCCTGCGCGACGACCTGGGCGAGGACGTCGACCGCATCTTCGGCCAGGGTCCGATCGGCCTGGCCGACCTCGATCTCGACAAGCTGCAGCGCCTGACGCTGGCCGTGACCTTCCGCGTTGCCGAGCAGGGCACGCTGGTGCTCAAGGCCGCCGCCCTGAAGCTGATCGAGCTGCTCGACGATGTGCTGGTGATGTTCGGCCAGCTGCTGTTCGCGCGCGTGCGCTGCCCCTTCTTCGAGAAGGTCGAGCAGATCCTGCTCGCGTCGGGTGCGGTCGCCCTGCGCGCGCCGGCGGCGCCGTCCGGGATGCGGGTGGTGGACATCATCCTGCTGATGCCGTCGGTGCTCACCACGATCGCCTGCAAGATCATCGCCGGCCCCAGCCTCGACACGGTGCTGGCCCGGCGCCGCGCCTCGGCCGCGCCCGCGCCGGGGGTCGGGATCGCGGGCGCGGCGATCGCCGGCATCGGGCTGGGGGATGTGAAGGCCCTGGGCGATACCGTGAAGTCGATCCTCGCGACCAAGGAGGCGCTGCTGGTCAAGGGCGTCGGCCTGCGCTTCGTCGACTACCTGGCGCTGGCCTGGGCCGCGACCAGCGCCTTCGACGAACTCGACCTGCCCGGCCCTGCCACTGCCTGGTCCAGGTTCAAGCTCGGCTCGTCCATCGTGGTCAACGTGCTGGTCGACGCCGCCACCCTGTTCGAGCAACGGCCGGCGCAGGTGACGGCCGCGGAGGGACTGGTCTATCTTTGCGGCGTGCTGCATACGCTGACCGAGATCCACCATTTCCGTATCGGGCCGAACATCAGCAAGCAGACCGTCGCCGGTTTCAGCACCGCGGTCGCCGCCACGCAGGTCATGTGCCATTTGCTGAAGGTCGCCTTCAAGGCCGCGAGCTATCATGCGCAGGACGAGGCCGGCCGCGACGGTTGGGCCCTGATGATTTATTGCGGTTCGGGAACATCCAAAGCCCTGGTCAATGGCGCCCGGCTGGTGAAACACCCGAAGGCGAAACTGGCCATGGTCGGCATCGGCGTCGCCGGCAACCTGGCCTTGAGCCTGGGGCCGGGCGTGCACCGCGCCAGCCGGGCCTATGACGCGGCACTCGCGCTGGAAGGAGGCAGATCACGCTCGGCATAGGCCAGCGCGTCCACCGCAGGGCTGACGCGACCCGCCCGCCCCGGCCCCGCGGGCCGGGCGGGCGGGCTTTTTCTTAACTGGATATCAATTTACGCTGTGCATCGACGTGGACGGGCAACGACGGCGGACATGACGCGCGCCGCCCATCTCGCTATAATCCCGTCCTTCGCCCCAAAGGAAACCCCATGTCACTGCTTGCCCACGAGCTCGAATTGCTCTCGCCCGCCAAGACCGCCGAGATCGGCCGCGAGGCAATCCTCCATGGCGCCGACGCCGTGTACATCGGCGGTCCGGCCTTCGGGGCGCGCCACAACGCCAGCAATCCACTCGAAGACATCGCCGCCCTGGTGCGCTTTGCCCACGGCTACCGCGCCCGCATCTTCGTGACCATGAACACGATCATGCACGACAGCGAACTCGAGCTCGCGCGCAAGCAGATCTGGCAGCTGTACGAGGCCGGCGTCGACGCCCTGATCATCCAGGACATGGGCCTGCTCGAGCTCGATCTGCCGCCGATCCAGCTGCACGCCAGCACCCAGTGCGACATCCGCGGCGTCGAGAAGGCCCGGTTCCTGGGCGACGTCGGCTTTTCGCAGCTGGTGCTGGCGCGCGAACTCACGGTCGAGCAGATCCGCAAGATCCACGCCCAGGTCGACACCCCGCTCGAATACTTCGTGCACGGCGCGCTGTGCGTGGCTTTTTCGGGCCAGTGCTATATCTCGCACGCCGACACCGGCCGCTCGGCCAACCGCGGCGACTGCTCGCAGGCCTGCCGCCTGCCGTATACGCTGAGCGACGGCCAGGGCCGCGTGGTGGCCTACGACAAGCACCTGCTGTCGATGAAGGACAACGACCAGAGCCGCAACCTGGAAGCGCTGGTCGATGCCGGCATCCGCTCGTTCAAGATCGAGGGCCGCTACAAGGACATGGGGTATGTGAAGAACATCACCGCACACTACCGCCTGCTGCTCGACGAGCTGCTCGAGCGCCGCCCGGAGTTCACCCGCGCCGCCAGCGGCCGCACCCGCGTGATGTTTACGCCCGACGTCGACAAGAACTTCCATCGCGGCCACACCGAATACTTCGCCCAGGGCCGCCTGACCGACATCGGCGCCTTCGATTCGCCCAAGTACGTGGGCGTCGAGCTGGGCATCGTGGCGCGCCTGAACGGCGACAGCTTCGACCTCGTCACCCAGGCGCCGATGGCCAATGGCGACGGCCTGAACTACATGAACAAGCGCGCCACCTGCGGCATCCAGGCCAACCGCGCCGAGAAACTGGGCGACGAAGCCGACGGCCAGCGCTGGCGCGTGTTCCCCAACGAGCCGATGCAGAGCCTGGCCGGCCTGAGGGTGGGTACCGTCATCCACCGCAACCGCGACCAGCAGTGGGAAGCCACGCTCAACAAGAAGTCGTCCGAGCGCAAGGTGGCGGTCGACCTGATCCTGAGCGAAGTGCCGGGCGGCCTGCGCCTGGACATCGTCGACGAGGACGGCATCGCCTCGTCGGCTGAAGCGGGGATCGCACTGCAGCCGGCCCAGCAGGCGGCCCAGGCCGAAGCCTCGCTGCGCGCCAGCCTGGCCAAGCTGGGCAACACCATGTTCGAGGCCGGCCACGTCGCCCTGTCGCTGAGCCAGCCTTGGTTCGTGCCGAACGGCGTCATCAATGCGCTGCGTCGCGACGCCGTCGCCGCCCACGAAGCCGCGCGCCTGGCGGCCTGGACCCGTCCGCAGCGCAAGGCGCCGGCCGAACCGCCGGCGGTCTATCCGGACGCCCAGCTGAGCTACCTGGCCAACGTCTACAACGAAAAGGCGCGCGCGTTCTACCACAAGCACGGCGTGCAGCTGATCGACGCGGCCTACGAGGCGCATGAAGAAGCCGGCGAAGTGTCGCTGATGATCACCAAGCACTGCCTGCGCTTCTCGTTCAACCTGTGCCCGAAGCAGGCCAAGGGCGTGCAGGGCGTGCAGGGCCAGGTGAAGGCCGAGCCGATGACCCTGGTGAGCGGCGACGAGAAATACACCTTGCGCTTCGACTGCAAGCCGTGCGAGATGCATGTGGTCGGCGCCATGAAATCGAATATCCTCAAGTCGCCGCCGCCGTCGAACGTGGCCTATACGCCGCTGACCTTCCACCGCCAGCGCCCCGTCGACAAGACCGGATCGAAGGCCTGACGGGGCCGGGGCGCCTGCGGGCGCCTTTTTCACATCCGGAGGATCGTGCAATCCCGGTCGACTTTCCGGCATGGGCATCGAACGCGCCGCCGTCCATACTGGCTCCACTGTCCAACCACACAATGGAGTCCACCATGCAAGACCAACTGTCCAAAGTCGTCCTGATCACCGGCGCCAGCAGCGGCATCGGCGAAGCCACCGCGCGCCACCTCGCCGCGCTCGGCCACCGCGTGGTGCTGGGCGCGCGCCGCACCGAGCGCCTGGTGGCGCTGGCGCGCGAGATCCGCGACGCCGGCGGCGTGGCCGACGTCGCCCAGCTCGACGTGACGCGCCTGGAAAGCATGCAGGAGTTCGTCGACTTCGCCGTCGAACGCCATGGCCAGGTCGACGTCCTGGTCAACAATGCGGGCGTGATGCCGCTGTCGAAGCTCGAGGCGCTCAAGATCGACGAATGGAACCGCATGATCGACGTCAACATCCGCGGCGTGCTGCACGGCATCGCCACCGTGCTGCCGGGGATGCAGGCGCGCCGCAGCGGCCAGTTCATCAATATCGCCTCGATCGGCGCCTACACGGTCAGCCCGACCGCGGCGGTGTATTGCGCGACCAAGTTCGCGGTGGCCGCCATCACCGAGGGCCTGCGCCAGGAAGTGGGCGGCGACATCCGCGTGACCCTGGTCTCGCCCGGCGTGGTGGAGTCGGAACTGGCCGAGTCGATCTCGGACGGCGTGGCGCGCGACACCATGCGCGAATTCCGCAAGGTCGCGATCAAGCCCGAAGCGATCGCGCGCGCCATCGCCTTCGCGATCGACCAGCCGGCCGACGTCGACGTCAGCGAGATGATCGTGCGCCCGACCGCCAGCCCGTATTGATTCAGGACGGGATCGTCAGGCCCTTCTGCACCGACGGCCGCGCCAGGAATCGTTCCAGCGCGGCCGCGATATGCCTGAAGTCGGCGGCGCCAACCAGGTCGCCTGCCTCGTAGAAGGTGAACAGGTTGTTCACCCACGGCAAGATCGCGATGTCGGCGATCGTGAACTCGTCGCCCGCGATCCAGGCGTTGCGCGCGAGTTGGCCGTCGACCACGCCGAGCAGGCGCCGCGCCTCGGCCACGTAGCGGTCGCGCGGACGCTTGTCCTCGTAATCCTTGCCGGCGAACTTGGTGAAGAACCCGACTTGCCCGAACATCGGTCCCACGCCGCCGATCTGGAACATCAGCCACTGCAGCGCGTGGTAGCGCGCCGCCGGCTCGCTCGGGAGCAGCTTGCCCGTCTTGTCGGCCAGGTAGACCAGGATGGCGCCGGACTCGAACAGGGCCAGGGGTTGGCCGCCCGGGCCGTCCGGATCGAGGATGGCGGGAATCTTGTTGTTTGGATTGAGCGACAGGAAGGCCGGCGAGTTCTGGTCGTCCTTGGAGAAATCGACCTTGTGCACCTCGTAGGGCAAGCCGGTTTCTTCCAGCATGATCGGGATCTTGACGCCGTTCGGCGTCGGCAGCGAATACAGCTGCAGCCGGTCGGGATGCCGGGCCGGCCATTTTTCGGTGATGGGGAAAGCGGACAGGTCGGACATATCGCAGGCACCTCCAGATGAACAGGATGCCTACGATAGCAAACAATCACGGCCAGCGCCCGGCGCCGGCCGCGGCGCGCCGTCAGCCGAACAGTTTATTGGCCGTCCTGGCGATCAGCTCGCCCTGGTGGCGGGCGCCGCCCAGGTCTTTTTCGCTCGGCTGGCGCTGGCCCTGGCCGCCGGCGATGGTGGTGGCGCCATACGGGCTGCCCCCGACGATCTCGTCCAGGGTCATCTGTTCCTGGTAGCTGTACGGCAGACCGACGATGGTCATGCCGAAGTGCAGCAGGTTGGTGATGATCGAGAACAGGGTCGCTTCCTGGCCGCCGTGCTGGGTGGCGGTCGAGGTAAAGGCGCCGCCCACCTTGCCGTTGAGCGCGCCGCGCGCCCACAGGCCGCCGGTCTGGTCGAGGAAGGCCGTCATCTGGCCCGGCATGCGGCCGTAGCGGGTGGGCGCGCCGACGATGATGGCGTCGTAGTGTTCGAGCTCGGCCGGCGTCGCGACCGGTGCGTCCTGGTCCAGCTTGAAGTGGGCGCCCTTGGCGACGTCTTCGGGAACGGTTTCAGGGACGCGCTTGACGTCGACCGTGGCGCCCGCGCTGCGCGCGCCCTCGGCGACGGCGTTCGCCATCGTCTCGATGTGACCATACGACGAGTAATACAGTACCAATACCTTTGCCATCGAACTTCCTCCAGTGGATATATCGGAACGGCCATTGTAGACACAATGGCCGAATGCCCGTTTTCGGGAACCACATGGATTGTGCGGGCTCGGAAGCCCGCGCGCATCAGGACTTAAGTCAGAGCCAGATTACGTCAGAGCCAGATGATGAAGGCGATCAGGGCCACCACCAGCGCCACGCGGGTGATGTTGTAGGCGGTCTTGTTCCACGCCTTGAAGCGGCGGCGGTACTGGCCGGCGTAGAAGGAAATGCGGAACAGCTTGCTCACCAGGCCGACCTGGTCGCCGGTCTCGTTGGGCGAGGCGGCGGCGGTCATGACGGTGCGGCCGAACCAGCGGTTGAACGCGCCCATCCAGCGGTAGCGCATCGGACGCTCGATATCGCAGAACAGGATCACGCGGTCGCTCTCGCTGCCGTTGATCGCCCAGTGGATGAAGGTTTCGTCGAACACCACGCCCTGGCCGTCGCGCCAGCTATGGCGCTCGCCGTCGACGTCGATGAAGCAGCGGTCGTCGTTCGGCGTGGCCAGGCCCAGGTGGTAGCGCATCGAGCCGGCGAACGGGTCGCGGTGCGGATTGAGCTTGCCGCCCGGCGGCAGCTCGGCGAACATCGCCGCCTTGACCGACGGGATCGACTGCAGCAGCGCATAGGTTTGCGGGCACAGGCGCTCGGCCGACGGGTGGCTGGCGTCATACCACTTGAGGTAGAAGCGCTTCCAGCCGTTCTTGAAGAAGGAATTGAAGCCGGCATCGTCGTTCTGCTCGGCGGCCTTGATCTTCTTGAGCGCGAGCAGGTTTTCGGCTTCGGCGCGGATGACCGGCCAGTTCTCTTGCAGGCGGGCCAGCTCGGGAAACTCGCTGACCGGAATGAAGGGCGTGTTCGGCACCTTCGAGAACTTGTGCATGAAGATATTGATGGGCGCCATGAACGACGAGTGGTCGAAAATCTGGCGGCGCAGCGGCAGGCGCACGCGCCCGCGGAAATGGATGTGCAGGATAGACAGAATATAGAAACCCACCAGCACCCACTTCATCGCATCCTCCATCGCAGCCCGGCAAGCGGCTGACTACCTTGATCAAGGACGCAGGATACCACATCGGCTACCCGGCCGTGGAGGCCTGCCGACTTCTGGAAGAGCAAGCAAATCAGTGAATGCCGGCGCCGGCGCATGGGCTGGAATGCCCGTTGCCGGCGGTGGCGGGCGACGTGCCCGCCAGGAAAATGTCAGTGCAGCACCGACGTCATCGCATACCCTTTTTCGGCGATCTGGCCACTGAGGTTATCGATGTCGAAGTCCGCGATCTGGTCGGCGTTGTCGTCGACCTCGAAGGCGCGGGCCTCGATCTCCCAATCGGTATTGGTGGCTTCTTCGGGAATGTTCTTGGCTTCAGGCACGGCCAGGTACGAGAACTTGCCGTCGTGTTCGGCTCTGCGGTAAATATCCAGGCGCATAGTCATTTCCTCTATTCAATGCGCGCTGTCAGGATGAAGCGCGCAGCTCCACAGTAGAAGATCGCGTGGCCAACGTCTGTTATTTGCCGAACATTCTGCCGAAGGCCTGGACAAGCCAGGCCAAGCACCTCAGCGCACGGGATTGTGGCCAAGCACGCGCGCAGGCAGCATGACGATCGCGCGCAGCAGGCTGAACACCGCATCGACCCCGATGCCCAGCAGACGGAACGGCAGCAACAGCAGCCACACCACAGGATACAGCACCAGGGCGAGCAGCGCGATTGGCCAGCACAGGAACAGCAGCACCAGCCATACCAGGAAATTCAGCATTGTCTTTTCTCCATGAAGAAGCAGCATGGTCAAGATATGCCGAAAGACGGGGCCGGGCCAGCGGCGTGCGATAAACGGGGCAAACGGCGGCGCGAACGGTCGCCGGAATGGATGAGCGGACCGGGGTCCGCCCATCAGGAAGGCGTCAGGCGAAGGTCGCCGATTCCTGCAATGCCGGGGCCGCTTCGGCCCGCTGGGCGACCACCTCGCACCCGATCGACGCCTGCAGCGACGGGATCGAACCGCCCGCCCGGTAGGCGAAGGAGATGCGCAGCAGGTCGCCGGCCTTGACCTCGATTGGACGGTACAGCGGCAGGGTCATGTAGTGGTTGAGCCAGTCGATGGTGGTCGCGCGCTCCTGCACGATGGCCAGCACGTTCTTGGTGACGAAGCGCATCGCGTTCAGGGTGCCGCCCTGCTCGACCAGCACCGAACCTTCCCAGGCGATCAGGCTGTCGACCGGCTGGCTGAAATCGAGGATGCTGTAGACGGCGGGCTGGGCCAGCTCGACCGTGCCCGGCTGCACCACGCCGGTTTCCTGGAACTGGACGATCGGGGCATGGAAGCCGTCGAAGTCATATTCCTGCTGCAGCGGCTGGGCCGCCATGATCACGGCTTCCGGCATGAACAGCGGCAATGGGCCGCCGAACTTGGCGAGATAGCGGCGCTTGAACGATTCGATCACCTCGACCTGTTTTTCGCGCAGCATGCCGACGTGGATCATCTCGCAGATCACGACGTCCACCGGCTCCGGCGGCAGGTAGTCGAAGGCGTCGGCGTGGATCACCTCGACCTTGTCGCCGTTGGGATTCATCGCCAGGAAGCGGCGCGCCTCGGTCACCATGTCCGGATTGAACTCGACGCAATACACTTTCGACGCGCTCTGGGCCGCGAAGAACGACAGGACGCCGGTGCCGCCGCCCAGCTCGAGGACCTTGGCGCCCGGGAACACCGAATAATGGATGGCGTTCTTGAAGCTGTGCATCCGGTTCTGGTCCATCAGCATATTGTGATGGTAATGGACTGGAATGAACTGCCCCAGATAGCAGCTTTCGATTTCGCGTTCGTTGAGCATGGGTATCCTTGTGTATTCGGTGGTCGCTTGACCGTGGAAGCATTATGGATACACTTGCCCGCGCGCAATTGGTCGAGCTGAGAGCGTTTTACCGTCCAATTCGCGGCCCATTGGCCAACTCGGCGGCCAGCTTGTCGCGTCCCGCCTGCTTGGCGACCTGGGCCGCCGTCATTCCTTCGGCGTTCTTGAGCGCGGTATTGGCGCCGCGCGCGAGCAGGAGCCGGGCCGTCTCCTCTTTTCCCTCGCGCACCGCCAGCATCAGCGGCGTGTAGGCGCCGCTCGGGCGCGGCGACAGCGCGTCGAGGCTGGCGCCGCGCTCGATCAGCAGTTGCGCGATCTTGTCATGGCCACCGGCGGCGGCGTAGTGCAATGCGGTCCAGCCGGGCTGGTTCACCCTGGCGCCCCTGTCCAGCAGCGCAAGCACGACCTCTTCGTCGCCCTTGAAGGCAGCCATCATCAAGGCGGTATTGCCGTTCAATGCCTGGCGCTCGAGGTCGGTGCCCGGATGGCGCAGCAGCTCGCGCACCACCTCGCGCGCGCCTTCGCGGATCGCCAGCACCAGGGCCGGCTCGCCGCCCAGCGGGTTCAGCTCGTTGGCATTGACGACCAGGCCGACCATTTCGCGCACGGTGCTCGCATCGTCCATCTGCACGGCGCGGAAGAAGGAACTCACCTCTTGCGGGGTCGGTGGCCGTGGCGCGGCATGGGCGCCGGCGCCCATCACCGCGGCAAACAAGAGGCTGGTGGCAAGCAGGCGGCGGATCGGCACGGTGTCAGCTCCTGGCGGACTGGAACAGGTTGAAGAAATTCTCGCTGGTCTGGGCGGCGACGTCGCGCAACGACACGCCCTTGAGCGTGGCGATGTATTCGGCCACGTGGGCCACATAGCCCGGCTCGTTCATCCTGCCGCGGAACGGCACCGGCGCCAGATAGGGCGAATCGGTCTCGATCAGCATGCGCTCGAGCGGAACGGCTTGCGCCACCGCCTGCAATTCCCTGGCGCTTTTAAAGGTGACGATGCCCGAGAACGAGATATAGAAGCCCTGGGCCATGGCGGCCTCGGCCACTGCCAGCGACTCGGTGAAACAGTGCATGACGCCGGCCACGCCGCCCGCATCCGTTCCGGCGCCCTCTTCCTTCATCAGGCGGATCGTGTCTTCGCTGGCAGCGCGGGTATGGATGATCAGCGGCTTGCGGGTCTCGCGCGAGGCGCGGATATGCACGCGAAAACGCTCGCGCTGCCACGCGAGGTCGCCCTCCAGTCGGTAGTAATCGAGGCCGGTCTCGCCGATGGCGACGATCTTCGGGTGGTCGGCCAGCTCGACCAGTTGCTGCACGGTCGGCTCAGGCGTGTCTTCGTAGTCGGGATGGACGCCGACCGAGGCGAAGATATGCGGATGCTGCTCGGCCAGCGCGCGCACTTGCGGAAAGTCCGGCAAGTCCACCGACACGCACAGGGCGTGCGTGACCTTGTTCTCGGCCATCTTGGCCAGGATCTCGGGCATGCGGGCTGCCAGCTCCGGGAAATTGATATGGCAATGGGAATCGATAAACATCCCGCCATTGTACGCGAGGCCGGCGCCGCCCACGCCGTCGCACCCGCGCTGGCGGGTGCCCAGGGACCGGCATCAACCGACGCGCTTGCCCAGGACGATCAGGTCACGTTCGATGCCGTCGAGGTTGGCCACGCGCGGGAAATTGGCCCAGGTCTCAAAGCCATACTTGCGGAACAACGCCAGGCTCGGCTGGTTGTGTCCGAAGATAAACCCCAGCAAGGTATGCACCCCGACCTCGGGCGCGAAGGCGATCGCCAGCTCCAGGCAGTAACGCCCCAGGCCCTTGCCGCGCGCGCTTTCAGCGATATAGATCGACACCTCGGCCGTGCCCGAATAGGCCGGGCGGCCGTAGAAGTTCGAATAGGACAGCCAGCCCAGCACTTCGGGCCGCTCGCGCGTGTCGCCCGCGTCGTGGATCACCCACAGCGGACGGCGCTCCGGCGCGTGGTCGTTGAACCAGCCCACGCGCGACTCGACCGTGACCGGTTCGGTATCGGCGGTGACTTCGCGCGAGGCGATGGTGGAGTTATAGATGTCGACGATGACCGGCAGGTCGTCGCGACGGGCCAGGCGATGAACGTAGGATGGCATGCTGCGTGGTGATGTGAAGTTACAGGGTATGGGTTGCGCGCGACGACCGCAGCGCCGCGCCGAGGATCTCTTCGATGCGGGCCCTGGCGCGCTGGCCGGCCTCGTCGGCCGGGAAATGCACGCCGATGCCTTGCGCCTTGTTGTTGTTGGCGCCGCTCGGCGTGATCCAGGCCACGGTGCCGGCGATCGGGTATTTGCTGGCGTCGTCCATCAGCGCCAGGATCAGGTAGATCTCGTCGCCGATCTTGTAGGGCTTATTGGTGGGCACGAACATGCCGCCATTCTTGAGAAACGGCATATAGGCCGCGTACAGCGCCGCCTTTTCCTTGATCGCCAGCGACAGCACCGAAGGCCGCGGGGCCTGGGCTGCGTTCGTCTCTGGCTGGCTGGCGCTCATCGGCTTCCTTTCATGTGCAGCACGCAGTGTACTCAAGCAGCATATCTTCGACAAACAATTTTGCCGACAGAGGATGATCCGCCACAGCACGCCGCTCGTTCACCGCCTTGATGGCATGCAGCAGCCTGGCCGCGGGAGCGCGACCGGCGAGCGCCGCCAGCTCTTTCCGGTAGCGCGGATAGTAGCGGATATTGCCCGACAATTTGTACGAAAAGACATCGTACAGCCAGCGCTGGGTCCAGGACACCAGGGCCGGCAGCTCGGCCTTGGCCAGCTTCTCGGCGGTGCGCAGCGCGCCGTCCGGCGCCGGCCGCGCCAGGAATTGCAGCAGCGCCTCCATCTCGTCGCGGCTGCCATTGCCCGACTCGGCCAGGGCCGCCAGCGGCGCCCCGCCCTGCTCGCGCAGCCAGCTGTCGGCATCGGGCACGCCCTGTTCGCCGAGCCAGGCCAGGGCTTCGCCGTGCGACGGCATCGGCAGCGCGAACTTGCGGCAGCGCGACAGGATCGTCGGCAGCAAGCGGTCGAGGCTGTTGGACGACAGCAGGAACACGGTGCCCGGCGGCGGTTCTTCGAGCGTCTTGAGCAGCGCGTTCGAGGCCGGCATGTTCAGCGCTTCGGCCGGATACAGCACCACCACCCGCAAGCCCTGGCGGTGGGTCGAGATGTTCATGAAGTCCGCCAGGTTGCGGATCTGCTCGATCTTGATCTCTTTCGACGGCGCCCGGGCCGATTTCGACTTGCCGGCCGTCTCGCCCTCGTCGCCCTCGGCCGGCAGCTCGTCCTCGAAGGCTTCGGGCCGCACGCGGCGGTAGTCGGGGTGGTTGTGCTGGACGAACCAGCCACAGGACGCGCAACTGCCGCAGGCATGGCCGTCGGCCAGCGGGCTCTCGCACAGCAGGGCCTGGGCAAAGGCTTCGAGGAAGTCGGCCTTGCCGGTGCCGGCCGGGCCATGGAACAGGATCGCGTGCGGCATGCGCTCGCGCATCTGCTGGAGCCGGGTCCAGGCAGCCGCTTGCCACGGGTACATCGTCACAACCATTTCTCCAAAACTTGAGCCAATTCCGCCTGAATCTCGGCGATGCCCTGCGTCGAGTCGATGACCACGAAGCGTTGCGGGTATTGTTCTGCACGACGCAGGTACTCGGTGCGGCAGCGCCCGAAGAAATCGGCCTGCTCGCGCTCGAATTTATCGAGCGTCCGGGTTGCGTCCAGGCGCTGGCGCGCGACGTCGAGCGGCACGTCGAACAGCAGGGTCAGGTCGGGCTGCAGGTCGCGATGGACCCACGCTTCGAGCGCCTCCATCCTGTCGCGCAGCAGGCCGCGCCCGCCGCTCTGGTAGGCGAAGCTGGCATCGGTAAACCGGTCCGACAACACCCATGTGCCGTCCGCCAGGTTGGGCGCGATGACCTGGGCGATGTGCTCGCGCCGGCTGGCGAACATCAGCAGCGCCTCGGTCTCGAGGTGCATCTTTTCGTGCAGCAGCAGGTCGCGCAGCTTTTCGCCCAGCGGCGTGCCGCCCGGCTCGCGCGACGCGACGACCTGCTTGCCGCGCGAGGTGAGGTAATCGGTGACGAAGCCGATGTGGGTCGATTTCCCGGCCCCGTCGATGCCTTCGAAGGTAATGAACTTGCCCTGCATGTGCTGCCTTACTTCGTATTAATGGGATTCAGTCAGTGGCCCGTTGGTAATGCCACGCTGAAAACGGTTGACCGCCCGGTTATGGTCCAGCAGGTTGTCCGAGAAATGGCTGGTGCCGTCGCCGCGCGCCACGAAGTACAGCGCCGGCGTCTTGGCCGGCGCGAGCGCCGCGTGCAGCGACTGCAAACCCGGCAACGCGATCGGCGTCGGCGGCAGCCCGCCACGCGTATAGGTATTGTACGGGGTATCCGTGAGCAGGTCCTTCTTGCGGATCTGGCCCGCATAGGCCTCGCCCATGCCATAGATCACGGTCGGATCGGTCTGCAGCGGCATGCCGGTACGCAGGCGGTTGACGAACACGCCCGAGATCATGTTGCGCTCGCTCTTCTGGCCCGTTTCCTTCTCCACGATCGAGGCCATGATCAGCGCCTCGTACGGCGTCTTGTACGGCAGCGCCTTGTCGCGCTGTTCCCAGGCTGCATTCAGGTGGTCGAGCATGGCCTGGTGCGCGCGCCGGTAGATCTCGATCTCCGACGAACCCTTGGCGAACAGATAGGTGTCCGGGAAAAACAAGCCTTCAGGTTCCTTGAACTCGGGCGATATCTTGCCCATCAATTCCTGGTCGGACAGCTTGAGCGTATCGTGCTTGAGGCGCTCGTGCGCGCTGATCGCCTGGCGCATCTGGCGGAAGGTCCAGCCTTCGATGATGGTGATCGCTTCTTGCGCGAACTCGCCGCGCACGAGCTGGGTCAGCAGCCGGCGCGGACTGGTATCGGGTTTCAGTTCATAGCTGCCGGCCTTGATGCGCGCGGCGTCGCCCGTCAGGCGCGCCAGCAGCACGAACATCGTCGGGTTGATCGGAACGCCGGCGGCAACCATCTGCTGGGCGCTCGCTGCGACGCCGCTGCCGGGATTGATCGTGAATTCGATCGGCTCCCCTCCCGTGGTCAGGGAGTGCTTGGACCACCAGGAGAATCCGCCTGCGGCCGCCAGCGTAACGACAATGCCGGTGACGAGTAATTTTTTTATGATTGCCATGTGTTTTGTGCGGGCCACGATACCGACGCCTTTGCCATTTGCGGCGCGCTCGGCGCGATTTCCCCGACAACTCTATAATGAGGCCGTAATGATAAAGCCTAATTGCCTAAATATAAGCGTATTTTCATGAGTAACTGGACTGACCACCTCACCGCGCAGGGCGCCCGCTTCCATCCCGACGCCGCCACGCAGGTCGACGACTTCGGCGCGCCCCTCGATACCGACGCGCTGGCGGCCGGTTTCATGGCCGCCGTCACCGACCAGGGCCTGATCGCCGTGGCCGGCGAGGAAGCCGCGAAGTTCCTGCATGCCCAGCTCACCAACGACGTCGAGCACCTGCAGCGCCATGAGGCGCGCTTCGCCGGCTTTTGCACGCCGAAGGGCCGCCTGCAAGCCAGTTTCCTGATGTGGCGCGACGCGGACGCCGTGTATCTGCAGCTGCCGCGCGCGATCCAGGCGCCGCTGCAGAAACGCCTGTCGATGTTTGTGCTGCGCAGCAAAGCCAAGCTGCGCGACGCCACCGACGAAGCGCCGTTCGCGGCCGTGCTCGGCTTCGGCGGCGCCAGGGCCCAGGCTGCGCTCGGGCGCTTCGTCGACGCCTTGCCCGCCGTACCGATGGGCAAGACCGACGGCGCCTTCGGCACCGTCCTGCGCCTGCACGACGCCTTCGGCGCCCCGCGCTACCTGTGGCTCGCGTCCTGCGACGCGGCGCGCGCCGCCCTCGACGCGCTCAAGAACGAGCTGGCGCTGGGCGGCAACCAGGCCTGGCGCCTGGCCGCGATCCACGCTGGCGAGCCGCAGGTGGATGCCGCCACGCAAGAACAATTCGTGCCGCAGATGGTCAACCTCGAGCTGCTGGGCGGCGTCAATTTCAAGAAGGGCTGCTACCCGGGCCAGGAAATCGTCGCACGCACCAAATACCTCGGCAAGATCAAGCGCCGCACCGCGCTGGCCAGCATCGCCGATGCCGCCGCCCGCGCGGGCGACGAGGTGTTCTCGCAGGCCGACCCCGATCAACCCTGCGGCATGGTGGTCAACGCGGCGCCGAACGGCCGCGGCGGCGCCGACGCCCTGGTCGAGATCAAGCTCGCGTCGCTGGGCGAGCAGGTGGCGCTCGGCGCGGCCGGCGGCGCGCCGCTGCGCTTCCTGCCCATGCCCTACAGCCTCGACGCGGTCGACGATTGACGATGCGCGACTTCTACGTCTACTACAAGGTCCGCAACGAGGACGCCGCCGCCCTGGCGCCGCTGGTGCGCGCCATGCACCGCCGGCTGGCGCAGGATGCCGGCGTGCAGTGCCAGCTCAAGCGCCGGCCCGAGGACCGGGACGGCCTGCAGACCTGGATGGAAGTCTATCCCGGCGTAGCGGGCGGTTTCGAAGCGCTGCTGGCGCGGGCGGCCGGCGAGGCCGGCATCGAGCGCCACCTGGCCGGCCCGCGCCGCCTCGAGATCTTTACGGACTTGCCGCCATGTGCCTGATCGTGCTTGCCTGGCATGTCGTCCCCGGCGTGCCCGTCATCGCCTGCGCCAACCGCGATGAATTCTATGACCGCCCCGCGGCGCCGGCCGGCCCCTGGCCGCAGGCGCCGCACGTGATCGCGGGCCGCGACCTGCGGGGCGGCGGCAGCTGGATGGGCGTGTCGGTAACCGGCCCCAGCGGCCCGCGCTTCGCGGCGCTGACCAATATCCGCGCACCCGACGAGCGGCGCGACGACGCGCCGTCGCGCGGCGCGCTGGTGGCCGACTACCTGCGTGGCGAACTCGACGCGGCGGCCTATGTGGCCGGGCTGGCGGCCAGGGACGACCCGTACAACGGCTACAACCTGGTGCTGGGCGATCGCGACACCCTGGTCTGGTATTCGAACCGGGGCCACGCCGACCCGCGCAACGGCCAGCCGCTCGAGCGGGGCCGCATCTACGGCATCTCGAACGGCCTGCTGGATGCGCCCTGGCCGAAGGTGCTGCGCACCAAGGCGCAGTTCGCGAGCCTGCTGTGCCAGGGCGCGCCCGAGGACGCCTATTTCGAGATGCTGGCCGATACCACGCGCGCGCCCGACGTGCGGCTGCCCGAGACCGGCATGCCGATCGAGGTGGAGCGCATGCTGTCGCCCGTCTGCATCGAGTCGCCCGGATATGGCACCCGCACCTCGACCGTGGTCAAGCTGTACCGGGATGCGGCGCCGGAACTGCACGAGCGGGTGGTCCAGCCGGGCGTGGTTGCCGCGGCTTGAATCCCCGGCGCATGGCCGCAGGGCTGGCGGCCAACCCTACCGCCGGCCTTTCATCCCTGCCTTGAGGATCTCCTTCAAATGCGGCGTCGCCGCATACGGATCGGCCGGCTGCCGCGCATGCACCAGCGCATCCATGCGCTCGGCCACCGCCCCCAGCGCCTGCGGGTGCGAGAACACATAGAAGCGCTCCGCGCGGATCGCGTCGAAGGTCAGCCGCGCCACGTCCGCCGCCGACACCTTGCTTGACCCGACCGCCTTTTCGGTCAGGGCCTGGGCCGCCATCTGGCTGGCGGTCATGATCTCGTCGGTGCGCAGTTCGTCTGGCCGGTGGCGGTGCGACTGCGCGATCGCGGTCGGGATGAAATAGGGGCACAGCACCGACGCGCCGATCGGCGCATCGACCAGCTTGAGGTCGTGGTACAGCGTTTCGGTGAGCGCCACCACCGCGTGCTTGGAGACGTTATAGACGCCCAGCGCCGGCGAATTGAGCAGCCCGGCCATCGACGCGGTATTGACGATCCAGCCGCGGTAGCCGGGATCCTGCGCCGCGCACTCGAGCATCACGCGGGTAAATACGCGCACGCCGTGGATCGCGCCCCACAGGTTCACGCCCAGCACCCACTCCCAGTCTTCCTCGGAGTTCTCCCAGACCAGGCCGCCCGCGCCGACGCCGGCATTGTTGAACACCAGGTGCACCGCGCCGAAGCGCGCCATCGCCGAGTCGGCCAGTTCCTGTACGTGCGCGCCCTTGCGCACGTCGCACACCATGGCCAGCACTTCGCCATGTCTGGCCAGTTCGTCGGCCGCCTTCTCGAGGGCCTTGGGCTGGACGTCGGCCAGCACCAGCTTCATGCCCAGGCTGCCGGCCAGGTTGGCGAACTCGCGCCCCATGCCGCTCGCCGCGCCCGTGATGACCGCGACCTTGCCTCGAAAATCGTCCATCCGTCCTCTCCTTGCCATGCGCCTAGACGGCGGTGACCCCGCCGTCGACCGCCAGTATCTGGCCCGTGATGTGCTTGCCGGCGTCCGAGGCGAACAGCACCACCGCCCCCTTCAGGTCCTCGTCGTCGCCCAGCCGCCCCAGCGGCGCGTGGGCCGCCAGCCCGTCGGCGCCATAGGCGGCGAGCACGCCCCTGGTCATCTTCGACGGGAAGAAACCCGGCGCGATCGAATTGACCGTGATGCCGTAGCGCCCCCATTCGCCGGCAAGCGTACGGGTGAAATTTACCACCGCGCCCTTGGACGTGTTGTACGCCAGCGTCTGCATCGCATCCGGCGGGTTGCCGGCCAGGCCGGCGATCGACGAAATATTAATGATGCGCCCGTGGCGGCGCGGGATCATCGACAGCCTGCCGACCGCCTGCGACACCAGGAAGACCGAGCGCACGTTCAGGTTCATCACCTTGTCCCAGGCCTCGAGCGGGTAGTCCTCGGCCGGCGCGCCCCAGGTCGCGCCGGCGTTGTTGACCAGGATGTCGACGTGGCCGAGGCGGGCGATCGCTGCCTCGGCCAATTGCTGCGCCTGGCCCGGGTCGGACAGGTCGGCGGCGAAGCTGCTGGCCTCGATGCCGAGTTCGTGCAGCCGCGCCACCGCGGCATCGAGTTCGTCCTGCCTGCGCGACGCGATCACCAGGCGCGCGCCCTGCTCGCCGAGCGCCTGCGCCATCTGCAGGCCGAGCCCGCGCGAACCGCCGGTCACGATGGCGGTCCTGCCCTGCAGCGAAAACAGTTCCTGGGTCGTGCGCATGCGGTCTCCTGTCTCTGGTTATCGGCTGCCGCTCAGACGGCGTAGTCCATGCACTGGCGCGCTTCGCGGATGGCGCCGATGAAGGGCACGACGGCCTGGTGGGTCGGATGCTTGATGTAAGCCTCGAGCGCGGCGCGGTCGGCGAATTCGGAGTACAGCACCACGTCGTAGGTCGCTTCCAGGTCGGGCTGGGCCAGGGTCACCTCGAAGGTGAGGATGCCCGGCACGATCTGCGCGCATGCATCCAGCCGGCGCTTCATCTCGCGCGCATTGGCGGCGCGGTCGGCGCCCTCGGCCTGTTCCTTCAGTTTCCACATCACGATGTGCTTGATCATTCTCTATCCTGTCCTGTCGATGGTGGGCGATCCGCTTGCCAAGCCCCAGGCCGACAAGCCGGTCGAGCATAGCATAGCGACAGCAAGGGCGTCGGTGAAGGAATGTCAACATCATACCGGGTCTGGATAGGACGATTCTTGGAGGCGAGCGGGGCATCGTCCGACGCGGCGAGAAGAAATACCGAGCCGGCGCGTCAGCTACGCGTAAGATAACTGCAAGATTCGCGTAAGGTTTCGGGCGCACAGTGGTGTTGGCTGACCAACAATCAGCATTTCCGGCTACACAAAATCAATTACGGAGACACCCATGGCTATCACACCCGGCAATACCGTCGGAGGACAAGCTGCACCGACCTCCGCCGGACTCACCAAGGAAGAACGCAAGGTCATCGCCGCTTCTTCCCTCGGCACCGTTTTCGAATGGTACGACTTCTATCTCTACGGATCGCTCGCCTCGATCATCGCCAAGCAGTTCTTCATCGGCGACCCCAGCACCACCTTCATCTTCGCCCTGCTCGCCTTCGCGGCCGGCTTCATCGTGCGCCCCTTCGGCGCGCTGGTGTTCGGCCGCCTGGGCGACATGATCGGCCGCAAGTACACCTTCCTGGTGACCATCCTGCTGATGGGCGCCTCGACCTTCCTCGTCGGCATCCTGCCGAGCTACGCCCAGATCGGCATCGCGGCGCCGATCATCCTGGTCACCCTGCGCATCCTGCAGGGCCTGGCGCTGGGCGGCGAGTACGGCGGCGCCGCCACCTACGTGGCCGAGCACGCGCCGCACGGCAAGCGCGGCCTGTTCACGGCCTTCATCCAGACCACGGCCACGATCGGCCTGTTCCTGTCGCTGCTGGTCATCCTGGGCACCCGCACGCTGACCGGCGAAGAGGAATTCCAGGCCTGGGGCTGGCGCATTCCCTTCCTGATCTCGGTCATCCTGCTCGGCATCTCGGTCTGGATCCGCCTGTCGATGAACGAGTCGCCCGCCTTCGCCAAGATGAAGGCCGAGGGCAAGACCTCGAAAGCGCCGCTGTCCGAAGCCTTCCTCAAGCCGAAGAACGCCAGGATCGCCCTGCTGGCCCTGATCGGCCTGACGATGGGCCAGGCCGTGGTGTGGTACACCGGCCAGTTCTACGCCCTGTTCTTCCTGACCAAGACGCTCAAGATCGACGACCCGACCGCGAACATCCTGATCGCCATCGCCCTGCTGCTGGCCACGCCGTTCTTCATCATCTTCGGCGCGCTGTCGGACCGGATCGGCCGCAAGTGGATCATCCTCGGCGGCTGCGTGATCGCCGCCGCCACCTACTTCCCGATCTTCAAGGCCATCACCCACTACGGCAACCCGGCGCTCGAGACCGCGATCAAGACGTCCCCGGTCGTCGTCGTTGCCGATCCGGACACGTGCAGCTTCCAGATCGATGCGACCGGCACCAAGAAGTTCCCGAACTCGTGCGACATCGCGACCCGCATGCTGACCGCGGCCTCGGTGAGCTACAACCGCGTCGATGCGCCGCCCGGCACCGTCGCCACCATCAAGATCGGCGAGACCGAGTTCCGCTCGTTCAACGCCGTCATGACGCCGGATAACCTCAACTTCGACAAGGCGTCGCTGGCCAGCGAGGCGGCGCTCAAGGCCGAGGTGACCGGCGCGCTGAAGGCCGCCGGCTACCCGGAAAAAGCCGATCCGGCGCAGATCAACAAGCCGATGCTGGTGCTGCTCCTGTTCATCCTGGTGCTGTACGTGACCATGGTCTACGGGCCGATCGCGGCGATGCTGGTCGAGATGTTCCCGACCCGGATCCGCTACACTTCGATGTCGCTGCCGTATCACATCGGTAACGGCTGGTTCGGCGGGCTGCTGCCGACGACCGCGTTCGCGCTGGTGGCGTTCAAGGGCGATATCTACTACGGCCTGTGGTATCCGATCGTCATCGCCCTGGCGACCTTCGTGATCGGCGCCTTGTTCGTGCGCGAAACGAAGGATAACAATATCTACGCCAACGACTGAGGCTGCGGGCCGGAACGAAAAATGCCGCTGGAAATCCAGCGGCATTTTTTTTTGGCGCGGGCAGCCGGCTATCCGCCGTTGAAGCCCTGCCCCAGCGGCGCCAGCCGCGCCAGCAGCGGCGCCGGCCGCCACGCCTCGCCCTGGCGCGCGGCGGCGAATCCCTCGATCGCCGCCAGCACCTTCGGCAGCCCGACGGTGTCGGCATAGAACATCGGCCCGCCCCGGTGCAGCGGGAAGCCGTAGCCGCTCAGGTAGACCATGTCGATGTCGGAAGCGCGCTGGGCGATGCCTTCCTCGAGGATCTTCGCCCCTTCGTTCACCAGGGCATACACCAGGCGCTCGACGATTTCCTGGTCCGGGATCGCGCGCCGCGGCACGCCGATGGCGCCCGAATGGCCGACGACCATGGCGTCCACGGCGGCCGAAGGGATCGCCTTGCGGTCCCCCGCCTGGTAATCGTACCAGCCGGCCCCGGTCTTCTGCCCGAAGCGCCCCTGTTCGCACAGCAGGTCGGGCAGCCTCGAATAGCCGAAGCCGGGCGATTCGACGGCGCGCCGCTTGCGGATGTGCCAGCCGATGTCGTTGCCGGCCAGGTCGCTCATGCGGAACGGCCCCATCGCGAAACCGAAGTCCTCGAGCGCGCGGTCGACCTGCTCTGGCAGCGCCCCTTCCTCCAGCAGGAAATACGCCTGGCGCAGGTAGTGCTCCAGCATGCGGTTGCCGATGAAACCGTCGCAGACGCCGGCGACCACGGCGGTCTTGCCGAGCTTTTTCGACAGGGCCAGCGCGGTCGCCAGCACGTCCTTGCCGGTGCGCGCGCCGCGCACGATCTCCAGCAGCTTCATCACGTGCGCCGGGCTGAAGAAATGCAGGCCGACCACGTCCTGCGGGCGGCCGGTGAAGCCGGCAATCCGGTCCAGGTCCAGGGTCGAGGTATTGGTGGCCAGGATCGCGCCCGGCCGCATGACCTGGTCCAGATCGCGGAATACGCGCTCCTTGACGTCCATGTCCTCGAACACCGCCTCGACCACGATGTCGGCCCGGGCGATGGCGTCGCAGGACAGGTTGCCATGGATGAGCGCCAGGCGCTGCTGGCGCTGCGCGTCCGTCAGCTTGCCCTTCGCGACGGCGCCGTCATATGCCTTGCGAATCGACGCCAGCCCCTTGTCGAGGGCGTCCTGCTGCATGTCGAGGATCGTCACCGGGATGCCGGCATTGGCGAAGTTCATGGCGATGCCGGCGCCCATGGTGCCGGCGCCGACCACTGCCGCCGCCGCGATGGAACGCGACGGCGTATCGCCCGGCACGTCGGGCACCTTGCCGGCCGCGCGCTCGGCGAAGAACGCGTGGCGCAGCGCCTTCGATTCGCCGGTCGTGGTCAGGTGGATGAAGCGCTCGCGCTCGACGCGCAGGCCGTCCTCGAACGCGTCGGCGTTCACCGACGCCGCGACCGCTTCCACGCAGGCGCGCGGCGCCGGGAACGGGCCGGCGCTGGCGTCCACCCTCGCCCGCGCCGCCGCCAGGAAGCCCGCGGCGTCGGGATGGTCGACCGGGCGGTCGCGCACCTTCGGCAGCGGCCGCGCGTCGGCGACCCTGGCCGCGAAGGCGATGGCGGCCGGCAGCAGCTCGGCGCCCGCCGCGAACACCTCGTCGAACAGGGGCGTGCCGGCGAGCTTCTCGGACCGCACCGGCACGCCGGACAGGATCATGCCCAGCGCCTGCTCCAGGCCCAGCAGGCGCGGCAGGCGTTGGGTGCCGCCCGCGCCCGGGATCAGGCCGAGCTTGACTTCGGGCAGCGCGATCTGGGCGCCCGGCAGCGCCACCCGGTAGTGACAGCCCAGCGCCAGCTCCAGGCCGCCGCCCATCGCGACCCCGTGGATGGCCGCGACGACCGGCTTGGCGGCGCCTTCGACCACCCGGATCAGCGAGTGCAGGGTGGGCTCGGTGAGCGCCTTCGGCGAATTGAATTCGCGGATGTCGGCGCCGCCCGAAAACGCCTTGCCGGCGCCCATGAGCACGATCGCCGTCACTGCCGGATCGCGCTCGGCATCCTGCACGCCCCGCACCGCCGCGCTGCGGGTCGCGAGCCCCAGGCCGTTGACCGGCGGATTGTTCAGGGTGATGACGGCAACGCTGCCGTGGACCTGGTAGTCGGCGCTCATGTCTCTTGTTCTCCTCGAAGGTGGCACTGGCTGAGCTGCCCACTATACCGCAGAAAATGCACGAACGTACTATTCAGGCAACGGCCCGCCGGGGTCAGAAATCGCGCTGCTGGCGCGCCCGTTCGATCTTCTGGTCGGTCTTGTACTGGCTCAGGGCGTACACGGCCCAGATCGCCGCCGGCAGCCACCCGATCAGGGTGATTTGCAGGATCAGGCAGATGATGCCGGCGACCGGGCGGCCGATGGTGAAAAAAGTCAGCCAGGGAAGGATGAGGGCAATGAGCAGGCGCATGAGGATTCCTGTAAGCGATATGGTCAAAAGTACCACCAGCTTACCCGTGCATCCCTCCCGGGCGCGCCCTGTTGACTAGCGCGCGGCCACGTGCACCGTCGCCTTCACATGCTTCAGGCTGGCTACGATCGTGAAGGTCATGATGACCAGCAGCGACCACGAACTCCATTTGCTCAGGTGGACGACCGACCAGGCGCCGAGCTGGTTCGGATAGCGCCACACGCCCCAGAACGTGCCGATGTTCTCGGCCAGCCAGATGAAGAAACCGGTCAGCACGAAGCCGAGCAGCAGCGGCATCCGGCGGTCACGGTCGAGCGGCCGGAACACCACCTCGGTGCGCGCATACAGTCCCAGCGCGCAGGCCGCCAGGTACCAGCGATAATCGCCTATATAGTGATGGGTGAAGAAATTCAGGTAGACCAGGATCGCGATTCCCGCCGCCAGCGGGTACGGCGGATGATGGCGCACACGCAGGTCGAGCAGGCGCCATGCCTGGATGATGTAGCTGCCGATCGCGGCGTACATGAAGCCCGCGAACAGCGGCACGCCCCACAGCTTGGTGTAGGCGAAGTCCGGATAGCTCCACGAACCGATACTGCCGGATACCTTGAACGCCTCCAGCGCGAAACCGATCACGTGGAACAGGGACACCGCCTTCAATTCGTCCCAGGTCTCGAGGCGCGACCACACCATGCCGGCCTGGATCGCCAGCGCCACCACCAGCAGCACGTCGTAGCGCGGCATGCCGAACAGGCCGGCGCGCGGGATCAGCAGGATCGCCAGGAAGAAGCCTGCCACGAAGACGCAGGCGCGCGCCTCCTTGATCCCGAAGTAGAGGAATTCGGCCAGCGCACGCCGCGTGCCGGCCAGCGCACGCGGCCTGGCGTCCATCAGGTGGCGGTCGACAGCCGCGAGCATGGTGTCCGTCATCGCGCGCGCCTGCCGCGGCGTCGCGCTTCAGGCGGTGGGCAGGCGGTGGTCCGCATACGCTTCGCGCAGCCTGTTCTTCTGGATCTTGCCGGTGCCGCCCACCGGCAGGCTGTCGGCGAACACGACGTCGTCCGGCGTCCACCAGCGGGCCACCTTGCCGGCGAACCAGCCCAGCAGTTCCTCGCGCGTGACCTCCATGCCGGGACGGCGCACCACGACCAGCAAGGGCCGTTCGGCCCACTTCGGATGCTGCACGCCGATGCAGGCCGCCTGCAGCACCGCCGGGTGCGACATCGCCACGTTTTCCAGGTCGATGGTGCCGATCCACTCGCCGCCCGACTTGATCACGTCCTTGCTGCGGTCGGTGATCGCCAGGTAGCCGTCGGGGTCGATGGTCGCCACATCGCCGGTCGGGAACCAGCCGTCCTGCAGCACGTCGCCGCCCTCGCCGCGGAAGTAGCCCGACACCACCCACGGCCCCTTGACCAGCAGGTGGCCACGGGTCGCGCCGTCCCACGGCAGGTCGGCGCCGTCGTCGTCGACGATCTTCATGTCGACGCCATGGATCGCGTGGCCTTGCTTCCTCAGCACGGCGCGCTGGTCTTCCTGCGGCAGGTGGGCATGCTTCGCCAGCAGGGTGCAGGCGGTGCCGAGCGGCGACATCTCGGTCATGCCCCAGGCGTGCACCACCTGCACCCCCAGGCGGTCGATCAGGGTGTCCATCAGCGCCGGCGGGCAGGCCGAGCCGCCGATCACGGTGCGGCGGAAGGTCGAGAACCGCAGCTCATTGTCCAGCACGTGGTTGACCAGGCCAAGCCAGACCGTCGGCACGCCGGCCGAGAAGGTCACGCCCTCGGCCTCGAACAGCTCGTACAGCGACTTGCCGTCGAGCGCCGGTCCCGGGAACACCAGCTTGGCGCCCGACAGCGGCACCGAGTATGGCAGGCCCCAGGCGTTGACGTGGAACATCGGCACCACCGGCAGCACCACGTCGGCGCTCGACACGTCGAGCGCGTTCGGCATCGCCGATGCATACGCATGCAGCACCGTCGAGCGATGCGAGTACAGCGCGCCCTTGGGGTTGCCGGTCGTGCCCGAGGTGTAGCACAGGGCGGCGGCGGAGCGCTCGTCGAACTGCGGCCAGGCATACTCGCTCGAAGCCGCGCCGATCAGCTCTTCGTAGCACAGGAGACCAGGGATGGCGCCAGTGGGCGGCATGTGCTCGCGGCCGCACAGCGCCACATAGGCCCTGACCGTCTTGCACTGACGCGCCATGGCCTCGATCGCCGGCAGGAAGGTCAGGTCGAAGAACAGCACCTGGTCGGCGGCGTGGTTGACGATGTACGCCACCTGCTCCGGATGCAGGCGCGGGTTGATCGTGTGCAGCACCGCGCCCGAGCCGGAGACGCCGTAATAGAGCTCCAGGTGGCGGTAGCCGTTCCAGGCCAGGGTGGCGACCCGTTCGCCCATCCCGATGCCGAGCGATCCCAGCGCATTGGCCAGCCGGCGCGCCCGGCGCGCGCAATCGCGGTAGGTGTAGCGGTGCAGGTCGCCCTCGACCCGGCGCGAGACGATCTCGCCGTCGCCATAATGGCGCGCCGCGAACTCGAGAATGCTCGAGACCAGCAGCGGCTGGTCCATCATCTGTCCCTGCAACGGACTCATCGGGTAGGCATGCATCGCGTCTCCATGACCATATTGGCAACGCGCAAAGTGTCGTCTTCGCGTCCTGCGCCCGTCAACCGGATTCGATGATGCAGTGCATCAAGCCTTCGCTCGAGAACGGCAACACCTGGTTACCGGATGTAACGCCGATCCACTTCGCAGCGGTGCGCGAATAGAATCGGCCTGGTGCGGTAAAATCCCGCCAATCTTGATCACTTTGCCACGGACACTGCCATCACTGCCGACGAAATTTCCTTCGACAATTCATTCGCCGAATTGCCACCGGCGTTCTACACGCGCCTCATGCCGACGCCGCTGCCCGCGCCGCACTTCATCGCGGCGAGCAGTCCCGCCGCGGCCCTCCTCGGGCTGTCGGCGGCCGATCTCGCACGTCCCGATTTCGTCGAGTTATTTACCGGCAATCAGGTGGCGCCACGCTCGCAACCCCTGTCGGCCGTGTATTCCGGCCACCAGTTCGGCGTCTGGGCCGGCCAGCTGGGCGATGGCCGCGCGATCACCCTGGGCGACGTCGCGACGCCGAACGGCCCGATGGAATTGCAGCTCAAGGGCGCCGGCCGCACGCCGTATTCGCGCATGGGCGACGGCCGCGCGGTGCTGCGCTCGTCGATCCGCGAATTTCTCTGCTCCGAGGCCATGGCCGCGCTCGGCATTCCGACCACGCGCGCGCTGGTGGTGACCGGTTCGCCGCAGCAGGTCGCGCGCGAGACCATGGAAAGCACCGCCGTCGTCACGCGCATGGCGCCGACCTTCGTGCGCTTCGGTTCCTTCGAGCACTGGGCCTCGCGCGACCGCGATGCCGAGCTGCGTGTGCTTGCCGACTACGTCATCGCACGGTTCTATCCCGAGCTGCAGGGCGCCGCCAACCCGTACAAGGAATTGCTGGCCGAAGTCACGCGCCGCACCGCGCGCATGATCGCCCACTGGCAGGCCGTCGGCTTCATGCATGGCGTGATGAACACCGACAATATGTCGATCCTGGGCCTGACCCTCGACTACGGCCCATTCGGCTTCATGGAGGCCTTCGATGCCAAGCACATCTGCAACCACACGGACCAGGGCGGCCGCTATTCGTATGCCAACCAGGTGCCGGTCGGCCACTGGAACTGCTATGCGCTGGGCAATGCCCTGCTGCCGCTGATCGGCGAACCCGACGCGGCCGAAGAAGCGCTCGACGTCTACCGTCCCGAATTCGGCCGCCAGCTCGACGCCCTGCTGCACGCCAAGCTGGGCCTGAAGGAAAGCCGCGACGAAGACGCCGGCCTGTTCGACCGCACCTTCGGCCTGCTGCAAGAGAACCACGCCGATTTCACGCTGTTCTTCCGCCGCCTGGGCGAGCTGAAGGTCGACGAACCCGCGGCGGACGCGCCGCTGCGCGACCTGTTCATCGACCGCGCCGGCTTCGACGCCTGGGCGGTGGATTATCGCGCCCGCCTGCGCCAGGAAGGCAGCGCCGACGCACCGCGCCGCGAGGCCATGCACCGCGCCAACCCGAAATACATCCTGCGCAATTACCTGGCACAAATTGCCATCGAGCAGGCGCAGAACGGCGACTTCAGCGGCGTGCATCAGCTGCTGGCCGTGCTCGAACGTCCGTTCGACGAGCAGCCGGAGAACGCCGCCTATGCGGACCTGCCGCCGGACTGGGCGGCCCACCTCGAGGTGAGCTGCTCGTCCTGAGCCCGGCGCCCGCCATTGTTTACTCCAGAAAGAGCATCATGACCGACAAAGTGACCAAGACCGACGCCGAATGGCGCGCCCAGCTCGACCCGATGGAATACCAGGTGACGCGCCATGCCGCCACCGAACGCGCCTTCACCGGCAAGTTCTGGGACCACCACGAGCACGGCATCTACCATTGCGTCTGCTGCGATACGCCGCTGTTCGAGTCGGACACCAAGTTCGACTCCGGCTGCGGCTGGCCCAGCTATTTCCAGGCCCTCGACCCGGCCAATGTGGTCGAGAAGGTCGACCGCAGCCACGGCATGGTGCGCACCGAGGTCATCTGCGGCGTATGCGACGCCCACCTGGGCCACGTGTTCCCGGACGGCCCGCCGCCGACGGGACTGCGCTACTGCATCAATTCCGCCTCGATGCGCTTCGAACCGATCTGAAGGTGGCGCGGTGAAAAAATTCTTGTTCGACCTGTTTCCGGTCCTTTTGTTCTTTGGCGTCTATAAATATGGCGACGGCAATCAGGAGTGGGCGCACCGCCTGGCTGTCGACTACCTCGGCCCATTGATCGCGGGCGGCGCCGTGCCGCCGTCGCAGTCGGCGATCCTGCTGGCCACCGCGGTGGCGATCGTCGCCACCGTGCTGCAGGTCGGCTACCTGCTGGTGCGCGGCCGCAAGGTCGACAATATGCTGTGGCTGTCGCTGGCCGTGATCCTGGTCGCCGGCGGCGCCACGATTTATTTCCACGACGACCTGTTTATCAAGTGGAAACCGACCATCCTGTACTGGGCCTTCGCCCTCGCCCTGCTGGTCGCGCAGGTGTTCTACAAGAAGAACCTGATGCGTTCGGTGATGGAAGCCAATCTCAAGCTGCCCGATCCGGTCTGGAACCGCATCGGCTACAGCTGGATCCTGTTCTTCGCCGGCATGGGGCTGTTGAACCTGTTGATGGCCTTCGTGGTCTTCCGTCACGACACCAGCGCCTGGGTCAGCTTCAAGCTGTTCGGCTTTACCGGCATCATGTTCGGGTTCATCGTGATCCAGATGATGATGCTGTCAAAACACATCAAGGAGGAAGAAGCATGACCACCATTGACCGCGAAGCACGCCTGCGCGCCATCCTCGAGGCCGAGCTGGCCCCCGCGGCGCTCGAGATCATCGACGACTCGCACCTGCACGCCGGCCACGCCGGCAACACCGGCGGCAGCCACTACACTGTCAAAATCGTGTCGTCGCGCTTCGAGGGCCTCAAGCTGGTCATGCGCCATCGTCTTGTGTATGATGCCGTTCACGATATGATCAACAAGGCGGAAATCCACGCGCTCGCCATCCACGCGGTCGCGCCTTCCGAGCTGCCCTGAGCGTCGGTTTCAGGCAGTTTTAAGTAATTTGCCCGACAATTTGAACTGCTAGTCAAAACAATTAATCCAATCTCGTCCAGCAACTCTCCCCGCTACAGGAACACACATGACCTTTAAGCCAGCTCGCCTGCTGTTAGCCCTTGTCGCCGTCGCATCGGCTCCCGCCTTCGCCCAGAACCTCGCAGTGGTGAATGGCAAGGCGATCCCGTCGTCGCGCGCCGACGCCGTCGTCAAGCAGGTCGTGGCCCAGGGCCAGGGCCAGGACACGCCCGAACTGCGCGCGGCCGTCAAGAACGACCTGATCGCCCGCGAAGTGCTGATGCAAGAAGCCGTCAAGCAAGGCTACGACAAGAAGCCCGAAGTGCGCGAAGCGCTGGACAATGCCCGCCAGTCGATCGTCGTCAATGCGCTGGCCCGCGAATACATCACCAAGAATCCGGTGAGCGACGCCCAGATCAAGGCCGAGTACGACAAGTTCAAGGCCCAGACCGGCGACAAGGAATACCATGTGCGCCACATCCTGTTCACGACCGAAGACGAAGCCAAGGCGGCCATCGGCAAGCTGAAAGGCGGCGCCAAGTTCGAAGACCTGGCCAAGACCTCGAAGGACACCGGCACCGCCAACAACGGCGGCGACCTGGACTGGGTCACGCCGAACGCCCTGCCGCCGGAATTCTCGGCCGGTTTCACCAAGCTGCAGAAAGGCGCGATCACCGACGTGCCGGTCAAGACCAATGCCGGCTTCCACGTGATCAAGCTGGACGACACCCGTCCGGTCAAGCTGCCGTCGCTCGACGAAGTCAAGCCGCAGATCGCCGAGACGCTGTCGCAAGAGAAGCTGCGTGACTATCAGGAGCAAATGGTCAAGAAGGCAAAGGTGCAGTAATATGTACTGTCGCCGGCGCCGAGCGGGCGCCGGCATTCGTCGCCTGCGGCGATACTTTTCGTGTTTATATAGGATCTCAACAATGATTTTGAAGCCAGCCCGCCTGTTGTTAGCCATGACCGCATTGGTTGCCCTGCCTGCACTCGCGCAAAACGCTGCAACCGTCAATGGCAAGGCGATCCCGCAAGCGAGGGTCGACCAGCTGGTCAAGCAAGTCGTGGCCCAGGGCCGCGCCACCGACTCCCCAGAGCTGCGCGACGCGATCAAGAAAGACCTGATCAGCCGCGAAGTGTTGATCCAGGAAGCCGACAAGCAGAACATCGGCGCCCGCGCCGACGTCAAGTCGGCCATCGACAACGCCCGCCAGAGCATCATCATCAATGCGATGCTGGCCGACTACGTCAAGAAGAACCCGGTCAAGGATGCCGAGATCAAGGCCGAGTACGACAAGCAGAAGGCCATGATCGGCGACAAGGAATACCACGCCCGCCACATCCTGGTCGATTCCGAAGCCACCGCCAAGGACATCATCGGCAAGCTGAAGGGCGGCGCCAAGTTCGAAGAGCTGGCCAAGCAGTCGAAAGACGGCAGCGCCCAGAACGGCGGCGATCTGGGCTGGGCCAGCCCGGCGACCTACGTGCCTGAGTTCTCGAAAGCCATGGTCGCCCTGCAAAAAGGCGCCATCACCGAAACCCCGGTCAAGTCGCAGTTCGGCTTCCACGTCATCAAGCTCGAAGACGTGCGCGCAACCAAGATCCCGCCGCTGGACGAAGTCAAGCAGCAAGTGGCCGAAGGCCTGCAGCAGCGCCAGCTGGCAGCCTACCGCGAGAGCCTGGTCAAGAAGGCCAAGGTGCAGTAATCGCCGGTCAACGGTTGAAGAAGCGCTCCCGCGGGGGCGCTTTTTTTATGCCGCCTCTTCACTCGACCATGACCTCGGCCAGCGCAGTCTTCCGGCAAGCCTCCGTCGGCGATATCCCGGACATGTCACGGATACGGCTGGCCGTCCGCGAAAACCGCCTGCGCGACCGTGGCCGCGTCACGCCGCGCATGTACGAGGACTTCCTGCAACGGGATGGCCGCGGCTGGGTGGCGCAGCTCGATGGCGTGACGGTCGGGTTCAGCTATGCGAACCGCATCGATGGATCGATCTGGGCGCTGTTCGTCGATCCGGCGCACGAAGGAAAAGGATTGGCGAAGGTCTTGCTTGGCCTCGCGACCGACTGGCTGTTCGAACTCGGGTTCGCCCAGCTGACGCTGTCCACCGCCTCCGGCACGCGTGCCGCGGCGTTCTATGCGCGGCAAGGGTGGACGCGCCGCGCCGCGTCGGCCGGAGACATCACGTTCGTCCTCGATCGCGGGCTGGACCGCGGCGCGTAGCCGGCATGGCGGTCCATGGGTCCGGATGAAGCACGCGACACAAAAAACGCCTCCGAAGAGGCGTTTTTCACATCAGGTCGGCCGCAATCAACCAACCCACTTGCGCGCGTTGCGGAACATGCGCATCCACGGCGATTCGTCGCCATACGATTCCGGCGCCCACGAATGCACGACGCCGCGGAACACGCGCTCGGCGTGCGGCATCAGGACCGTGAAGCGGCCATCGTCGGTCGTGACCGAGGTCAGGCCGCCCGGCGAGCCGTTCGGGTTGAACGGGTAGGTCTCGGTCGCTTCGCCGCGGTTGTTCACGAAGCGCATCGCCTTGTGCGCAGCGGCGATATCGCCGGTCAGCGAGAAGTCCGCAAACCCTTCGCCGTGGGCGATGGCGATCGGCGCCTGGGTGCCGGCCATGCCCGCGAAGAAGATCGACGGCGAATCGAGCACCTCGACCATGCCGAAACGCGCCTCGAACTGCTCCGACTTGTTGCGGGTGAACTTCGGCCAGGCCTGCGCGCCCGGGATGATCGACTTCAGGTTGCTCATCATCTGGCAGCCGTTGCAGACGCCCAGGCCGAAGGTGTCCTGGCGCTGGAAGAACCGTGCGAACTGTTCCGACAGCTGCGGGTTGAACAGGATGGTCTTGGCCCAGCCCTCACCCGCGCCCAGCACGTCGCCGTACGAGAAGCCGCCGACGGCGATGATGCCGTGGAAGTCGTCCAGCCTGGCGCGGCCCGCGATCAGGTCGCTCATGTGGACGTCGACCGCGGCGAAGCCGGCCTGGTGCATCACCCAGGCGGTCTCGATGTGCGAATTGACGCCCTGCTCGCGCAGGATCGCCACCCGCGGACGCACGCCGGTCGCGATGAACGGCGCGGCGACGTCGTCCGCCAGGTCGAAGGCGATCTTCGGCTGCATGCCTGGGTCGGTTTCGTCCAGCAGGCGGTCGTATTCCGCATCGGCGCAGGCCGGGTTGTCGCGCAGGCGCGCGATGCGCCAGCTGGTCTCGCTCCACAGGCGGTGCAGGCTGCTGCGGGTCTCGTTGTAGATCACTTTCGCATCGCGGGTGAACTCGATCGCGCCGCGGTCGTTGAGTTTACCGATGATGTGGCTGCAGGCGCCCAGGCCCTGGTCGCGCAGCACGTTCATGACGGCGCTCTTGTCGTCGGCGCGCACCTGGATCACGGCGCCCAGCTCTTCGGCGAACAGCGCGCGCAGCGTCATCTCGTTGCGGCGCTCGGCCACCTGGCCGGCCCAGTTCTTGGCGTCGCCCCAGTCGGATGCGTGCTCGCCCTCCATGGTCAGGATGTCGAGGTTGACCGACACGCCGGTGCGGCCGGCGAAGGCCATCTCGGCGAGTGTCGCGAACAGGCCTCCGTCCGAGCGGTCGTGGTAGGCCAGCAGCTTGCCGTCCTTGTTGAGCTGCTGGATCGCGACGAAGAAGGCTTTCAGGTCTTGCGGCGAATCGACGTCGGGCACCGCGTCGCCCAGCTGCTGCGTCACTTGCGCCAGGATCGAGGCGCCCAGGCGGTTCTTGCCGCGGCCCAGGTCGACCAGGATCAGGGCGGTGTCGCCACTGTCGGTACGCAGTTGCGGGGTCAGCGAACGGCGCACGTCGGTGACGGGCGCGAACGACGACACGATCAGCGACACCGGCGAGATCACGGCCTTGTTCTGGCCCTCGTCGTTCCAGGTGGTGCGCATCGACAGGGAGTCTTTACCGACCGGGATCGACACGCCCAGCGCCGGGCACAGCTCCATGCCCACCGCCTTGACGGTGTCGAACAGCGCGGCGTCCTGGCCGGGCTGGCCGCAGGCCGCCATCCAGTTGGCCGACAGCTTGATGTCGGAGATGTCGTCGATGGCGGCGGCGGCGATATTGGTGATCGCTTCGCCCACGGCCATGCGGCCCGAGGCCGCGGCGTCGATCACGGCCAGCGGGGTGCGCTCGCCCATCGCCATGGCCTCGCCCACGTAGCCCTCGAAGGACATCGCGGTGACGGCGCAGTCGGCGACCGGCACCTGCCATGGGCCGACCATCTGGTCGCGCACGCTGGTGGCGCCGACGGTGCGGTCGCCGATCGTGATCAGGAACGACTTGTCGGCCACGGCGGGGTTGAGCAGCACGCGGCGCGCGGCTTCAGGCAGTTCGATGCCGGTCAGGTCGACCGGCGGGAAGGCGTGCTGGACGTGCTCGACGTCGCGCAGCATCTTCGGCGGCTTGCCGAGCAGGACGTCCATCGGCATGTCGACCGGCGCGTTGCCTGCGTGATCGTCGATCAGCTTCAGCTGGCGCTCTTCGGTGGCGGTGCCGACCACGGCGAAGGGGCAGCGCTCGCGCTCGCACAGCGATGCAAATTTTGTAAGGTTATCTGGCGAAATTGCCAACACATATCGCTCTTGCGACTCGTTTGACCAAATTTCCTTTGGCGCCAGACCGCTCTCTTCCAACGGCACCTTGCGCAGCTGAAAAACAGCGCCGCGCTTGGCGTCGTTGACGATCTCCGGGAAGGCGTTCGACAGGCCGCCGGCGCCGACGTCGTGGATCGAGATGATCGGATTGTCCTCGCCCAGCTGCCAGCAGCCGTTGATGACTTCCTGCGCGCGGCGCTCCATCTCCGGGTTGCCGCGCTGGACCGAGTCGAAGTCCAGGTCGGCGGTATTGGTGCCGGTCGCCATCGACGACGCGGCGCTGCCGCCCATGCCGATGCGCATGCCCGGGCCGCCCAGCTGGATCAGCAGGCTGCCGACCGGGATCTCGTCCTTGTGGGTGTGCCGCGCCGAGATATTGCCGATGCCGCCGGCGATCATGATCGGCTTGTGGTAGCCGTAGACCGCGCCCGCGGCGCCGACGTTCTGCTCGTAGGCGCGGAAGTAGCCGCCCAGGACCGGACGCCCGAATTCATTGCTGAAGGCGGCGCCGCCGATCGGACCGTCGATCATGATCTGCAGCGGCGAGGCGATGCGTTCCGGCTTGCCATAGACCGCGTCCGAGCGTTCGCCCGAGGTGACGTCCGACGCGTTTTCCCACGGACGCTGGGCGCCAGGGATCAGCAGGTTCGACACCGTGAAGCCGGTCAGGCCGGCCTTCGGCTTGGCGCCGCGGCCGGTCGCGCCTTCGTCGCGGATCTCGCCGCCGGCGCCGGTCGAGGCGCCCGGGAATGGCGAAATGGCGGTCGGGTGGTTGTGGGTCTCGACCTTCATCAGGGTGTGCGTCAGCTCGGTCGAGGCGCCGTATTCCTGGCCATCGCGCGGGAAGAAGCGGGTGACGGTGGCGCCTTCGATGATCGACGAGTTGTCGCTGTAAGCGACCACCGTGCCGCGCGGATTGAGCTGGTGCGTGTTCTTGATCATGCCGAACAGGGATTTGTCCTGCTTGACGCCGTCGATGATCCAGTCGGCGTTGAAGATCTTGTGGCGGCAATGCTCGCTGTTCGCCTGCGCGAACATCATGAGTTCGACGTCGGTCGGGTTGCGCTGCGCCCTGGTGAAAGCGTCGTGCAGGTAGTCGACTTCGTCTTCCGACATCGCCAGACCCAGTTCCGTGTTGGCGCGCACCAGCGCCTCGCGGCCCGCGCCCAGCACGTCGATGCTTTCCAGCTGCTTGCCTTCGAGTTCGTTGAACAGGTGCTGGGCGTCGTCCGCATTGCGCAGCACCGATTCCGTCATGCGGTCGTGCAGCAGCGCGCCGACGGCGTCCAGTTCCTGCGCGCTCAGTTTCTTTGCGGCGCCGATGCTGCTGCCCAGGATGCCGCTCTTGAGCACCACGGTGTAGCCGACGCCGCGCTCGATGCGGTGCACATGCAGCATGCCGCAGTTATGGGCGATGTCGGTCGCCTTCGACGCCCAGGGCGAGATCGTGCCCAGGCGCGGGATGACGAAGAACTCCTCGGTCACGCCCTCGTACAGCGTTTCCAGCGCCGGCTCGCCATAGGTCAGCATCGCCGATAGGCGTTGCGTATCCTCGGTGCTCAGCGGCGCGCTGGTGTCGATGAAGTGGTAGAAGCGTCCCTGGACGGCGGCGATCGACGGGGCGACGGCTTGCAGTTGGCTCAGGAGGCGTTGGCTACGGAAGGCGGACAGGGCATTGGAACCCGGCAGAATCAACATGGCTTGGACAGTCGTTGATGCAGCGTGGCTGCTAGGGTGGAAGATAGCCCGTTATTATACAGTGTTGCACTATGGGTCGGGCCGCCTGCCAACTGACAAGTTGACACTGCAGTTTCCTTGATCGAATTGCGGCTTGCCGGTATCTTTACGGTAGACAATATATAGATGCGCCCGCTCCCGGCGGCGCCCACATGGCACGAAACGAGAGCGACATGCAAGAGAACGGAAACCTGGCGGTGCTGGTGGTCGATCCCAACCAGGGAATGCGCACCAGCCTGCAGAACATGCTGAACCTGGCGGGCATCGGCAAGGTCGAGTACGCGATTAACGCCAACACCGCCATCCGGCAGCTGCAGCGGCGCGCCTACGACATCGTCCTGTGCGAATACGACCTGGCCGGCGGCAGCGGCGAAGGCCAGGACGGGCAGCAGCTGCTCGAAGACCTGCGCCACCACCGCCTGATCGCACCCTCGACGATCTTCATCATGCTCACCTCCGAAGGCGTGTACGACAAGGTGGTCAGCGCGGCCGAGCTGACGCCGACCGATTACGTGCTGAAACCGTTCACGGTGGAGCTGCTCAGCGGCCGCATCCAGCGCGCACTCGAGCGCCGCAGCGCCCTGCTCCAGGCCTGGCAGCTGGCGGCCCAGGGCAAGCTGCGCGAGGCGATCGCCGCCTGCCGCGACGGCGCGGCCGCCCAGCCGCGCTTCGGCGCCGACTTCGCCCGCATCCGCGCCGAGCTGCACACGACCCTGAACGAACACATGGAAGCGGCCGCCGTCTACCGCGAGGTGCTGGCCGGGCGTCCGCTGGGCTGGGCCGCGCTGGGGCTGGCGCGCAGCTTCTTCGCCCTCGACCAGGTCGACGACGCCCGCGCCATCCTGGAAGAACTGCTGGCCGCCAATCCGCGCCTGATGGCCGGCTACGACCTGCTGGCGCGCTGCCTCGAAGCGAGCGGCGAGCAGGACGCGGCCAGGAAGGTGCTCGAGGACGCGGTCGCGATTTCGCCGCACGTGGTGCGGCGCCTGCGCAAGCTGGGCGAAGTGGCGCTCGCCGCGGGCGACGCCGAAGGCGCCGAGAAGTCCTTCCGCCAGGTGGTGACCAGGGCGCGCTATTCCGAATTCCGCAATCCCGAGGACCACGTCAACCTGGTCAAGGCGCTGGTGGTGCGCGACGATGTGCTGGGCGCGGCCGGCGTGGTGCGCGACCTGGAGCGCACGATGCGCGGCAACCAGGCGGCCGACGCATGCCGGTCGTACGCCAATTCGCTCCTGCTCGACAAGGCCGGCAACGCCGGCGCGGCGGTGGCCGAATTGCAGGCCTCGGTGACCGCGGTGTGCGCGGGCGGCGCGATGTCGTCCCGCCTGCGGATGGAACTGGCCAAGGCCTGCCTCGACCACCGGCTCGACGAACAGGCGTCGGACGTCCTGCTGACCGTGATGAACGATACGAACAGCGGCGTCTCGGTCGACCAGGCGATGCACGTGTTCGTCAACGCCGGCCGCACCGACATGGTCGAGGGCATGGGCCAGCAGCTGCGGGCGCAGGCGCAGATCCTGCTCGGCGTGGCCGACGAAAAGCGCAATATGGGCGACGTGCGCGGGGCGGTGCAGACCCTGCTCGAGGCGCTGCATCTGGCGCCGCACAACCTGCAGGTGATGGTGGCGACCGCCGGCGGCATCCTGCGCCAGGTCAACGAGCTGGGCTGGGATCACCCGCTGGGCGATACCGCCGCCGGGCTGCTCGCAGGGATACAGGCCCAGGATGCGCAGCATCCGCGCCTGGCGGCCCTGCAGGACGAGTACCAGGCCGCGCGCCGCAAATACGGTATCGCCGCGGCCTGAGGCGGCCCGTGCTCACGCCGTCCGGGTTCGCCGTTCCTCGGCACGGCCGGCGATGAACATCGCCATCGCCCCAGGCAGCGCCGCGACCGCGACGCAGGCGAAGACCGAGGCGGGGCCGAAGCGGTCGATGCCCAGTCCGCCGAGTACCGCCCCGGCGGCGATGGCGACCTGGAAGACGGACGACAGCAGGGCACCGGCACTATCGGCGTCAGCAGGCCGATGGGCAGGAACTCCGCCGTCACCAGCCCGAAGGCGCCGAAGGCGCGGGAGAAGACCGCCAGCCGGGCGGCTGGCGGCGCGGGAGCGGCCGCTTCGACGGCGCCCGGTTCGCTTGCATGAGACATGGTGTCTTCATTGTGGTGGGTGTGCAGGCCGGCATCAGCCGTGTTGCACCAGTTCGAGCGAGGGCAGCGGCCCGCCCGGGAATTGCGTCATGCGCCCGCCCAGGGCCAGCGCTCCGAGATCGATGGCGGCGAAGCCAAGGCGGTCGATCAGCATCCCTACCTGCGTCCTGGCGCGCGCGTCGTCGCCGGCCAGGAACAGCACCCGCCGGCCGCCGCGTTCGGCCGGATCGGCCTCGAGCAGCCGAGGCTGGAGGTGATTGAAGGCCTTGACCACGCGCGCGCCGGGCACCAGGTCGGCGACCATCTCGCTGGACGTGCGTCCGTGCAGCGCGACCGGCTTGAACAGCGGCGCTTCGATCGGATTGTTGGCGTCGATGACGATGCGCCCGCCGAAGTCCGGCAGCCCGGCCAGCGCGGCCGGCAGCTTCGACCAGTTCACCGCGACCAGCACGATGTCCCGGGCCGCGGCTTGCTCGCGGGTGCCGGCGCGGATCCCGGGCCCGATGGATGCGGCCAGCGCCCGCAGGCTTTCCGGACCGCGGCTGTTGGAGATGACCGCCTCGATGCCGCTTCGCGCCAGCGCGCGGGCGAAGGCGGCGCCGATATGGCCGGCGCCGATGATGCCGATCGTGGGAAAGGCCTGGCTCATGATGGCTCCTCGCAGGGGTTCAGGAAGTAAAGCCGCCATCGGCCGTGATGTCGGCGCCGGTGACGAACGAAGCCTGGGGGCTGGCCAGGAAGGCCACGACGCTGGCGATCTCGTCTGGCTGTCCGTAGCGGCCGAGCGCGATGCCCTGGGTCAGGAGCCTGGCGAAGTCGCTGTCGCCGGGATTCATGTCGGTATCCACCGGGCCTGGATGCACGGTATTGACGGTGATGCCGCGCGGCCCGAGGTCGCGCGCCAGGCTGCGGTTGAAGCCGGCGACGGCGCCCTTGGTCAGGCCGTACACGGCCAGGCCAGGCACCCCGGCATAGCTGGTGATGGTGCTGCCGATATGGACGATGCGGCCGCCTTCCTTCATGTGGCGCACCGCTTCCTGGGTGGCGACGAAGACCCCGGTCACATTGACGGCGACCATCGCATGGTAGTCCTCGAGCGTGACGTCCTCGATCTGGTGGGCCGCCGCGACGCCGGCATTGTTGACCAGGATGTCCAGGCGGCCGAACGTCTCCACCGCCCTGCCGATGGCGGCGCGCACCGCCTGCGGCTCGCGCGCGTCCGCCTGGATCGCGAGCGCGCGGCCGCCGGCGTCGTCGATCGCCGCCGCGACCGCCCTGGCCTGGTCGGGCGAACCGGCATAGGTGAATGCCACGCTGGCGCCATCGGCGGCGAGCCGCTTGGCGATGGCCGCGCCGATCGAGCGCGAGCCGCCAGTGACGAAGGCGGTCTTGCCGGCCAGGGGAAGGGTTGGGATGGAAACTGGATGGTTCATGTGTCGCTCCGTTGAATGTCATTGCCGAGGGATTCGGTAGCGCTACTTTCGCCTTTTTGTTCACGATTGATTAGCAGGGAATGATTTGAATTATTTTCAATCAATCGTTTAATATCGAAGGATGGAGACCCTCGCAAACCTCGAATCGTTCGTGCGCAGCGCGCAGAGCGGCAGCTTTTCGGCCGCCGCGCGCCGCCTGGCCCTCACCCCGGCGGCAGTGAGCCGGAACGTCGCCATGTTGGAGCGCAACCTGGGCGTGCGGCTGTTCCAGCGCTCGACGCGCAAGCTGACGCTGACCGAGGCGGGCGAGACCTTCCTGGCGGCGATCGGCGACAATCTCGCATCGCTGCAGAACGCCATCGAGGCGGTGGCGACCGACGAAGGCGCGCCGGGAGGGGTACTCAAGATCAGCGTGTCTCCCTCGCTCGGAATCGACTGGCTGCTGCCGCTGCTGCCCGTCTTCCTGCGGCGATACCCGCGCATCCGCCCCGAGTGGCATTTCGAGAACCGGCCGGTCGACCTGATCGCCGAAGGCTATGACGCCGCGATCGGCGGCGGCTTCGAACTGGCGCCCGCCGTGGTCGCCCGGCCGCTGGCGCCGGCGCACGTCATCGCCGTCGCCTCGCCGGCCTACCTGGCAAGGCGCGCGCCGCCGCTGGATCCGGCGGGTTTGCTGGAGCACGATGGCATCGTCATGCGTTCGCTGGCGTCCGGCCGCATCCGCACCTGGAATATGCGCAATGCCGGCGGAGACGAGGTCGCCGCCTTGATGCGCGAGACGGTCGTCGTCAACGATGCCGCCGCCGCGAGGCAGTGCGCACGCCTCGGCCTTGGCGTGGCCATGCTGGCCGTGCCCGATGTGCTGTCATCGCTGGAGTCGGGTGAACTGGCAAGGGTATTGCCGCACTGGTGGGCGGATGCGGGGGCCATCTCGCTATACTATGCAAGACGCGAGCTATTGCCAGGCAAGACCCACGCCTTCGTCGACTTCGTGGTCGCGGCGTTCGACGCCGAAGAGTACGCCCGGCGCTTCGCCGGCAGCCTGGAACCGGGCCGGCCCATGACGGGGCCGGTGTAAGCCTCGCGCGACGCGACGGGCGTCACCGGGCAGGCACGTCCCGGGCGTGCGAAGGCCCGGCCATTCCCGGCCAGCGGCGGCGCCGTCGTGGCGGCCGCCCTCCCCCTGTCCGCGGCCGAGCGCGGCGCCAGGGCGTCACCGCTCGCCGTCGACCGAGTCGCCGGGCTCTCCATAACCGCCGCCGCCCGGCGTCTCGATCACGAACACGTCGCCCACGCCCATATCGGTCTTGCCGATATGGGCCAGCTGGTCGACCCGCCCATTTGCACGCTCGACCAGATTGCGTCCGCGCCCGGCCGGCTGCCCGCCCGCCATCCCGAACGGCGCGTGGATGCGGTTGTTGGACAGGATCGCCGCCGTCATCGGTTCCAGGAAGCGCAGCTTGCGCACGCCGCCATTGCCGCCGTGCCAGCGCCCCGCGCCGCCCGATCCGCGCCGGATCTCGTAGCTCTCCAGCCGCACGGGGAAGCGAAATTCCAGGATCTCGGGATCGGTCAGGCGCGAGTTGGTCATGTTCGTCTGGACCACGTCGGTGCCGTGGAAGCCCTCGCCCGCGCCCGAGCCGCCCGAGATGGTCTCGTAGTACTGGTAGCGCTCGTTCCCGAACGTGAAATTGTTCATGGTGCCCTGCGCCGCCGCCATCACGCCCAGCGCGCCGTACAGCGCATTGGTGATGCAGGTCGAGGTCTCGACGTTCCCCGACACCACCGAGGCCGGATAATGCGGATTGAGCATGGAACCGGGCGGGATGATGACCTCCAGGGGTTTCAGGCAGCCGGCATTGAGCGGGATCTCGTCGTCCACCAGGGTGCGGAACACGTACAGCACCGCCGCCATGCACACCGCGGACGGTGCGTTGAAGTTGTTCGGCAGCTGGCTCGACGTGCCCGTGAAATCGATCTGCGCGCTGCGCGTGGCACCGTCGACGCGGATCGCGACATCGATGTGGGCGCCGTTATCGAGTTCGTAGCGGAAGCTGCCGTCCTTGAGCGCCGAGATCACGCGCCGCACGGCTTCCTCGGCGTTGTCCTGCACATGGCCCATGTAGGCGCGCACGACCTCCAGGCCGAAGTGCGCGACCATCTTGCGCAGCTCTTCGACGCCCTTCTGGTTCGCGGCCACCTGGGCGCGCAGGTCGGCCATGTTCTGGTCGGGATTCCTGGCCGGATAGCGCGCGCCCTGCAGCATGGCGCGCGCCGCGTCCTCGCGCAGGATGCCATCGAGACCGTCGACCAGCTTGAAGTTATCGATCAGCACGCCCTCTTGTTCGATGTGATCCGAGTCGGGCGGCATCGAGCCCGGCGTCGTGCCGCCGATGTCGGCATGGTGGCCGCGCGAACCCACATAGAACAGGATGTCCTGCCCGGCTTCGTCGAACACCGGCGAAATGACCGTCACGTCCGGCAGGTGGGTGCCGCCGTTGTACGGATCGTTGAGCACATACACGTCGCCCGCGCGCATGCGGCCGGCGTTCGCGCGCATCACGGTCTTGATGCTCTCGCCCATCGACCCCAGGTGCACCGGCATGTGCGGCGCGTTCGCGACCAGGTTGCCGTCGTGGTCGAAGATCGCGCAGCTGAAGTCAAGGCGTTCCTTGATGTTGACCGAATAGGCCGTGTTCTGCAGCCGCAGGCCCATCTGCTCGGCGATCGACATGAACAGGTTGTTGAAGATCTCGAGCATCACCGGGTCGGCCGTGGTGCCGATCGCGCGCCGCTCGGGCAAGACCTCCACGCGCTGCAGCACCAGGTGGTTGTAGGGGGTCACCCGCGCCTGCCAGCCCGGCTCCACCACCGTGGTCGCATTGTCTTCGGCGATGATGGCCGGGCCGCGCACCGTGTGCCCCGGCTGCAGCGCGCTGCGCGCATGGATGCCGGTGGCGTGCCACTGCCCGCCGCTGTACATGCGCACGGTTTCCCGCGGCGCCGGCGCGCGCTCTTGCGACAGCGCGGCGGCCGCCTGCTCGGGCGGCGCGTCCGACTGGCCGATCGCTTCCACCGACACCGCCTCGACCACCAGCGCGCGCGACGGCATCAGGAACGAGTAGCGGCGCTTATAGGCCTGCTCGAACTGCGCCTGCATGCCTGCCACGTCGTCGAACTGCACGAGCAGCGCCGAATCGGTGCCCTCGTAGCGCAGGTGCACGCGCTCGACGAGGGCGATGCGCCCTCCTTCCACGCCCTGCTCGAGCAACTGGCCGCGCGCGGCCTCGCCCAGGGCCGACAGGCGCGCCGCCAGCGCATCGCGCACGGCGTCGGACAGCTTTTCTTCGACCGCCTGCTCGCGCATCGCGGTCTGGTCGGCCAGGCCCATGCCGTAGGCCGACAGCACGCCGGCCAGCGAGTGGATGAACACCGTCTTCATGCCCAGCGCGTCGGCCACCAGGCAGGCGTGCTGGCCGCCGGCGCCGCCGAAACTGGTCAGCGCGTATTCGGTGACGTCGTGGCCGCGCTGCACCGAGATCTGCTTGATCGCATTGGCCATATTGCCGACCGCGATCTGGATGAAGCCCTCGGCCACGGCTTCCGGCGCCGGCCGTTCGCCAGTCGCGGCGCCGATCCGGTCGGCCATCTCGTCGAAGCGCGCGCGCACCGCATCGGCATCGAGCGCCTCGTCGCCCTGCGCCCCGAACAGGCGCGGAAAATAATTCGGCTGGACCTTGCCCAGCATGACGTTGCAGTCGGTGACCGCCAGCGGTCCGCCGCGGCGGTAGCTGGCCGGCCCCGGATTGGCGCCGGCGCTGTCGGGACCCACGCGATAACGGCTGCCATCGAAGTGCAGGATCGAGCCGCCGCCGGCCGCCACGGTGTGGATGCTCATCATCGGCGCGCGCATGCGCACGCCGGCCACCTGGGTCTCGAACACCCGCTCGTAATCGGACGAATGCGCGCCGGCGAAGTGCGAGACGTCGGTGGAGGTGCCGCCCATGTCGAAGCCGATCACCTTCTCGAAACCGGCCAGCCGGCTGGCGCGCACCATGCCGACGATGCCGCCAGCCGGGCCCGACAGGATGCTGTCCTTGCCCTGGAAGGCGCGCGCATCGGTCAGGCCGCCGTTCGATTGCATGAACTGCAGGTTCACGCCCGGCAGCTCGCCCGCCACCTGCCCGACGTAGCGGCGCAGGATCGGCGACAGGTAGGCGTCGACCACGGTGGTGTCGCCGCGCGCGACCAGCTTCATCATGGGGCTCACCTCGTGCGAGACCGAGACTTGCGTAAAGCCCATCTCGCGCGCGATGCGCGCCACCGCCGCCTCGTGCGCCGTGTGGCGGTAGCCATGCATGAACACGATCGCCAGCGAGCGCAGCCCGGCGTCGAACGCCTGCTGCAGGCCGGCGCGGGCCGATGATTCGTCCAGCGCCAGCACGACGTCGCCATGCGCACCCATGCGCTCGTCGATCTCGATCACCCGTGCATACAGCAGCTCGGGCAGCACGATGTGGCGGTCGAACAGGCGCGGCCGGTTCTGGTAGGCGATGCGCAGGGCGTCGCGAAAGCCGCGCGTGATCGCCAGCGCGGTCGGCTCGCCCTTGCGCTCGAGCAGCGCGTTGGTGGCGACCGTCGTGCCCATCTTCACGGCCTCGACGCGCGCCGCCGGCAGCGGCGCGCCGGCGGCCACGCCGAGCAGGTGGCGGATGCCGGCCACCGCCGCGTCGCGGTATCGTTCCGGGTTCTCGGACAGCAGCTTGTGCGTGACGAGTTGCCCGTCCGGGCGCCGCGCCACGATGTCGGTGAAGGTGCCGCCTCGGTCGATCCAGAACTGCCAATCCATGCCTTGCTCCTGCTGTAACGGGTGGAGCGCCTATTGTAGATCGGACGGCGCGCCAACGTTGGCGGAAATGCACGACAATGCAACCAACCTCCAACGACATCGACGAGCATGGAACGAGATCTCTACACCGTCGCGCAACTGCGCACCATCGAACAGGCCGCCCGCGTCGGGCTGCCGCCAGGCACGCTCATGCAGCGCGCCGGCAAGGCCGCCGCGCACTACGTGCTCGAACTGCTGGCAGACCGGCGCGACCGGCCGGTGCTGGTGCTGGCCGGCCCCGGCAACAATGGCGGCGACGCGCTCGAGACCGCGGCCAACCTGGCCGAAAGCGGCATCGACGCCACCGTCCTGCACCTGCCCGGCCGGCGCGATGCGTCACCCGAGACCGCGGCCGCCTACGAACGCGCCCGATCGGGCTCGGTCGGCTGGATCGACATGCTGCCGCCCGGCGCCGACTGGGCCCTGGTGGTCGACGGCCTGTTCGGCATCGGGCTGGAGCGCCCCGTCGACGGCGACTATCGCGAACTGGTGCTTGGGCTCGACGCGATACGCTGCCCGGTCCTGGCCCTCGACGTGCCGTCGGGCCTGGATGCCGATACCGGCGCCGTGATCGGCCCGGACGGCATCGCGGTGCGCGCGACCCACACCATCACCTTCCTGGGCGACAAGCCTGGCCTGCATACGGCGGATGGCCGCGACCATGCCGGCCAGGTCAGGGTCGACACGCTCGGCTTCGGCGACGGGATGCTGGCGCGCGCGACGGCGCACCTGAACGGCCTGCCGCTGTTCGCCAGCCGCCTGGCCGCGCGGCGCCACAATACGCACAAGGGCAGCTTCGGCGACGTCGCCATCGTCGGCGGCGCCCACGGCATGGCCGGCGCGCCGGTGCTGGCCGCGCGCGGCGCCCTGTACGCGGGCGCCGGCCGGGTCTACGTCGCCGCACTGAACGCGCCGCCCGGCTACGACAGCAGCCAGCCCGAAATCATGTTCCGCGCGGCCGACGATATGGATTTCTTCGGTCGCACGCTGGTGATCGGCCCCGGCATGGGCGACTCGGCCAATGCGATCCGCCTGCTGGCCAAGGCGCTCGACGGCGACAGCCCCCTGGTCGTCGACGCCGACGCCCTCAACCTGATCGGGGCCAGCCCGGACCTGCAATCGCGCCTGGCCCAGCGCGCGGCCCCGGCCGTCTTGACGCCGCATCCGCTCGAAGGGGCCCGCCTGCTCGGCATGACGGCGGCGGTGGTGCAATCGGATCGCCTCGAAGCCGCGCGCGAAATGGCCTTGCGCACCAATGCGACGGTGATCCTGAAGGGTTCGGGGACGGTGATCGCGCGGGCCGATGGCGAAGCCCTGGTCAACCCGACCGGCAATGCGGGCCTGGCCACGGCCGGCAGCGGCGACGTGCTGGCGGGGATCTGCGGCGCCCTGCTGGCGCAGGGCTGGCCCGCCTGGGAAGCGGCAGCGGCGGCCACCTGGATCCACGGCGCGGCGGCCGATGCGCTGGTCGACGAGGGCGTCGGCCCGATCGGACTGACGGCCGGCGAATTGCCCGCCGCGGCGCGCAAGGTCTTGAATGGCCTGGTAGGGTCGGCGGCATAGCCGCCATCCCTAGGCGAGGCGGCCGGCGGCGATCGTGATGGTGCGGCCGCAGCGCGCCGCGATGCCCGGGTCGTGGGTCACCAGCACCAGGGTCGAGCCGCGCTCGCGATTGAGTTCGAACATCAGCTGGATCACCGATTCGCCGGTGGCGGCGTCCAGGCTGCCGGTCGGTTCGTCGGCGAACAGCAGCGGCGGCTCGGTGACGAAGGCGCGCGCCAGCGCGACCCGCTGCTGCTCGCCGCCGGACAGGAATTTGGGGTAGTGCTTCAGGCGGCTGGCCAGGCCGACCCGGCCCAGCATCTCGGCCGCTTTGTCGCGCGCCCCCGGATCGCCGCGCAGCTCGAGCGGCAACATCACGTTCTCGAGCGCGGTCAGGTGCGCGAGCAGCTGGAACGACTGGAACACGAAGCCCAGCTTGGCCTTGCGAAAAGCCGCGCGTCCGTCTTCATCGAGGGCGAAGATATCGGTGCCGTCGAGCACCACGGTGCCCGAGGATGGGGTGTCGAGGCCGGCCAGCAGGCCGAGCAGGGTCGACTTGCCGGAGCCGGACGCACCGACCAGCGCGAGCGTCTCGGCCGCTTGCACGGTAAAATCGATGTTTTGCAGGATGGTGAGCTCGCCGCTGGCGTCGGCCACCTTTTTCGACAGGCCGCTTATTTGGATCGCAGGCTGGATCGCAGGCTGGATCGCAGACTGGTCCGCGGACGAGCGGCCTGCATGAACGACAGCGTCGCTGACGCTGTTCTTGAACGCCTCGGGATGATCACGCATGCTTGCTTTTCTTAAAAATTTGACTGTCGTCGCATTGCTCACCTTGGTCGCGACGGCGAGCGCCTATTCTGCACCAAAAACGGTGCTCGTGGTGGGCGACAGCCTGTCGGCCGAATACGGCATCGCGCGCGGCGCGGGCTGGGTGGCACTGCTGGAGCAAAAACTGAAAGCCGAGAAAGTCGACGCCACGGTGGTCAACGCCAGCATCAGCGGCGACACCACCAGCGGCGGCCGCGCGCGCCTGCCGGCACTGATCAAGCAGCATCGTCCCGACATCGTGGTGATCGAACTGGGCGCCAACGACGGCCTGCGCGGCCTGCCGGTACCCGCCGCCGAAGCCAACCTGCGCGCCATGATCGCCATGGCCCGGGAGAACAAGGCGCGGGTGCTGCTGGTCGGCATGCGCATGCCGCCGAACTACGGGCGTGCCTACACCGAGCGCTTCTTCGCCATGTTCGAGACCGTGGCCAGGTCCACCAGGTCGCCGCTGGTGCCGTTCATGCTCGAAGGCGTGGCCGACAAGCCCGCCCTGTTCCAGCAGGATCGCCTGCATCCGACGGCCCAGGCGCATCCGATCATCCTCGATAACATCTGGCCGCAGTTCGCGGCCCTCATCAACGCCAAGTAAGCCACCATGAAGTATCCAGAAGTCCTGGGGTTCGATACCCTGCTGCCGCAACTCGATGCATTCGATGCGATCATCGATGCGCGCAGCCCGGCCGAATACGCCCTCGACCACATTCCCGGCGCGATCAACTGCCCCGTCCTCGACGACGAGGAACGCGTCCGCGTCGGCACGCTCTACAAGCAGACCGGCGCCTTCGAAGCCAAGAAGGTCGGCGCGCCGATCATCGCGCGCAATATCGCGCGCCATATCGACGCCCTGTGGGCCGACAAGCCGCGCGAGTGGCGTCCGCTGGTGTATTGCTGGCGCGGCGGCAACCGCAGCGGCGCGATGGCCCACATCCTGGCGCGCATCGGCTGGCCGGTGGTGCAGCTCGACGGCGGCTACAAGTCCTACCGCGCCCACGTCAGCGCGGCGCTCGACAACCCGCCGCTGCTCGATTGGCGCGTCGTCTGCGGCACCACCGGCAGCGGCAAGAGCCGCCTGCTGGAAACCCTCGACGGCATCGGCGCGCAAGTGCTCGACCTCGAGAAGCTCGCGGCCCATCGCGGCTCGGTGCTGGGCCACCTTCCCGACGAACCGCAGCCGACCCAGAAGATGTTCGAGAGCCTGGTGTGGGACGCGTTGCGCCGCTTCGATCCCGCCAGGCCGGTGTTCGTCGAATCGGAGAGCAAGAAAGTCGGCAACCTGCGCGTGCCGGGCCTGGTCATGGAGCGCATGCGCGCCTCGCCCTGCATCGCCGTCAAGCTGTCGCGCCCGAACCGCGTGCGCTTGCTGATGGAAGACTACGAACACTTCTGCGCCGATCCGTCGGCGTTGAATGCGCAGCTGGACCGTTTGGTGCAGCTGCACGGTCGCGCGCAGATCGACGCCTGGCACGCGATGGCCCATGGCGGCAAAATGGCCGAACTCGTCGACCAGCTGCTGGTGCAGCATTACGATCCCGCCTACCTGCGCTCGATCGACCGCAACTTCACGCGCTATCCGCAGGCGGACCTGCTGGAGCTGGACGACATCGCACCCGGGGACTTCCTGGCCGCCGCACGCAAGCTCGTGTCGCCGTGACGGTCTTATGAAAAAAAAGCCCGGCTACGCGAGCAGCCGGGCTTTTTCTGTATCCGGCGGTCTTACTGACCGTCGGTGTTCGCGCCGAGTTCAGCCGGCTTGACGTTGATCTTCACCTTGGCCTTGGCCTTCAGCGCTTCGACGTAATCCACCATCTGCTGCTGGCCCATCAGCTGGCCGATCTGGTCGGACTCCTGCTTGCGGCGCGCCGTATCCGGCTGGGCCGGCTGCGACACCTTGGCGATGCGGTAGAGGCCATAGCCCTGGCCCGACACCTCGACGCCGACATAGGCCGGCAGCTTGGTCACGTCGGCCTTCAGCACGGCGATCGCGGCGGTCTGGTTGATGGCCGGCTCCCTGGTGCGCGAGACGCTGACGGGCGCACCGAAACCGGTGGCGTCGCCCGAGGCCCTGGCGGCGTTCAGCTTCGCTTCGCCGGCGGCGCGCGCCAGGCGGCCCGCTTCTTCCAGGGTCACGCGCTGGCGGATCTGCGCTTCTACTTCAGCCAGCGGACGCTTCGACGCCGGACGGAACTCGACCACGCGGCCCGACACCAGTACGCTCGGCGCCACTTCGACCGCTTCGGTATTGCGCTTGTTCTTGACTGCGTCGGTGCTGAACAGGGCGGTCAGGAACTTGGCGTTGTTGATCGGCGAATCGCCCAGCGCCGGGTTCGGCGTGCGGGTCAGGTTGTCGGCGGTCTGGATCTGCAGCTTGAGCTTGTCGGCGACCGGCTTCAGGCTCTCGGACTGGTCATAGGCGGTCTCGCTGAACACGCCGGCCAGCTCGGTGTACTTGGCCGCCATCTTCTGCTTCTTGAGGTCGGCGGCGATGTCGCCCTTCGCATCGTCCAGCGAACGCTGCGTCGACGGCTTGATCGCGGTGACCTTGATGATGTGCCAGCCGAACTCCGACTGCACCAGGCCGCTGGTTTCGCCTTCCTTCAGCGCGTAGATCGAATCCTCGACCGACTTCACGAACAGGCCCTTCTCGACCACGCCCAGGTCGCCGCCCGACTGGGCCGAGCCCGGGTCTTGCGAGTTGGCCTTGGCGATCGCGGCGAAGTTGTCCGGATTGGCGCGCACCTCGGCCAGCACGGCCTCGGCCTTCTTCTTCGCTGCCGCCTGGTCGGCGGCGCTGGCGTCGCGCGACGCCGTGATCAGGATGTGGCTGGCCGTGCGCTGCTCGGGCGTGGTGTAGTTCTTGAGGTTCTTGTTGTAGTAATCGGTGACCTCGGCATCCGTCACCTGCACCTGGTTCTCGACGGTCGACGCGTCGAACACGACGTACTCGGCCTTCACCTGCTCCGGGATCTGGAACAGCTGGGCGTTCTTGTCGTAATAGGCCTTGACCATCTCGTCGGTGACCTTCACCTGCGGCAGATAGGTCGACAGCGGGAACAGGATTTCCTGCACTTCGCGCTCCTGATCGTTGATGTCCGACAGGCGGTTGGCCACGGTGCGCGGCGCGAAGGCGGTCGCCTGGATCGCACCGGAAAGCTGCTGCACGGTGAGGTCGCGGCGCAGGCGCTGGTCGAACATCTCGGGCGTCATGCCCTGCGCGGCCAGCGCGGCCTTGTAGCCTTCCATGTCGAAGCCGCCGTCCGGCAGGCGGAACTGCTGGATGTCCATGATGGTCTTCTGCAGGGTCGCATCGCTCACGGTCATGTGGGCGCGGTTGATCTCGACATTGATGGCGCGTTCCGCGACCAGGTTGTTGAGGATCGCCTGCTTCGCTTCCGAGGTCTCGAACAGCTTCTGGTCGAACTGCGGGCCCATCATCTGGCGCGCCTGGTCGATCTGGCGACGCTGCGCGTCTTCCCATTCCTGCTGGGTGATCTTCTGGCCGTCGACGGTGGCGACGCCGGCGCCGCCGTCGTTGCTCTGGTAACTCTCCATCCCCACGAACACGAACGAGGGAACGATCAAGAGCAGCAGGATCCCGTACATCAAGCGCTTGTGGGTCCGAATAAATTCAAACATGGTCAGCCATTCAAGGTTGAGAATGCATTAACAGCACAGTTAAAAAAAAAGGCGAACTTGCGTTCGCCCCTTCTTGCGGAGCTACCCCTCGGGGCACTCCATACTACTCGAATTCTGGCGGAGCGGACGGGGCTCGAACCCGCGACCCCCGGCGTGACAGGCCGGTATTCTAACCAACTGAACTACCGCTCCAGACTTGTGTATCCTGTTTTTTGTTGGCGGAGCGGACGGGGCTCGAACCCGCGACCCCCGGCGTGACAGGCCGGTATTCTAACCAACTGAACTACCGCTCCAGCAAAAAACGATCAACTCAGCATCAGGACCGAAACAACATGTTCCTGCTGCTTTCCACGCTTGTCATCGCGAAGAAGGCATTAGTTTACAGCATCTTTCAGCGCTTTACCAGCCTTAAATTTCGGAACCTTCGCAGCCTTGATCTTGATGGGTTCCTTGGTGCGTGGATCGCGGCCGGTACGCGCTGCGCGCTCGCCCACGGTGAAGGTGCCGAAGCCGACCAGCGTGACGCTGTCGTTCTTCTTCAGGCTTTCGGTAACCGCGTCGATCATGGCGTCGAGTGCACGCGTCGCCGAGGCTTTCGTAATGTCCGCGGACTTCGCGATTTCTTCGATCAGTTCTGTCTTGTTCACTCGTTTCCTCGTTATCCGTTCGTGACGCTCCGCGCGCCATTGCTGCAAAAGTGCAAGGGCATATTAAACAAGGGCAACATAGGGATGTCAAGCGAGCATGATCGAGGAATGCCTCGGCCGATCGGCAACGGCGCCCGTCAATACGGGCGCCACAAAAAAACAGGCGCCACGGGGCGCCTGCTTCATGCACTGCGTGAACCGCTCAGTGCTTGACCACCTCGCCCTGCCCTTCGCTCGGGGCCGGCGCCACGGCGACCGCAGGCACGTCGGCCAACGCTTCCGGCTGGCGCTCCAGCGCGACTTCAAGCACTTTCTCGATCCAGCGCACCGGCACGATCTCGAGCTTGTTCTTGACGTTGTCCGGGATCTCGGCCAGGTCCTTGACGTTCTGCTCGGGGATCAGGACCGTCTTGATGCCGCCGCGATGCGCCGCCAGCAGCTTCTCTTTCAGGCCGCCGATCGGCAGCACTTCGCCGCGCAGCGTGATCTCGCCCGTCATCGCCACGTCGGCGCGCACCGGGATGCCGGTGAAGGCCGAGACCAGCGCCGTCGTCATGCCGATGCCGGCGGACGGACCGTCCTTCGGCGTCGCGCCTTCCGGCACGTGGATGTGGATGTCGGTCTTCTCGAAGACTTCGTTCCTGATGCCGAAGCGCTGGGCGCGCGAGCGCACCACGGTGCGGGCAGCCTCGATCGACTCCTTCATCACGTCGCCCAGGGTGCCGGTGCGGATGATGCCGCCCTTGCCAGGCACATTGACCGCCTCGATGGTGAGCAGGTCGCCGCCGACCTCGGTCCAGGCCAGGCCGACCACCTGCCCGATCTGGTTGTCCTTCTCGGCCACGCCGAAGTCGTAGCGGCGCACGCCCAGGAACTTGTCCAGGTTCTTGCCATTGACGATCACGCGCTTCTCGGCCGCAGTCGAGCCTTTCTTCAGCAGCAGCATCTTGACCACCTTGCGGCAGATCTTCGACACTTCGCGCTCGAGCGAACGCACCCCGGCTTCGCGGGTGTAGTAGCGGATGATGTCGCGGATCGCCGATTCCTCGACCTTGATCTCGTCTTCCTTCAGGCCGTTGTTCTTCAACTGCTTCGGCAGCAGGTAGCGCTGGGCGATCGAGGTCTTCTCGTCTTCGGTGTAACCCGACAGGCGGATGACTTCCATCCGGTCCAGCAGCGCCGGCGGGATGTTGAACGAATTCGAGGTCGCCACGAACATCACGTCCGACAGGTCGAAGTCGACCTCCAGGTAGTGGTCCGAGAAGGTATGGTTCTGCTCGGGATCGAGCACCTCCAGCAGGGCCGACGACGGGTCGCCGCGGAAGTCCGCGCCCATCTTGTCGATCTCGTCGAGCAGGAACAGGGGATTGCGCACGCCGACCTTGGCCAGCGACTGCAGCACCTTGCCCGGCATCGAGCCGATATAGGTGCGGCGGTGGCCGCGGATCTCGGCCTCGTCGCGCACGCCGCCCAGCGCCATGCGCACGAACTTGCGGTTCGTGGCGCGCGCGATCGACTGGCCCAGCGAGGTTTTACCGACGCCCGGGGGACCGACGAAGCACAGGATCGGGGCCTTGAGCTTGTCGACGCGCTGCTGCACCGCGAGGTATTCCAGGATGCGTTCCTTGATCTTGTCGAGGCCATAGTGGTCCTGCTCGAGCACGGCCTCGGCGTTCTGCAGGTCGACGGTGACCTTGGACTTCTTCTTCCATGGCAGCGAGACCAGGGTATCGATGTAGTTGCGCACCACGGTCGCCTCGGCCGACATCGGCGACATCAGCTTGAGCTTGCGGATCTCGGCCTGGGCTTTTTCCAGCGCCTCCTTCGGCATCTTGGCGGCGATGACCTTCTTCTCGAGCTCCTCGATGTCGGCGCCCTCTTCGCCTTCGCCCAGCTCCTTCTGGATCGCCTTGACCTGCTCGTTCAGGTAGTACTCGCGCTGCGATTTCTCCATCTGGCGCTTGACGCGGCCACGGATGCGCTTCTCGACCTGCAGGATGTCGAGCTCGCCTTCGAGCTGGCCGAGCAGGTGCTCGAGGCGCTTGGCGACATTGAAGATCTCGAGGATGACCTGTTTCTGCTCGAGCTTGAGCGGCAGGTGGGCGGCGACGGTATCGGCCAGGCGGCCCGCGTCGTCGATGCCGGCCAGCGACGCCAGGATCTCGGGCGGAATCTTCTTGTTGAGTTTGACGTACTGGTCGAACTGCTGGACGATCGCGCGGCGCATCGCCTCGACTTCGGAATCGTCGCCGATTTCCGAGTTGAGCGGCGTCAGGTCAGCCACGAAATGGGTCGCGCCATCGGTAATCGTATCGATGCGCGCGCGCTGCGAACCCTCGACCAGCACCTTGACGGTACCGTCCGGGAGTTTCAGCATTTGCAGAATATTGGCCACGCAGCCGATCTCGTAAATGTCTGCGGCGGAAGGTTCGTCCTTGGCGGCGGCCTTCTGGGCTGCCAGCATGATGCTCTTGCCCTGCTCCATGGCGGCTTCGAGCGCCTTGATGGATTTCGGACGGCCAACGAACAGAGGTATCACCATATGCGGGAACACAACCACATCGCGCAGCGGCAGAAGCGGCAGCGTTGTTTGCTCGGTCAATTTCGAAGTTGTCATGGCATACCTTATAGAAAGCGTGTTGCTGAAGTTGGGCGCTGGACAGTCGAAACTCAAGACCGCAAGCCAAAATATTTTCTACAAGTAAAAGAAATTCAACTTGTCGAAGAATATAGCCCTTCCAATAAAAGTCCGATTTTAAATAGAAAAAGCCACTGCGCGGCGCACCGCGAGTGGCTTTTCGATTGAAGCCTGGCGTCTTTTATTGAGATTGATTGTACCTAGTTGAGTCCGCACGGCAAGCCTTTTTGTGGCGCGCGCGCGGGCTTTTTTCAGTTCTCTCCGGACGCCTTGGCCGTTTCGCTATAAATCAGCAAAGGTTTCGCGCCATTCGTGATCGTATTTTCATCGATCACGACTTTCACGACGTTTTGCTGGCTAGGCAATTCATACATCACGTCCAGGAGCGCGTGTTCGAGGATCGAGCGCAGGCCGCGGGCGCCGGTCTTGCGCGCCAGCGCCTTCTTGGCGATCGCGTGCAGGGCGGCGGGACGAATCTCGAGCTCGGCGCCTTCCATCTCGAGCAGTTTCGAATACTGCTTGATCAGCGCGTTCTTCGGTTCGACCAGGATCTGGATCAGCGCTTCCTCGGTCAGCTCCGAGAGGGCGGCCACCACCGGCAGGCGGCCGACCAGCTCGGGGATGAGACCGAACTTGATCAAATCCTCGGGCTCGGCTTCGAGCAGGATCTCGGCATTGTAGTCGTCGTTCTGGCTCTTGACCGTGGCGCCGAAACCGATGCCGCTCTTGACCGACCGGTTCTGGATCACCTTGGCCAGGCCGTCGAAGGCGCCGCCGCAGATGAACATGATGTTGGTCGTGTCGATCTGCACGAAGTCCTGGTTCGGATGCTTGCGCCCGCCCTGTGGCGGCACCGATGCCATCGTGCCCTCGATCAGCTTGAGCAGCGCCTGCTGCACGCCTTCGCCCGATACGTCGCGGGTGATCGACGGATTGTCTGACTTGCGCGAGATCTTGTCGATCTCGTCGATGTAGACGATGCCGCGCTGGGCTTTCTCGACTTCGTAGTTGCAGCTCTGCAGCAGCTTCTGGATGATGTTCTCGACGTCTTCGCCGACATAGCCGGCCTCGGTCAGGGTGGTCGCATCGGCGATCACGAACGGGACGTTGAGCATGCGCGCCAGGGTCTGGGCCAGCAGGGTTTTACCCGAGCCGGTGGGACCGACCAGCAGAATATTGCTCTTGGCCAGTTCGACTTCGTCTTTCTTGCCCAGGTGCTTGAGGCGCTTGTAATGGTTGTACACCGCCACCGACAGGATGCGCTTGGCCGTTTGCTGGCCGATCACGTACTGGTCGAGCAGTTCGGTAATTTCGTGTGGCGTCGGCAGGTCGGACTTGGCGCCCGCCACCGTTTCGACATTCGACGTTTCATCGCGGATGATGTCGTTGCACAGGTCGATACATTCATCGCAGATGAATACCGACGGTCCCGCGATCAGCTTCTTTACTTCGTGCTGGCTCTTTCCACAGAACGAGCAATACAGAAGTTTTTCGCCGCTGGAGGATTTTTTGTCTGACATGGGGGCAGGACTCTATTGAATTGCTGTGAATATAACGCTTATACAGGCGTGTAACAAGTGCGTGCAACATGACCAACATGCTGCCGCGCTTCGGCAGCGCAGCTCGTGCACACACTACCATGCTACCCGAAATAAAAAACAAACGCCCGAACGTGATCGCGTCCGGGCGTTTTTTTCCAACACCTGTCGGAATGTCAGGCTTGGCCGCGGCTGGTCAGGACCTTGTCGATCATGCCATATTCGACCGATTCTTCCGCAGACATGAAGCGGTCGCGGTCGGTGTCCTTGTGGATCTGCTCGATGCTCTGGCCGGTGTTGTCGGCCATGATCCGCGCCAGGCGCTCGCGCAGGTACAGGATTTCCTTGGCCTGGATCTCGATATCCGAGGCCATGCCCTGCGAGCCACCGGATGGCTGGTGAATCATCACGCGCGAATTCGGCAGCGAGAAACGCTTGCCCTTGGCGCCGGCGGCCAGCAGGAAGGCGCCCATCGACGCGGCCAGGCCGGTGCACAGGGTCGACACGTCGGGCTTGATGAAGTTCATCGTGTCGAAGATCGCCAGGCCCGCCGAGACCGAACCGCCCGGGGAGTTAATGTACAGCGAGATATCCTTGTCAGGATTTTCGCTTTCCAGGAACAGCATCTGGGCGACGATCAGGTTCGCCATCTGGTCGTTGACAGGACCGACCAGGAAAATCACGCGCTCTTTCAAGAGGCGCGAATAGATGTCATAGGCGCGCTCGCCGCGGCCGCTCTGTTCGATCACCATCGGCACCATGCCGAGTGCTTGTGTATCCAATGCCGGATTACGGATCATACCTGTCTCGTTCCTTATAAAAAGGCCATGGAAAAAAATGCCGGCCACGCAGGCCGGCATTTCGATTCATCAGGCCTGCGGGACGCTGCCCATCAGTTCATCGAAAGCGATGGTCTTGGTCGACACTTTCGCCTTGCCGAGTACATAGTTGACGACGTTTTCTTCCAATACAAGAGCTTCGACTTCACCCAGGCGACGACGGTCGCTGAAATAGTACTTGAGCACTTCTTTCGGGTCTTCGTAGCTCTGCGAGAAGTCTTCGATCTGGGCTTTCACCTGCTCTTGCGTCGCTTGCAGGTTGTTGTCGGCGACCAGTTGCGACAGGATCAGGCCCAGGCGCACGCGGCGTTCTGCCTTGTCCTTGAACATCTCGGCCGGGAATGGCAGCTTGGACACGTCCATGCCGCGCTGCGACATGTCCTGGCGGGTCATCTCGGCCAGGCGCTCGGCATCCTGCTCGATCATGACTTGCGGCACGTCCAGTTCGGTCGACTTGACCAGCGCATCCATCACGGCTTCCTTGTTGCGTGCTTTGACACGGGCGCGCACTTCGCGTTCCAGGTTGACCTTGATGTCTTCGCGCATCTTCTCGATCGAGCCGTCCTCGATGCCCAGCGACTTGGCGAATTCGGCGTCGACTTCAGGCAGGTGCGCCCACTCCAGGGCCTTCAGGGTGATGGTGAACTCGGCGGTCTTGCCGGCCACGTCCTTGCCATGGTAGTCCTCAGGGAAGGCCAGCGGGAAGGTCTTGCTCTCGCCGACTTTCAGGCCGACGGTCGCGGCTTCGAATTCCGGCAGCATGCGGCCTTCGCCCAGCACGAAGGCGTAGTCTTCGGCCTTGCCGCCGGCGAATTCGACGCCGTCCAGGGTGCCGACGAAGTCGACGGTCACGCGGTCGCCATTGGCAGCCACGGCGTCGCCGCCGGTGCCGTGCTCGCCTGCTTCGCCCTTGGTGTGGTAGTGCACGCGCTGCTTGCGCAGGATGTCGATGGTCTTGTCGATCTCGACGTCGCTGACGTCGGTGCCGACGGTCTCGACTTCGACGGCGGCCAGGTCGCCGACCACGACTTCTGGATAGACTTCGAAGGTGGCGTCGAAGGACAGGGTGCCTTCAGGCGCGTCTTGCTTCGGTTCGATTTTCGGGAAACCGGCAACGCGCAGCTCGTTCTCGACGGCGGCTTCGTTGAAAGCGCGGCCGACCTTGTCGTTCAGCACGTCGGTTTCGATCTGGTAGCCGTACTGGGCAGCGACCATCTTCAGAGGCACTTTGCCTGGACGGAAGCCCGGCGCGCGGGCCGTCTTGGCCTGCTGTTTCAGGCGCTTTTCGACTTCGGTACGGACGTCAGCGACCGGAAAAGAGATCGTCAAGCGACGCTCGAGTTTACCCAGGGTTTCGACTGCAGTTGCCATTGTAAAAATCGTCCAAAAAAATAATTATTCGTGGTGCGAGGAGGGGGACTCGAACCCCCACACCATTGCTGGCGTCAGGACCTAAACCTGGTGCGTCTACCAATTTCGCCATCCTCGCTCAGGATTGCATAATTGCCACAAAAACAAAGGACGACCGACAGTGAAACCGGCCGCCCTGCACTCCAATGTTTAGGGGCTACAACTTCAAACGATTATTTTACTGGAATTTCTGACACTATTGGGCATCATTTTTAGCGGTGCGGGGGATGGCGCAATGAATATTGCAGCTCATCCGTATCTCGGGCGGGTGGACGGAGAACCGGTCCACCCTGCCGTGCCCGCGCCAATCACGACTCCGGCTTCTTGACGCGGAACCATGCTGCATACAAGGCCGGCAAGAACAGCAAGGTCAACGCCGTCGCCACGATCAACCCGCCCATGATCGCCACCGCCATCGGCCCCCAGAAGGTCGACCGGGAAAGCGGGATCATGGCCAGCGCCGCAGCAGCCGCGGTCAACAGGATCGGCCGGCAACGCCGTACCGCCGACTCCACGATCGCATTCCACGGATGACTGCCGTTCGCGATGTCATGCTCGATCTGGTCCACCAGGATCACCGAATTACGGATGATCATCCCGAACAGCGCGATCACGCCGAGATTGGCAACGAAACCGAACGGCCGGTCCAGGATCAACAGCGCCATCGCCGCTCCCGCCACGCCCAGGGGGCCGGTAAGGAATACCAGCAGCGAGCGCGAGAAGCTGTGCAGCTGCAGCATCAGCAGGGTGAAGGTGATGAACAGCACCAGCGGCACATTGGCCATGATCGAGGCCTCGGCCTCGGCGCTGTCGGCCGCGGCGCCTTCCACCATCACGCGGTAGCCGGCCGGCAGTTTGGCCCGGATGTCGGCCAGCCTGGCGTCGACCTGGTCGGTCACGGTCGGCCCCTGGATGCCCTCCACCACGTCGGATTGCACCATGATTGCCCACTCGCGGCCCTCGCGCCACACCACGCCCGGCTCCCACACGAACTGGACCCGCGCGACCTGGCCGATGGTGACGGCGCGCCCGCCGGCGGTCGGCACCAGCGCTTCCTGCAGGCGGGTGATGGTCGAGCGCTCCTCGACCGGCTGGCGCACCACCATGTCGATCAGGCGGTTCGATTCGCGGAACTGGCCGATCGGGGTGCCGCTCAAGGTAGTCTGCACCACCCGCCGTACTGCTTGCGAGGTCACGCCCAGCGCGCGCAGCTTGTCCTGGTCGAGGTCCAGGCGCAGCACCTTGACCGACTCGTTCCAGTTGTCGTTCACGCCCAGCGTATTCGGGTTGGCGGCCATCACTTCCTTGACCTGGTCGGCGATGGTGCGCACCACGCCGATGTCCGGCCCCAGCACCTGGAACTGCACCGGATACGGCACCGGCGGCCCGTTCGGCAGCAGCTTTACCCGGCCGCGCACCTCGGGGAAGTCGGTCCTGAACACCTCGATGATCTGCATGCGCAGGCGTTCGCGCGCCTCGGTATCGACGGGCAGCACCACCAGTTGGGACACGTTCGACTGCGGGAAGATCTGGTCCAGCGGCAGGTAGAAGCGCGGGCTGCCGGTGCCGACGTAGCTGGTCACGCTCTGCACGCCCTCCTGCCTGGCCAGGAAGGCCTCGAAGCGCTTCACGACGGCTTCGTTGGCGGCAAAGCTCGTGCCTTCGGGCGACCACAGCTCCACCATCAGTTCGGGGCGGCTGGAATCCGGAAAGAACTGCTTCTCGATGAAATTGAAGCCGAACACGCCCAGCGCAAAGACGCCCAGGCTCAGCGCGATGGTCGTTTTTCTCCACTCGACGCAGCGGTTCACCAGGCGCCGGAAGCGCTGGTAGCCGGGCGAATCGAAGACGTCGTGGTGGCCGCCCTCCCCGGCGGCATGCGGCTTCACCTTCAGCAGCAGGAAACCGATGTAGGGCGTAAACGTGACTGCCACCACCCACGAGATCAGGAGCGCCAGGCCATTCACCGAGAACATCGTGAACGTGTATTCGCCGGCCGCCGATTCGGCCAGGCCGATCGGCAGGAAGCCGGCGGCCGTGATCAGGGTCCCGGTCAGCATCGGCATCGCGGTCGAGGTGTAGGCGAAGGTCGCCGCCTCGAAGCGCGACAGGCCCTCCTCCATCTTGCGCACCATCATCTCGACCGCGATGATCGCGTCGTCGACCAGCAGGCCCAGGGCAATGATCAGGGCGCCCAGCGAAATCTTGTGCAGCGAGATGTCGAGCATGCGCATGAACAGGAAGGTGATCGCCAGCACCAGCGGAATCGACAGCGCCACCACCAGGCCCGGATACACGTCGACGCGCCACGTCGGCTTGGTGTGCAGGCCCAGCGCCAGGAAGGACACGATCAGCACGATGACCACCGCCTCGATGAGCACCTTGACGAATTCGCCGACCGAGGCCGTCACCGCCTGCGGCTGGTCGGCCACCCGTTCGAGCTCGATGCCGACCGGGAGCTGGGAGCGGATGCGCTCGACCGTCGCCGTCAAGCCTTCGCCCATGGTAATGATGTTGCCGCCTTTTTGCATCGACACGCCCAGGCCGATGACCTCCTTGCCATTGAAGCGCATCTTGTCCGCCGGTGGATCCTGGTAGCCGCGCTTGACGGTGGCGAAGTCGCCCAGGCGGAACGTGGTGCCGCCGGCGCGCAGCTGCAGGTCTTCGATCTGGCCCAGCGTGCGCAGTGCGCCCGTCACGCGCACCTGCAGGTTGTCGGTTGGCGTGACCAGCACCCCGCTCGCTTCCACCCCGTTCTGGGTGGCGATCTGGTTCACGATCTGCTCGAACGGCACGCCCAGCTGGGCGAATTTTTTACTGGAGAACTCGATATAGACTTTTTCGTCCTGCACCCCGAACTGCTCGACCTTGGCCACCAGCGGCACGCGCAGCAGTTGCTGGCGCACGAAGTCGGCATAGTCGCGCATCTCGGCATAGGTGAAGCCGTCGCCCGACAGCGCGAAGATCGAGCCGTAGGTGTCGCCGAATTCGTCGTTGAAGAAGGGCCCGACCACGCCCTGCGGCAGGGTGCCGGCGATGTCGCCGATCTTCTTGCGAACCTGGTACCAGGCCGGCGAGGTCTCGGACGGCGGCGTCGACTCGCGCAGCTCGAGGATGATGGTGGTCTCGCCCGGCTTGGAAAAGCTGCGGATCGTGTGGATGTACGGCGTCTCCTGCAATTTGCGTTCGAGCGGATCGGTCACCTGCTCGGCCATCTGCAGGGCGGTCGCGCCGGGCCACACGGCGCGCACCACCATCGCGCGGAAGGTGAACGGCGGATCCTCGTCCTGGCCCAGCTCGAAATAGCTGAGGATCCCGAACAGCATGCAGGCGGCGATCAGGAAGCGCGTGAGCGGGATGTGTTCCAGCGCCCAGCGCGACAGGTTGAAGCCCTTCATCGCTGGCCCTCGCCCGACACGAGGGCCTCGGTATCGGCGCGGCGCGCGACGTCGGCGGTCAGGATGCGTACTTTCTGGCCGTTGCGCAGCAGGTTGACGCCGGCGGTGACGACATGCTGGCCCGCCGCCACCTGCCCCGTGACCAGCACGTCATTGCGCACCTGGCCCACCACCTGCACCGGCACCAGCTTGACGGCGCCGTTCTCGACGATCCAGACGCTGCTGGCGCCCTTGTGCTGCACCAGGGCGGTAAGCGGCAGGCGCAGGCCGGCCGGGCCGGCGCCGCCGGCGGCCAGTTCGACCGTGGCGGTCATGCCCAGGCGCGCCTCGGCGCCCTCGGGCAGCGCCACTTTCACGGTGTAGGTGCGGGTGGCCGGATCGGCGACCGGCGAGATTTCGCGGATCTTGCCGGGAATCGCCAGCGCCTCGTTGGCCCACAGGCGCACGGTCACGTCGCCCGCCGCGCGCAACTGGCCGACCTTGTCCTCGGGGATGCCGACCACCACTTCCTTCTCGACCGTGCGCGCCACCCGCACCACCGGCGTGCCGGGCTGCACCACCTGCCCGACTTCGGCCTCGATGGCGGTGACCACGCCATCGGCGTCGGCCGCCAGGTTCGTATAGTTGGACTGGTTCGCCTGGCCGCGCAGGCTGGCGCGGGCGGCGTCGACATTGGCTTGCGCCGCCTTCAGCGCGCTCTGGCGGGCGTCGAGCACGGCCTGGCTGACGAAATTCTGGGCGCGCAACTCGACATGGCGCTGGTAGTCGGCCTTGGCCAGGTCGCGCTCGGTCTCGGCGGCGCGCAAGCTGGCGCGGGCGCCGCTCTCGGCGAGGCGCAAGTCCTGCGGATCGAGCCGCATCAGCACGTCGCCGCGCTTGACGGTGGCGCCCACGTCGACCTTGCGCTCGACGATCTTGCCGCCGACCCGGAATCCCAGCTGCGACTCGTAGCGCGGGCGCACGTCGCCCGACAGTTCCAGGCGCTCGCCGGCCGTGTCCGCGGCCAGGGCGATCACGCGCACCGGGCGCACGTCTTCGGCCGGGGGCGCGGGTTTGGAGCAGGCCACGAGCACCGCGGCTGCAAGCGGCGCCAGCACGGTCACCGTCAAGGCGCTGGAAGGAATTCGGTCGAACACGATGGCAGTCCTTTGACTTGTCTTGCGGCGTCCCCAGCCGAAGCTGGCCGATGGATGGCGCCAGTTTGTAATCCAGCAATTATAATCATGCAAACACACAAACCAGGTGACTTTAGAGTCATCCGTCCAAAATGCCCGTAGACCACTACGAAAATTTCCCTGTCGCGTCGATCCTGCTGCCGCGCCGCCTGGTGCCGGCGGTCGAGGCGATCTATGCCTTCGCGCGCAGCGCCGACGACCTGGCCGACGAAGGCGATGCCGCGCCCGAACACAGGCTGGCGGCGCTGGCCGCCTACGAACGCGAACTGGACCGGATCGCTGCCGGCGCCGCGTCGTCGGACCCGATGTTCGCCCGCCTGGCCGGCGTGGTGGCCCAGTACCGACTGCGGCTGGACCCGATGCGCGACCTGCTGTCGGCCTTCAAGCAGGACGTCGTCACCCAGCGCTATGCCGATTATGCGAGCCTGCTCGACTATTGCCGCCGCTCGGCCGATCCGGTCGGGCGCCTGATGCTGGCGCTGTACCAGGCCGACGACCAGACCAATCTGCGCGAGTCCGACGCCATCTGCAGCGCGCTGCAGCTGACCAATTTTTTGCAGGACGTGGCGATCGACCTCGAGAAGGGGCGTATTTATCTGCCCCAGGAAGACCTGGCGCGCTTCAAGGTCAGCGAGGCGGCCCTGCGCGCCGGCACGGTCGATGCGCCGTTCCAGGCGCTGATGCGGTTCGAGGTCGAACGCACGCGGGCGCTGATGCTGTCCGGCGCGCCGCTGGCCAAGCGCCTGCCGGGCCGCATCGGCTGGGAACTGCGCATGATCGTGCAGGGCGGCCTGCGCATCCTGGAGCGCATCGAGCAGGCAGGCTACGACGTGTTCCGGCGCCGGCCGGTGCTGTCGGCGCCGGACTGGTTCATGGTGGGCTGGGGCGCCTTGCGGATGTAAACCCCTTTCAAGCAACCCCTATTTCACACTCATCGGCTAAGATAGCGGATTGACAGCGCCCACCACCCGGTTCGGCCACCCGGTTCAGCCGCGCCTCCGACCAGCATTTCACGACGATTTCATGTCTCCAGACGAATACTGCCAGCAAAAGACCGTCCAAAGCGGCTCCAGTTTCTACTACAGCTTCCTGTTTCTTCCGCCCGAGCGGCGGCGCGCGATCACGGCGCTGTATGCCTTCTGCCGCGAGGTCGACGACACCGTCGACGAGGCCACCGACGGTTCGGTGGCGCGCATCAAGCTGGCCTGGTGGCGCACCGAAGTGTCGAAGATGTACGGCGGCGCGCCGACCCACCCGGTGATGCTGGCCCTGCAGCCGCATATCGCCGCCTACAAGCTCGAGGAGAAACACCTGCTGGCCATCGTCGACGGCATGGAGATGGACCTCGACCAGAGCCGCTACCTCGACTATCCGGGCCTGCAACGCTACTGCTGGCACGTGGCCGGCGTCGTCGGCATCCTGTCGGCCAGCATCTTCGGCTACACCAATCCGCAGACGCTCGCCTATGCCGAAAAGCTCGGCCTGGCCTTCCAGCTCACGAACATCATCCGCGACGTCGGCGACGATGCGCGCAAGGGCCGCATCTACCTGCCGGTCAACGACCTGCAGCAGTTCGGCGTGACCGCCAACGACCTGCTCAAGCTCCAGCATAGCGACAAGTTCGAGGCGCTGATGCGCTTCCAGGCCGAGCGCGCGCAGGCGGTGTACGACGAGGCCCTGGCCCTGCTCCCGAAAGAAGACCGGCGCGCCCAGCGCCCCGGCCTGATGATGGCCGCCATCTACCGCACCCTGCTGGACGAGATCGGGCGCGACGGCTTCCACGTGCTCAACCAGCGCATCTCTCTCACCCCGCTGCGTAAACTCTGGCTGGCGTGGAAGACCTATGTCCGCACCTGAGCTGCACGTCGCCGTTGCCGGCGGCGGCTGGGCCGGCTGTGCGGCGGCGGTGGAACTGGCGCGCCAGGGCTGCCGCGTGACCCTGTACGAGGCCGCCCGCAGCCTGGGGGGCCGCGCGCGCGGCGTCGGGGTGCGCGGATTGACCCTGGATAACGGCCAGCACATCCTGCTGGGCGCCTACCGCGAATCGCTGCGCCTCATGCAAAGGGTCGGCGTCGACGAGAAGACCGCTTTCCTGCGCCTGCCCGTCCAGATGCGCTATCCCGAGGGCGGCGACGGCATGGACTTCGCCGCGCCGCGCCTGCCTGCGCCGCTGCACCTGGCATTCGCCCTGCTGCGCGCGAAGGGCCTGGAACGCGCCGACAAGCTGGCGCTGGCCCGCTTCAACAGCGCCGGGCGCTGGATGGGCTGGCAGCTGGACAATGACTGCACGGTGCTCGAGCTGCTGGATCGCTTCGACCAGACCGAGCGCCTGACCCGGCTGATGTGGCGCCCGCTGTGCATCGCGGCCCTGAACACGCCGCCGGAACGGGCCTCGGCCAATGTATTCCTGGCCGTACTGCGCGACAGCCTGGGCGCCAGCCGGCGCGCCGCCTCCGACATGCTGCTGCCGCGCCTGCCGATGGGAGCGCTGTTCCCGGAACCCGCCGGCGCCTGGCTCGAACGCCAGGGTCGAGGTCATTCTATCCGCCTGGGCGTCAAGGTCGCCGGCATCAAACCCGATGGCGGCGGCTGGCTGGTGGAATCCGGCCGCGACGCCCCCGCCGAGCGCTTCGACGCGGTGGTGATGGCTACCCCGGCGCCGGTGAGCGCCGCGCTGCTGGCGGGGTTGCCCGAGGCGGCAGGGCTGGCCGGCCAGCTCGACGCCCTTGCCCACGAGCCGATCGCCACCTGCTATCTGCAATACGCGCCCGGCACCCGGCTCGCGCTGCCGTTCTACGCCCTGCCGGACGATCCCGCGACGAACCGCTGGGGCCAGTTCGTCTTCGATCGCGCCCAGCTGGATGCGGCCCAGGACGGCCTGCTGGCGGTGGTGGTGAGCGCCGCCGCCGAGGCGGCGAGCCTTCCGCGCGAACAGCTGGCAGCGGCCATCGCGTCCCAGCTGGCCGGGGATTTCGGACGGCCGGAACTGGCCACCCCAAGCTGGACTCAGCTGATCACCGAAAAACGCGCGACCTTCAGCTGCTCGCCCGCGCTAGTGCGGCCAGGCAACACCACCGCCCTGCCCGGCCTGGTGCTGGCCGGCGATTACACGGCCAGCGACTACCCGGCCACCCTGGAGACGGCGGTGCGCAGCGGCCAGGCGGCGGCGACGGCCATCCGCGCCTACGGCGCCCTGCCCCGCGAAAAGCGCAGCCTGTCGCACGACGATGGCGCCGCATCAGGCGATTCCGTAAGGTAGCAGCATCGAAACCCGTCTTATGGAAATGACTATGAAACCCCGTCTCGGCCTGCACGCCGTTGCCATTCTCGCCATCGTGGCGCTGAGCACCCTGGTGCTGGTCCGGCCCGAACTGATCGGCGGCTCGGCGCATGCGACCGTCCTGGCGATCGGCTCCATCCCGGCCCTCGGCCACCACTGACGGAGCGCCGCAGCGACATGGGCAAGCTGGAATACCTCGACGCGCTCAAGCGGGCCCTGATGGGCCTGCCGCCGGAGACCCAGGCCAGGACCCTGGCCTGGTACGAGCAGCGTTTCGTCGACGGCGCGGCCTCCGGCCGGCCCGAGCAGGACGTGGCCGCCGAGCTGGGCGACCCGCGCCAGGTCGCGGTGACCCTGCGCACCAGCGCCCACCTGGCCGAACTGAAAGACAAGAAGCCGCCAAGCAATATGGCGCGCGTGATCGTGTCGGGCATCGGACTGCTGATCTTCAATCTGTTCATGCTGATTCCGGCGGCGGTGTTCGCCTCGCTGCTGATGTCGCTCTACCTGTCGGCCTTCGGCGTCTATGTCTCGGGCATCGCGGTGACCGCCAGCGGCCTGGCCGGCTCCAACGAACTGGTGCTGAGCGCGCCGCTGACCCGCATGGTGATCAGCGACGATGGTGAGCCGGTCGAATCGCAGACACGGGTCTCGATCGGCGCGAATGGCATCCAGGTGTCCGACGAGCCGGCGCCAGGCGCCGACGACGCCGATCCCCAGGCCGACGCCGACCAGCGCTCGCGCGTGCTGCGCGGCGCGGAGGCGGTGGCCGAACGCAAGATCCAGATAACGACCGAGTTGGACCCGGGTTCGCGCACCACGCAGGTGGCCTTCGGCTGCGCGCTGATCCTGGGCGGCATCGCGCTGTTCCTGCTGTCCATCGTGCTCACCAGGTACACGCTGCTGGGCATCCGCCGCTACGTGAACATGAACCTGTCGCTGCTGAAGGGATAAGGACGCCATGCGCGCATTGATGAGAATCGGATTTGCCCTGCTGGCGCTGGCCGCCGTGCTGGTCGCGCTCAGCTACAGCATGCTGCGCGCCACCGGCACCACCAGCGCCGCCGAACGGCGCGAAGTGGCGCAGGCCACGCGCAGCGTGCCGTCCGGGGTCGAGATCGTCGAACTCGACGGCCCGATCGACCTGAACCTGCGCTACGGCGCCACGCCCTCGCTGCAAGTGAGCGGCGAACAGCGCATGCTGGGCAATGTCGAAGTCGCGGGAGACGGCAACGTGCTGCGCATCGGCATCCGCGGCATGGTGCTGCGCCACCGCGAACCGCTGGTGGTCGACCTCACCCTGCCGGTCTTGACGGCGATCCGGATCGACGGCAGCGGCGACAGCAGCGTCAATGGCTTCTCCGGCGACGAGATCGACGTCCAGCTGAACGGCTCGGGCAGCGTGCGCTTCAATGGACGCTTCCGCAATGCCAGGGTGGGCCTGAGCGGCAGCGGCGACCTCGACGTGAACGGGGGCGCCGCCATGGAGCGGGTCGAGACCCGCCTGATGGGATCGGGCCGCATCACCGTGGTCGGGACCGCCCGCGAGCTCGATGCCAGCACCACCGGTTCGGGCCACCTCGATGCCGAGCACCTGCGCGCCGACGAGGTGACCGTGAACCAGAGCGGTTCGGGCGACAGCGCGGTGCAGGCGCGCAGCAAGGTCGAGGTGTCCCTCAGCGGTAGCGGGGATGTCGAGGTGTACGGCAATCCGGCGGAGCGCAGCACCAGCCGGGCGGGGAGTGGCAGCGTAAGCTATCATGAATAGCCGCTCCTGCTCGCCAGCGCAGCGTGCAGGCCAACTGGAGGACACGCATGCAGATCATGGCAACCGTCACGAACAGCGCCCTCGGGCATGAGGTCATCGTCAGAACCGGCAGCGCGGCCCAGCCCCTGCGTGTGCCGTCCAGGAGTACGGGTCAGGGTTCGGCCATCAATGGCGGCGAATTCCTGATGCTCGCCCTGGCAACCTGCTACTGCAATGACCTGTATCGCGAAGCCGGGCGTCTCGGCATACCGGTCGACGCGGTCGAAGTGGAGGCAAGCGCGGAGTTTCCTGGCGTCGGCCTGGCCGCCGCCGATATCCGCTACCGGGCCACCGTGTCCTCGCCGGCGCCGGATCACGCAATCGCAGAGCTGCTGCGCGAAACCGACGCCGTGGCCGAAATACACAACACCGTCCGGGCTGGCGTCCCGGTGGTACTGTTGCGGCCTTAGCTCAGGCGTTCAGCAAGACGCCGGCCTGACGCGTTCCACTTCCAGGCCGAAGAACGGCCGCAGGCGGGTACCGACGATATTGCCGACGAACGCCATCACCAGCCACAGCCAGCCATGCAGGCTGCCCGAAACGATGCCGCTGAAATAGGCGCCGATATTGCAGCCGTAGGCGAGGCGCGCGCCATAGCCGAGCAGCAGCCCGCCGACGACCGCCGCGACGAGCGAACGCAGCGGCAGCTTCCACACGGGCGCGTAGCGCCCGGCCAGCGCCGCCGCCAGCATCGCGCCGAGCACGATGCCGATGTCCATCACCGAGGTCACGTCCTGCGCGATCGGCGCCGCCAGCGCGGCGGCGTTGGCCTTGGTCGACCAGTAGGCCCAGCTGGCGGTATCGATGCCGATCACGGACGCCGCCTTGGCGCCCCACAGCGCGAATGCCGAGGTCACGCCCCATGGGCGGCCGGACAGGGCCAGGGTGGCGAAGTTGAGCACGACCAGCGCCAGCGCGCCCGCCACCAGCGGCCACGGGCCGTGCAGCCAGCGCGAGCCGTTCTTCGGCTGCACATGGGCCGCGACCAGGCGGCCATGGCGGCGCTTCTCGACGACGACGGTGACCGCCGCGATCAGCGCGAACACGATCCAGTTCAGCGCCAGCGCCTGGGCCAGGCCCAGCTCCTTGACCGCCGAGAGCGGCGCCAATTGCGGCATGGATGTCCAGAACGGCATGTGGGCGGTGCCGACCAGCGAACCGACGATGAAGAACACCAGGGTGACGATCATGCGGGTGCTGCCGCCGCCGACCGTGTACAAGGTGCCGGACGCGCAGCCGCCGCCCAGCTGCATGCCGATGCCGAAGATGAAGGCCCCGACGATCACCGAGGTGCCCGCCGGCTGCACCAGCCCGGTGACCGGGTTGCCGAACAGCGTGCCGCCGGCGAGCGCCGGGAAGAACAAGGCGACGCCGACGGCCAGCATCAGCATCTGAGCGCGCAGGCCGGCGCCGCGGCCGTCGGCGATGAACACGCGCCAGGCCGAGGTGAAGCCGAAGGCCGCGTGGTACAGGGCGACGCCGAGCAGCGCGCCGACCACGTACAGGGCGGCCTGGCGCGGGCCGACGACCTGCGCCAGGTACCAGGCGCCAAGCACGACAAGGACGCTGGCAACGCCGAAGGGCCGCAGATTGATATCGGCGCGCCGTGCGCCGGATAGTGTTGCTGGAGTAGTCATGTGGAGTCCATGAAGATGACGCGGAACCCTCTATTTTCTAATATATTCGCGTTTCGTGCAGGACACCGGCCGGTTTACAATGGCGGCATGGCAGCCATCAATCCCAGCGAAGTCGAGTTCAGCGCGATCCGTGCCCAGGGCCCGGGCGGGCAGAACGTCAACAAGGTCTCGTGCGCCGTGCATGCGCGTTTCGATATCGCCGCTTCGTCGCTGCCGCAAGCGGTGAAGGAGCGCCTGCTCGCTTCGCGCGACGCGCGCATCACCCAGGAAGGCGTGCTGGTGCTGAAAGCGCAGCAGTCGCGCAGCCTGGAACAGAACAAGGAAGACGCCCTGCGCCGGCTGCAGGAACTGGTCGACAGGGCGTCGGTCGTGCCGGTGGTGCGCCGTGCCACGCGGCCGACACGCGGCTCGCAATTGCGGCGCCTGGATGCCAAGACGCGGAGCGGCCAGATCAAGGCGCTGCGGGGCAAGGTCAGCGACTGATCTTTACTGCGGCAGCGCCGCGAACCAGTCCGCATACGGCGTGTTGGCCGCCATTCTCCGATTGAAATCCGGCGCGCCATCGGTCCACCACACCGGACCGCGTTCGCCCAGCGCCCGCTTGGCCGCGTCGACCGCCTTGCGCGCGGCGCGCTCGGCGTTGCCGTCGCGCGCCCTCAATGCGGCGGCGACGTCCCGGCGCGCCTTCATGAGCGCATCGACCAGGCGCTGGCGTTCCTCGGGCGCCAGGCCGGGATTGCTGGTGCGCCAGAGTCTGCCCCTGACCACGAAATAACGCCCGTCAGGGGTGGTGGGATAGCGGTCGGCGTAAGGCATGGCCGCACTATACCCAAGGCCGGCAATGCCGGTCGTTCGCTTCGTCCCATAACCTCAGGGCTGCAGGCCGTAGCGGTCGATGAACTGTTTTGCGCCACCCGGATTGGCCGCCAGCCAGGCGTCCAGCGCCGGGCGATACGGCTGGCGGAACATGAGCAGCAGGATCGCCGCCTCCAATTGCCCGTCCTTCGCCATTGCCTGCATCTGCAGCAGGCCGTGATCGCTGACCGCCTCGCCGCCGGCCGCGGCCACCTCGTCCATGACCTTCAGGGCGGTACGCCACGATTCCAGCTCGATCTCGTAGGGCGACCGTGTTTTCGCCGTATCGTTCTTGCGAGCATTGATCTCGCTCATGGCGAGCGCGAGCCGAATCGCATGGTTCGGCGTCCTGCTCGTGTCGGCGGTCGCCTTGTCGACCTGGATCGTGTACTTGCCGTCCGCACCCTGCACCACCCGCACGCCGCGCCTGAACGCCAGCGCCTTCAACGGCAGGCCGGAGGCGGCGCGCAAGCGGGCGAGCTTGCCCCAGCCCGGGCGCTGCGAAGGATCCGCCGCGATCGACGAGTACAACGCCGCTTCGGCTGCCGCGCGCTGGCCCTGCGCGAGCAGCGCGTCGGACAGGAAGCGCCATGCCTGCGCGTTCTTCGGCTCGATCTCGGTAGCGCGCCGGAACAGCGCTTCGGCGCGCACCCAGTCTCCCTCCATGAAATAGGAATCGCCGACGCCGACCCAGGCGCTCGACGCTTTGGGATCGGCTTCCATCGCCGCTTCGTATTTGGCCCGTGATTCCTTTGGCTTGCGCTGCGCGAACAGCGCCGCGCCTTCGGACAGCAATCGGTCCGCCCTGGGGTTGGGCTTGTGCAGCGGCGACAGGCCGTCGTCGTCCAGCATGCGCAAGACTTCGTGCGCGATCGGGTCGTCCGCTGCCAGCGAAGTCGCACGCTCGGCCAGTGCGCGCGCCATCTCGCGCACCTGCCCCGCCTTTTCCTTCGGGGCTACGGTGGAGAGCTTGAACAACAGGCCGGCCTGCAGCGACAGCGGCAGCGACGCCGTCGGATCTGCCTTCGCGGCGGCGGTGTACTTGTCCATCGCCTCCTGGTATTTGCCCTGTCCCTCGAGCACATGTGCGTCGCGCACCAGGCCATGGCAGGGTTCGGCGCAATAGGTGGGCGTGGCGGCCGATGCTGCGGCGTTGAAGAACGCCAGCAGCGCGGCGAGTGTCAAGAGCGATTTCATGGAACGGCCGGGCGGCAAAAAGACCATATTACCGCGTCGCCCGGCCCTCATTGCTCTCCGAATGTCACGAGCAAGCGTTCGCGCAGCGGAGCCAGTGCAACGCGTCGCGGGCCGCGGCGCGGCCACTGGCAAAACAGGCGGTCAGTAAATAACCGCCGGTCGGCGCTTCCCAGTCGACCATCTCGCCCGCCACGAAGGTGCCCGGCAGCGCAGCCAGCATGCCGGTCTGGCCCGCCAGCGCATCGAAGCGCACGCCGCCGGCGCTGCTGATCGCCTCGTCGATCGGGCGCGCGCGCAGCAGCGTGAGCGGCAGGCGCTTGATGCCCGCCGCCAGGCGCTCGGGATCGGCGTAGTCGTCGCGCGACAGGCATTCGTGCAGCAACCCGGCCTTGACGCCCTTGATGCCGAGCCGGCTTTGCAGGTGGCTCGACATCGAACGCGCGCCGCGCGGCCGCGTCACTTCATCGAACACCCGTTTCGCGTCGTGGTCGGGCGCCAGGTCGAGCCAGAGGGTGGCGCTGCCCGCGCGCGCGATCTCGTCGCGCAGCGGCGCCGACAGCGCATATACCAGGCTGCCCTCGATGCCGCCCTGCGTGACGACGAACTGGCCCTTGCGCCACGCGATCCTGCCGTCCCGGTCCTGGCAGCCGGCGGCGACCGTGAGCAGCGGCGCGCCGGCATGGCGGCTGCTGAAATGTTCGCTCCAGCCGACATCGAAGCCGCAGTTGGCCGGCGCCAGCGGAGCGATCGCGACGCCGCGCCCGGCCAGCAGGGGCACCCAGGCGCCATCGGAACCGAGCCGCGCCCAGCTGGCGCCGCCCAGCGCCAGGATCGTGGCGTCGGCCTCGACCAGCCGCTCGCCGTCCGGCGTGGCCATGCGCAGCAGGCCGTCCTGCCAGCCGAGCCAGCGATGGCGCATATGGAAGCGCACCCCGCCCTCGCGCAGGCGGTGCAGCCAGGCGCGCAGGAGCGGCGCCGCCTTCATCTCGCGCGGGAATACCCGGTCCGAGGTGCCGACGAAGGTCTCGATCCCGAGCCCGTGGATCCAGGCGCGCACCGCGTCGGCGTCGAACGCCGCGAGCCAGCGCGCGACCTGTTCCTGGCGCGCGCCGTAGCGCCGCACGAAGTCGGGATAGGGTTCGGCATGCGTGATATTCATGCCGCCCTTGCCCGCCAGCAGGAATTTGCGGCCCACGCTCGCCATCGCGTCGTAGACGTCGACCTGCACGCCGCCAGCCGCCAGCACCTCGGCCGCCATCAGGCCGGCGGGGCCGCCGCCGATCACGGCGACGCGCTTGGAAGTTGGGATGGGCTGGGTCATGGCGGGACGAAGTGCACGGATCGAAGGACCAGCATTGTAGTCGAGTTTAGACCTGCGGCGGCGATGTAAAGGAGGCTTGACATCGGACCCGGAACGGCCTACGATGTAAAGCATCCTTTACTACCTGACGGGGGCAAGACATGAAAGCGAGCACGCACGAAAAACGGGTCGGCAAGGCGTATCTGCGGGAGTTGGGCGCCGCGTTCGCCGTGTACGCGGTCTTGCTGGTGGCGACCATCCGCCTCGGCCGGCCGATGGACGAAGGCCTGCTGCGCACCGCGGTCCTGCTGTCTCCGATGATCGGTTTCTGCCTGATGCTGTGGGCCATCGCGCGCCACCTGGGCCGGGTCGACGAATACCTGCGGCGCTACCTGCTCGAATCGTTCGCGCTGGCCGCGGCGCTCACCGCCGGCCTGACCTTCAGCTACGGCTTTCTCGAGACTGCCGGCTACCCGCGGCTGTCGATGTTCGCGGTCTGGATGGTGCTGGGCGCCATGACCGCCCTGGTGTGCGTGGTACGGGCACTGCGCCAGCGATGAAGAACCGCATCCGCGAACTGCGCGCCGGACAAGGCTGGAGCCAGGCCGACCTGGCCGAGCGCCTCGACGTCTCGCGCCAGAGCGTCAACGCGATCGAGACCGGCCGCTACGACCCCAGCCTGCCGCTCGCCTTCGCCATCTCACGGCTGTTCGGCCTGCCGGTCGAAGCCATCTTCTCACCCGATCAGGAGACCGCATGAAAACATCCTCCCTGTTGTTTGCGCTGATGCTCGGCGCCGCATCCATCGTGCCTGCCCATGCCCAGCCACAGGCGCCGGCCGCGCCGGCGGCCAACCGTTTTGCCGCCACCATCGAGCCCGCCGAGCGCTTCGAGTCGGGCAGCCTGCTTGTCGAACGCCACGGGAGCCGCGGCCGGCCCGTGATCCTAGTGCCTGGCCTGGCCAGCGGCCCCTGGGTGTGGCAAGAGGTCATCCGCCAGTTCAGGGACGAATTCACGCTGTACGTGGTGACCCTGCCCGGCTTCGATGGCCGCCCGGCCCCGGCCGAGGCACCGTTCGAAGGCGCGCGCGCCGCGCTGCGGGGCCTGGTCGCCGAGCGCAGGCTCGACAGGCCGGTCATCGTCGGCCACAGCCTGGGCGGCACCCTGGCCTATGCGGTGGCCCAGGACCTCGGCAACGGCGTCAAAGGCGTGGTGGCGCTGGACGGCCTGCCGGTCTTCCCCGGCACCGAGAACATGCCGCCGCAGCAGCGCCCGCAAGCCGCGCTCAACGTGCGCCAGCGCATGGCCGCCAGCCGCCCGGACGCCTACGCCGCCGAGCAGCGCCAGTACATGCGCGGCCAGGGCGTGCTCGATATCGGCAAGGCCGACGACATCACGCCGCTGCTGCTGCGCAGCGACCGCGAGGCGGTCGGCGCCTACGTGGCCGACCTGCTGGCGCTCGACCTGCGCCCTGGCCTGGCGAAAATCAGCGCCCCGGTGCTGGTCGTGGCACCGTTTTACCAGTACGATGGGGCCCAGGATGCGCTGACGGTGAACGACAAGGTCGAGCACTACCGGATGCTGGTGGAAGGCATTCCCTCGGTCGAGGTGGTGCCGATCGCGCCGTCGCGCCATTTCCTGATGATCGACCAGCCGCTGGCGCTGGCCGGCATCCTGCGCCGTTATCTCGACCGTCGTTGAAAGGAATCCCGCAATGCGTCGTGCGTCACAGTCCTACCTGTACTGGATCGGCCAATACGCGCTGGCCGCCGGCACCATGTTCCTGCTGCTGTGCGCGATCGACCTGATGCGCGGCGACAGTCTGGCCGACACCTGGGGCCCGACCCTGGCCTGGTCGGCCGCCGCCGCCGCCATCTTCGTGGCCGCCCGCTGGCGTTCGGCCAGCCAGGCCATCGCCGACAAGGCCCGCTGAACCCGACCATTCTCCGGGATGCATCAAGGCCGGCCCCGCCGGCCTGCGTGAACCTGCCGCGTTGGCACAGGCATGCTCGTGCCCATATGCCTTTGTCATAGCTGCAATATTCCACTTGACATGCCGTGTAGCAGGAATATTCTTGTACACGCCAATGTGAACGATGGCGCCCGCTCGACGAGGTCAGCCACGATTCACCCGGCAGTCCGTTACAACATCTTGGAGGATGTATATGTCGGTAATCAACAGGTCGTTCACGACCCGCAGGGCAATGCTGGGCGCGATCGCGACCAGTCCGCTATGGATGCAGTCCGCCTGGGCGCAACCGAACAATCTCAATATCTCGCACCAGTTCCCCGGCGGCAGCATCGCCCAGGGCGACTTCCGCGACCGCCTGTGCCGCATGTTCGCGGCCGAGGTCGAGAAGCGCACGCGCGGCGGCGTGAAATTTTCCATTCATCCCGGCTCGTCCCTGATGCAGCCGAACGCCCAGTTCGGCGCGCTCAAGAGCGGCGCACTCGACATGGCCCTGGTGCCGCTGTCGTATGCCGGCAGCGAGGCGCCGGAGGCGAATATCGGACTGATGCCGGCATTGGTGACGTCGTACGAACAGGGTTATGCATGGAAGAACGCGCCGGTGGGGCGCGAACTGGCGCGCATCCTGGGCGAACAGGGCCTGGTGATCGTCAGCTGGATCTGGCAGGCCGGCGGGGTCGCCTCGCGCGGCGATCCGGTCGTCACGCCCGAGGACGTGCGCGGCCTGAAGGTGCGCGGCGGTTCGCGCGAGATGGACATGCTGCTGCAGGACGCCGGCGCGACCGTGGTCAGCCTGCCGTCCAACGAGATCCACGGCGCCATGCGCAGCGGGGCGCTCGATGCGGCCCTGACCTCGTCGACGTCGCTGATCTCGTTCCGCCTGCAGGAGACCGCGCGCTCGCTGACCACGGCCCGCGGCGGCTCGTACTGGTTCATGTTCGAGCCGCTCCTGATGTCGCGCACCGTGTTCGAGCGCCTCGGCAAACCGCAGCAGGACGCCATCGTCAAGGTCGGCGCCGACCTGGAGGCGTTCGCGCTGAAGATGGCGCGCGTCGACGATGCGGCGGTGGTGTCGGTCTACCGCGGCGTGGGCGCGCAGGTGGTCGACCTCACTCCCGAGGCGCTGCGCGGCTGGCAATCGGTCGCGCGTAATACGGCGTGGAAGGATTTTGCGGCGCGCAACAGCAATTGCGCGAAGTTGATGGCCCTGGCCGAGCAGTCGATCGCGGCCCTGTAACGGCCAGGCCGGCCAGTCGGGGCCGGCCTGGCTCAGCCGCCGGTCACCGGCGGGAAGAACGCCACTTCGGCGCCTTCCTCGACCTGCGTGTCGGCATCGCACATGACGTGCTTGTGGGCCATGCGCACCGCGCGTTCCGGCGCGAGCGCCTCGGCCCAGGCGCCGCCGCGCTCGCGCAGCAGTTCGCGCACGCCGCCCACGGTCGTCACATCGGGCGGGAGCGCGAGCTGCTCCTGCCCCATCCCCACCGCCTCGCGCAGCGCGGCGAAGTATTTCAAGCTGATCTTCATGACTTTCCTAATGCTGTAGTTCGGCGAACGGAATGAAGCGCACCAGGTCGCCCGCCGCGATGCGCTTGCCGGCCGGGTTGTCGACCAGGCCGTCGCCCCACACCGTCGAGGTGAGCACGCCCGAGCCCTGGTTGGGGAACAGGTCCAGCCCGCCGGCCGCGTTCAGGCGCGCGCGCAGGAACTCGTTGCGGCGGTCGCCCTTGGGCAGGTCGAAATCGGCGCGCACCGCATACCCCTGCGGTTCCACCTGTCCCGTCACGCCCTGCAGGCGCAGCAGGAATGGCCGCACGAACAGCAGGAAGGTGACGAAGCTCGACACCGGATTGCCGGGGAGGCCGAGAAAGAACGCGGCGCCGCCCTCGCGCCGCACCTCGCCGAAGGCCAGCGGCTTGCCCGGCTTGACGGCGATCTGCCACATCGACAGGCGTCCTTCGGCTTCCACCGCCGGCTTGATATGGTCTTCCTCGCCGACCGAGACGCCACCCGAGGTGATGATCAGGTCGCTTTTTTTCGCCGCCGCCGCCAGGGTGGCGCGGGTGGCTTCGAGCGAATCCGGCACGATGCCGTGGTCCTCGATCTCGCAGCCGAAATTCTCCAGCAGGCCGCGCAAGGTGAACCGGTTCGAGTTGTAGATGGCGCCCGGCTTCAGGCCGCCCGGCGGCACATCGCCCGGCATCGTCAGCTCGTCGCCGGTGAAGAACACCGCCACCCGCAAGCGGCGCCGCACCGGCAGGCTGGCCAGGCCGACGGAGGCGGCCAGTCCCAGTTCCTGGCTGCGCAGGCGGCTGCCCGCCGGCAGGATCACGGCGCCGGCGGCGATGTCCTCGCCCCTGCGGCGGATCCATTCGCCGGCGCGCGGCGCGTGGTGGATGGTCACGCTGTCGCCCACGGCCTCGGCCTGCTCCTGCATCACCACCGCATCGGCGCCCGGCGGAATCAGGGCGCCGGTGAAGATGCGCGCCGCGGTGCCGGGTTCGAGTTCGTGGCCGACGCTGCCGGCCGGGATCCGCTGACCGACCCTCAGGGTTGCGCTGCCGCTCGCGCAATCGTCGGCCCGCACGGCGTAGCCGTCCATCTGCGTATTGTCGGCCGAGGGCACGTCGATCGTCGCCAGCTGGTCGGCGGCCAGCACGCGGCCGTTGGCCTCGAGGGTCGGCACCGTCTCGACCTGCTCGACCGGGCGCGCCGCCTCGAGCAGGAAGTCGAGCGCTTCGCGGACCGACAGCATCGGCGCTTTCTGGACCGGCGCGTTCATCACAGCCCCGTGTGTTCGGCGATGTAGGCCTTCATCAGGCTCACATCGGGCGGCATGACGACGAAGCGCTGCGGCAGCGCCTCGATGTCCTCGAAGCCGGCGGGACGCTCCGCGTCCTGGCCCAGCGCTTCCAGGATCGTCTCGTTGAACTTGGCCGCCAGCGCCGTCTCGAGCACGATCATCGGCACGCCAGGCGCCATGTGCTCGCGCGCGACCTTGATGCCGTCGGCGGTATGGGTGTCGATCGTGATGCCGTAGTCGTCGGCGACGTCGCGGATCGTGGCCAGGCGGTCTGCATGGGTCGAGCGGCCGGACAGGAAGCCATATTTGCCCACCTGCGCGAATTCGTCGCCATCGCTGCCCGGCGCGCCGGACAGGTCGAAGCCGCCATGGGTGTCGACCTTGCGAAACAGCGCATGCGTGCGCTCGGCGTCGCGGCCCACCAGCTCGTAGACGAAGCGTTCGAAATTCGAGGCCTTCGAGATGTCCATCGACGGGCTGCTGGTGTGGAAGGTCTCGCTGCTTTTTCTCACGCGATACACGCCGGTGCGGAAGAATTCGTCCAGCACGTCGTTTTCGTTGGTGGCGGCCACCAGCTTGTCGATCGGCAGGCCCATCATGCGCGCGATGTGACCGGCGCAGATATTGCCGAAGTTGCCCGACGGGACCGTGAACGAGACTTTCTGGTCATTGCTGCTGGTGGCAAGCAGGTAGCCGCGGAAGTAATACACCACCTGGGCCACGACGCGGGCCCAGTTGATCGAATTGACGGTGCCGATCTTCTGGCGCGCCTTGAATTCGAGGTCGTTCGAGACCGCCTTGACCAGATCCTGGCAATCGTCGAACACGCCTTCGACCGCGATATTGAAGATGTTCGGGTCTTGCAGGCTGAACATCTGCGCGGTCTGGAAGGCGCTCATCTTCTTGTGCGGCGACAGCATGAACACGCGCACGCCGCGCTTGCCGCGCATCGCGTATTCGGCCGCGCTGCCGGTGTCGCCCGAGGTGGCGCCGAAGATGTTGAGCTCATCGTCGTTCCTGGCCAGCGCGTATTCGAACAGGTTGCCCAGCAACTGCATCGCCATGTCCTTGAAGGCCAGGGTCGGGCCGTTCGACAAGGCCTGCAGCACCAGCTTGCCCTGCGGGCCGTCTTCCAGCACGCGCAGCGGGGTGATGTCGGCGCTCGACTCGTCGGCGCGGGCATTGCGGTAGACGTCCGGCGTGTAAGTGCGCGCGGTCAGGGCCTTCAGGTCGGCGTCGGGAATATCGGTGGCGAACTTGCGCAGGATTTCATGGGCCAGCTCGGCGTAGGAGAGCTTGCGCCAGGCGTCGAGCTCGGCGCCAGTGACCTGCGGATACTCGGCTGGCAGATACAGGCCGCCGTCCGGGGCCAGGCCGCCCAACAGGATGTCTGAGAATTGCTGGGGATTGCGTGCTGCGGACGCGCTCGTCGCGCGGGTGGACACATAATGCATACAGTTTGAAGATCCGATTGGCTCACATTGAAACTTTATTATAGTGGGAGCTGGCGGAAATGTATGCTGTGCTGCAAAAAAGTCTTTTAGGAAAATAAAATTGGGCGGCGCCTGGCGCAGCCGCCCTTCGATTGCCAGTCCTCAGCAGGCCGCGTGATTGACGGTCACGACGTGGATCGCCAGGCCGCCCAGCGAGGTTTCCTTGTACTTGACCTGCATGTCGGCGCCGGTCTGGCGCATGGTCTCGATCGCGCTGTCCAGGCTGACGAAGTGGGTGCCGTCGCCCTTCATCGCCAGCGAGGCGGCGGTGATCGCCTTGATCGCGCCCATGCCGTTGCGCTCGATGCAGGGAATCTGCACCAGGCCGCCGATCGGGTCGCAGGTCATGCCCAGGTGGTGCTCGATGCCGATCTCGGCCGCGTTCTCGATCTGTTCGTTGCTGCCGCCCAGCGCCGCCACCAGGCCGGCCGCCGCCATCGCGCAGGCCACGCCGACTTCGCCCTGGCAGCCGACTTCGGCGCCCGAGATCGAGGCGTTCTTCTTGCACAGCATGCCGATCGCGCTGGAAGCCAGCAAGAAGTCGCGCACGCCGCGCTGCGGGTCGATCGGACGGCAGTCCTCGGCGTAGTAGCGCAATACGGCCGGAATGATGCCGGCCGCGCCATTGGTCGGCGCCGTCACGACCCGGCCGCCGGCCGCGTTTTCTTCGTTGACCGCCATCGCGTACAGGCTGACTTGCTGCACCGCATCATGCGGCAAGGCGTTCAGCGGCTGCTGCTGGGCTTGCTGCGACTGCTTCCACAGGCCGGCTGCCCGGCGCCGCACGTCCAGGCCGCCCGGCAGCCGTCCCTCGGTCTTGAGCCCCTGGCAGATACAGTCGCGCATCACGCGCCAGATGTTGTCGAGGCCTGCATCGAGCTGTTCGCTGCGCATGCGCGTGCACTCGTTGGCGCGCAGCATGTGCGGGATGCCCAGGCCATGGCGGCTGCCATGCTCGAGCAGCTGGGCCATCGTATCGAAGGGATACGGCAGCGGCGCGCCATCGGCCGCATCGGTCTCGGCGGCGCGCGCCTGGCTCTCGCCGGCCGCGGTGATGAAACCGCCGCCGACCGAATAATAAATGCGCTCGATGATGCTGCCGTCCTGCAGGTGCAGCACGAAGCGCATGCCGTTCGGGTGTTCCGGCAGGGTCGAGGCCTTGTGCCAGACCAGATGGGTCTTCGCGCTGAACGGCACCGGCTTCGTGCCCAGCAGGTGCAGCACGCCATCGAGCTCGGCTTCGGCCAGCTTGTCCTCGACCGCCAACGGGTCGACGTCTTGCGGGGTCTCGCCCATCAGGCCAAGGATCACGGCCTTGTCGGTCGCGTGGCCGACGCCGGTCAGCGCCAGCGAACCGTACAGGTGGGCTTCGACGCCGACCGCCTGCTCCAGCATCGCGCTCTCGAGCAGGAAGCGGCGCGCCGCCACCATCGGGCCCACGGTGTGGGAGCTCGAGGGGCCGATGCCGATCTTGAACAGATCGAACACACTCATGTCCATAGTTGTCTCACTTCGTCGTTTCTTATTATGCGAATCGGCCTGGCGCGTCGAGGCGGCAGGCCGTCGGATGTACCCTTTGGAGGAAGCTCAGGCGGCAACGCCCAGGCCGACGTCGATATTCTTCAGCATCGAATCGACCATCTCGTCGACGCCGATGCGCGACTTCCAGCCCCAGTCGGCGCTGGCGCGGCTGTCGTCCAGGCTCTTCGGCCACGAATCGGCGATCTGCTGGCGGCTGTCCGGCTTGTAGTCGATGCGAAATTGCGGCAGCGCCTTCGCGATCGCGGCGGCCAGTTCGCGCGGGTTGAACGACACGCCCGCCACGTTGTACGACGAGCGGATCGCGACCTGGTCGGCCGGGGCTTCCATCAGCTCGATGGTGGCGCGGATCGCGTCCGGCATGTAGATCATCGGCAGCGTCGTTTCCGGGCCCAGGAAGCATTCATAGGTCTCGCCGCGCAGCGCCGCGTGGAAGATCGCGATCGCGTAGTCGGTGGTGCCGCCGCCCGGCGGCGATTTGTAGCTGATGATGCCGGGATAGCGGATGCTGCGCACGTCCACGCCATACTTGCTGTGATAGTACTCGCACAGGCGCTCGCCGGCCAGCTTGCTGATGCCGTAGATGGTGGTCGGGTCCATGATCGTGAACTGCGGCGTGTCCTCGCTCGGCGTGGTCGGGCCGAAGGCGGCGATCGACGATGGCCAGAACACTTTCAGCGGCGTGCCCGCTGCGCCGCGTTCGCGCGCGATCTCGAGGATGTTCAGCAGGCCGTCCATGTTCAGGCTCCAGGCCTTCAGGGGCGCCTTCTCGCCGGTGGCCGACAGCATGGCCGCCAGCTGGTAGACCTGGGTGATGCCTTCATCCGCGACCAGGCGCGCCAGGCCGTCCTTGTCGAGCACATTGAGCACGGTGTAGCGCGCGGCGCCGTACAGGTTCTTGTCGCCGATGTCCGAGGCGATCACGTTCTGCGCGCCGTGCTTGTCGGCCAGCGCGCTGACCAGTTCACTGCCGATCTGGCCGTTGGCGCCGATGATGAGGATGCGTTCCATGCTGTCTGTTCCTTGCTTTAATGCTCAGTTATTCTTGATGATGCCCAGTTCCTTGCCCGCCTGCTCGAAGGCCTTCAGCACCGTATCGAGCTGCTCGCGGGTATGCGCGCTCGATATCTGCACGCGCACGCGCGCCTGGCCCATCGGCACCACCGGGTAGAAGAAGCCCGACAGCAGCACGCCCAGTTCGAACATGCGGGCCGCGAACTTCTGCGCGACCGGCGCCTCGAACAGCATCACCGGCACCACCGGGTGCGTGCCCGGCTTGATGGTGAAGCCGATGCGCTCGATCTCCTGGCGGAAGTAGGCGGTGTTCTCGTGCAGGCGGTCGCGCAGTTCGGTCGACTTGGAGATGCGCTCCAGCACCGCCAGCGAAGCGCCGGCGATCATCGGCGCCAGGGTGTTCGAGAACAGGTAGGGACGCGACTTCTGGCGCAGGGTCTCGATGACTTCTTTTTTGCCCGAAGTGAAACCGCCCATCGCGCCGCCCAGGGCCTTGCCCAGGGTGCCGGTGATGATGTCGATCTTGCCGATCACGCCGCAGTGTTCATGGGTGCCGCGCCCCGTCGCGCCCATGAAGCCGGAGGCGTGCGACTCGTCGATCATGGTCAGCGCGCCATATTTCTCGGCCAGCGCGACGATCCTGTCCAGCTGGGCGATGGTGCCGTCCATCGAGAACACGCCGTCGGTGACGATGATCTTGTGGCGCTTGCCCGCTTCGGTGGCGGCGACCAGCTGCTTCTCGAGGTCGGCCATGTCGTTGTTGGCATAGCGGTAGCGCGCGGCCTTGCACAGGCGCACCCCGTCGATGATCGAAGCATGGTTCAGCGCGTCCGAGATGATGGCGTCGTTCTCGTCGAACAGCGGCTCGAACACGCCGCCGTTGGCGTCGAACGCGGCCGCGTAGAGGATGGTGTCTTCGGTGCCGAGGAAGGTCGACAGCGCCTGCTCCAGCTCCTTGTGCACGGTCTGGGTGCCGCAGATGAAGCGCACCGACGACAGGCCGTAGCCATATTTTTCCAGCGCGGCGGCGGCCGCCTTTTGCGTGTCGAGGTCGCCGGACAGTCCCAGGTAGTTATTGGCGCACATATTGATCAAGGTACGGCCATCCTGCGCGACCACTTCGGCGCCCTGGCGCGAGGCCAGCACGCGCTCGGGCTTGAACAGGCCATCAATCTTCAAGGTGGCGAGTTTTTGCTGCAGGCTGCTGTAGAAAGCTTGATCGCTCATGGTGTTCCCCTGTTCCCTGTGGTGTGGCAAAACCGCGGCTTGACCGGCGGTCGGCGGATGTTGTACCGTTGGTTCGTTCGATGTAGAGAACGAGTTCGCTATCTCGAACAAAAATTCAATATATTGAATATTACGCCCAGCCAATGAACTTGGCAAGCGGCTTCCAATATACTTATAAGCAATTTGCATTAGGCAATACGTCTACAGGCGCCCAACGGAAAATGAGTACCACTCTAACAAACAATGCCCCGCCAGAAGTTGGTGCGACGCTACAACGCCTGCGCCTGGCGCGCGGCCTGACACTGGAAGACCTGTCGCGCATCGCCGGCGTATCGAAATCGATGCTGTCGCAGATCGAGCGCGAGAAAGCCAACCCCACCATCGCGATCACCTGGCGCCTGGCCAATGCGCTGGGGGTCCAGATCGGCGAGTTGCTGTCGTCCGAGGTGCGCACCGCAGACCTGATCCGGGTGGTCGACGCCCACGAGATCCCCACCCTGCCCGGCGCCCATGCCGGCTATTCCTTGCGCATCCTGGGTCCGATGGACCTGGCGGGCAAGTACGAATGGTATGAGCTGACACTCGCGCCGGGCGGAGCGCTGGCGTCGCAGGCGCACGATCCGGGGACCGGGGAGCACCTGACCGTGATTACCGGGACCGTCGAGCTGGAAGTGGGCAATGAAAAGAAAAAGGTGCGGCACGGGGCGACGGCGCGCTATCCCGCCGACCAGGACCATGTGATCCGCAATACGGGCAAGACCGAGGCGAAGGCCGTACTGGTGGTCGTGCACAGGTAGGAAGGACGGCGTTGCCGTCCTTCCTGCCGACGACATTTAGTGCGCGCCACCCATCGTCCTGGCTGCATCACCCATCTGCAGCTCGCGCGACAGGAAGCCCCAGCGATCGGCGACCTCCTCGATCTGCTTGCCCGTCGGCTTGCCGGCGCCGTGGCCCGCCTTGGTGTCGATGCGGATCAGGATCGGCGCGGCGCCGGCCTGGGCCGCCTGGGCCGCGGCGGCGTACTTGAAGCTGTGCGCCGGCACCACCCGGTCGTCGTGGTCGGCGGTGGTGACCATCGTCGCCGGATAGCAGGTGCCCGGCTTGAGGTTGTGCAGCGGCGAATACTTGACCAGCGCCTTGAACTCGTCAGGATTCTCCGACGAACCGTAGTCCGAGGTCCAGGCCCAGCCGATGGTGAACTTGTGGAAGCGCAGCATGTCCATCACGCCCACGGCCGGGATCGCCGCCGCGAACAGGTCCGGACGCTGGGTGGTGGCCGCGCCGACCAGCAGGCCGCCGTTGCTGCCGCCGCCGATCGCCAGCTTCCTCGGCGAGGTGACCTTGTTCTCGACCAGCCATTCGGCCGCGCCGATGAAGTCGTCGAACACGTTCTGCTTGTGCAGCTTGGTGCCGGCCTGGTGCCACGCTTCGCCGTATTCGCCGCCGCCGCGCAGGTTGGCCACCACATAGACGCCGCCCATCTCCATCCAGGCCAGGTTGGCCGGCGAGAAGCTCGGGGTCATTGAGATGTTAAAGCCGCCATAGCCGTACAGGTAGGTCGGGTTCGAGCCATCCAGCTTGAGGCCTTTTTTGGACACGATGAACATCGGCACCCTGGTGCCGTCGCGGCTCGTGTAGAACTGCTGGCGGGTTTCGTAGTCGGCCGGGTCGAAGGCGACCTTCGGCTGGCGGAACACGGTGCTTTCGCCGGTCTTGAGGTTGAGGCGGTAGATCGTGGTCGGATTGGTGAAACCGGTAAACGAATAGAAGGTCTCGGTGTCGCTGCGCTTGCCGGACAGGCCGCCGACGGTGCCGATGCCGGGCAGCGCGATCTCGCGCACCGGTTTGCCTTCGAGCGATACCACCCGCACGACGCTCTTCGCGTCCTTCAGGTATTCGAGCACCAGCTGGTTGTTGACGATGTCGGCGCCGGCCAGGGTGTCGGCGCTTTCGGCGACGATCTCTTTCCAGTCGCGCTCCGCCGGCTTGGTCACATCGATGGCGACGATGCGTTTTTTCGGCGCATTGCGGTCGGTGCTGAAATAGAACACGGTGCCGACGTTGTCGATGAACTCGTAGCCGGCGTCGAAGTTGTCGATCAGGTCGACCACCTTGGCGTCCGGCCTGGACAGGTCCTTGTACGATACGCGGTATTTCGGCGCCGTGCCCTTGGTGGTGGTGATGATCAGGTAGCGGCCGTCATCGGTGGTCTGGCCGCCGAAGCCCCATTCCTTCTGGTCGGCACGGTCGTACACCAGGGTGTCGGCGCTTTGCGGCGTGCCGATGCGGTGGAAGTACAGCTTCTGGAAGTAATTGACGTCGGCCAGCTTGGTCGCTTCTTTCGGTTCGTCGTAGCGGCTGTAGAAGAAGCCCTTGCCATCCTTGGTCCAGGCGGTACTGGAGAACTTGACCCACTTAATGTGGTCGGCCAGGTCCTTGCCGGTCTCGATGTCGCGTACCTTGATCTCGTTCCAGTCCGACCCCGAGGCGGCGATGCTGTAGGCCAGCAGCTTGCCGTCCGGGCTGACCTCGGCGCCGGCCAGGGCGACGGTGCCGTCGGCGGCCAGGGTATTCGGGTCGAGCAGCATGCGCGGCTGGTCGTCCAGGTTCTTGAGCGTGTACAGCACGGCCTGGTTCTGCAGGCCGTCATTGCGGGTGTAGAAGTAGCGGCCGCCCTCCTTGCCGGGCACGCTGTAGCGCTCGTAGTTCCAGAGCTCGGTCAGGCGCTGGCGGATCGCTTCGCGCTGCGGGATCTGCGCCAGGTAGGCCTGGGTCACCTTGTTCTGGGCGTCGACCCACGACTTCGTCTCGGCGCTGTTCGCGTCCTCGAGCCAGCGATAGGGGTCAGCGACGACGGTGCCGTGGTAATTGTCGGTCTGGTCGACCTTCTTGGACACCGGATAGGTCAGCGAAGGGCCGGCGGGCGAGCAGCTTTGCGCCATCGCTGGCGCGGCGAACGCGGCGGCCAGGACGGCGGCAAGCGTGGCGAGTCTCATGTGCATATTGTTCTCGGGCTGTTTAAAGATGGGGTGGGCTTGTGGCCGCAGGGCATCATAGCGCGAAACGCCATGCTTGGATACCGCAGGGCCGTCCTCGGCGGCGGACGAACCGGCGGGCGCCGGCGCTTGACCTGACCCGCATATCCGCCCGCTCCGCCCGCATCTCCGCCCGCGTCTCCGCCCGCATATTTGCGAGCCGAGCCGCCAGCATATCCGCCAGCCCTGGCGGCGGCGCAGCAGCCGGTGCGCAGGTAGCGGGCTTCAGGCGCCGGTGCGGCCGAGCAGCCGCCGCGGGCCGTTCCTGGCCGCCAGCCAGCGCTCGACCAGTAGCCGCGCCCGGCTACGCTCGGCCGGGCTCAGGGAGGCGGTATAGTCGTTCGCCGCCGTGCTCGCCGCCAGCGCGGCATCGGCCGGCGCAGCCTTGTCGAGACCCTTGCCCTGCCGCGCCAGCCAGGCCCACATGCAGGCCCGCACCGGGTCCTTGACGACCCCGCGCCCAGCCGCGTACAAGGCGCCGAGGTTGTGCTGGGCCGGCGCGTGGTCCTGGCGCGCCGCGAGGTGGTACCAGTGGGCTGCCAGCACATCGTCGCGCGGCGCCCCCTCGCCGCTGGCATACATGGCGCCCAGGTTGTTCTGGGCGCTGGCATCGCCCTGCCGGGCGGCGCGCCGGTACCAGGCCGCGGCCAGGGCCAGGTCGCGCGGCACGCCCTGCCCCCTGGCATACAGCAGGCCCAGTGCGAACTGGGCGTTGGCGGCGCCGCCTTCGGCCGCCTGCAGGTAGTAGCCGAGCGCGCGCGCCGGATCGGGCGGCACGCCGCAGCCGCCGGCCAGCATGCGCGCCACCCGGTACCGGGCCTGCACATGGCCCTGGGCCGCGGCCTGCAGGTAGCAGCGCAGGGCGCGCGCGCTGTCGCGCGGCATCCCGCCGCCGGTCAGCAGGCCGCCCAGCACGTACAGCGCCTCGCGCTCGCCGCCGGCCGCCGCCCGCTCGAGCCACTGCACCGCCAGCGCCTGGTCGGGCCCGGCGCCGCGCCCTTCGGCATAGGCCAGGCCCAGCTGTCGCTGGGCGCTCGGTTCGCCGGCCCCGGCCGCGTGGCGGAACCAGTACAGGGCCTGCCCCGGGCTCGGCGCCGCGCCCTGGCCGCGCGCATACATCTGCGCCAGCTGTACCTGGGCCGCCACGTGGCCCTGCATGGCGGCCTTGCGGAACCAGGCCATGGCCAGCGCGTGGTTGACCCCGACGCCGAGCCCGTGCAGATAGCCCTCGGCCAGCTGGGCCTGGGCGCGTGCCATGCCTTGTTCGGCGGCGCGGTAGAACCAGCCGATCGCGGCCCTGTGCGACCTGGGCACGCCGCGCCCCTTGCGGTACAACAGGCCCAGATTGTGCTGGGCCGAGCGGTCGCCCTGCAGCGCCGCGCGGCGGAACCAGTGGGCGGCGCGCGCGTGGTCGCAGCCCACGCCGCGGGCGTTGTAGTACATGGCGCCGAGGTGGTTCTGGGCATAGGCCAGCCCGCTCTCGGCCGCGCGCGCCATCCAGGCGGCGGCGCGCGCATCGTCGCGCGCGACGCCGGCGCCGCGCAAGTAGAGCTGGGCCAGGTTGAACTGGGCGTAGGGATTGCCTGCCACCGCGGCGCGGTGGAACCATTCGTAGGTGTCAAGGCCCTGGCGGGCGGCATCCTCGCTCATTGCATTCCTCTCGCCGGTCGCTGTTCGTCCCGTTGTCAGAATTTTAAGGAGAGCGAGGACTGCGGGATTTGCGACCGCACAATCGGACGGAGCGCGGCGCGCCGGTCGCGCCGCGGACGGCCGCTCTGACGGCCGCGCCGACGGCTCAGGCGGCGGCGAGCGCGGCCGCGGTGCGGCGTTCGCGCACGGTGGAGGCGTACTTGTCGAGGAAGGCCGGGATCTTGGCGGCCGCGACCTTGTTGATCGAGACCAGCAGCGCTGGCTCGACCTGCTCGATGCCGCAAGCGCGGCCAAGATGGCGCGCGGCGTGCAGCAGCACGTCGGCGGCGACCTGGGCGTCGGCCTCGGCCCGGTGGGCGGTGCCGCGGAACTCGATGCCCAGCTGGCGCGAGAGCTGGCCCAGCTTGTAGCTTGCCAGGCCCGGGAACAGGCGCCGCGACAGCTTCAGCGAACAGACCAGGCCGGCATGCGCCGTGGCGCGGCCATAGCGCGCGCCTTCGGCCTTGAGGAACTTCTCGTCGAAGCTGGCGTTGTGGGCCGACAGCACGTCGCCGCCGATGAAGTCGAGCAGCTCGGGCACCACCTGGTGCGCCGGCGGCGCGCCGTCGACCATCTGCTGGGTAATCCCGGTCAGCTGGGTGATGAAGGACGGGATCCGCACCCCGCAATTGACCAGCGAGACGTAGCGCTCGGTCACCTCGCCGCCCACGATGCGCAGCGCCGCCACTTCGGTAATGCGGTCGCCCATCTCGGGCGACAGGCCGGTGGTCTCGAAGTCGAGCATCACCAGCGGTCGATCATACACACTCATCGTTCTTTCCCATCCTGGGTTCGTTTCTCGGGATTCAGCCGAACTTGCGCAGCGCGTCCAGCGCCAGGCCGGTGCCGATGCTGCCGAACAGGTCGCCCTCGACCTGGCGCGCGCCCGGCGCCATGGCCCCGATGCGCTCGCGCAGCAGGCCGACGCCGCTCGAGCCGCCTGTAAAGAATACCGTATCCACGTCGTCGGGCTGCACGCCGGCGTCCGCGAACAGCTTATTTACCGTGGTGGCCACCTGGTCGACCAGGCCGGCGATGGCGTCCTCGAACTGGCCACGCGCGACCTCCAGGGTCTCGGGCGGCGCCAGGCGATCGAGCTGCAGGCGCGCCAGGTCGGCGTCGGACAGCGCGATCTTGGCGCCCTCGACCTGGATCGCCAGCCAGTGGCCGGCGCGCTCGTCGATCAGGTTCTGCAGGCGCGCGATCTTTGCCGGTTCGCTGGCGTCGCGCGCCAGGTCGGCCAGCTGCGCAACGCTCTTGCGGGTGTAGGCCTGGTTGATCGTGTGCCAGGTCGCCAGGTTGAAATAATAGCTGGACGGGATCGCGGCGCCCGAGCGCAGGCTGCTGCCGTAGCCCAGCAGCGGCATCACGCTGGCCAGGCTCAGGTATTTGTCGAAATCGGTGCCGCCGATGTGCACGCCGCCATTGGCCAGGATGTCGTCGCGCCGGTCCAGGCGCGCCGCGCGCTGCGGCCCGAGGCGCACCAGCGAAAAGTCCGAGGTGCCGCCGCCGATGTCGGCGATCAGCACCAGTTCCTCGCGCGCGATGCGCGCCTCGTAGTCGAAGGCGGCGGCGATCGGCTCGTACTGGAAGCCGATGTCCTTGAAGCCCACCGAGAGCGCGATGTCATGCAGGGTGTCCTCGGCCAGCTTGTCGGCGCGCGGGTCGTCGTCGATGAAGAACACCGGGCGGCCGAACACCGCGCTGTCGAAGGCGGCGCCGGCCTGGTGTTCGGCCCGGCGTTTCACTTCGCCGATGAACTGGGCCAGCAGCGAACGAAATGGCAAGGCGCGGCCGGCGACCTCGGTCTGGCCGTCGATCAGGCTGGTGCCCAGCAGGCTCTTGAGCGAGCGCATGAGGCGGCCGTCGTAGCCTTCGAGGTATTCGGCCAGCGCGGCGCGGCCATAGCTGACGCGCTCGTCGTCGGCATTGAAGAACACCACCGACGGCAAGGTGGGCTTGCCGTCCTCGAGGTTCAGCAGCGCCGTCGGGGCGGAATGCGTCGTGCCGGCGCGGAGCCAGCCGACAGTGGAGTTGGACGTGCCGAAGTCAACGCCGCAAGCGTGCGCCATAGGAACCCTTTGTGTCGAAGGGGCGGTATGGTAGCAGATTCGCGGCCGCCTGGCTGCACGCCGGTCCGCATCGACCGCCCTGTAAGCGGCCTCTTACATCCACACGGCGGCGCTACCGATATGGCTCAGGCGGTTGCTTTTGCATAATGTCTGCTGGTCGCACACGATGGATGCGCGGCCAATCACGATAACAATAATGCAAAAGGATTGGACGAGATGAGCAAGCCCCAACAAGCCGGCGCCGTCGTGGTACATGGCGGCGCCGGTGCGTCGTGCGAGAACGAGGATGGTTGCGTTCTCGCCGCGCGCCGCGCCCTGGCGCAGCTGGAAGTCAATGGCGACGCGCTCGATGCCGCGGTCGCCGCCGTCACCGCCCTCGAGAGCGATGGCCGCTTCAATGCCGGCAGCGGTTCGGTGCTGGGCCTCGACGGCGCCACCGTCGAGATGGATGCCGCGATCATGGACACCCGCGGCCGGCTTGGCGCGATCGCCTGCGTGCAGTCGGTCCAAAGTCCGGTGCAGCTGGCGCGTGCCGTGGCCGACACGCCGCACTGGATGCTGGCCGGCGAAGGCGCCCTGCGCTTCGCGCGCGCGATCGGCATGCCCGAGAGCGCGCCGGTATCCGAACGTCAGCGCACCGAACACCGCAAGATCATGGCGCAGCTGGCCGGCTCGGTACCGGCCATGCCGGGCGTGGACAACGCGCTGTTCGAGCGCTTCTGGAACTACAACACCCCGTTGCAACTGCCGGAAGGCGTGGCCTGCGATACGGTGGGCGCCGTGGTGCGCGGCGCCGACGGCCACTTCGCGGTGGCCTGTTCGACCGGCGGCTCTGCGCCGTCGTTGCTGGGGCGGGTGGGCGACACGCCGATCATCGGCAGCGGCTTCTATGCCGGGCCGCACGGCGCGGTGGCGGCCAGCGGCATCGGCGAACACATCGTGCGCCACCTGCTGGCGCGCACCGTGTACGGCTGGATCGAGGACGGCATGCCGCTCGATCAGGCGCTGCGACGCGGGATCGACCTGTTCGCGCCCGGGATCCACGTCGGCTTGATCGCGGTCAGCCGCACCGAATCCGCCGCCTGCAGCAATAGCGACATGCCTTATTCGAAGATGGTGCAACGATGAACGAAGCAAGCCAGCACAAGAACGGCCACCTGGTCATCATCGGCGGCGGCGAGGACCGCAAGCACGACATGGAGATCCTGTCGCGCTTTGTCGACCTGTCCGGCGGCGCCGACGCCCGCATCGTGGTGATCACGGCGGCCAGCCAGATCGCCGACGAGATGTGGAAGATCTACGACGGCGTGTTCGGCACCCTGGGCGTGAAGGAACGCACGCATCTGGGAATCACCAGCCGCGAAGACGCCAACAGCGGGGAGTTCGTGCGCAAGGTGGCCGAAGCCGACGGCATCTTCATGACCGGCGGCGACCAGAAGCGCCTGCTCGCCCTGATCGGCGGCACCGCCATGGACGCCGAGATGCACACCGCGCTCAAGGTGCGCGGCGCCACGATCGGCGGCACCAGCGCCGGCGCCTCGGCCATGTCGGGCCATATGCTGGCCCAGGGGCGCGCCGACCTGCTGCCTGAAAAAGGCTCGGTGAGCCTGGGCGCCGGCCTCGGCTTCCTGCACCGGGTGGTGGTCGACCAGCATTTCTCCGAACGCCAGCGTCTCTCGCGGCTGTTGTCGGTCGTGGCCCAGAACCCGTATCTGCAAGGGATCGGCATCGACGAGGACACCGCATTGATCGTCGAACGCGGGGTCGGCATCGAGGTGCTGGGCGAAGGCGCGGTGACGGTGGTCGACGGCCGTTCGATGAGCACCAACGTGGCCGAGATCAAGGACCGCGCCACGCCCGAGCTGATCGACGTGCGCCTGCACCTGCTGCCGGCCGGCACCCGATATGCACTGCCCAATGGGGAAGAACAGACCGGCAAGCGGGTACCGCCGCAGCTGCTGGACTTCCTGGAAAATGTCACAAAACGGACCCAATTGTCATGAGAATCAAGGAAAAACGCCTGCTGCGCGGGCCCAATCTGTACGCCGCCAGTCCCTGCCTGATGGCGCTGGTCGACAATGTCGGCGCCAAGGGCCGCGGCTTTGCCGCCCGCCTGCTTGCACTGCTGCCGGCGCTGCCGGTCGAAGCCGCGGTGCGCCTGGCCGACGACGCCCTGCTGGTCGACGCGCTCGAACCGGTGGTCATGGAGTTGCAGCGCCTGGCGGGCAGCCCGGGCGGACATGGCGCGACCCTGCCGGTCGCGGGCCAGCCGGAGCGCCGCCGCGTGGTCTGCGGCTACGCGATCGAACAGGTGGCCGAGCACGCGCTGCGCACGGCGATCGCGCTGCTCGACGCGCTCGCCCGCGACCAGGCCTTCGACCTGGAGGCGGCGGTCGCCGAATTGCGCGAGACGGCCGAGCACCATGCGATCGGCACCAGCACCGGCGCCGTGGTGAACGCCGCCCTCCGGCGCGGCATCCCGGCGCTGCGCCTGACCGAGTCGGCGAACCTGTTCCAGCTGGGCTGGGGCAGCCGCCAGAAGCGCCTGCAGGCGACGATTACCGGCGCGACCAATTCGATCGCGGTCGGCATCGCCAGCGACAAGCAGCTGACCAAGGCCTTGCTCGACCAGGCCGGGGTGCCGGTGCCGGAGGGCGACGTCGTCACCACGGTGGAAGCGGCGCAGCGCATCGCGCGCCGTCTCGGCCGGCCGGTGGCGATCAAGCCGCTGGACGCGAACCAGGGCAAGGGCGTGACGGTCGACTGCGTGGGACCGGACGCGGTGGCGCGCGCTGTCGAATTCGCGCGCAAGCATGGACGGCGCGTGATCGTCGAAGAATACCTGCGCGGGCGCGATTACCGCGTGCTCGTCACCGGCAACCGCATTGCCGCCGCCTCGTGGCGCCGTCCGCCGAACGTGACGGGCGACGGCAAGTCGACCATCCGCGAGCTGGTCGAGATCGAGAACCGCAATCCGGCGCGCGGGGATGGGCACACGAACATCCTGACGAAGATTCCGCTCGACGCACTGGCCGACGAAGCGCTGGCCAGGCAGGGCCTTGACCTCGACACCGTGCTGGCGGACGGCGTGAGCGCCGACCTGCGCGGCAACGCGAACCTGTCGACCGGCGGCACTGCCGAAGACGTGACCGACCTGCTGCCGGAGGAAACGCGCAACGTCTGCATCCGCGCCGCGCGCACGATCGGACTGGACGTGGCGGGCATCGACATCATCTGCGAAGACATCGCGAAGCCGCTGCGCGCCCAGCGCGGCGGCATCATCGAAGTCAATGCGGCGCCGGGCATCCGCATGCACCAGTACCCGAGCCGCGGCGCCCCGCGCGACGCCGGCGACGCCATCGTCGAGGCGCTGTTCGGCGGCTGCAACGGACGCATCCCGGTGGTGGCCGTGACCGGCACCAACGGCAAGACCACGACCAGCCTGCTGATCGAGCACACCGTGCGCATGGCGGGCCTGCGCACCGGGGTGACCACCACCAGCGGCGTCTACCTCAACGGCCAGCTGGCCTATGAGGGCGACTGCACCGGCTACCATTCGGCGCGCAGCGTGCTGGGCGCGCCCGACGTCGACTTCGCGGTGCTGGAGACGGCGCGCGGCGGCATCCTCAAGCGCGGCCTGGCCTACGACCGCTGCGACGTGTCGGTGGTGCTGAACGTCTCGGCCGACCACCTGGGCCTGGACGGAATCGACACGCTCGACGACCTGGCCCGGGTCAAGGCGGTGGTGGCCAAGCGTGCTTCGCGCGCGGTGGTGCTCAACGCCGAGGACGCGTACTGCGTGCAGATGGCGGCCGACCTGGCCGATGGCGTCGAGATCGTCTATTTTGCGCTGGACGCCGAGGATCCGGTGCTGCTGCGCCACGTGGAGCACGGCGGACGCGGGGTCTACCTGCAGGACTCGACGATCGTGATCGCGAGCGGCTTGCGCCACGAAGCCCTGCTCGACGTGCGCGAGATGCCGGTCTCGCTGGGCGGCCGCGCGCGCTACAACATCGCCAACGCGATGGCGGCGGCGGCGGCGCTGATCGCCTGCGGCTTCGACAATGGCGAGATCGCGGATGGCCTGCGCTGCTTCGTCTCGGACAGCAAGCACAATCCGCTGCGTTCGAACCTGTTCGACGTGGACGGCGTGACGGTGGTGGTCGACTATGCCCACAACTGCGCGGCCTACGCCGCCCTGGCCGAGATGGCCCGCGCGATGACGCCGGGCCGCCTGGTCGGGGTAGTGGCCGCGCCCGGCGACCGCCGCGACGCCGACCTGGTCGACATCGGGCGCACCTGCGCCGCCGGCTTCGACGAACTGGTGATCTACGAAAGCGAGAACCGCGGCCGTCCCGCCGGCGAAACCGCGACCCTGCTGGCGCGCGGCGCCAGGCTGGGCAAGATCGACAGCGAGCAGTTGCAGGTGGAACTGGACGTCCACCGCGCGATCCGGCTCGGGCTATCGATGTGCCGCCCGGGCGACGTGCTGGTCTTCGGCTGCGGCTCCTCGATTTCCGAACTGACCGAGGCACTGCGCCCCACCCGCCCCGACCTCGCCCGCCGCATCGCAGCGACCGCCATCTAACCCACCGGCCCTCATGGGCCGCCCCCGTCCAGTTAGGGTCAGAGTCGAATTCTTTGACAACTTTACCTGATGAGCCGATAACCCGACTCCGACCCTAATTATCTGCTAGTCAATTAGCCAAAAAATCGACTCTGACCCTCATTCATTGACGGGTTATTTCGAGAAATTGCCCAACAAATCGACTCTGACCCCAGGCTGATCTGGCGCCGCAATGTGCTGCGAATGAACTTCTCTAGGAACTTGAGCGCAACCTGATGGGGGGTATTCTGAACGACTGCGGACTTCTCTTCAAAATTGGCAAACGAGAAAAACTAATAACCAGGGTCAGAGTCGAATTGTTTGACAACATTTATGGCTGAGCCGCTTATTCGACTCTGACCCCGGTTGTCCGCCAAGATATTGGCCAATAATTCGACTCTGACCCTGTTTATTTGATGAGCGAATTTGGGAAATTGCTCAATAATTTTACGCTGACCCTAATTGAGGTGCCCCCTAATTGGGGAGCACCCCATTTGAGGGTTCAGGTGGTTTGGGCGGCGATCAGGTCGGCGCTTTCGGGGTCGGTGGTGCGGATGGCGTCGACGAAGACTTGCAGCGAGGAGCCGCAGGCGAAGACCAGCACGTCGCCGGGCTCGCACAGGCTCAGGCCCAGGCGGATGGCGTTGCCGACCTCGAGTTCGCGGTGCAGCGTGTCCGACAGTCCCACGGCGTCTTCGGCGCCGGCCAGGATCAGGTCGACGGCTTCGCCGACGGCGCGGCCACGGCTCTGGGATTCGTAGACGACCAGCTCGTCGAACCGGGCGCCGCACACTCTTCCGACCTCGCGCAGGTCCGCGTCGCGGCGGTCGCCCGGGGCCGTCACGATGCCGACCAGCTGGCCGGGCAGCATGCCGCGCGCCATGTCGGCCATCGCGGCGTAGGCGGCCGGGTTGTGCGCGTAATCGACGATCACGGTCACGCCGCGCACGTCGAACATATTCGTGCGCAGCGGGTTGGTGCGGCCGTTCGAGACGAATGTCGACAGGCCGGCAGCGATCTGCAAGTGGCTGAAGCCGGAGGCCATCAGGGCTGCGGACGCGGCCAGCGCATTGGCGATGTTGAAGCGCGCCAGGCCGCCGAAGGCAACCGGCATGCTCTCGACCTTGATCACCGCCTGCTGCATCTGGCCGTCGGCGATCACCACCGCATTGTCTTGCAGGTAGGCGCCGCGGCCGCCGTCTTCCAGGTGCTTGAGCAGCACCGGGTTCTCGGCGTCCATCGAGAAGAACAGCACTTCGGCGCCGGGCTTCACGCGGCGCGCCATCTGCACGCACAGCGCATCCTCGGCATTGAGCACCACCGCCTTCGACGCCGATTGCGCCACCACCGCCTTCACCTGCGCCAGGTCCTCGACCGTGTCGACGCCGTCCAGGCCCAAGTGGTCGGCCGCGATGTTCAGCACCACCGCCACGTCGCAGCGGTCGTAGGCCAGGCCGCGCTTGAGGATGCCGCCGCGCGCCGTCTCCAGCACCGCGATCTCGACCTCCGGCGCATGCAGCACGGTGCGCGCCGACCAGTAGCCGGTGCAGTCGCCTTTCACGATCTGCTTGCCGTCGATGAACACGCCCTCGGTCGTGGTCACGCCGGTCACCCGGCCCGCCATGCGCGCCGCGTGCGCGACCAGCAAGGTCGTGGTGGTCTTGCCATTGGTGCCGGTCAGCGCGATCACCGGGATGCGGCCGTCGGAGGCGCCCATCAGGCCGTCGACGATCGCTTCGCCGGCGTCGCGCGCTTCGCCCTCGCTCGGGTACTGGTGCATCCGGATGCCGGGGGCCGCATTGACTTCGATGACGGCGCCGCGCTGCGCCGCCAGCGGCTGGGCGATGTCCTCGCACACGATGTCGATGCCGGCGACGTCCAGGCCGATCTTGGCGGCGGCGCGCACGCACAGCAGGCGGGTCGATTCCGGCAGCAGGTCGGTCACGTCTTCCGCGGTGCCGCCGGTCGACAGGTTGGCGTTGCCGCGCAATTCGGCCACCGCGCCGACGGGCAGCACGCTGTCGAATTCGAAGCCCTGGCGCGACAGCATGTCGGCGGCGTGCTCGTCGAGCGCGATCCGGGTCAGGATGGTCGCATGGCCGGCGCCGCGCGCCGGATTGGCGTTCTCGATCTCGACCAGCTCGCGGATGGTCTTGACGCCGTCTCCCACCACGTGGGCCGGACGACGTCGCGAGGCGGCGGCCACGCGCCCACCGGCCACCAGCACGCGGTAGTCGCAACCTTTCACATGACGCTCGACGATGATGCGGCGCCCATACTGGCGCGCAAAGTCGAAGGCGCGCGCCACGTCGTCGGGCGTAGTGCAATCGACCGTCACGCCCTTGCCCTGGTTGCCGTCCAGCGGCTTCAGGGTCACCGGGCCGTTCAGGCGGCGCGCGACGCGCTGGGCCGACTCCACGTTCGTGACCACATCGCCTTCCGGCACCGGCACGCCGGCTTCCTTGAGCAGGGCCTTGGTCAGCTGCTTGTCGCTGGCGATCTTCACCGCGATGAAGCTGGTGTCGCCGGTGGTCGTGGCCTGCAGGCGCTTTTGCCTGACGCCCCAGCCCAGCAGGAACAGATTGGCTTCATCGGTGATGCGCTGCACCGGGATGCCGCGCTCCTGCGCCGCGTGGATCACCGAGGCGGTGCTGGTGCCGATCGCATAACGCGAGGCGATGCCGCGCAGTTCTTCCAGGCGCGCAGCGAGATCGAAACCTTGGCCGCGGGCCAGCGCGCCGACCAGGTCGAGCGCCAGGTCGAAGGCCGGCTCGGCCAGCTTTTCGCATTGGTAGGCGCACACGATCCTGAATTGCCCGGGGAGGCCGTTCACCGGACGCGTGCGCCCGAAGGCCGCGGGCGCGCCGGACAGGGTTTGCAGCTCGAGCATCACGTGCTCGATCACGCGGCCGAGATAGGTGCCTTCGCGCAGGCGCTGGGCGAAGCCGCCGGGCTGGCCGGCAGGCAGGCGCTCGCCGTGCAGCGACGGCAGCAGTTCGAGCAGCGCGTGGTTGAAGCCCGGCAGGTCGCTGGTGGACTTGCCGTATAAATCCTGCAGGTCGACCACCGACAGCAGGCATGGCGAGTCGGCGTGGACGTTTGGCCCGCGCAGGAAGCGTTGTTCGAGGATTTGCACGTGTGATTTCCTTGTAATAGTCGTTTTCTTGAAGCCACGGCCGGCATGCGCTCTCTATCGCATGCCGGCCGTTATCGCACTGTGCAGGCGTTTCAGGCGTCGAACAGTTGCGTGTACATGCGGGTGGCCATCAGGCCCACCGCCGTATGGTGGATCTCGGGCGACAGCAGGCGGCCCAGCAGTTGCATCGCCTCCTGCTTGCCATTGGCGGCCGCCACCTGCTGCTCCAGCAGGCGCAGCTCGTTGCCGGCGTCCGCATCGTCCAGGTTCGCGTGGCGCCGGATCAGGCCACGCACCGGGAAGGCATGCCCCTGCTGCGCGCCCTGCCCCAGTTGGTCGAGGGTGCGCTGGCGCGCGCGCGCGGTCAGCACGCGCTGGGCGCTGGCCGGCTTGCCGTCGGCGGTGGACGTGATCCAGTCGCGCAGCACCTGCAATTCGTAGGCGTTGAACACGCCGAACATCTCTGCCCGCTCGCCCTCGACCAGGCGCCAGAAACGGCTATGCTCGACGTCTTCGCCGCGCTTGATCCAGCCGGCCTGTTCCAGCGCGGCCAGGAAGGCCGGAATCTGCGCCGGCTCGCCCAGCCAGTCGTTGACCGAACGCCCCGCGACGCGGCAGTAATCCGAATGCATGTTCCTGCCCACGCCGCTCTTGGCGGCCAGGATCCCGACCAGCTCGGCGTGCAGGTCGAACTCGCCAATCACCGACGTGGTGCTGGCGCCCAGTTCGTTGAGGCGGTAGCCGTCGACCACGCGCTGCCAGAAGGCCTCGCGGTCGCCGACCTTCGGCATCAGGTCGTGCAGTGCCTGCACCGCCTTGCGCGCATGGCCGCTGGCGGCGTTATCGACCGTCACGTGCAGGGTGAAATAGTAGGGGTCGATGCCCAGTTCATTCAGTTCATACGACGTGATCAGCAAATGCAGCGGCAGCTGCTCGTAGCCGAGGTTGTAGCCGATCACCTCGGGCAGGAAGTGCTCGGCGTGGTGGCCCAGCGCCAGTTGCAGCGCACCTTGCAGGAAGTGGTCGTCGCCCAGGTCTTCCCAGCTTTCGCAGCCGTGGGTCGCCAGCAGCTTGCGGTACAGGGTCACGTGGTTCTTGTCGGGCAGGCCCTCGCCCAGCTCTTCGAGATAGGTCTTGATCAGCGGATGGAAGGCGACATCGTCCCACTGGCGCGTCAGGCCATACAGCCAGGCGCCGTCGACCAGCTTGGTCGGCGCCACGCCCTTGATGAAGTAGAGCGCATGCGCGCGGCAGCTGAAGTAGCGGCGCGGCGCGCCGTTCTTGCGGGCCGCGAGGTAGTCGCGGTACTGCTGGCCGACGATGTCGGTGCGCTGTTCGATCCAGGACTGCAGCTGGTCGAGGCTGGCCGGCAGGTCGGACGGCAGCGCGCGCGCGACCGCGACCTGTGCGGCCACGAAGTCGCGGGCCCCGTCGCCCATCGCCGACGGATCGGCGTAGAGCGAAAAATACACGTTCTTCGCACCCGCTGCGGTAGCAAGGGGCGCGCTCTCGACGCGCGGGGCGTCGGCTTCCAACAATGGTGTCATGTCTCGCATCGTGAAATGTCCTATGGACGATTACCGACATTATCCAAGCTGGGCCACGTGGCGCAAATCGGTAGGCGCGCTGCGAGTGTGTAAGATAGGGATTACAAAATAGATATCCCGCGGCGCAGCATTCGATGGTCATTTCATTAAGATCATTCTCGCGCCCCGCCACCCTGCTGGCGCACGCCCCGCCCTGCCTGCGCCGCCTCCGGGTCGCCCTTGCGCCGCGCCTCGTCGACCTTGCCGGCCTGGGCGTCGACGATATGCGGCGGGAGCGGCGGGATGTTCGGGTCGGCCAGCACTTCCAGCACGAAGGGCCGGCCGGCGGACAGCGCCCGATCCCAGGCGGGGCCAAGATGTTCCGGATCCTCGACCCGCACGCCATCGAGGCCGAGCATGCGCGCATACTCGGCGTATGAAAAATCGGGCAGCTCCTGCGACGGTGCGTACTTCGGTTCGCCCTGCATGCCGCGCTGCTCCCAGGTCACGAAGTTCAGGTCGCGGTTGTTCAGCACCAGGACGACCAGGGTCGGGTTTGCCCAGTCGCGCCAGTGGCGCGCGATCGTGATCAGGCCATTCATGCCGTTCATCTGCATGGCGCCGTCGCCGGCCAGCGCGATGACCGGCCGCGCCGGATGCGCCATCTTGGCCGCCATCGCATACGGCACCGCCGAGCCCATGGTCGCCAGGCCGCCGGACAGCGAGGCCATCATCCCGCGCCGCAGGCGCAGGTGCAGCGCATACCAGGCCGACACCGAGCCCGAGTCTCCGGCCAGGATCACGTCGTCCGGCAGCCGCGCGGACAGTTCGCTGAAGGCGCGCTGCGGATTGACCGGTTCGCCCGGCAGCCGCGCGCGCTCGTCCAGCACGCGCCAGCTCTCGGCCACGTTGGCCTCGATGCGCGCCCGCCAGCTGCGCTCCTCCTTGCGCTTCAATAGCGGGATCAGGGCGCGCAGGGTGGCGCGCGCATCGCCCGCCAGGTTGACGTCCATCGGATAGCGCAGGCCGAGCATGGTGGCGTCGACGTCGACCTGCACCGCCCGCGCGGCGCCCTCGCGCGGCAGGAACTCCGCATACGGGAAGCTGGAGCCGACCATCAGCAGCGTGTCGCACTCCTGCATCATCGTCTCGCTGGCCTGGGTGCCGATCATGCCGATGGTGCCAGTGCAGAACGGCAGGTCGTCCGGCACCACGGCCTTGCCCAGCAAGGCCTTGGCGATGCCGGCGCCGAGCAGCTCGGCCACCTCGACCAGTTCGTCCAGCGCGCCGTGCGCACCCGCGCCAGCCAGCATCGCGACCTTGCGGCCGGCATTGAGCAGCTCGGCCGCGGCATGCAAGGCGTCGGGCGGCGGCACGGCCGCTTCGAGCGCGGCGCCGACGCCCGAAAACGTGCTGCCGTGCGCGCGCGGTGGCGTGGGCACGGCGTCTTCTTCCTGCAGGTCGTTCGGGATGATGATGCAGGTCACGCAGCGCCGCGCCAGGGCGATGCGCACCGCGCGGTCGACCAGATGGCGCACCTGGGCCGCGCTGGTCGCCATCTGCACGAACTCGCCCGCCACGTCCTTGAACAGCGTGACCAGGTCGACCTCTTGCTGGTAGTGGGCGCCCAGGGCGGAGCGCTGCTGCTGGCCGACGATGGCGACCACCGGCTGGTGATCGAGCCTGGCGTCGTACAGGCCATTGAGCAGGTGGATGGCGCCGGGACCGGACGTCGCCAGGCACACGCCGACTTCGTTCGTGAACTTGGCGTGGCCGCAGGCCATGAAGGCCGACATTTCCTCATGCCGGCACTGGACGAACTCGATCGCGTCCTGGCGACCGAAGGCGGCCAGGATGCCGTTGATGCCGTCGCCCGGATAGCCGTACACGCGGTGCACGCCCCATTGCCCGAGTCGCTCGAGCAGGAAATCCCCTACGGTACTGGTCATGCCGGTGTCCTTTCGCAAAGATGGAAAGGCGACTCTAGGACGACACGTCGGGGCCGACCGTGCGCCAGCGCCCCCAGGGACGCGATCGGGCCCGTGGATGCTATGGGCGGGCGCCGAGCGCCACGTCGGCCACCAGGCCGCGGTCCGACAGGCGCACCGGCACCGCGCCGGCGCCCAGCATGCGGGTCATGGCATGATCGCCATCGCCCCGGACGACGTCGACCGCGCGCATGGCCTCGGCCACCACCAGGATCTCGAAGTCGGCCACGCCGTCGAGCACGGTATTGAGCACGCAGTAGTCGGTGGCCAGGCCGCACACCGCGAGGCGGCGGATGCCGCGCTCACGCATGGCCTGGGCCAGGCCGGTGCCGCTGAAGGCGGAATAGGCGTCGGCATCGACGCGATCGGCCTTGGAGACCACGATGGCGTCGTCCGGCAGCTGCAATTCGGCTGAAAAGGCGGCGCCGACGGTCCCGGCCACGCAGTGCGGCGGCCACGGCCCGCCCTGGGCGGCGAAGGAACAATGGGCCTCGGGATGCCAGTCGCGCGACGCATACACCGGCAAGGCATGCTCGCGGTAGAGCGCGACCAGGCGGTTGATCGGGGCGATCACCTGGTCGCCATGCGGCACGCCGAGGCTGCCGCCGGGGAGGAAGTCGACCTGCAGGTCGACGATCAGAAGGGCATCGCCCTGGCCGAGCACGATGGCGCTCATGAGACATCTCTCCGATTCAAGGACGCACGCGGTGCGCCGAAGATGGCAGATTAACATGAAGCGCCCGCGCCGGCCGGGAGCCGGCTGCAGAGGCTTACTGCGGCTTGTTCAGCAGCGAACGCTGGCGCGCGTAGCCGAAGTAGACGACGGCGCCGATCGCCAGCCAGATCACGAACGCGAGCCAGGTGTGCCAGCTCAGGAACGACATCAGGACCAGGCAGAACACGATCGCCAGGCCCGGGATCACCGGCACGCCAGGACAGCGGAAGGCGCGCGGCAAGTCCGGACGCTTCTTGCGCAGCACGATCACCGCGATCGAGACCAGGGTGAAGGCGGCCAGGGTGCCGATGTTGACCAGTTCGGCGAGCACGTTCAGCGGCACCACGGCCGCGATCAGGCCGAAGATGATGCCCACCAGCCAGGTGGCGAAGAACGGGGTACCGTATTTCGGATGCACCTTCGACAGCCTCGCCGGCAGCAGGCCATCGCGCGACATCGCGAACAGGATGCGGGTCTGGCCGTAGGCCATCACCAGGATCACGGTGCTCATGCCCAGGATCGCGGCCAGGTCGACGAAGCCGGCGACCCAGTTCTCGCCCGCCACCTGCAGCGCCAGCGAGACCGGATGGTCGACGCCCTTGAAGTCCAGGTGCGGCACGATGCCGGTCATGATGGCGGCGACCACGACGTACAGGATGGTGCAGACCACCAGCGAACCGATGATGCCGATCGGCAGATCACGCTTGGGATTCTTGACTTCCTCGGCGGCCGAGGTCACGGCGTCGAAGCCGATGAAGGCGAAGAACACCAGCGCGGCGGCGCTCATGACGCCACCCATGCCATATGGCATGAACGGTTCCCAGTTCTCGGGGCGGACGTGGCCGACGCCGACGGCGATGAACAGCAGCACGACGCCGGTCTTGATGATGACCATGACGTTGTTGACGCGCGCCGATTCGCGCATGCCCAGCGACAGCATGCCGGTCAGCGCGATCATGATCAGGAAGGCCGGCAGGTTGAACAGCGTGTCGACGCCGGGACGGGCGCCCGGAGCGGCCGACAGGGCATCCGGCAGCACCAGGCCGAAGCCGGACATCAGTGACTGGAAATAGCCGGACCAGCCGACCGCGACGGTCGAGGTGGCCAGGCCGTACTCGAGCAGCAGGTCCCAGCCGATCATCCAGGCGACGAATTCGCCCAGGGTGGCGTAGCTATAGGTATAGATCGAGCCGGCAACCGGCACGGTCGAGGCGAACTCGGCGTAGCAGAGGGCGGCGAAGCAGCAGGCCATGGCGGCCACGATGAAGGAGAGCGTCAGTGCGGGACCGGCGGTGACGGCGCCCGTGCCGGTGAGCACGAAAATGCCCGTGCCGACGATCGCACCAATACCGAGCAGAATCAGATCGGTCGGGCCGAGCACCTTCTTGAGTCCGCCCGGCTTGGCGCTGGCGGCCAGCATGGCATCCAGATTCTTGGTTCTAAAAATACTCACTACGTGTTCTCCAATCAAATAATAGTGTGGTCCCGCGTCTTGTCGTTGCGCCGCGCCCGCAGGTCATGCGGGCGCGTTTTCGAGATCCTGCCTGTTGGGCCGGCATGCCTGACTTGAAACCGCTGTTGCTGCACCTGCAAACCGTCAACTTTTTGCAGACGTGCAAATATAACCAGAATGCTGTTGCGAATCAAAGCAAACTGACGAATCTTCTGCAATTTACGTGCCGAGAGACGATTTATCCCGTCGACCGCATCGCCGTTGCGTAAACATCGCAGTCAGCGACGCTTCGCTTGATTTCCACATATCAACAATTGATAATGAACTGCACCATTTCCTGGCGTCCTACCCTGGCACGTCCCGTTCACCGATACTGCCATTCCCGCCATGACAACACTGCGACGCCAGATCAGATGCAGGCCGCCATTGGCGATCGGACTGCTGCTGGCCGCCCTCGCCGGCCCGGCCGCGGCGACCCAGCAGCCGGTGGCGCGTCTCGACGAGATCGCCGCCATGGCGGATCAAAACAATGCGCAGGCGCGCGCCGTACTGGTGCACGAGGGACCGACACTGATCGCCGGCGCGCCTTATGCGGTGCGGATCCATTACCTGCGCCTGCTGCGCCGGGTGCAGGCCGATGCCGGGAACTTCCGCGACGCCTACGAGACAAATGAGCTTATCATCGGGCTGGCGGAGGCCGAGGGCGATGCGCTCAATCTGGCGCTGGCCAGCCTGGCGCGCGTCTTGCGCTTGATCGAAAACAATGACCCGGCCGGCGCGCTGGGGCAGCTCGCGACACTCGGCGCGCGCTACCGCAAGCTCGGCAGCCCCGAGTTCGACGCCGGCAGCGAGGCGCTGCACGGCATGGCCTATAGCGCGGTTGGCCAGTACGACCGGTCGTTGCACCACTTCCTGCGGGCGCTGGAAATCGTCCAACGCCATCCCGGGCTGTGGAGTCCGCGCGAGGCCGACATCCGGCTGGCCATGGCGCGCATGTACGTCAACTCGCGCGATCCGGCGCGCGCGCTCGACACGCTGCGCGAGGTGCGCGCCGGCCAGCGCCGCCTGCCGCCGCGGCTCGAGGCCGCCGCCCATTTCTACGAGGGTCGGGCCCTGGTCGCGCAGGACGAGATCGAACCTGCCCTGCTCGCCTTCGGGCGGGCGCTCGAACTGGCCCATGCCCACGAACTGATCTCGATCGAGGCCAATGTGCTGGGCAATATCGCCAACGCCCATCTGAAGGCGCGCCGCTACCCGCAGGCCGAGCAGGCCGCGCGCGCCGCGCTGGCGCCGGCCGAACGCAGCGAGGACCGAATCAGCCTGCAGATGGCGAAAGCCAATCTCGGTTTCGCCCTGTTCGGCCAGGACCGCCAGCGCGACGGCCTGGCGCATGTCGACGCGGTCATTGCCGAGATGCGCAAGGCCGGCGCGATGTCGACGGTGGGCCGCCTGCTGGCCGAAAAAAGCCAGGCCCTCGAAGACGCCGGGCGGTTCCGCGAGGCGCTGGTCACGACGCGCGAACGCGAGACCGTGATGCGCGACCTGGCGCTGAACGATCGCGACAAGGCGATCTCGGCCTTGCAAGAGCAGTTCAAGGCGCGCGAACGCGCTGCCCAGATCGATGCGCTGCGCCAGGAGAATGCGGTCAAGGACGCGGAGTTGCGCCACCGCGGCCTGGTGCAGACCGCCGCTTCGCTGGGGGCGGCGCTGGCGCTGTTCCTGTGTGCAGGCGTGTTGTGGCTGTACCGGCAGTCGGTGCACACCGGACGCCGCCTGGCGGAACTGAACGACGAACTGGCCTACCGCTCGGCCCACGATCCGCTGACCGGCCTGTTCAACCGGCGCTCGTTCCAGGACCGCATGCGCAGCCGCACCGGCGAGGCCGCCCCGAGGCTGGGCTCGGCCGACTGCTTCACCCTGCTCGACATCGACCATTTCAAGCGCATCAACGACGAATACGGCCATGCCGCCGGCGACGCCGTGCTGGTCGAAGTCGGCCGCCGGCTGCGCACGGCGATGCGCGAATCGGACATGGTGCTGCGCTGGGGCGGCGAGGAATTCCTGGTCTATTCGCAGGGCGTCAGCCAGGAGCAGCGGCCGCTGCTGGTGCAACGCATCCTGGATGCGATCGCGGCCACGCCGGTCGTGCTGGAAGACGGGACCACGCTCGCGATCAGCGCCACCGCCGGTGCGGTCTCGCTGCCGCTGCCGCCGGCGCCGGCGCCGGACAGCGGCGACGAGCAGGAGCCTGCGGCCCAGCCCGACTGGGAACAGGCGATCGCGCTGGCCGACCGCGCCCTGTACAAGGGCAAGGAAGCGGGACGCAATCGCGGGTATATCGTGGCGGGACTGCGGCGGCCGGAAGGCGGCCTGGAGCTGGACCTGGTGCTGCCCGGGACGCCCGCCTGATCGGGATGCGGCGCGGCGCCGCGTGCGCGCAGGCGTGGACGGGAGACGCATCCCCTATCCCTATCTCAATCACGGTCGCCATGGCGCCGCCCCCGATCCCGCCGGCCCGCCTACAGCGAACGCAACAGGTTGCGGCGGGCCACGATCGCCGACACCGTCTGCAGGAGGGCGGCGGGCGCCACCGGCTTGGCCAGGAATTCGTCGAAACCGGCCTCGAGCGCGCGCTGCTGGTCTTCGCGCCGCGAAAACGCGGTCAGCGCGATGGCCGGCACGCCGGCCGTTTCGCGGTCGGGCATGGCCCGCACCCGCCGGATCAGCTCGAAACCATCGACCAGCGGCATGCCGATATCGCTGATGATCAGGTCGGGCCGGCGCAGCTCGGCCAGGCGCAGCGCCTCGCGCGCGCCGGTGGCGGTAAGGATGGTGGCGTCGCTGGCGGCCAGCACCTGCTGTACCAGCTCCAGTGAGTCGAGCTCGTCGTCGATCACCAGCACCGTCATGCCGGTCAGCTCGGGCGGCGCTAGCGGCAGCCCGGCGACCGGCCCGGGCCGCGCCACCGGCAGCGCGCCCGGCGCGGCCAGCGGCAGGTGCAGGGTGAAGGTGGCGCCGTGGCCTGCGCCGCGGCTGGCGACGCTGATCGTGCCCCCCTGCAGCTCGACCAGCTGGCGCGCGATCGCCAGGCCCAGCCCGAGCCCGCCGTGCCGGCGCGCCGACGAGGAATCGGCCTGGCGGAAGCGGTCGAACACATAAGGCAGGAATTCGGGGGCGATGCCGGCGCCGGTGTCGGCCACGTCGATCGCCACCGCCCGGCCGCCGAAGCCGCCGCCGGCGCCGCCCTCGCCTTCCTCGCCCACCTTGCCTTCGGTGCGCAAGGTCACCGTGACGGCGCCGCCCGGCTCGGTAAACTTGATGGCGTTCGACAGCAGGTTGGACAACACCTGCTGCATGCGCGCCATGTCGCCGCGCACCGGACCGGCGCCGTGGTCGATGCTGGCGTTCAGGCCGATGCTGCGGGCCAGCGCGGCCGGGCGCGCCGTCTCGAGCGCGGCGTTGACGAAGTCTTGCGGCTGGATCGGGCCGGCATCGATCCGCACCTTGCCCGCCAGCAGGCGGCTCATGTCGAGCATGTCTTCGATCAGCTGCGACTGGGCGCGCGCATTGCGTTCGATGGTTTCCAGGCCGCGGCGCAGCATGGCGTCGTCGCGGTGGCCCTGCAGCAGCAGCTGCGACCAGCCGAGCATGGCGTTGAGCGGCGTGCGCAGCTCGTGCGACAGGGTGGCCAGGAACTCGTCCTTCATCTGGCTGACGTGCTCGGCCTCGACCCGCGCCCGCTGCTCGTCCAGGTAGAGTTGCTGGCGCTCGGCGGCGGCCGCCAGCGATTCGGCGATCGTGCGGTTGCGCGCCTCGAGGCGGGCATCGAAGATCGTGGCCAGCAATGCGATGCTGAGCAGGGCGACGGTGGCCACCGTGACCAGCGCCGCCAGGTGGTCCTGGTCGACGCCGCCCAGCGCCGCGCGGCAGACGCTGCCGGCCTCGAAGTGGGCGGCGGCCATGCCGGTATAGTGCATGCCGGCGATGGCCGCGCCCATGATGACGCTGGCCGCGGCCTGGATCGCGCCGCGCGAACGCCCGTCCCCGTGCAGGCGCAGGCCGAGTTGCAGCGCCAGCGCCGAGGCGAGGATGGCGATCGCGACCGAGAGCGCGAACAGCCATGGGGTGTAAGCGATGGCCGGGTCCATGCGCATGCCGGCCATGCCGGTGTAGTGCATGGCGTTGATTCCCAGGCCCATCAGCACGGCGCTCGAGGCCAGCTGGCGGGCACGGACCGCCCCATGCCGCACCTGCCACAGCGCCAGGCCGGAGGCGACCACCGGCAGCAGCCAGGACGCGAAGGTGATCAGGGGGTCGTAGCCCACCGGCATGGGCAGGCGGAAGGCCAGCATGCCGATGAAGTGCATAGCCCAGATGCCGCTGCCCATGGCGAGTGCGCCGCCGCCGATCCAGGCGTATGGCGCGCGGCCATGCGCCTGGCGTACCCGCAGCGCCAGGCTGAGCGCCGTGTACGCGGCGAGGATGGCCACCAGGATCGACACGAAGACCAGCAGGGGTTCGTAATACCCGTTCACCATGGGTGCGATTCCGTTCTCGTTATGCGCTTGTCATGGCGAAGGCCCGCCTGCGCGCCCGGCGGCCATTCGGCATGCGTGACGGGGCCAGTGTACACGACCTGCCGCGCCCGGGTTCGGGGATATCGGGTAGGCTTGTGGCAGTCCATCCGTACGCGCTTTTCGAGGAACTTTGCCTTGTCCGACCACCATCCATCCCATCCACCCGCCTTGCCTGTCGCGGGCCGGCCGATGCCCGCCACGCGCGGCCGCCGCGCGCTGCTGCACCGCGCCGCCGGACTGGCCGGCATGGCGCTGGCACCGGGCCTGCTCGTGCCGGCCCGCGCCCGCCAGCCGCTGCCCACGGCGCCCTATGTCCCGACGCCGCACGACATCGTCGACCGGATGCTGTCGATGGCCCGGGTCGGGCGGCAGGACATGGTGGTCGACCTCGGCTGCGGCGACGGCCGCATCGTGATCGCGGCCGCCCGCCGCTTCGGCGCGCGCGGCGTGGGCATCGACCTCGATCCGGCCCGGATCCGCGAGGCGAACGCCAAGGCGCGGCGGGCGGGCGTGCAGGAGCGGGTGCGCTTTCGCCAGGTCGACCTGTTCCAGGCCGATCTCGGCCCGGCGACCGTGGTGATGCTGTACCTGCTGTTCGAGGTCAACCTGCGCTTGATGCCGCAGCTGTGGCGGCAACTGCGGGTCGGCGCGCGCATCGTGTCGCACGACTTTCACATGGGCGCGCAATGGCCGCCGGAACAGATCGTGCGGGTGCGCGACAAGACCCTGTATGCGTGGACCATCACGCCGGACCTGAAACAGGCGCTTGCAGCGCCGCCTTGAGCGGCGCGGCGATACCGCGCACGCAATGCAAAACGCCCGCAATATGCGGGCGCTCCGAAGGAATCCTGTTGGTGGGAAGTGCAAGTTTCGAACTTGCGACCCCTGCAGTGTGAATGCAGTGCTCTACCCCTGAGCTAACCTCCCAACGAGGCCGTATTATGCCATACACTCTTGATTATTCCAAATGGCAATCGACCGGTTGCTCGCCGCGATGAGATGGTCCCGGCATGAACGAATCCCGGAGCCGTCACGGCCGCGCGCCCCGAAAACGAAAAGGCCAGCATCGCTGCTGGCCTTCCAAATCCTGGTGGGAAGTGCAAGTTTCGAACTTGCGACCCCTGCAGTGTGAATGCAGTGCTCTACCCCTGAGCTAACCTCCCGAAGCGAGGCATATTATGGCACAGAATCACTTGCCCGTCACCCCTGCGAAGAATAATTCCTCCACACGCAACTGCCTTTCACGTTCTTGTCGAGGCCGGCCAGCACCTCTTCATGGGCCGCGGCTTCTTCGCTGCTGGCCGCGACCACGATGATCTCGCCGAGCGGCACCACGTCGAGCGCATCGCCGATGTTCGCGGTCTCGACCTCGACGTCCATCGTCAGCGAATTCTGGCCGCGCGTCATGGCCAGGTAGACGTCGGCCAGCAGCTCCGAGTCGAGCAAGGCGCCGTGCAGCTTGCGGTGCGCGTTGGAGATCTCGTAGCGGTCGCACAGCGCGTCCAGCGAGTTGCGCTTGCCCGGATGAAGTTCCTTGGCGTGCACCAGGGTATCGATCACCCCGCTGCAATGCTCGACGAAGGGAGGCAGGCCGATGCGGGTGAATTCGTGGTTCAGGAAGCCCAGGTCGAACGGCGCGTTATGGATGATGACTTCGGCGCCCTGCACGAACGCGCGCAGCTCCTCGGCGATCTCGTGGAACTTCGGCTTGTCGCTCAGGAACTCAGTGGTCAGGCCGTGGACGGACAGCGCCGCCTCGTCCGAATCGCGTTCGGGATTGATGTAACGGTGGAAGTTGTTGCCGGTGAGCTTGCGGTTGAGGATTTCGACGCAGCCGACCTCGATGACGCGGTCGCCCGTGCGAGGATTCAGGCCGGTGGTTTCGGTATCGAGGACGATCTGGCGCATGGTGTTCTACTGAATGAAATGAAGCGGACCGCAGTATAGCAAAGCCCGCCCCTGCCTTCCGGCCAAGGCGGGCCGGATGCGCTCAGCGCCGCACCGACGCCGCGCCGCGGTTGGCCAGCACGTCGGCGCGCTCGTTGCCCGGATGGCCGTTGTGGCCGCGTACCCAGCGCCATTCGACGGCATGTTGCTGCTGGGCCAGGTCGAGCGCCTTCCACAGGTCGTCGTTCTTGACCGGCTCCCTGGCGGCGGTCTTCCAGCCGCGCGCCTTCCAGCCGTGGATCCATTCCGAGATCCCTTTCTGGACATACTGGCTGTCGGTGTGCAGCACGACCTTGCACGGGCGGTTCAGCACGCCCAGCGCCTCGATCACGGCGCGCAGTTCCATGCGGTTATTGGTGGTGTTCGGCTCGCCGCCGAAGATCTCCTTCTCGTGGCCGTTCGAAACCAGCAGCGCGCCCCATCCGCCGGTGCCCGGGTTGCCCTTGCAGGCGCCGTCGGTGAAGATCTCGACCTGGGTCGAGGTGCTTGTATTGGTTGCTTGTTCGCTCATTCCCTGTTCGCAGCCGGCACTGCTGCCGGGCGCTTGCTCGCTTTCTTGTTCCATGCGGGACCGATGATGTGCATGCCCTTGACCCGCTTGATCGCATGCACGACGTAGACTGCGCCGAGATACGGCCACCAGCGCGCGCCCGCCGATTCCATCATCGAGAAGCGGCTGAGCCAGTGGGCCGTGCGGCACGGCGGGGCGTAGCAGCCGAAATGGCTGCGCGTCACGCCCAGGTTCAGCAATTTTAGCCAGTCTTTCAGGCGCGGCAAAGAGATGAATTCGCCGGACTCGGGCAGGTAGTCGCTCTGCGTGACCCGCCGCACGCCCTGGCGCATGCCCCACAGGCTGGCCGGATTGAAGCCGCAGATGATCACCTGCCCTTCGGGAATCAGGACCCGCTCGACTTCGCGCAGGACCTGATGCGGCTCCGCGGCGAACTCGAGCACGTGCGGCAGCACCACCAGGTCGAGACAGGCGGTGGCGAACGGCAGTTCCTCGAAATCGACCGCGACCGCGATCTGCTTGCCGCCGGCGGCGAACGCCAGTTCGTCCGCATGCGAGGTGCGCGTCGCCGCCTGCCATTTATTGGGCATGCGGCTGGCCGCCAGCGCGTCGAGCTGCGGCACGCCGATCTGCAGCGCATTGAAGCCGAAGATATCCACCGTGAGCTCGTCGAGGCAGGCCTGCTCGAACGCGCGCACGTAGACGCCCGCCGGCGATTGCAGCCAGTTGTCGAGCGCTATAATGGATTTTTCGGATGCGCTATCCATGCCACCTCTTTGACCTACGGTTCATCATGACGACTCCTGAACGCACCGACCTCGCGGTATTGGCGCTTCCTGCCTTTAAAGACAATTATCTGTGGCTCATCCACGATGGCTGCAGCGCGGCCATCGTCGACCCTGGCGACGCCGCGCCCGTCAAGGCCGCCCTCGCCGCACACAAGCTGCGCCTGACCGCCATTCTACTCACCCATCACCATGCTGACCACATCGGCGGCGTTCCCGGCCTGCTCGAGGACTGGGACGTGCCCGTCTTCGGGCCGCGCGACGACGGCATCGCGGCCGTGACGCATCCGCTCGGCCAGGGCGAGCGCATCGACGTTCCGGGGCTGGCATTGACGCTCGAGGTGCTCGACGTGCCGGGACATACGCTGGGGCATATCGCCTATGTGCGGCGCGCACCCGGGGCAAAATGGCTGTTCTGCGGCGACACCCTGTTCGGCGCCGGCTGCGGCCGGCTGTTCGAGGGCACGCCGCGCCAGATGATGGACTCGCTGGCGCAGCTGGCGGCGCTGGCGGACGAGACGCTGGTGTATTGCGCGCACGAGTACACGCTGTCGAACCTGCGTTTCGCGCAGGCGGTCGAGCCGGGCAATGCGGCGTTGGCGACGCGGGTGCGGGCCGATGCGGCGAAGCGCGAAGCGCAGCAGCCGACGATTCCGTCCACGATCGCGCTCGAGAAGGCGACCAATCCCTTCATGCGCCATGGCGAGGCGCGCATCGTGCAAAGCCTGGTCGAGGCCGGGCGCCTGCAGCCAGGCGCGGCGCAGGTCGACGCGTTCGCCGCGCTGCGCGAGTGGAAGAACACGTTCTGAGATCGCGTCCGGGCCGGCGGCGCGGCCGCCGCCCCGGGATGGTTCAGATCTCTTCGTACAGCGGCAAGGTCAGGAACTCGGCAAATTGCTCCGAGGTCGACATCTCCTCGAAAATCACGGCCGCACGCTCGTAGCTCGCATGCGTCCCGTCCGCCGCCACCTGCTTGACCTTTTCCAGTTCTTCGGGAATCATCGCCCGCACCATCCCGGCGGTGACCTTGCGGCCGTCTTCCAGCACGCCCTTCGACGACCGGATCCACTGCCACACCTGCGAGCGGCTGATCTCGGCGGTCGCCGCATCTTCCATCAGGTTGTGGATCGGCACGCAGCCATTGCCCGCCAGCCAGGCGCCCAGGTAATGGATGCCGACATTGATGTTGTAGCGCAGCCCGGCCTCGGTGATCGGGGTCTCGGGCTGGAAGTCGAGCAGTTGCGCCGCCGTCACCTCGACGTCGGGACGCTGCTTCTCGAGCTGGTTCGGCCGATCGCCCAGCACCCTGGTGAACTCTTCCATCGCCAGCCCGACCAGGCCCGGGTGCGCCACCCAGCCGCCATCGTAGCCGTCGTTCGCATCGCGCGCCTTGTCGGTGCGCACGCCGCCCATCGCGACTTCGTTCTTCTCGGGATCGTTCTTGATCGGAATGAGCGCCGACATGCCGCCGATCGCCGGTGCGCCGCGACGGTGGCAGGTCTTGAGCAGCAACAATGCATAGGCGCGCATGAAGGGCGCCGTCATCGTGACCCGCGCGCGGTCGGCCAGGCAGAACGCCGTGTCGTGCTTGAACTTCTTGATGCACGAGAAAATATAATCCCAGCGCCCCGCGTTCAGGCCGGCGCTATGGTCGCGCAACTCGTACAGGATCTCGTCCATCTCGAAGGCGGCCAGGATGGTCTCGATCAGCACCGTCGCCTTGATCGTGCCTTGCGGCAGGCCCAGTGCGTCCTGGGTCTGCACGAAGATATCGTTCCACAGGCGCGCCTCGAGATGCGATTCCAGCTTCGGCAGGTAGAAATAGGGCCCGGCGCCCCGCGCCAGCAACTCCCTGGCATTGTGGACCATGAACAGCGCGAAATCGAAGATGCCGCCCGACACGCGCTGGCCGTCGACCAGCACGTGCTTCTCGTCCAGGTGCCAGCCGCGCGGCCGCACGAGCAGGGTCGCCACCTTGTCATTGAGCTTGTACGACTTGCCGTTCTGCTCCAGCGAGATCGTCCCGCGAACCGCGTCGACCAGGTTGAGCTGGCCCTGGATCTGGTTATCCCAGTTCGGCGTATTCGAATCCTCGAAGTCGGTCATATAGCTGTCGGCGCCCGAATTGAGGGCATTGATGACCATCTTGCGCTCGACCGGCCCGGTGATTTCCACGCGCCGGCAGGCCAGGGCCGGCGGCAGCGGCGCGATGCGCCAGTCGCCGGCGCGGATCGGGGCGGTCTGCGGCAAGAAGTCGGGACGCGCGCCGGCATCGAGCCGGCGCGCAAACTCGTCACGCGCCGCCAGCAGTTCGCGCCGCCGCGGCTCGAAGGCGCGCGACAGTGCCGCCACCAGTTCGAGCGCCTCCGGCGTCAGGATTTTCTCGTAACCGGGCTTGATCTCGCCCTTGATTTCCATGCCTGCAGGGATGGTGATGGACATATCGACTCCTGGGTTCATTGATGAATGCGTGCGACGACCCGCCCCCGCATGCGCGCGGCTTGGCGTTTGTCTTTGCATCAAGTATATTCACTTGAATAGTGCTAAACCATACAAATTCTCACAGCATCCGTGTGTTTTTGTATCAAATAAACGGCGGGAGCGGGCAGGATCATGGGCAAATTCACCCAAATGGCGACCTTCGTCGAGGTGGTGGCGCGCGGCAGCCTGTCCGCGGCGGCGCGCGCCGAAGGCATCGCGCCGGCCATGATCGGCCGCCGCCTCGACGCCCTCGAGGCCAGGCTTGGCGTCAAGCTGCTGCAGCGCACGACGCGGCGGTTGGTGCTGACCGACGAGGGCATGGCCTTCCTCGAGGATTGCCAGCGCATCCTGGGCGACGTCAGCGACGCCGAATCGGCCATTTCGGAGCACAGCATGCGCGCGTCCGGCCACCTCACGGTGTCGGCCCCGGCCGGCTTCGGCCGCCAGCACGTGGCGCCGCTGCTGCCCTCGTTCCTGGCCGAGCACCGCGACGTGACGCTCAACCTCAACCTGAGCGATCGCGTGATCGACCTCGTGGCCGAGGGCGTGGACGTGGCCATCCGCATCGCCAGCCTGGACGATTCCAGCCTGGTCGGCGTGAAGCTGGCCGACAACCGGCGCGTGGTGGTGGCCACCCCCGCCTATCTCAAGCGCCATGGCCGGCCGCGCGAGCTGGCCGACCTGGCGCGCCACAACTGCCTGCCGATCAGCAGCGAAGGCAGCCAGCGCGGCTGGACTTTTTTTAACGACGGCAAGCCGGTCACGCTGAAGGTGAGCGGCAATATGGTGTGCAACGACGGCGCCGTGCTGCATGCCTGGGCGCTGGCCGGCAAGGGCCTGGCATGGCGTTCGATGTGGGAAGTGGGCGGCCAGATCGCCAGCGGCGAGCTGTGCACCGTGCTGGACGAGTTCGCGGCGCCCGGCAACGACATCCACGCCGTGTTCGCCCAGCGCCGCCATTTGCCGCTACGCATCCGGGCCTTCGTCGACTTCCTGCGGCGAAGCTATGCGGCGCCGGACTACTGGCGCCCGCGCTGACGGCGTGCCGTAGGGACGAAAAAAATCCCCGCACTCAGCGGGGATTCTTATCTCGTAAAGCCCTGGGGCTATTACAGAGGCTGGATGTTCGAGGCTTGCTTGCCCTTCGGACCGGTGGTCACGTCGAACGAAACGCGCTGGTTCTCCTGCAGCGACTTGAAGCCGGTGCTCTGGATAGCCGAGAAGTGCGCGAACAGATCTTCGCCGCCTTCATCAGGGGTGATGAAGCCGAAGCCCTTCGAGTCATTGAACCATTTAACGATGCCAGTTGCCATTACAATTTCCTATTTCGGTTAGTTGGGCTTGCGCCCGTTTCAGATCGTTTGAAGAAGCAAGAAAGAAATGACAGACAGACTGCACTACTACCTCGAACCCAACGATCCCGTATTATACCGAATAAAACCGCCGTGCACCCCTATTCGTTAAATAAAAAGCCGCAGAATTGCAACGATTCTAGAAATCAATAGATTAGAGGGCGAGGCGATTTATATCGGCACGAAGGAAAATATAGGCGCAAGGCCCCCGCAAATGTTTGCGATGAATCAAATTCCGCGCTACCCGAAGTATGCGCATGCGGCTTGCCGAAGGCCGCGCCGCGACTGGCGCCGGCATGCGCCCGGGCGAGTTCAGGCCAGCGATTTGGGGTCCACCCGCGCGACGCGGATGTAGTCGTCGAGCTCCGCGCGCCACGCCTGCCATTCCGTCGCGGCCACCTCATCGAAGGCGCGCAGCACGCGCAGGCGCTGCTCCAGCAGCCGCGCGTGGTGGCCCAGGCCGCGAAAACCGAAGGTCGCCGCCGAGCCGGCCAGCGTATGCAGCATGGCCTGCAACTCGCCCGCCGCCGGCGCGGCGTCGAAGGCAGGCTCGCCGGCGTGGCCCAGTTGCCGCGACAGCGCTTCCAGCTGCTCGAGGGTGGACGGCAGCCGGGCCGCGAACTTCTCGTTCAGTTCGGCGAGTCGCGCGAAAAACTGCTGGTCGGCCGGCTGCACGGTTGCCATCGGCGCCCTTACTTTGTGCCGAAGATGCGGTCGCCCGCGTCGCCCAGGCCCGGCACGATGTAGGCATGCTCGTCCAGGTGCGAATCGAGTGCGGCGACGAACAGCCTGACGTTCGGGTGCGCGTCCTGGAACACCTGCACGCCTTCGGGCGCCGCCACCAGCGCCAGGAACAGGATCTGCTCGTCCGGCACGCCGCGCTTCTTGAGCACGTCGATCGCATGCACGGCCGAGTTGCCGGTGGCGACCATCGGATCGCACAGGATGAAGGTGCGGTCGGCGGGATCGGGCAGGCGCACGAGGTACTCGACCGGCTCGTGGGTCGCGGGATCGCGGAACACGCCGATGTGGCCCACGCGCGCCGACGGCACCAGCTCCAGCAGCCCGTCGCTCATGCCGATGCCGGCGCGCAGGATCGGCACCACGGCCAGCTTCTTGCCAGCGATCACCGGCGCATCGATCGTGACCAGCGGCGTGCGGATCGAGCGCGTGGTCAGCGGCAGGTCGCGCGTGATCTCGTACCCCATCAGCAGCGTGATCTCGCGCAGCAGCTCGCGGAACGTGCGGGTCGACGTATCGTGCTCGCGCATATGCGACAGCTTGTGCTGGATCAGCGGGTGGTTCAGGATGTACAGGTTCGGGAAGCGCGGGTCTTGTTTCATGACGGGGTTCGATAGGATTCTGTGTGAAGCAGGCAAGCGCGCATTATCCCAGCCATGCGGCCGTTTGTCCCGGTTTGCACGAGAAATAATTGGCGTTCATGACAGCGGCAAGGCGCGCGCCAGGATCGCCGCGACGTCGACGTCCGGCGGCAGGCGCCCATAGGCCCCGCCCACCGGCTGCAGCACGCGCGACTGCAGGAAGGCCTGCCCCACGCACGGCGGCGCGTGCGCCAGCAACAGCGCGGCCTGCAGCGCCACCACGATCTGCTCGGCCAGCAGGCGCGCGCCCGACTCGTCCGCCACCCGGCCCGCCAGGCCGTCCAGCAGCGCCGCCGCGTGGCCGCCGAAGCGCGCGTCCAGCGCCGCCGGCGCCAGTTCGGCCGCCAGCGCCGCGCGCGCCGCGTCCGGCGACCTGCCCAGCGCGCGCAGCAGGTCGAGGCACATGACGTTGCCCGAGCCCTCCCAGATCGAGTTGACCGGCAGTTCGCGGTACAGCCGCGCCAGCGGGCCGTCCTCGACATAGCCGTTGCCGCCCATGACTTCCATCGCCTCGGCGCCGAAGCCGGGGCCGCGCTTGCAGATCCAGTACTTGCCGGCCGCCGTCAGGATGCGTCCCAGCAGCGCCTGCGCCGGGTCGTCGCCCTCGTCGAAGCAGCGCGCCAGCCGCAGCGCGAAAGCGGTGGCGGCCTCGGATTCGAGCGCCAGGTCGGCCAGCACGTTGCGCATCAGGGGCTGGTCGGCCAGCGGCCGGCCGAATGCCCGTCGCCCGCGCGCATGGTGCAGCGCGTGGCACAGGGCGGCGCGCATGATGCCAGCGCTGCCCAGCACGCAATCGAGCCTGGTATGGCTGCCCATCTCGAGGATGGTCGCGATGCCGCGCCCCGGCGCGCCGACCATCCAGCCCAGCGCGCCGCAGAATTCGACCTCGGACGAGGCGTTCGAGCGGTTGCCCACCTTATCCTTCAGGCGCTGCACGCGCACCGCGTTGCGGCGGCCGTCGTCGAGGAAGCGCGGCACCAGGAAGCAGCCCAGGCCGCCCGCCGCGTCGTCGTCGCAACGGGCCAGCACCAGGTGGGCGTCGGCCTGCGGCACCGAATAAAACCATTTGTGGCCGACGATGCGCCAGGCGCCCTCGCCCGCGGCGCCTTCGGCGCCGGGCGGCAGCGGCGTGGCGCGGGTGGTGTTGGCGCGCACGTCGGAACCACCCTGCTTCTCGGTCATGCCCATCCCGATCAGGGCGCCGCGTTTGTGCGCCACCGGCAAGGGCCGCGGGTCGTAGTCGCGCGACAGGATCCTGGGCAGCCATGTCGCGGCGAGCCGCGGCGCCCGGCGCAGGGCGGGCACCGCGGCGTAAGTCATGGTGAGCGGGCACTGGACGCCGTTTTCGGCCTGCCCCACCAGCAGGTACTGCGCCGCGCGCGCCACCTGGGCCCCGGGCCGCGGCTCGCTCCACGGCGCCGCGTGCACGCCTGCGCCGACCAGCAGCGTCATCAGGGCATGCCAGGCCGGATGGAATTCGGGCTCGTCGATGCGGCGCCCGGCGCGGTCATGCGACGCCAACGTCGGGCCATGCAGGTTGGCCAGGCGCGCCAGTTCCTGGACTTCGCCACTACCGAGCCGGGCGCCGAGCGCTTCGAGCTGCGGCGCCGCCCAGCCGCCGCCCTCGCGCCGCACGCCCTCCTGCAGCGCCGGATCGCAGGCATACAGGTTCACGTCGGTAAACGGCGGCGCCTGGTTCTCGACGTCATGGGTAGCGAACGGGTCCATCGGGCCTCCTCCAGCCTGCCTGCCTATTGTCAAATGTTGCACTGCGGCACCATAATTACATTTCCCAGTGTTGCCAGGAGCGGGAATCGGCGACAATACGGATTGCAGTTGTCACTACAAACTGGAACGCCGGACAGGAAGCGTAGCGCCAACATGCACACCGGGCAAGCGGACTGCGCAGACGCAAACATTCCCGAAATCCTCTGCCGGCTTGTGCTTTCTGATGCTTTACGGAATTTTTCGGTGATACAGTCGCCTCTGGTTTGGTAGACTTGCACGGATTCACACGTAACATTGGCATGATGTGCACGTGCCGCAACAAGAAAGCTCCTAAACGAACATGCACACCAGTTCCTCAGCCGCGCCCTCGCCCCAGCCGGCCGCCGCGTCCGTGCTGCCTGCGGCGCTGCTCGACGGCCTGCTGGAGACGGCCGGCGACGCCGTGTTCCGGGTCACGCTCGCCGGCGCGATCCACGCGGCAGGCACGCGCGCACAGCGCCTGTGGGGTTTCGAGCCCGGCTGTCCGCTGGTGGCGCTGGTGCACGAGGTCGACCAGCCGGCGCTGGGCAATGCGCTGGCCGCCGCCGCGGCCGGCCAGGACGCCGTGCTGGTCGAGACCCGTTTCCGCTCGGGCGAGCGCGACATATGGTTTGAGCTCAGGATTGCGCGCCTGGCCACCGGCGACGCCGCGCCGCTGCTGGTCATCGGGCGCGACATGTCGGTCCAGCATGCGACCGAGGAACGCCTGCGCCATATGGCGACCCATGACGCGCTCACCGAACTGCCCAACCGGTTGCTGCTGTCGGACCGGATCCGGATGGCGATCGCCAACGCGCGCCGCTCGGCCCACGGCTTCGCCGTCGCCGCCATCGGCCTCGACGGCTTCAAGAAGGTCAACGACGGCCTCGGCCACCCGCTGGGCGACACCGTGCTGCAGCTGGCGGCCGGGCGCCTGCGCCGCACCCTGCGCGACAGCGATACGCTGGCGCGCGTCGGCGGCGATGAATTCGTGGCCGTGCTGCCCGGCACCTTCACCGAGGCCCAGGTCAAGCTCGTCACGGGACGCCTGATGGCCACCCTGCAATCGCCGTTCGAGGCCGGCGGCCACACGATCTACCTCGGCGCCTCGATCGGCATCGCGGTCTATCCCGACCACGCCGAGGACGAAGTGCGCCTGGTGACCCTGGCCGACGCGGCGCTGTCGCGCGCCAAGGAGACCGGCAAGGGCCGCGCCGTGGTCTACAGCCCCGGCGACCAGGGCCCGCCCCAGCACGACATCTCGCTCGAGGCGGCCATGTTCACCGCCATCCGCGAGGGCGAGTTCCTGCTCTACTACCAGCCGATCGTCAATGCCCGCAGCCGCATCATCGAGGGCTTCGAGACCCTGATGCGCTGGAAGCACCCGACCCTGGGCATGGTGCCGCCGGTGCGCTTCATCCCGATCGCCGAGAACAACGGCCTGATCAACCTGCTCGGCGCCTGGGCGCTGAAAGCGGCCTGCATGCAGATCCGGCAGTTCCAGGAGGTTGCCGGGCGCGAGCTGTACATCTCGGTCAACATCAGCCCGCGCCAGTTCCGCAGCGATCGCTTCCTGGCGGTGCTCGACGATGCGCTGGCGCTGTCCGGCCTCGACGGGCGCCAGCTGGTGCTCGAGATCACCGAGGGCACGCTGATGATCGATCCGGCCCACGCCGAAGACATCCTGGCGCGCATGGCCCAGCGCCAGGCGCGCATCGCGATCGACGACTTCGGCACCGGCTATTCGTCGCTGGCCTACCTCAAGCGCTTCCCGATCTCGGTGCTCAAGATCGACCGCGCCTTCGTCAAGGACCTGCCGGCCTCGACCAAGGACGCGGCCATCTGCAGCGCCATCCTCGACCTGGCCGGGCACCTGAGCCTGTCGGTCGTGGCCGAGGGCGTCGAGACCGAGGAACAACTGGGCTGGCTGGACGAACAGGGCTGCCACTACGTGCAGGGCTACCTGACCGGCAAGCCGATGCCGGCCAACGTGGCCGTCACGGCGCTCAAGGAAAATCTCTACGCCGCGCTCCTGCCGGCTGCAGGCAAATCATGACCACACAAGCCACTACCCCGCGCTCGGCGAAGTCGCAGGCCACCCTCGCCCTGCTGTGGGAGCGCATCCGGCGCCAGGGCGACATGCCGGGCTTCACCAAGGCGATCAACGCCATCCTGGCCTCGATGCGCGGCGAGGACGAGCGCGACTTCTCGATGACGCAGACGGTGCTGTCCGATCCGGTCCTGACCCAGAAGGTCCTGCGCCTGGCCAACAGCAGCATGTATTCGGCCTTCGGCCAGCACGTCAACACCATCTCCAAGGCGGTGCTGGTGCTGGGCACCGAGACCATCGGCCACCTGGCGCTGGGCCTGAAGCTGATCGAGGAGCTGAGCCGCAACACCCCGGACACCGAAGCCGCCCACATCGAGATGGAAAAGGCCGTGCTGGCCGGGATGGTGGCGCAGCAGCTGGCGGCCGACGCCCGCTCGCGCGACCCGGAAGAAGCCGTGGTGTGCTCGATCCTGCATTCGCTGGGCCGCATGATGCTCACCTTCTACATGCCGGAGCGCTGGGCACGGATGCGCGAAGCGGCCGGCGAGGGCCGCGAAGAGAACGCGGCGCTGGAAGTGCTCGGACTGTCGCTCGAGGAAGTGGGCCGCGCCACCGCCGCCCACTGGGGCTTGCCGCGCAATCTGGTGGCCGGCATGCGGCGGGTGGAACCGGGCGAACGCTTCGAGGGCTTCGGCCACGAGGACTGGCTGGCGGCGCTGGGCAGCATGTCGACCCAGGCTGCCGATGCGCTATGGGCCGACGACGACGCCGGCGCCGCGAAGGTCGCGCAGCTGGCCGAAAGCTTCGCGCCGATGCTGGGACTGCCGCCGAGCGGCATCCTGGCCTCGATCGACAAGGCCAAGGTCGAAGCCGCGTCCGACCTGTCGATCGCGCCGCTGGCCAAGCCGCAGGAAAAGCGCGCGCAGCAGGCCGCGGCGACCCGCAAGCGCATCGCCGGCAACAAGATCCTGATGAGCGGCGTGGCCGACATGCGCGACGCCGGCAACAACGCCACCGCCGGCCAGATGATCTCGATGGCGCTCGAGACGATGCACAAGGGGCTGTCGTTTAGCCGCTCGTTCGCCTTTCTCCGGAACCGGCGCGAAGGCCGCTACTCGGCGCGCCTGGGCCTGGGCGCCGACGTCAAGGCGATGCTGCCGAACCTGGCCTTCGACGATGCCTACGAACCGAACGTGTTCCACGCCGCCCTGGGCAGCGACCGCGTGATCTTCATCGAGAATGCGCACGACGGCAAATTCGCGAGCAAGCTGCCGGGCTGGTGGAAAGGCACGCTGGCCGAGGCGCGCTGCTTCGTGGTGATCCCGCTGGCGGCGCACGGGCAGCCGGCGGGCTTCATCTATGGCGACTGGGACGACACCTTCCCGCAGGTGATCCTGAGCCAGACCGAGTTTTCGCTGCTGAACGACTTGCGCGCGCTGGTCGTGCGCACGGTCGAGAAGAGGCACCAGGTGGAAGCGATCGGTACCCGGGCCTGAGCCGGCCGCGATCCCCCGCGGGGTCGGACAAGCCGTCCGCCCCGTCATTACTTCAGCTTCGGCGTCGCCACCTGGACGTCGCCGCACTGGGCGCGGTGCATCAGCGCATGGTCGATCAGCACCAGCGCCAGCATCGCCTCGGCGATCGGCGTCGCGCGGATGCCCACGCAGGGATCGTGGCGGCCGAAGGTCTCGACCGTCGCCGGATCGCCCTGCTTGTCGATCGAGCGGCGCGGCACGCGGATCGACGACGTCGGCTTGATCGCCAGCGAGACCGTGATGTCCTGGCCGGTCGAGATCCCGCCCAGCACCCCGCCTGCGTGGTTGCCGACGAAGCCTTCGAGCGTCAGTTCGTCGCCATGCTGCGAGCCGCGCTGCGCCACCGAGGCGAAGCCGGCGCCGATCTCGACGCCCTTGACCGCGTTAATCCCCATCATCGCGTAGGCGATGTCGGCATCGAGCTTGTCGTAGATCGGCTGGCCCCAGCCGACCGGCACGCTGCTGGCCACCACGTCAATGCGCGCGCCAATCGAGTCGCCGTCGCGGCGCAGCTGGTCCATCGCGTCTTCCATTCGCTGCAGCAGGGCGGCGTCGCCGGTGGCGGCGAAGAAGGGATTGGCGTGCACGTGTTCCCAGCCTTCGAACGGCACGGCGATGTCGCCCAGCGCGCGCATATACCCCCTGAACTCGGTGCCGTATTTCTCGCGCAGCCACTTCTTGGCGACGGCGCCGGCGCCGACCACCGGCGCCGTCAGGCGCGCCGACGAGCGGCCGCCGCCGCGCGGATCGCGCACGCCGTACTTGTGCCAGTAGGTATAGTCGGCGTGGCCGGGACGGAAGCTCTCGGCGATATTGCCGTAGTCCTTGCTGCGCTGGTCTTCGTTGCGGATCAGCAGGGCGATCGGGGTGCCGGTGGTGACGCCCTGGTAAACGCCGGACAGGATCTCGACCCGGTCCGCCTCCTGGCGCTGGGTGACGTGGCGCGAAGTGCCGGGCTTGCGGCGGTCGAGCTCGGGCTGGATGTCGGCCTCGCTCAAGGCCATGCCCGGCGGGCAGCCATCGATGACGCAGCCGATCGCGGGGCCGTGCGATTCGCCGAAGGTGGTGACGGAAAACAGCTTGCCAAATGTAGAGCCGGACATGGGAATGGAATTCGGATTGATCGAATTACCATTTTAACAGGCCGTCTGGCAAGCAGAAACGGGCATCGCACGATCGACTGTGGCAATTATGTTGCCATACGGATATATTTCTCATCGTGGGCGCGGATCGTACCCTTTCCTTTTTACAATTGCATATATACTGAACTCATCCATGCCGAGCCAACCTGGAGAAGTAGCACATGCCAGCATCGATTACGCCCTCGGTACCAATGAAGGATGACCGCGGCAGCGACCATCTCGCGAGCGACGACCTCGTCTTTGCCGACGAAGGCGCCGCCGCCGCATCCTCGCGTCCAGCCTGGCGGATCCTGGTGGTCGACGACGACGCCGACGTGCACTCGACGACCACTTTCGCACTCGGCAATGTCGAGATGCAGGGCCGCCCGCTGGCCTTCCTGCACGCCTATTCCGCCAGCGAAGCCTTCGAGGCCCTGGCGCGCGAAGACGATATCGCCGTCGTCCTGCTGGACGTGGTGATGGAGAGGGCCGACGCCGGCCTGCGCCTGGTGCGCCGCATCCGCGACGAACTGGGCCTGCACGACCTGCGCATCATCCTGCGCACCGGCCAGCCCGGTTACGCGCCCGAGATGGAAGCGATCAGCGGCTACGATATCAACGACTACCGGACCAAGTCCGAACTGACCCGCACCAAGCTGTACACGACGGTGGCGGCCGCGATCCGCTCCTACCAGCAAATCCGCGCGCTCGAGGCCAACCGGCTGGGCATGGAGCGCATCGTCGCCGCCTGCGCCGAGCTGATGGCCCTGCACGGCGTGCGCGACGTCGCGCTCGGCATCCTGGCCCAGGTCGGCCGCCTGGTCGGTCAGGCGCCGGAGGGCGTGCTGTGCACCCGCGACAGCGGACACGGCCGGGCCGAGACCTTGCGCGCCGTGGCCGCGGCCGGCGCCTGCCGCCATCTCGACGGGCGCGAGCTGAACGGCCAGTTCGCGCTGGCCGCCGAGCGCGCGCTGCTCACGCGCCAGTGCGCGGCCGAGGACGGCCTGCTCACGATGTACTTCCCGGGCAAGGCGGGCCGCGATTTCGTCGCCTGCATCCCGCTCGACCGGCCGATCGACGAGGTCGAACGGCGCCTGCTGAAGGTGTTCTGCGGCATGGTCGCGGTCTGCCTCGACAACTGCGAGCTGGTCACCCACCTGAACAAGTCGGCCTTCCACGACCCGCTCACCGGCCTGCCGAACCGCACCCGCGTGGTCGAGCTGATCGACGCCATCCTGGCCGGCCCGCGCCGCGCCGGCGCCGTGCTGGCCCTGGTCGACCTCGACCATTTTGCCGAGACCAACGACGCCCTCGGCCACCATTTCGGCGACCTGCTGCTGGTCTCGGTCGGCCAGCGCCTGAAGTCGCGCCTGGCGCCCGGCCTCGAGATCGGCCGCATCGGCGGCGACATCTTCTGCGTGCTGGGCGAGGCCGACGCGGTGCAGCCGGCCCAGGTGCAGGCCCTGTTCCGCGAATCGTTCCGGATCGACGGCCAGGACGTGCAGGTGTCCGCCACGCTCGGCCTGGTGCGGCTGCAGGAGCACGACGGCAGCGGTGCCGACGCCCTGAAGGACGCCGACATCGCGCTCAAGCGCGCCAAGTCGCAGCAACGCGCCGGCCACTTCTATTTTTCGCGCAGCATGGGGGTCGAGATCCGCGAACGGGTGCGCATGATGCACGCGCTGCGCAGCGGCTTCCAGCGCGGCCAGCTGTTCCTGCATTACCAGCCGCAGGTCGACCTGGCCACCGACCGCCCGTTCGGCGCCGAAGCCCTGCTGCGCTGGCGCCTGGACGACGGGCGCCTGGTGCCGCCCGACCGCTTCATCCCGATCGCCGAGTATTCGGGCCTGATCGTCGACATCGGCGAATGGGTGCTGCGCCAGGCCTGCGCCGAGCTGATGCGCCTGCGCGCGGCCGGCCACCGCGACTTCACGATGTCGGTCAACGTCTCGCAGGTCCAGTTCAGGCACCCGCATTTCCTCGAGATGCTGCGCCGCGCGCTCGACGACACCGGCGCGCCGCCCGAATTCGTCGAGCTGGAAATCACCGAATCGATGGCAATGGAAGAGCCGGCCCTGCTGGTCGAGAAGCTGGCCCAGGTCAAGCGCACCGGCGTGTCGATCGCGATCGACGATTTCGGCACCGGCTTCTCGTCGCTGTCGCACCTGCAGCGGCTGCAGGTCGACCGCCTCAAGATCGACCGCGCCTTCGTCACCGAGATCACGGGGTCGGCGCGCGGCAGCAGCATCGCCCAGATGGTGGTGCAGCTGGGCCGCAACCTGGGCCTGTCGGTGATCGCGGAAGGGGTGGAGGACGAACGCCAGGCGCAGATCCTGCGCCAGCTCGGCTGCCCGCTGGCCCAGGGCTTCCTGTATGCGCGGCCGCTGTCGCCCGAGGGCTTGCTGGAGTGGCTGGCGGGGAAGCCGGAAACGCGCGCGGCATGACCGCCGCGGCGCGCGGCGTCGCCAGCGGACCAGCTGCGACGCCGTTCCCGCGCAGGCAGGAACGGTGGGCGGGTTCTTAGTCGGGCGCGTTCTGCTCCGCCGGCCAGTCGCGGATATACGCCTTGAGCATGCGGTTCTCGAAGCTCTGCGCCTCGAGCACCGCGCGCGCGACGTCGTAGAACGAGATCACGCCCAGCAGGGTGCGGGCGTCCATCACCGGCAGGTAGCGCGCGTGCTTCTCGAGCATGATGCGGCGCACCTCGTTGACCTCGGTATCGGGGGTCACGGTGATCGGGCTGTCGTCCATGTGCCGGCGCACGGTGCCGGAACCCACCGCGCCGCCATTCGCATGCAGCGCCTTGAGCACTTCGCGGAACGTCAGCATGCCAACCAGGTCGCCATACTCCATCACGACCAGCGAACCGATGTCGTTCTCGGACATCGTGGTCACCGCGTCGACCAGCGGCTGGTCGGGTGTCACGGTGTACAGGATATTGCCCTTCACTTGCAGGATTTCGGAAACTTTCATGTTCGCCACCCCCGCTTCGTCAATATGGCTGCTGCTGGATAAATTTGTATAAGGCATAACACCGACTGTAGCCTATGCTCGCCAAAAAATCCAGCGTTGCGCCGCATCATGGTGCATCTCGCCGGATGGCGGGCTGCACGATGGTGCAGCGCAGATTGCACAGCAGGCAAACCCTGCTAGGATGCGCCATTCCTGTATTTCCACGAGAGACGAGAGCCCAGCATGAGCGGTCCCCGACTTCCCGGTTTCGACACCCTGTCCCTGCACGCGGGCGGCGCCCCCGATCCCGCCACCGGCGCGCGCGCCACCCCGATCCATTTCACGTCCTCGTTCGCGTTCCGGGATGCCGGCCACGGCGCGGCGCTGCTCAACAGGGAGCAAGCCGGCCACGTGGATTCGCGGATCTCGAATCCCACCAACGCGGTGCTCGAAGAACGCATCGCGGCGCTCGAGGGCGGCGTGGCCGGCATCGCCACCGCCAGCGGCCAGGCCGCCATGCACCTGGGGCTGGCGACCCTGGCCGGCGCCGGCGACCATATCGTGGCTTCCCGCGCGCTGCACGGCGGCGCGCACGGCCTGCTGGCCCACACCCTGCGCCGCTTCGGCGTCGAGACCACCTTCGTCGATCCGCGCGACCTCGACGCCTGGCGCGCGGCGATCCGGCCGGCGACGACTCTGCTGTTCGGCGCAACCCTGGGCAGCCCGGGGCTCGACGTGCTCGACATCCCGGCCATCGGCGCGCTGGCCCACGACCACGACCTGCCGCTGATGGTCGACGCCACCTTCACCACCCCGTACCTGCAGCGCCCCTTCGACCACGGCGCCGACCTGCTGTTCCACTCGGCCACCGAATTCCTGTGCGGCCACGGCACCGCGATCGGCGGCCTGCTGGTCGACGGCGGCACCTTCGACTGGCAGGCGGCGCACGAACGCAGCGGACGCTTCGCCACCTTGTGCGAGCCCTGCGAAGGGTTCCACGGCATGGTGTTCAGCGAAGAATCCACGGTCGGCGCCTTTGCCCTGCACGCGCGGCGCGAAGGCTTGCGCGACTTCGGCGCGGCGATGAGCCCGCACAACGCCTTCGCCATCCTGCAGGGCGTCGAGACGCTCGGCCTGCGCATGGAGCGCCACGTCGCCAATGCGCGCCGGGTGGCCGATTTCCTGGCCGCGCACCCGATGGTGGCGTCGGTCTACTATCCGGCGCTGGACAGCCATCCCGACCATGCGCTGGCCCGGCGCATCCTGCCGAAGGGCTGCGGCGCGGTAGTGGCCTTCGCGCTCAAGGCCGGCCGCGCGGCCGGCCGCCGCCTGGCCGACGGCTTGCAGGTATTCTCGCACCTGGCCGAGGTGGGCGACGCCAAGTCGGTGGTCAGCCATCCCGCCTCGACCACCCACGCCCGGCTGCCGGCCGCGCAGCTCGCGGCCAGCGGCGTCACCGACGGCCTGCTGCGCCTGTCGGTCGGCCTCGAAGACGCGGACGACCTGATCGACGACCTCAAGCGCGGCCTGAAGCTCGCCGCCAAGGAGGCCTGAGATGCGGCTCACCGTTGATTCGCACGATGTCTACTGCCATACCGGCGGCAAGGCCTTCGATCCCGCGCTGCCCGTAATCATGCTGCTGCACGGCGCCCAGAACGACCACTCGGTCTGGGCGCTGCAAAGCCGCGCGCTGGCCCATCGCGGCTATGCGCTGCTGGCGCCCGACCTGCCCGGCCATGGCCGCAGCGGGGGGCCGCCGCTGGCGTCGATCGAGGCGCTGGCCGTCTGGGCGCTGGCCGTGCTCGAGGCGGCGGGGGCGCCGCGCGCGCTGCTGGCCGGGCACAGCATGGGCGCGCTCATCGCGCTGGAAGCGGCCCATCGGGCGCCGCACCGCGCCAGCGGCCTCGCCCTGCTCGGCGCCACCTATCCGATGAAGGTCGCGGACGCGCTGCTGGAGACCGCCCGGACCGCGCCGCAGACCGCCATCGAGATGGTGGCGGCCTGGTCGCACGCCGGGTGGCTGCCGGGACCGTCGACGGCCGGTCCCGGCACGTCGGTGGCCAATACCGCCCGGCGCCTGATGCAGCGCATGGCCGCGCGCGGCGCGGCGCAGCTGTTCCACACGGATTTCGCGGCCTGCAATGCGTACGCCAACGGCGAAGCCGCCGCGGCCTCGATCGCCTGCCCCGCGCTGTGCGTGCTGGGACGGAAGGACGTCATGACGCCGCCGCGCTCGGCGGCGCTCCTGACCGCCACGCTCGCGCACTGCCGGGTCGTGACCGTCGACGCCGGCCACGCGCTGATGGCCGAGGCGCCCGACGCCGTGCTCGATGCCTTGCTCGATCTGGCAGGGACGGTGGTCACCCGGGACGGCGCCCGCCGCGGTGAGCCTTCTCGGTAGGAGAGCCCGCCCGGCGCGCAAGTCGGTCTGGTCGACGCGGCTCAGCTGCCGCCACGCATGCCGATACCGGCCATCACCGCCTCTTCCGGATCGCCGAAATGCGCAGCCAGGGTCTGGTCCAGCCCCGCCTCGACCGCCTCCTCGACCTGGCGCGCGAGGTCGCCGACGTCGAGCGTCAGCGGCGTGTCCGGCCCGGCGTCTTCGCGCTGCATCGTCTCGGCCGCCGCGCAATCGAACACGAACAGCCGGTAGACGTCGGCCAGGCGCAGGGTGTCCGCATCGGCCAGCAATACCCAGTTCTCCTGTTCGCCGTGCCGGTTGAAACGCCAGCCGCGCCGGGCCGGGGCGTCGTCCTGCACCCGCCCCACCCAGCCCTCGCCCACCATCCGGTCCAGCAAACGGCCCAGTTCGTCATACCCGATCCGGGTGTGATGGCGGATCGTGCTGCTCGCCACCAGCGCATTGCCGCTGAGCTTGGCGCTGCCATGGAGCACCTTGAGCACCGACATCGCATCGACAAAGGCCCCGCCCGGCGCCGGCTCGTACCACCAGCGCTCGTGCTTGACCACCGGCAGCGCCGCCGTCAGCACCGCGCCGACCAGGGTGATCATCCAGGTCACATAGATCCAGACCAGGAACAGCGGCAGCGCGGCCAGCGCGCCATAGATGATGGCGTAGGTGGGAAACTGGCGGATGAACAGGCCGAAGCCCCGTTTGGCGATCTCGAAGGCGATCGCCGCCGCCAGCGCGCCCCAGAAGGCGTCGCGCCATGCCACTGTCCGGTTCGGCACCACCACGTACAGCAGCGTATAGCCGGCCGTCGTCACCGCCACCGACGCCAGGGTGAAGAACAGGGTGCCGAGCAGCGATGCGTCGCCGTCCAGGCCGCCCGTGACGTCCAGCATCTGCGACGTGAAACTGATCGACAGGCCGAATAGCAGCGGCCCCAGCGACAGCAGCGCCCAGTACACCAGCAGGCGCTGGGCCAGCGGACGCGGCTGGCGCACGCTCCAGATCTGATTGAACACGCGCTCGATCAGGCTCATCGTGGCCGCCGTGGTGAACAGCAGCGCCACCGCGCCAAGCGCCGACAGGCCCTTGGCCTTGTCGGCGAACTGCGTCAGGTTGCCGCTGATCGTGCTGGCAATGGCCTTGGGCATCAGGTTCTGCACCAGCCAGGCGTCGATCGTCTCGCGCACCTGGCCGAAGGCCGGGAACATCGTAAAGATGGCCAGCACGATGGTGAGCAGCGGCACCAGCGCCAGGGTCGTGGTAAACGTCAGGCTGCCGGCCACCTGCGGTAGGCGCTCCTCGCGCAGGCGGCGCGCGGCGAAGCGCACCAGGTCGCGCGCTTCCGGCCAGGTCAGGCCATGCCCGGCGCTGCCATTGACGAACTCGCCGGTGGCGCGCGACAGCCCGTTCACGGTCTTGTTGAGCATCGTGTTGGATTCACCGGATTCGTCATATTCGCAAGCATTTCAATGAACAGGGCGTTAACCAAATCGCACTATAATACCAAGGATGAACACCACCCCACTGAGCATCCTCGTCCTCTACTATTCGCGCCATGGCGCCACGCGCAAGCTGGCCGAACTGATCGCCCAGGGCATCGACAGCGTGCCGGGGGCCGAGGCCCGCCTGCGCACCGTGCCGCCGGTGTCCACGGTGGCCGAGGCGACCGCGCCCGGCATTCCCGACCAGGGCGCCCCCTATGTCGAGCTGGACGACCTGCGCGACTGCGCCGGCCTGGCGCTGGGTTCGCCCACGCGCTTCGGCAATATGGCCGCGAGCATGAAATACTTCCTCGACGGCACCGCGACCGAATGGGTCAATGGGACGCTGTCGGGCAAGCCGGCGGTCGTATTCGCCTCCACCGGCAGCCTGCACGGCGGGCAAGAGGCGACCCTGCTGTCGATGATGATCCCCCTGCTGCACCACGGCATGATGGTGATGGGACTGCCATACACCCATCCTGAACTGATGAATACCGCCAGCGGCGGCAGCCCCTATGGCGCGACCCACTGGGCCGGCGTCGACGGCAAGCGCCCGCTGACCGACGACGAGCGCACGCTGTCGATCGCGCTCGGCCGCCGCCTGGCCGAGGCGGCCCTCAAATTGCATGGAAGCCGCTGATGGGAACAGGCAAGAAAGTCTTTCATATCGGGGCGATCGCCAGCCTGATCTGGCTGATCGGCTGGCTGGTCGCCTGGGAAGCCCATGTGGCGCCCCTGCAGCCGGGCAGCTGGCTGCTGGCCCTGAAAGCCTTGCCACTGCTGTTGCCGCTGCGCGGCGTCATCAAGCGTGACCTGTATACGCTGCAATGGTCGTCGATGCTGATCCTGATCTATTTTGCCGAGGGCGTCGTGCGCGCCTGGGCCGACCAGAACGCCACGTCGCGCCAGATGGCCATCGGCGAAATCGTGCTGGTCGTGGTGTATTACTTCTGCGCCCTGCTCTATCTGCGTCCGTACAAGAAAGAGGCGCAGCGCCTGGCCAAGGAATTGCTGGACAAGGTCAAAGTGCCGCATGGCTGAGCTTTCTGCAGAGTCCCTGGTGGCGCGCTGCCGCGCCATCGTCGGCGAGTCCCACGTCATCACCGACGATGCCGACATGGCGCCGTTCATGGCCGATTGGCGCGGACGCTACAGCGGACGCGGCCTGGCGGTCGTGCTGCCGCTCGACACGGCGCAAGTCGCCGCCGTCGTGGCCGCCTGCGCCGCGGCACGGGTGCCCATCGTGCCGCAAGGCGGACGCACCGGCCTCGTCCTGGGCAGCGTACCCGATCTGTCTGGCGACGCCATCGTGCTGTCGCTGCGGCGCCTGAACCGGATCCGCGCCATCGATCCCGCCAACCGCACCATGACCGTCGAGGCCGGCTGCATCCTGGCCGACATCCAGGCCGCGGCGGGCGCGGCCGGCATGCTGTATCCGCTGTCGCTGGCGGCCGAAGGCACATGCACGATCGGCGGCAACCTGTCGACCAACGCCGGCGGCACCGCCGTGCTACGTTACGGCGCTACCCGCGAGCTGTGCCTGGGCCTCGAAGTCGTCAACGCCCGCGGCGACATCTGGGACGGCTTGCGCGGCCTGCGCAAGGACAATACCGGCTATGCGCTGCGCGAACTGTTCATCGGCGCCGAGGGCACCCTGGGCGTGATCACGGCCGCGGTGCTGAAACTGTATCCGGCGCCGCAGGCCGCGCTGACCGCGCTGGTGGCGCTGGCGTCGCCGCGCCATGCGCTCGACCTGCTGGGCCTGCTGCAGGCGCGCTGCGGCGCGTCGCTCACCGGCTTCGAGCTCATGTCGGCCTTCTGCCTGGACCTGGTGGCGGCGCATTTTCCCGACTTGCCGCAGCCATTCGCCGGGCGCCATCCGCACTATGCGCTGGTCGAGCTGTCGAGCAATGAATCAAACGAACATGCCCAGGAATTGCTGGAATCGAGCGTGGGCCAGGCGCTCGAGCATGGCATTGCCCTCGACGCCGTCGTGGCCACGTCGGGCAAGCAGGCCCTCGGCCTGTGGCGCCTGCGCGAACACATCCCGCTGGCCCAGGCGGCGGCCGGCAAGAACATCAAGCACGATATCTCGCTGCCGGTGTCGCGCATCCCCGATTTCATCGCGCGCGCCGACGCCGCGCTGGACCAGGGTTTTCCCGGCTGCCAGCCGGTCACCTTCGGCCACCTGGGCGACGGCAACCTGCACTACAACGTCGCGCCGCCGGCAGGCGTGGCGCACGACGCTTTCCTGGCCCACCAGGCGGCCGTGAACCGCATCGTGCACGACCTGGTGGCCGGCTTCGGCGGATCGATCTCGGCCGAACACGGCATCGGCATGCTGAAACGCGAGGAGCTGGCGCGCTATAAATCGCCGGTCGAACTTGGCATGATGCGTGCCATCAAAGCCGCGCTCGACCCGCTCGGCATCATGAATCCCGGGAAGATACTATGACCGGGAGCCGTCCATGCCGTTTCGATTATTGTTCATTGCCACCGCCTGCCTCGTGTGCCAGCCGGCGGCCGCGGGCGCCGTCTACAAATGCCATGAGGGCGGCCGCGTGATCTACGCCGACCGTCCCTGCCCGGGCGCCGGCGCCGCGCTGCCCGTGCGCCCCGCCCCGCCGCCCGACCCGCAGACGCAGGCGCGCATGGAACGTGCGCGCGACATGGCGCTACGGATCGACCAGCTCCGCGCCGAGCAGCGCCTGCGCGAAGAACGCGCGGCCGACGCCGCCCGGCGCGCGGCGCTGGCCCTGCGCAAGCGTTGCGACAAACTGCGCCTGCAAGGCCAGTGGCTTGCCGAAGACCTGGGGCGCGCCCGCGGCGACGCCAGGGAGGCGGCCCGCATCAAGCTGCGGCGCCAGGCCGAGACGATGGCGGTGGAATGCCCGGCCTGAACCGGCTGGCGCGCTGGCTCCTGCTCGGCGAGTGGCGCGCGCATCCAGTGCGCGCCCTGGTCGCCGTCGCGGCCATCGCGGTCGGGGTGGCGATGGGCTTTGCCATCCACCTGATCAACGCCGCCGCCTTCAACGAATTCTCGGCCGCCGTCAAGAGCCTGTCGGGTCAGGCCGATATCCGGGTGGAGGGCCGCGAGCCGCTGTTCGACGAATCGGTCTATCCGCGCCTGGCCGGGCACCCCGAGGTGGCGCTGGCCTCGCCGGTCCTCGACGTCCAGGCCGGCGTCCCCGGTGTCGAGGGGCTGCTCCGCATCGTCGGCATCGATCCTTTCCGGGCCGGCGCCATCTCGCCCGACCTGCTCGGGGTGACGGCCGAGGGCCGCCGGCTCGACATCCTGGCCGACGACGCGGTGTTCCTGTCGCCGGCGGCCGAGGCCTGGCTGGGCAAGCGGCGCGGCGACACGCTGGTGCTGCGCGCCGGCACCGGCGAAGTGGCGTTGCGGGTGGCCGGCCCGGTCCAGCGCGCGCGCGCCGGCCAGCGGCTGGCGGTGATGGACATCGGCGCCGCCCAGTGGCGCCTGAACCGGCTCGGCAAGCTGTCGCGGATCGACCTCAAATTGCGCGACGGCGTCGACCGCGCCGCCTTCCAGCGCCGCCTCGCCGCCGAGCTCGAGGCAGCCTGGCCGGGCCGTTTCACGGTGGGCCAGCCGAACGACGCCGAACAGGAAAGCCGCACGGCCAACATGAGCCGCGCCTACCGGGTGAACCTCACGGTGCTGGCGCTGGTGGCGCTGTTTACCGGCGCCTTCCTCGTGTTCTCCACCCAGGCGCTGTCGGTGATGCGGCGCCGCAGCCAGTTCGCGCTGCTGCGCGTGCTTGGCCTGGAGCGCGGCCGTTTGCTGCGCCAGGTACTGCTCGAAGGCGGCAGCCTGGGCCTCGTCGGCTCCCTGCTCGGCATCGGCGCCGGCCATGCACTGGCCGCCGCCGCGCTGCACTTCTTTGGCGGCGACCTGGGCGCCGGCTACTTCCCCGGCATCCGCCCGCAAGTCGCGTTCACGCCCGGCGCCGCCCTCGTGTTCTTCGCGCTGGGCCTGGGCGTTGCCCTGCTCGGCTGCCTGGCGCCGGCCTGGGAAGCGGCGCGCGCCAGGCCGGCGGTCGCCATCAAGTCCGGCGCCGACGAAGCGCCGCTCGCACGCCTGGCGCGGGTCTGGCCTTCGCTCGTGTGCCTGGGGCTGGCCGTGCCATGCGCGTTCGCGCCGCCGGTGTTCGAGCTGCCGCTGTTCGGTTACCTGGCGATCGCGCTGCTGCTGGTTGGCGGCATCGGCCTGATGCCGCGCTTCGCGGCCGTGACCTTCCGCCTGCTGGAAACACTGCTGGCCCGGCGCAAGGACGGCGCGCCGGTGCTGACGCTGTCGCTGGCGCGGCTGGCGAATGCGCCGGGCCAGGCCTCGATCGCCCTGGGCGGCATCCTGGCCAGCTTCAGCCTGATGGTGGCGATGGGGATCATGGTGTCGAGTTTCCGGGTCTCGGTCGACGACTGGATGGGCCACATCCTGCCGGCCGACCTGTACGTGCGCACGGTCGACGCCGGCGGCACCGGTTTTCTTACGCTCGACCAGCAGGCGGCGCTGGCCGCGCTGCCCGGCGTCGAGAAAGTCCAGTTCCTGCGCACCCGGCGCGTGTCGCTGGCGCCAGAGCGGCCGCCGATCGTCGTCATCGCACGCGACATCGACGCCGGCGACCCGGCGCGCCTGCTCTACCTGGTCGGGGAGTCCATGCCGATCCCGTCCGGCAGCCGGCCAGCCTGGGTGTCGGAAGCGATGCTCGACCTGTATGGCGCCCGCGTCGGGCAGCGCCTGCGGCTGCCGCTCGGGGGCGCCGAAGCCGAGTTCTTCGTGGCCGGCGCCTGGCGCGACTACGCCAACCAGGGCGGCTCGGTCGTGATCCAGCTGGACGACTACCGCCGGCTCACCGGCGAGCGCGAGGTGACCGACGCCGCCCTGTGGAGCGCGCGCGGCACCGACCCGGCGACACTCGAGGGCAGCCTGCGCGCGTTGCCGTTCGGCGCGGCGCTCGATCTGATGCGCCCGGGCGAGATCCGCGCCGCCAGCCTCCGGATCTTCGACCGCAGCTTTGCCGTCACCTACCTGCTCGAGGCGATCGCGATCGCGATCGGCCTGTCGGGCATCGCAGCAAGTTTTTCGGCCCAGACTTTGGCAAGGGCGCGAGAATTCGGTATGCTGCGCCACGTCGGCGTCACCCGGCGCCAGGTCTTGCAGCTGCTCGCCTTCGAGGGCGGGCTGCTCACGGGCCTCGGCGTGCTCGCCGGCTTCGCGCTCGGGCTGGTCATCAGCCTGATCCTGGTGTACGTGATCAACCCGCAGTCCTTCCACTGGACGATGGGCCTGCACCTGCCCTGGCCCCTGCTCGGCAGCGTGGCCGCGGTGCTGGTCACGGCATCGATCGCCACCGCGCTGGTAGCGGGACGCCAGGCATTGTCCGGCGGCCCGGTGCGCGCGGTCAGAGAGGATTGGTAATGCGTTTTATCTTGTGCCTGCTGGTGTTGCTGTCGTTCTCGAGCCACGCTGCCGCCCCCGCGTCTGCCCCCGCGTCTGCCCCCGCGTCTGCCCCCGTATATGCCCCCGTCACGCCGGGCGCCGGCCTGTCGTTCCCGCGCGACTACGGCGCCCATCCCGAATTTCGCACCGAGTGGTGGTATGTCACGGGCTGGGTCGAGACCCCCGACAAACGCCCGCTCGGCTTCCAGGTCACCTTCTTCCGCAGCCGCACCGGCGTCGACAACGCCAATCCGAGCCACTTCGCCCCGCGCCAGCTGGTGATCGGGCACGCCGCCCTGTCCGATCCGTCGGTCGGCCGCCTGGTGCACGACGAGCGCAGCGCGCGCGAAGGCTTCAGCATGGCCTGGGCCCGGCCCGGCAACACCGACCTGAAGCTGGACGACTGGCGCATGGTCAGGGACGCCGGCGGCGTCTACCGCGTCACGATCCGGTCCAACCAGCTGACGCTCGAACTGCGTCTCAAGCCCACGCAGCCGGTGCTGGTCCAGGGCCAGGGCGGCTATTCGCGCAAGGGCCCCAGCGCCCGGCATGCGAGCTACTACTACAGCGAGCCGCACCTGGAGGTATCCGGCACGGTCGGCCGCGCCGGGATGGCCGCCACCCAGGTCGGCGGCAGCGCCTGGCTGGACCACGAATGGTCGAGCGAGGCGCTGCAGCCGGACGCCGTGGGCTGGGACTGGGTCGGCGCCAACCTCGACGACGGCGGCGCCCTCATGGCTTTCCAGATCCGCGACCGCCAAGGTGGTAAACTATGGGCGCACGCGACCCGGCGCGACAAGGCCGGCAAGGTGGTGCACTACGAGCCAGGGCAGATCGCGTTCGCGCCGCAAACGCACTGGACCTCGCCGCGTACCGGCGCCACCTATCCGGTCGCGACCACGATCACGACGGCCGGCGACAGCTGGCAGGTGGTGCCGCTGCAGCCGGACCAGGAACTCGATTCGCGCCGCTCGACCGGCGCCGTGTACTGGGAAGGCGCGGTCACGATCGAGCAGGGCGGCCGCCGGGTGGGCCGCGGCTACCTCGAAATGACCGGCTACGTGCAACCGATGAAGCTTTGACGACGTATAAGAAGAACGACCGGAACACCAGGACACGATGACCACCCGTAACACCAGCAAGCCCGATCCCGACGCATCCCGCAAGAGCAGCCTGGCCACCCTCAGGGGCCTGGGCCCCTTCCTGCGCCCCTACCGCCGCCAGTTCCTGCTGGCCGGCATCGCCCTGCTGTTCGCGGCCGGCGCCACCCTGGCGATCCCCGCGGCCTTCAAGCAGATGATCGACCTGGGCTTCGGCGCGGCCGCCGCGGGGTCGGCTGGAACTGCCACGGCGGCCGCCGGCGCCGCCATCGAGGGCGGCAGCCTGGAACACATCAACGCCACCTTCCTGGCCCTGTTCGGCGTCGCCGCCGTGCTGGCGGTAGCCACGGCGGCGCGCTTCTACATGGTGTCGTGGCTGGGCGAGCGCGTCACCGCCGACATCAGGAGCGCGGTCTATGGCCACGTGGTGCGTCAGAGCCCGGAATTCTTCGAGACCACCCGCACCGGCGAGGTGCTGTCGCGCCTGACCACCGACACCACGCTGATCCAGACCGTGGTGGGCACCAGCATCTCGCTGGCGCTGCGCAATACCCTGCTGTTCCTTGGCGGGCTGGTGATGCTGTTCGTGACCAGCCCGCGCCTGACCTCCATCATCCTGGGCCTGCTGGTGCTGGTGGTGCTGCCGATCGTGCTGTTCGGGCGCCGTGTGCGCAAACTCTCGCGCGATTCCCAGGACCGCATCGCGGATGCGTCGGCGGTCGCCGGCGAGATCCTGAACGCGATGCCCACCGTGCAGGCGTTCACCCGCGAGGGCCACGAATCCGGCCGCTTCGGCAAGGAAGTCGAGGGCGCCTTCGCCACCGCGATGCGCCGCATCCGCGCCCGCGCCACGCTCACCATGCTGGCCATCGTGCTGGTGTTCGGGGCGATCGTATTCGTACTGTGGCTCGGCGCCCACGCGGTGCTCGAAGGGACCATGACCGGCGGCGACCTGGGCCAGTTCATCCTGTACGCCGGCATCGTCGCCGGCTCGGTCGGCGCCCTGTCCGAAGTGATGGGCGACGCCCAGCGCGCCGCCGGCGCCACCGAGCGCCTGCTCGAACTGCTCGGGGCGCGCTCCGAGATCCAGGACCCGCTGCAACCGCGGCACCTGCCACCGCGGACCGCGAATGGCGCCCGCGTCACCCTCGACGACGTCACCTTCGCCTATCCGTCGCGCCTGACCGAGGCGGCGCTGTCGCACCTGGCGCTCGACATCCGCCCCGGCGAGACGGTGGCCGTGGTCGGCCCATCCGGCGCCGGCAAGACCACGCTGTTCCAGCTGCTGCTGCGCTTCTACGATCCGCAATCGGGCAGCATCCGCCTGGACGGCGTCGACGTGCGCGACCTGTCGCTGCACACCCTGCGCGGCGCGGTGGGCATCGTGCCGCAAGACACCGTGATCTTCTCGCTCGACGCGATGGAAAACATCCGCTACGGGCGCCCCGAGGCCAGCGACGACGAGGTGATCGCGGCGGCCAGGATGGCCGCGGCCCATGACTTCATCGAGCGCCTGCCCGAGGGCTACGCCTCGTTCCTGGGCGAGCGCGGCGTGCGCCTGTCGGGCGGCCAGCGCCAGCGCATCGCGATCGCGCGCGCCCTGCTCAAGAACCCGCCGCTGCTGCTGCTGGACGAAGCGACCAGCGCGCTCGACGCCGAATCCGAGCGCCTGGTCCAGCGCGCGCTCGAGGCGGCGATGGTCGGCCGCACCACCATCATCATCGCCCACCGCCTGGCGACCGTGCAGCGGGCCGACCGCATCGTGGTGCTCGACGAAGGCCGCATCGTCGAATCCGGCACCCACGCCGAGCTGGTCGCGCTGCGTGGCGTGTACGCCAACCTGGCGGCCCTGCAGTTCCAGGCGCACGCGCCAGTGGCGGCGGCCTGAATCGGCCCTGAGAAGCGCGGCGCATGGCAATCCGGGGTACTACGTAGACCCCGGATTGTGTTGCGTGTTGACACAAAGTCGCATAACAATAGCCACTAAATATTGCCGTAGGAAAAGTGTCGAGGGTATCATCGCGGGTCGCGCCACCCCTCTCTTCCTTTCCTACCATGAGCAAGCACAGATTTAGCCCGGCCGGCTGGAACGTCGGCACGCGCATCAGCGCCGTCACCTTCGCCCTCGCGGGCGTCATCATCGCCGCCCTGATCGCCACCATCACCGTCTCGACCTCGAACATGCTCGAGCAGCGCGCCGTGGAAAGCGTGCGCCGGGAGCTGCACGGCGTCACCAACACCGTCGACCTGTTCTACAAGACCGTGAACAGCCAGGCGGTCAGCTTCGGCCGCATCTTCCGCGCCGGCCTGCCGGGCGCGTTCACCCTCGACGACGCCGCCACGGTCGACGTCGCCGGGCGCCAGGTGCCGACGCTGGCCCTCGCCGGCCATCCGCTCAACCTCGATTTCAGCGCGCCCGACGCGTTCACCGAACGCACCGGCGGCAACGCCACCATCTTCGCCGCCGCCGGCGCCGACTTCGTGCGCGTGGCGACCTCGGTCAAGAAGGAAAACGGCGAACGCGCCGTCGGCACCGCCCTCGACCACGCGTCGCCGGCCTACGCCGCGCTGCGCGCCGGGCGCACCTATGTCGGCCTGGCGACCTTGTTCGGCAAGCAATTCATCACACAGTACGAACCCGTGCGCGATGCCGGCGGCAAGGTGATCGGCGCGCTGTACGTGGGCGTCGACATCACCACCGACATCGCCGCGCTCAAGGACCGGATCCGCGCCGTCAAGGTCGGCGACACCGGCTACTTCTACGTGCTGTCGGCCGTGCCGGGCAAGGCCTACGGCGAGCTGGTCGTTCACCCGAGCAAGGAAGGCGACAACATCCTCGACAGCCGGTCGGCCGACGGCCGCGCCTTCGTCAAGGAAATGCTGGACAAGAAGGAAGGCACGATCCACTACGACTGGCAGAATCCGGGCGAGGCGGCGCCGCGCGCGAAATTCGCGGCCTATTCGGAGATGAAGGACTGGAACTGGGTCATCGTCGGCGGCACCTACCTCGACGAGATCACCGCCGCCGCCACCGCACTGCGCAACCGCTTCATCGTGCTCGGCCTGGGCGCCCTGGGCGCCCTGGCCACCCTCCTGTACTTCCTGGTGCGCGCAACCGTGACCCGGCCGCTGGCCGCGGTCCAGGCCGTGGCCACCCGCATCGCCGACGGCGACCTGACCGCCCATGTGGCGCCGCGCCGCGACGACGAGATCGGCCGCCTGACCCGCGCCATCAACGAGATCGGCGCCCGCCTGTCGACCGTGGTCGGCCAGGTGCGCGACGGCGCCGAGCACATCGCCACCGCCTCGCAAGAGATCTCGACCGGCAACCTCGACCTGTGCAGCCGCACCGAGGAGCAGGCGGCCAGCCTGGCCACCACCGCCTCGTCGATGGACCAGCTGACCGCCACCGTACGCCAGAACGCGGACAATGCGCGCCAGGCCGACGCGCTGGCGCGCAGCGCCTCCGAGATCGCCCAGAAGAGCGGCCATACCGTGTCGCAGGTCGTGGCGCGCATGGACTCGATCTCGCAGTCTTCGCGCAAGATCTCGGACATCATCGGCGTCATCGACGGCATCGCCTTCCAGACCAATATCCTGGCGCTGAACGCCGCCGTGGAAGCGGCGCGCGCCGGCGAACAGGGCCGCGGTTTCGCGGTCGTCGCGTCCGAAGTGCGCAACCTGGCCCAGCGCTCGGCCGCAGCTGCCAGGGAGATCAAGACCCTGATCGAAGCGTCGAACGGCGAAGTCGATGCCGGCAGCCAGCTGGTGGCCGAAGCGGGCGCCACGATGCAGGAAGTGCTCGACAGCGTGCAGCGCGTGACCGACATCATGTCCGAGATCAGCGGCGCCAGCCAGGAGCAGACGCAGGGCATCGAAGAGATCAACCGCTCGGTGGTCGAGATGGACACCGTGACCCAGCAGAATGCCGCCCTGGTCGAGGAAGCCAGCGCCGCCGCGCAGGCCATGCACGAACAGGCCGATGCGCTGGCGCGCTCGGTGCGCCTGTTCCGCCTGGCCGACGAGGCCGGCGGCGCGCCGCCGAAGGCGTCACGCCGTCCGGCGCTCACGCGGGCTTGAGCGTTCTCGGGGTTGAGCGTTCGCCGGGTTGCGCTTTCGCGTCCGCGGGCAGGGGTGTACAGTAGCGGGCCCGCCTTCCAGGAGCCCGCCTTGCCCGAACCCGACCTGCAGCGCAGCTGCCACACCGTCTTCCCCGGCCACCGCCAGCAAAGGCCGGCCGAGCTGTTCGCCGCCATGGCCGCCTGGTGCGAACGGCACGACGTCGACCACGACGTCTACGGGCAAGGCGCCCTGATCCAGGCCTTCGAGCGCAAGGTCGCCGCGCTGCTGGGATTCGAGGCCGCCGTGTTCTGCATCAGCGGCACGATGGCCCAGGTCACGGCGCTGCGCCTTGCCGGCCAAGACCGCCACAGCCGCCTGGCGGCCCTGCATCCGACCTCGCACATCCTTGTCCACGAGCGTTCCAACTACCAGTTGCTGGACCATTTCCAGGCGCTGGCCGTGGGCGATCGCCATCGTCCCTGGACGGTGTCCGACCTGGAGACGGTGCCCGACCGCCTGGGCGCCGTCTCCCTCGAGATCCCGATGCGCGAGATCGGCGGCCAGCTCGCGCCGTGGGACGAGCTGGAAGCGATCAAGCGCCACTGCCGCACGCGCGGCATCCACCTGCACATGGACGGCGCGCGCCTGTGGGAAGCGGCGGCCGGCTATGGCCGCGACGCGGCCGGGATCGCGGCCGGATTCGATTCGGTGTATGTCTCGCTCTACAAAGGCATTGGCGGGCTGGGCGGCGCCATGCTGCTCGGCAGCCGCGCCTTCGTGGACCGCTGCGCCGAATGGTTCCGGCGCCAGGGCGGCAACGTGATCCACCGCTCGCCGTACATCGTGGCCGCCGCCATGCGCTTCGACGAGCGGCTGGCGGCGATGCCCGCGTATTTCGAACGCACCCGCTTCTTGTACCAGGCACTGCGCGCGCATCCGCAGATCCGGGTCAACCCGGCCGCGCCGCAGGCGAACATGCTGCACCTGCACCTGCCGGTGGCGCGCGAACGCGCGCTCGGGATCCGCGACGCCCTGGCGCGCGCGCACGGCATCTGGATGTTCAACCGCGCCATGCATGGCGCACTGCCGGCGACCAGCGTGGTGGAGATCTACGTCGGCGACAACCTGCTGGCGCTGCCCGACGATGCCGTGCACGCCGCGCTGCGCTTGTTCGCCGCGGCCATCGCGGACAGCGTCTCCGCCGAATGCTAGAATGACAGATTGTCCAGACCGGTAACACCATGCGCCAATACCTCGAATTCATGCGCCATGTAAAAGAGCATGGCGCCATCAAGACCGACCGCACCGGCACCGGCACCCGCTCGGTGTTCGGCTACCAGATGCGTTTCGACCTGCAGCAGGGTTTTCCGCTGCTCACCACCAAGAAGGTGCACCTGAAGTCGATCATCCATGAACTGATCTGGTTCCTGCAGGGCTCCACCAATATCGCCTATCTCAAGGAGAACGGTGTCAGCATCTGGGACGAATGGGCCGATGGCGAAGGCAACCTGGGCCCGATCTACGGCTACCAGTGGCGCAACTGGCCGACGCCGTCGGGCGCGCACATCGACCAGATCGCGCAGGTGCTGGAGCAGATCCGCACCACGCCCGATTCGCGCCGCATGATCGTCTCGGCCTGGAACGTGGCCGACGTGCCGCAGATGAAGCTGCCGCCCTGCCACGCCCTGTTCCAGTTCTACGTGGCCGACGGCAGGCTGTCCTGCCAGCTGTACCAGCGCAGCGCCGACATCTTCCTCGGCGTGCCCTTCAATATCGCCTCGTATGCGATCCTGACCCACATGATGGCCCAGCAGGCCGGCCTCGAGGTCGGCGACTTCGTCTGGACCGGCGGCGACTGCCACCTGTATGCGAACCACCTGGAGCAGGTCGAGCTGCAACTGTCGCGCGCGACCCGCGCGCTGCCGCGCCTGGAGATCAGGCGCAAGCCCGACTCGCTGTTCGACTACCGCTTCGAGGATTTCGAGATCACGGGGTACGACCCGCATCCCGCGATCAAGGCGCCGGTGGCCGTATGAGCGAGACTGCCCGCCTCACGCTGGTGGTCGCGGTCGACGCCAACAACGGCATCGGCCTGGACAACCAGCTTCCCTGGCACCTGCCCGAGGACCTGGCCCACTTCAAGCGCGTCACGCTCGGCAAGCCGATCGTCATGGGCCGCAAGACCTTCGACTCGATCGGCCGCCCGCTGCCCAAGCGGCGCAATATCGTGGTCACGCGCAATGCCGGCTGGACCCACGACGGCGTCGAGCGCGCGGCCTCGCTCGACGCGGCCATCGCGCTGCTCGGCGGCGAACCGGCCAGCATCATCGGCGGGGCCCAGGTCTTCGCCGAGGCGATGGCCGTGGCCGATGCGATGATCGTCACGCATATCGACCACGCCTTCCGTTGCGACACCTTCTTCCCGCCGATCGATCCGGGCACATGGGTCGAGACTGCACGCGAATCGCACCGCGCCGAAGACCAGGGATTCGACTACGCCTTCGTCACCTACGCGCGCAAGGACCCGCGATGAGCGGCGCCCGGTTCGCATCCGCCGGCGCCGCGTCGCGCCCGGGGAGCGAATCGCGGCACTGGAGTGCGCCACCCTTCCGGAACTGTGGCTAACCTAGCAAAAAAACTTGCACCGGGACCCGCGTTTTCTGCGAAAATCCGCTTCTCATTTTTCTACGGTGCCGTGCGCGGCGGCCAGCCCTGCCGGAACGATCCGGCAAGGACCTGCCGCTCCCACGGCGCTTCGTTTTGGAGCTGTCCATGAAATTTCGTTTCCCAATCGTCATCATCGATGAGGACTTCCGCTCGGAGAACACCTCCGGTCTCGGCATTCGCGCCCTGGCGGCCGCGATGGAACAGGAAGGCATGGAGGTCGTCGGTGTGACCAGCTATGGCGACCTGTCCCAGTTCGCCCAGCAGCAATCGCGCGCATCGGCGTTCGTCCTGTCGATCGACGACGAGGAATTCGGCGGCGGCTCGCTCGAAGAGACCGATTTCGCACTGGTCGGCCTGCGCGCCTTCGTGAAGGAAATCCGTCACAAGAACGCCAATATCCCGATCTACATCTATGGCGAGACGCGCACCAGCCGCCACATCCCCAACGACATCCTGAAGGAGCTGCACGGCTTCATCCACATGTTCGAGGACACCCCGGAATTCGTGGCGCGCCACATCATCCGCGAGGCCAAGGCCTACCTCGACAGCCTGGCGCCGCCGTTCTTCCGCGCGCTGGTCAACTATGCCTACGACGGCTCGTACTCGTGGCACTGCCCGGGCCACTCGGGCGGCGTCGCCTTCCTGAAGTCGCCGATCGGCCAGATGTTCCACCAGTTCTTCGGCGAGAACATGCTGCGCGCCGACGTCTGCAACGCGGTGGAAGAACTGGGCCAGCTGCTCGACCACACCGGCCCGGTGGCCAAGTCCGAGCGCAACGCCGCGCGCATCTACAGCGCCGACCATTGCTACTTCGTGACCAACGGCACCTCGACCTCGAACAAGATGGTGTGGCACTCGACCGTGGCGCCGGGCGACATCGTCGTGGTGGACCGCAACTGCCACAAGTCGATCCTGCACTCGATCATCATGTGCGGCGCGATCCCCGTGTTCCTGATGCCGACCCGGAACCACCTCGGCATCATCGGCCCGATCCCGCTCGAGGAATTCACGCCCGAATCGATCGCCCGCAAGATCGAAGCCAATCCATTCGCGCGCGACGCCGTCAACAAGAAACCGCGCATCCTGACCATCACCCAGTCGACCTACGACGGCGTGGTGTACAACGTCGAGACCCTGCGCGAAATGCTGGACGGGAAGATCGACACCCTGCACTTCGACGAAGCCTGGCTGCCGCACGCGACCTTCCACAGCTTCTACCAGAACATGCACGCGATCGGCGAGAACCGCCCGCGCGCCAAGGAGTCGATGATCTTCTCGACCCAGTCGACGCACAAGCTGCTGGCCGGCCTGTCACAGGCTTCGCAGGTGCTGGTGCGCGAATCCGAGAAGGTCAAGCTCGACCAGGACGCCTTCAACGAGGCCTACCTGATGCATACCTCGACCTCGCCGCAGTATTCGATCATCGCCTCGTGCGACGTCGCCGCCGCGATGATGGAAGCGCCGGGCGGCACCGCCCTGGTCGAGGAATCGATCCTGGAAGCCCTGGACTTCCGCCGCGCGATGAAGAAGGTCGACGAGGACTTCGGCGACGACTGGTGGTTCCAGGTCTGGGGTCCGGATAAATTCTCGGAAGAAGGCATCGGCACCCAGGACGACTGGATGATCCGCGCCGAGGAGAACTGGCACGGCTTCGGCAAGCTGGCGCCGGGCTTCAATATGCTCGACCCGATCAAGGCCACCATCGTGACCCCGGGCCTGGACCTGACGGGCCAGTTCGGCGAGACCGGCATCCCGGCCTCGATCGTCACCAAGTACCTGGCCGAGCACGGCGTCATCATCGAGAAGTGCGGCCTGTACTCGTTCTTCATCATGTTCACCATCGGCATCACCAAGGGCCGCTGGAACACGCTGGTGACGGCGCTGCAGCAGTTCAAGGACGACTACGACCGCAACCAGCCGATGTGGCGCGTGATGCCGCAGTTCGCGGCCGCCAATCCCCGCTACGAAACCCGCGGCCTGCGCGACCTGTGCACCGAGATCCACACCTTCTACAAGTCGCGCGACGTGGCGCGCCTGACGACCGAGATGTACCTGTCGGACATGGTGCCGGCGATGAAGCCTTCGGACGCCTTTGCCAATATGGCGCACCGGAGAATCGAGCGCGTCGCGATCGACGAGCTGGAAGGCCGCATCACCGCGATCCTGCTGACGCCCTACCCGCCGGGCATTCCGCTGCTGATCCCGGGCGAGCGCTTCAACAAGACGATCGTCGACTACCTGCGCTTCGCACGCGATTTCAACGAACGCTTCCCGGGCTTCGAGACCGACGTCCACGGCCTGGTCAAGCGCGAAGTCGACGGCAAGCGCGGCTACTTCGTCGATTGCGTGATGCAGGACGCTTGATCGCGACTCCCCCCGCAGCGAGAGGCCCGGAACCGATCCGGGCCTTTTTTTTGGCGTATCATGTGCGCCCATGGATATTAGCGACATCGACTCCGCGGCGTTCTTCACCGCCCGCCGCCCGCGCCTGCAGCGCATCGCCTACCGCATGCTCGGATCGCTGGCCGAGGCCGAGGACGTGGTGCAGGATGCCTGGCTGCGCTGGCACGGCGCCAACCGCGACGCCGTGCTCAACCCGGAAGCCTTCCTGGTGCGCACCGTGACCCGGCTGTGCCTGGACGTGCTGAAATCGAGCCGGATCAGGCGCGAGGAATACATCGGCCCCTGGCTGCCCGAACCCTTCATCGATCCGGCCGACGAGACCGGCGACGACATCACCCTGCCCCTGATGCTGGCGATGGAGCGCCTGTCGCCGCTGGAGCGCGCGGCCTTCTTGCTGCACGACGTGTTCGACATGGAATTCGACGAGGTGGCCGAGGCCATCGGCCGCGAACCGGCGGCCTGCCGCCAGCTGGCCAGCCGCGCGCGCGCCCACGTGGCGCAGGCGCGGCCCCGCTTTCCGGTCGCGCAGGAACGGCAGAATGACATCGCCGCGGCATTCTTCGCGGCCTCGCGCAGCGGCGACCTGGCCCAGCTGCGGCAACTGCTGTCGAACGACGTCGTGTTCTATGGCGACGGCGGCGGCAAGCGTCCGGCCCTCGTCAACCCGATCTTCGGACGAGACAAGGTGCTGCGCCTGCTGCAGGCATTCAATCGGAAAGGCGGCTGGAACGCGCCGCAGGTGCTGCGCGAGGCCAGCATCGACGGGCTGCCGGGGCGGATCACCCTCGAGGGCGACGACCTGCCGCAGACCACCGCGCTCCAGATCGACGACGGCCGCATCACGGCCATCTATGTGGTGCGCAATCCGGACAAGCTGGGACGGCTGGAGCGCGCGACGCCCCAGGCGCGTTGACCGAGGGTCAGGTCTTCGGCAGGGTCACGCCGTGCTGACCCTGGTATTTGCCGCCGCGGTCCTTGTACGAGGTCTCGCAGACTTCGTCGCTTTCGAAGAACAGCACCTGCGCGCAGCCTTCGCCGGCGTAGATCTTGGCCGGCAGCGGCGTGGTGTTGGAGAACTCCAGGGTCACGTAGCCCTCCCATTCGGGCTCGAACGGCGTCACGTTGACGATGATGCCGCAGCGCGCATAGGTCGACTTGCCCAGGCACACGGTCAGCACGTTGCGCGGGATGCGGAAGTACTCGATGGTGCGCGCCAGCGCGAACGAGTTCGGCGGGATGATGCAGACGTCGCTCTTGACGTCGACGAAGGAATTCGAATCGAAGTTCTTCGGGTCGACGATCGTACTGTTGATGTTGGTGAACACCTTGAATTCATCGGCGCAGCGGATGTCGTAGCCATACGACGAGGTGCCGAACGAGATGATGCGGCGCCCGTCCTGCTCCCGGACCTGCTTCGGCTCGAACGGCTCGATCATGCCGGTGCTTTCCGCCATGCGGCGGATCCATTTGTCGCTCTTGATAGTCATTGTCGGTTTCCAGCAGGGAGAAAATCCCGCGATTTTACGCGAAATGGCCGCGCCGGTGAGGGTCGCGCTGCCATCATGGCAAGAATCGGTTGCCGAACGGTTGCGCCAGGCATACCATGGGCCGGTTCACCCACTTCCGGAGACGCCCCATGCAGCATGCATCGACCATCCTGGCGCTCGGCGCCCTGGCCGCCCTCCTGGGATGCGGCAGCCCAGCGCGGCAGCAGGCCGCGGCCGGCCCCGCGCTGGCCGCGCAGGACGACGCGCATTCGATGACCGGCTCGCGCATACCGCAACGCAAGAGCACCGACCGCATGCTCAAGACCGTCGGCGCCCGGGAAGTGCGCGACGCGCTGGACAGCGCCCCGCGCCCGCACGATTCCAACCGGGCGTACTAGGCCCCTGCCAGGCGCATCACGCGCGCAGCGCCGGCGCCAGCAGGCGCGCGATCATCGCGTGCGCCAACTGCGCCGTCTCTTGCGGCTTCTCCAGCGGATACAGGTGGCCGCCCTCGATCATGACCAGGTTCTCGCCCACCAGCTTGCGGGTCGCGGCCATGCCGGCCTGGCGCATCTCTTCGGAATCGGTGCCCGCGATGAAGCCGACCGGCACCGGGAACGGCTCGCGCAGCACCGCGTCCATATGGTGCGGGAGCGTCTGGTAGATCGCCGATTCGACCTCGCGCCGGAAGCGCAGGGTCACGCCGTCGGGATGCGGCGCCAGTCCGTGGTCGAGATAGTCGTCCAGCGCGCCCGGCGCCCAGGCCTGGAAGATCGGCTTGGCGCTGAAATGCGCGTGGGCGGCGTCGCGGCTGGGCCACAGTTCGCGGCGCTTGCGGGCAAAGCGCGCCGGCGACAGGCGCTCGCCCCAGCCGGCCAGCTTGGCCAGGCGCCAGGCCAGCGCGCGCCAGCCCGCCACCACCGGCGAATCGAGCATGACCACGCAGCGCGCCAGGTCCGGTCGGCGCTTGGCCGCCAGCATGCACAGCATCCCGCCCAGCGAATGGCCGACCAGGATCGCCGGCTGGCCATACCCCTCCAGGTGTTCGACCAGCTCGTCGACCAGCGCATTCCAGCCGTCGCCGACCGGATGGCGCGGATCGTGTCCGTGCATGTCCAGGGTGCGCACGTCGTACTGCGTGCGCAGTAGCTCGAGCAGGCGGTTGTAGGTGCCGGCCGGGTAGCTGTTACCGTGGGCGAAATGAAGCAGGGGTCTGGTCATCGAACGACATTGTCAAAGTCAACAACGGTCCATTGTAATGGCAGGCGCCGGCCCGCGGCCCTCCATTAGAGGAAAACGCCTACACAACGCCGGCCACGCCGCGCACGAGGGAAGCCGCCCGTTGGCCGGCGGACCGGCGCCTGCGCCCGGGGCAGGTAAATCCGGGTAAAGCCGGACATCGCGGCCACGACGCTCGCGCGCGACTGCGCTATCCTGTCGCCATGAACCATGTATTGCTTATCGACGACGACGTCGAACTGGTCGGCATGTTCGCGGAATACCTCGAACAGGAAGGCTTCCGGGTGACGTATGTCCATAACGGCGAAGACGGCGCGCGCGAGGCGCTCGGCGGCCAGTACGCCATCGCCATCCTCGACGTCATGATGCCCGGCAGCGGCGGCATCGAGGCGCTGCGCCGGATCCGCGCGGCCAGCCGCATCCCGGTGCTGATGCTCACCGCGCGCGGCGACGACGCCGACCGCATCCTCGGCCTGGAGCTGGGCGCCGACGACTACGTGGCCAAGCCCTGCACGCCGCGCGAGCTGACGGCGCGGGTGCGCGCGATCCTGCGCCGCACCCAGGCCCAGCCCGACAGCGGCCCCGGCGCGGCCCTCACGGTCGGCAGGCTGACCATGCATCCCGAGGGTCGGCGCGCGACCTGGGACGGCAAGCCGCTGGAGCTGACCAGCACCGAATTCAACCTGCTCGAGGTCCTGGCCAGGAATGCCGGCAAGCCGGTGAGCAAGAACGACTTGTCCGAGCAGGGCCTCGGGCGGCCGCTGGCGCGCTTCGACCGCAATATCGATGTGCACCTGAGCAGCCTGCGCCACAAGCTGGGACCGCTGGCCGACGGCCGCTCCTGCCTGCAGACCATCTACCGCCAGGGCTACCAGCTGATCAAGGACTAGCATGGGCCGGCTGTTCTGGAAGTTCTTCCTTTGCATCCTGCTGGCCCAGTTGACGGCCACCATCGCCATCGGCGGCGCATTCTGGCTGCGCGACCAGGCGCGCCAGAGGGCCACGCCGGCGCTGGACTCGGGCCCGCCGGCCGCGCTCGCGCTCGACGCGGCGGCGGCCACCTTGCGCCATGGCGGCGAAGCGGCGCTGCGCGAGCTGCTGGGCGAGATGCGGCGTCCGCAGATGTTCGTGCTCGACGCGGCGCGGCGCGACCTGCTCGGGCGCGCGGTTCCGGCCGAGCTGCTGAAGGAGGCCGAACGCCAGCTCAGGAACGGAGAACAGCGCAGGGCCGAAGGCCGTTCCTGGCGCGGCGCGCGGCGCCTGGCGGCGCCCGGCGGCACGCAGTACGTGGCCTTCGTCACGCGCCAGCCCGGCCGCCCGGAAGGCGCGCGCGGCGGCGCCGACCCGCTGGCGCCGGCGCTCGACCCCGGCGCGCGGCGCCGCATCGGCCAGACCGTCGTGATCGGCGCCGCCGTCGTGGCCAGCCTGCTGTTCGCGGCCCTGCTGGCCTGGTATTTTTCGCGTCCGATCCGCGCCCTGCGCAGCGCCTTCGAGGCCGCCGCCGCCGGCGACCTGGCGCCGCGCTTCGGGCGCGCCACCAAGGGCGGCGACGAGCTCTCCGACCTGGGAAGGGATTTCGACCGCATGAGCGGCCGCCTGCGCGCGCTGATGGACGGCCAGCGCCGCCTGCTGCACGACGTCTCGCACGAGCTGCGCTCGCCGCTGGCGCGCATGCAGGCGGCGGTCGGGCTGGCGCACCAGCAGCCGGACAAGATCGCCAGCACGCTCGAGCGCGTCGAGCGCGAGAGCAACCGCATGGACAAGCTGGTCGGCGAACTGCTGACCTTGTCGCGCCTCGAGGCCCTGCCCGACGTGCTGCGGCGCGAACCGGTCGACCTCGCCGAACTGGCCGACGGCATCGTCGCCGACGCCCGCTTCGAGGCGGCCCAGCTCGACGTGCGCGACGGCCGCGCGCCCGCGAACGCGACCCGCATCCTGATCGAGGCCGAGGGCAGCATCAGCGTGAGCGGCGACCCGGACCTGCTGTGGAGCGCGCTGGAAAACGTGGTGCGCAACGCCGCCAAGCATGGCGCCCAGGGCGGCGTCGTGACCGTCGCGCTGCGCCACGAGGCCGGCCAGGCCCGCATCGACGTGCTCGACCGCGGACCGGGCATCGCGCAGCAAGACCTGGCGGCGGTATTCCAGCCCTTCTTTCGCGCCGGCGCCTCGCGCAGCGGCGTCGACGGCCACGGCCTGGGCCTGGCGATCGCGCAGCGCGTGGTGCAGGCCCACGGCGGCGACATCGTGGCGCGCAACCGCGACCATGGCGGGCTGCAGGTGACGATCACGCTGCCGCTTCTCGATTGACCAAAAAACAAGCAGGCGGGTAGAATACGCGGCTTTCTCCACCCTGAGTGACCATCGCTCGCATACTAGGAGCGATCTTGCTCAAGCGCCTCGCCCGTTACTGCTTCATTCCCCTCTTCGTGGCGATCGCCGGCGCCGCCCTGCTCAATGCCTCGCTGACGGGAGACGGCTACGAGTATGTGCTGACGATGCACGCCCTGTCCGAGCACGGGTCGTTCGAGATCACCCAGGCCGACGTCGCCTCGCTGCAGCACAGCGCGGGAAGCGTGCCGTTCTACGCCGTGACCCTGGGCGACCTGATGCCCTACATCCTCGAGCACCTGCGCGCGCCGGAAAAGACACCCGCGTTCACGTACACCATCATGCCGAACGAGACGGGGCGCTTTTACGGCATCCATTTTGGCCTGTATTCGCTGCTGGCGCTGCCTTTCTATCTGCTGCTCAAGCCGTTCGGGGCGTATCCGCATTACGCCTTCGCCCTGCTCAACCTGGCGTTCTGCGCCGGCGCCTGCGAGGTCGTGCGGCGCGCGATGCCGGGACGCGCCGTATTGGCCATGTTGCTGTTCCTGCTGTCCGGCACCACCTTCTACCTGAACTGGACCGGCCCCGAGGTCCTGACCGCCAGCTGCGTGCTGGTCGCCTGCGTGGCGACCTTGCGCGGCCAGCCCGGGCTGGCGATCCTGTGCGCCGGCCTGGCGGCCAGCCAGAATCCGCCGATCTTCCTGCTGATCCCGTTCGCCGTCTTCTACCGCATCCTGCTCGCCCGGTATCCGGCCCTGCAATGGCCCGACAGCATCGCGGCGGCCTGGAACCGGCGCGAAGCGCTGCTGGCCGCGGCAGGGGTCCTGCTGGCGCTTGCCCCGTATGCGTTTTTCCAGGCCACCTTCGGCACGCCGAGCGTGATCGCGCGCCACTTCAACGATCCGGCGTTCATCACCGGCGCCCGCCTGTTCTCGCTGTTCTTCGACCTGAACCAGGGCATGATCGTGGGCATTCCCGGTGTCGCGCTGGCGCTGCTGCTCGGCCTGGTCCTGCTGCCGCGTCAACGGCGCGGTCCGTGGCTGGCGGCGTCGGCGCTGCTGCTGGGCGTGACGATCCTGATGGCCTTGCCCGCCCTGAGCACCGTCAACTGGAATTCCGGCGGCGTGGTCATGACGCGCTACAGCTACTGGCTGGGCATGCCGTTGCTGGCGCTGGTCCTGCTGGCGGTGCGGCAATCGCCGCCGCAATCGACGCCGCAATCGACGCCGCAATCGACGCCGCAATCGACGCCGCAATCGACGCCGCAATCGGGCCCGGTCGTGCTGCTGGGCGGCCTGGCGCTGCAAGCCTTGCTGCTGGCCAGCACCGGCCTGCTGGGCGGGAAGACGGCCTATACCGAACACGCCCTGCCCGCGCGCTGGGTGCTCGCCCATTTCCCGCACTACTACAACCCGGAAGCCGAAATCTTCCACGCCCGCACCCAGCAGGCCGTCACGCTGCCCCTGCCGCCGGACAGCGTGTCCGTATTCAGCGTGGACGGCAGGCCGACCAAGATCATGCGCCACCGGTCGAACCGGCAGGCGCCGGCCGGCATGTGCGCGGCCGGCCAGGAACTCCAAGGCCACGACCTGCGGCGCGTCACGCGCGACTGGGACTACCTGCACGCGCCATTCAGCTGCGCTGCGCCGTCCCGGCCATCCTGAGCCGCGCCATGGCGCTCAGCGGCCGTGCCAGTAGCGCGCATGCTCGACGCGGTAGGCGCGCGCAGCGAGGTCGTCCGCCGAGTCGAGCACGACCGCGCCGCTGCGGTCGGTTCGCATCTGCGCGATGCCCAGGGAGCGGTAGCGCTCGACCACCTCTTTCTTGGGGTGGCGGTAGCGATTGCGGTAGCCGACCTGGAACAGCGCCAGCTCGGGGCGCACGGCCGCCAGGAAGCGCGCCGTCGACGAGGTGCCGCTGCCGTGGTGCGGGGCCAGCAATACCCTGGACCGCAGGCGCTCGCCGGCCCTCGCCACCAGCTCGGCCTCTTGCGCCGCCTCGATGTCGGCCGCCAGCAGGATGGCGGCGGCGCCGGCGCTCACCCGCAGCACGCAACTGCGGGCATTGGCCTTCAGGCGCGGATCGGCGTAGATGGCGGCGTCCGGACCGAGCATCTCGAAACGCACACCGTCCCAGGTCCATTCCTGGCCGACGAGGCAGCGGCGATGGCGGTTCGCCTTCGCGGGCAAGGGGTGGGCGGCCGGCAGCGACGACACCATCTCTCCCACGTCCAGCGCCCGCAGCACGGCGTCGGCGCCGCCGACATGATCGAGGTCGCTGTGCGACACCACCAGCGTGTCCAGCCGCCGGATGCCGCGTCCGCGCAGGTAAGGCAGGATCACCCGGGTGGCGCCGCTGGCACCGGGCGCATACTGCGGGCCGGTGTCGTACAGCAGGCGGTGACGGTGGGTTTCGACCAGCAGCGCCATGCCCTGGCCGACGTCGAAAGCGGTGACGGTGAACGCGCCGGGCGGCGGCGCGCTCGGCAATTGCGTCAGCAGCGGGGTCCACGCCGCCAGGCCGGCCCAGCGCCGCGGCCAGCCGCGCGGGGCCAGCATCCATGCCGTGCCGACGAGCGCCAGCGCGAGGATCCAGGGCGATGGCGCCGGCGCGGTCCATACCGCCAGCTCGGGCGCGGCCAGTTGCTGCAGCGGCCAGGCCAGCAGCGCGACGCCAAGGTGGGCCGCGCCCAGCGCCAGGTCGGCCAGCGGCGACGGCAGGATGCTGCCCAGCAGCGCCAGCGGCGTCACGAACAGGCTGATGACCGGAATCGCCACCGCGTTGGCCAATGGACTGACCAGGGAGATCTGGCCGAACAGCAGCAGTGTGAGCGGGGCCAGGCCGATGGTGACGGCCCACTGGGTGCGCGCCGCCAGCAGGAATCCCGCGCGCCAGCCGCGCGCTTGTTCGCCCAGCCGTCCGCTGCAGGCATACAGGATCGCGGCCACGGCGCCGAACGAGAGCCAGAAGCCGGGCCACAGCATGGCCCAGGGATCGAGCAGCACGACGACCCCCAGCGCCAGGCACAGGACGTGCGAGCTCGATGCGATGCGCCCGCACCAGACGGCGGCGGCGACCACCGCCAGCATGTAGAAGGTGCGCTGGGCCGGCACGCCGAAGCCGGCCAGCAGCACGTACAGCAGCGCCACCGACGCTCCGGCCAGCGCCGCCGCCTTCTGGGCCGGAAGGCGCAGCGGCAGCTGGGCATCGGTCCAGAACGAGCGGCGCCACAGGTTCGCCGCGATCCAGGCCGCGAGCGCCGCCACCATCGTGATGTGCATGCCCGAGATCGACACGAGATGGCCGATGCCGGTGCGGTTGAAGACCTCCCAGTCGGTTTGGTCGATGCCGCGCTGGTCGCCGATGACCAGGGCCACGATGACGCCCGCATAGGGTTTGCCGTCCAGGATCGCCAGGATGCGCGCGCGCAGGTAGCCGCGCGCGCGCTCGATCGCGTAACGGGGGCCCGGGGTCCAGTCGTCGAGGCGCTGGTTGCGGCTGCCCGCAGGGCGCACGTAGCCGGTGGCGCGCACGCCCTGCTCCAGCAGCCAGGCTTCGTAGTCGAAGCCATGGGGGTTGGCGTTGCCATGGGGCCGCTGCAGACGGACCACGAGGCGCCAGCGTTCGCCGGGGTGGACCAGGGCCGGATCGGCCGCGGCCGCGCCATACCAGGACAGGACGATCTTCGGAGGGACCGTGGCGCCGCGCGTTTCGGCACGCGCGACGTCGAAGTGGAAGCGTACGCCGCCGTCGAAGCGGTGCGGGAGGCTGGCGACGGCGCCGGTGACGGTGATGTCGCGGCCTTCGTCCTCATGGGGCAAGGCATGCTGCAGGGCCAGGTGGGCCATCAGGCCTGCCCAGGCGAACCCGAGCAAAGCGCCCGCGACGACGGCGGTCGGCGCGCAGTAGCGCCATCTGCAGGCCAGCATCGCGGCAAGCGCGCACGCGAGCAGGTTCGGCGCCGGGGGCAGCGCCGCCTGCAACTGCATCCAGGCTGCGCCGGCTGCAAACGCGAGGATGGCGAAGCGCATGGCAGAGTGTCTCTATCCTTGTCCCGGTCGACAGGGCGAACAAGCCTGGTGGCGGCAGCAAGCTGGTGTCAGCGAATTGTTAGCTCAGGACACTAGCTGGCCGAGGCAGCATCCGCCTTGCGTACGAGTTTCCAGGCACTGCGTCGGTGGATCAATTCCGTGTGGGCGACGCCGTTCCGGCGCGGCGGCGCCTGGAATGTCGCAGCCGGCAGCAGGGCGCCAGCCGCGAACCAGCGGGCGCCGTCCAGCGCCTGGCTGTCTTCACAGCGCCACCATCCGCTCACCGGGCACGCCCAGCCGGTCTTCGCCACACTCCCGACTGCGGTGTCGACACGATTGAAAGGCGCCGCCCCCGCCGCCGGATGGCCAGACCCGGAGGCGGCCAGCGCCCGCTCCAGCCCGGGCGGCTCCGTCTTGCGCTCGCTGCTGCGCTTGTCGACCAGCGCCCAGAGTGTCGCGCTCGCACTTTCGTAGCTGGGCTGCACGCCCCGCAAGCGCTGCCACATGGTTTGCCCGGGCAGCAACAGGGCCTGCGGCATGGTCTGGCCCTGTTTCAGGAACTGGCGCTGCCCGCCCAGGACGGCAAGGCCATCGCCCCCATCACCGCAATGCCACCATCCGGTCTGGGGACAGGTCTGCCCTGCCAGGGCGCCCGTTCCCAGCGCTACCGCGGGCCGGTCCGGCTTCGCATCGGCTGCCGGGGCAACCGGTCTTGGCCGGATACTGTTGACGATGCTCTCCCACAGTTCGAACATGGCCTCTTCGGTCAGGGTCGACTGTACCGGCTTGCCGCCAGCAACCGGATTGACGCCCGATTCCAGTTCGAGCTTCAGGCGCGGTGCGTGAACGTCGTCCTGACTGCCAGCCATCTCCCATTGAAATGAATAGCCGGTCGTGAAATTCGGCTCACGCGCGCGCAATACCAACTCTTCGCCCGGCAGGCCATTGATCGTGCGCTCGTGTTCACGCAGATGGGAAAACGCGAGCCGCATGAACACCGGGGCACGGGATACGGCTCTTTGATGGCGTGCAAGCAGGCTTGGCGCCGGGCTGGTCCCCGACATCGATGACAGCGCGATGTTGACATCCGGATGACCGCGGATTCCGGCGAACATCACGACACTTTCAACATTATTGTGTTCGTATGGATCCTGGAGAATGACATGCCCGAGGCAAAAGCCACTCTCGCTCGGTATTTCATTGTCAGCAAGTGGTCGGATGCGGCTCAGTATCCTGGTCAAGCGGTCGATATACCTGGGTGCGACCCACTCGATCTCGCCAGTGACGCTCACTCCCGGAAATCGGAGCATGCTGAGAAATTTCAGGCTATCGCTGTAAAAATAGCCGTTATCTCCCAGTATTTTCGTGCGTTCCCGGTTGTACACGAAGGTTTTTCCACGTCCCGCGCCAACCGTGATTTCCTTGCTGGCTTCCAGGCTTGGTTGACCATCCTCGTTGAGGGCGCCCGCTATCTCGCGTTCTTCCAGGCGCAAGCGTTCGGCAAACTCCGCCTCGGATTCTGCATTGGAAGTGGAGATATCAAATCCGCCTAACGCGCCGTACCGCATGGTCACCTGTGCATCTGCCGGCAAATCGATCAGGAAACGGCCCACACAGCGCGTCTTCATTTTCTCGGTCATTTTCGCCACCTTCTGCTTGTCGTAGTCCGCCTGCACCGAACTGGCGATCAGCGACATGAGCACCAGCACGAGCGCCGTCAGCCCACACACCATCCGCACTCGCCGGCCGCCGAGCCGCTTCATTGGATTTCCTGTACGATCTTGACGATAAGATGGCGTACCAGGAGGCGCATCGCCTCGGGCTCGAGGCTTTGCTGATGCCGGAGTCCGGCCGGGGCGAACGCCTGCCGTACATGCGCAGAAGATCCGGCACCGGATTGGACCGGCACGGTCTCGTCGCCATGGGCGTCTTCCGGCCAGACGAAAAAGCGCAGCTGTAGATCCGACCCCACACGTACCTCGCGGTCGCCGCTGGGCGCCGCGGAAACAAGCGTCGCGGCGCGAATCAGCGACGGGGACAGCGCGGTGGGATTGATCGACGGTTCGCGGGCTACCCATCGGATCTGTCCGAATGCCTTCAATTCCTTGTCCGCACCGTAGAATGCGTAAGTACGCGGATGGTAGTAGGGTTTCGGCGGAGAGTTGCCGGCCGCCGCCGTCATCAGCAATTTCGTATGTAACCTTTCAGCGGCAGAAATTGCCTTGGTTATGCGTTCGATAGCAGATTCACCCAGCTCGACGTAGCGCTTGGCCGGATCGGCAAGTGCCGGATCGATCATGCGATACCAGGATTTCATATCGCGATAGAAATCGTAGGGATTACCATCCGGTAGCGACAGCAGATCGCGCACCTCGTCACGGCGGTTCACGGACCGCATCGACTTGATGACAATCCAGGGCCGGGGATACAGCTGGTTCGGTAATAGTTGCAGGGCGCCCGGCGAGACAGCCATGACCGGCGTCGTTTCGGCACTGCTTTCGCCGATGATGTCAGCGACGGCGGACGCCTTGCGATTATCGCCAAAGCCGTTCGTGAAGCGCCCGCCTTCGGTGCCGCATGCAATGCGCCGGTAGGCCACTGGCGCGCCCAGTGCCGGCATCGTCGCGTGGATGATCCCGGCAATATCCGGTGCGCTCCCATCCCCGGGCGGACTCAGCCGCGCACAGGCACGCGCGACCAGGCCGCCCATCGAATGGGTTATCAGGATCACTTTTTCACATTGGTGCTTGCGCTCGGCCCAGAATGCCTTGATCGCGTCGATGCGGGTCCGCAGCCGGCGCGCCGAGTCTTCACATGAATTGAGCCAGTTGTAGCCGAACGCGTATACAGGGTATTGGTAGGCGGCATATTTCTCGAGTTCAGCTTCAGTCACTTTCTCAATCGCGCGTACACCCCACGACGACGCCTCGGTCTGCATGACCCTGCGCCAGAAGTGTCGTATCTCGCGTGTCCCGCGAGGCGATATCTGGAATGTCTTGTCCAGGTGCCGCTGCAAATCGACGAGCAGCGCACCATAGGATCCGGCGTGCACTTCCCCCCAGCCCCGCTCGCGCAGTACCCTCGCATCGAACACCAGCGGCGCAAAGGCCAACTCGCCGCCGGGGTCCACTTCGAGGATGCTCGCGTCCAGGATCCGCTGCCGTTCGGAAGGACTGCGCCCAGACCATCTTAACGATTCCAGATAGCCGTCGACGTTGCCGCTTGGCGGGCGCCAGGCCGCTTCACCCGGTGTCAGGATGGCATCCTCCTTGGGTTTGATGTCGGCCCTGGCGCGCAGATTGGACCCCATAATCCCGGGCACGAGAATCACCGGTATCACCTTGCGCGAGCCGATCGTTACCCTGGCCCTGACCTTGAAGGCCGTCGGCGTCGCGACCGTATGCGCCACGAGGCTGCCATCGCGGTCGACGATCGGCTGGGGAATGGGACGGGTCGGTTCCTTCATGCCCGGCCCGGCCCGGGGTCGTCTGCTTCGTCGTCAGGCAACAGGCGAATCTCGATATCGCCCATGGCATAGCTGCTCAGGATGCCGGTGCGCCCTTCGTCGTCGGTGACGCCCTGGATGCGGGTGCCGTCTTCGTGAAGGGCGACATAGCGCTGGCCCCTGGCCGGCAAATTGGTCTGGCGGTCGATCACCACGACCCGCTCATCGGTCTCGAGCTTGGTCGCCGGCAACTGCAGGCCGGCCGGCGCGCCGCCCCCCGGCGGCAAGTGCTCCACGCCGGACGCCCGCACCACGTGCCTGCCGCTGCTCTGGTGCGTGATGGCGCCGCAATCCCAGTCGGTCTGGGCGCCCTGCGAGACCACTTTCACCGATGGCGCGTCGAGCTCGATGCCGGTGGCGGCGATCAGCCGGATGCGGCTGGAAGACTTGATCTCGATATCGCCCCGATGGGTCTCCACCACGATGTCGCCGCGCGCGGCAATGAGTTTCATTCCCAGTTCATAGGCGAACATGCTGAGCGCACGCGAGGCGCGCAGGAACAGGCTGCGGCCGGTCGCCATTTCGGCGTCGCCGGTCGAGACGATGTCGACCTTGGCCTGGGCGCCCAGCGCAATGCTGTCGTCGCTGGCGATCACTACCCCGGCCGGGGCGCTGACCGCGACCATCGGCTCGCCGCCCTTGCCCGCATTGGGCGCGACATTCGAGCCGGCGTGCCACTGGCGCAGGCGCTCGGCCAAGGCATCCAGGCGCGACCGGGCTTCTTCGTCCTCGCCATGATCGGTCGCCAGCCGGCCGAGCGTGTCGAGCACGCCGTGCATCGCCTCCGCGATGCCGACCAGGCCGCCGCGCTCCAGCTGGGCGCCGGCATCGTCCTGCGTGCCGCCGGCGCTGAGCAGGATGCCCTCGCCGCCACGCAGCGCCACCGCCTTGTCGCTGCGCAGCTCCGCGCCTTCGCCGCGCGCGCCGGCCCGGCCGTTCGCGCGCGGCTCGGACAGCCAGCCGAGGTTCAGTTGCGCCCCTGCATGCTCGCTGGCCAGCTGCACCGCGATCTGGCCCGGCGTATCGTCGAACAGCAGCTGGCTGCCCCGCGCCCCGCCGATCTCGCGGCTACGCATCCCCGACAGATACCGGTTGCCTGGCAACTCCCCGGCCCGGCTCAGCGCCGGCGGCTGCGAACGCTGGTTGTACAGCTGCGACAGGATCACCGGCCGGTCCGGGTCGCCGCCCATGAAGGCCACCAGCACCTCGGTGCCCACCCGCGGCAGGCCCAGCGTGCCGGATTGCTGCTGGCTGCCCGGCCCGGCGCCAGCCCAGTTCGATGCCACCCGTACCCAGGCCGAATCGGCCGGCGTATCGGACGCCCCGGCGCCGTGCGCATGACGGTGGTCGCTGCTGCGCATGCCGGGAAAGCGGATCTTGACCCGTCCCAGCGCATCGCAATGCACCTCTTCGCCGGGCGGACCGGTGACGATCGCGCTTTGCAGCTGCGGGTGCGGCAGGTCGATCCGCGGGTCGAAGCTCGGCACCAGCGCAATGCCGCGCCGCACGGCCTCGAAGCTCACCCGCACCCGCACCGCGTCCAGCGACGGCGGCGTCTCGGGGAAGGCGGCGCCGTCCGTCCAGGCGCCCATCAGGCGCCGCACGCGCGCCGAGACGTCGGCCGGCAGGTTGTTCTCGGCCTCGACGTGCAGCGCGGTGATGGTGAAGTCGCGCTCGGCCGCCGGATGGGTGTCGATCTCGGGGTGGCCGCTCAGGGTGAACCATTCGCCGGCGCGCAGGTCGCGCACGCTGCCCTCGCCGTGGAAGCACTTGGTCTCGAATTCGTGGCGGTTCATGCGCACCTGGCCCAGGCGCCAGTGGTCTTCGACGTCGTTGCCGGCGTGCGGCATCTCGACCTGGTAGTCGTCGAGGCTGGCCGCGAGCTGGTTGCCGTTGCGGCCCTGGTCGGCCATGCTGCGCGCGGTGGCGGTCATGAACTGGGTGCCGAGGGGATTGCGGTAGTCCCAGCTGTGGCGCGTGGTGCTGCCCGGCTGCAGGCGGCGCGCGGCCGACCAGGAGACGATGGTGTCGCGTTCGTCGGTGGCGCCCCCGCGGTGGTAGCGCACGGTGCCGGCGCCGTTGCGCGGCAGCGAGTTCGCATCGGCGAACAGCACCAGCGTGTGCACCGGCGACGCATCGCGCTCGCCCTCGGGCGTCCTGGTGCGCGCGTGGCCGGGCCGGAAAGTCCAGGCCACGCCGCGCCGGCGCAGCAGGCGGCGCACGAAGGCGGCGTCGGACTCGTTGTACTGCATGGTCTGCTCGCGCGGCGGGAACTGGCGCATGTCGAACAGCGGGTCGAGTTCGTATTCGAAGGCGCTGGCCAGCACGCCGTTCGACTGGCGCCATTCGTCGAACAGCACCTGCACGATCTCGAGTTCGTTCTGGTAGCGGAAGACCCGGCTGTTGACGCGCTTTTCCATGATCGCGAGCGCGTCGCGGATCACGAGCTGGTAGACGCCCAGGCCGCCGTCGTAGTCGCCGGCGCGGGCCTCGGCCACGATGCCGCAGGCGCTGCGTAGCTGGCCGCGGTCGGTGACGAACTGGATTTCGGCCGGCAGCGCGATCAGTTCCTTGAGCGGCAGGCGCGGGGTCGAGGCGACGCAGGTGACGGTGTATTCGAGGTTGCCGCAGACCGATTCGATGCCGCTGACCCGCTGCGGCAGCAAGACTTCGTCAGCCAGGTGGTCGGCATGGCCCAGGCGAAGCCGGATCGACCGGTGGGCCGCCGTCAACGACCTCTCGTGCTGCAGCATGCGCAGGAACTCGCTCGCGCTGTCCAAGTGTGTCTCCTGTCCGGTAGTGGCTCGGGCAAGCCCGACTCGTCGAGGGAGAATCTTGGCACGGCGGAATCTAATGCGGTTTGCTCGCGCTCACAATTGACGAGTGAACTACGCCGAAAACCGACACTCGTGACTTTGGCGTCAAGTGCACAGCGCCGCCAGGCGAGGGATGGCCGCCAGCGAGGCGCGATAAGCCGCCTCCCGCACCTCGTCGACGCCGATCCCGCGCAATTCGGCCAGGGCGGCGCCGATGCCGGGAAGTTGATCGGGACTGTTGCGTCCCGGATGAATCCAGCTCGGCGCGATGTCGGGCGAGTCGGTCTCCAACACGATCGATGCGAGCGGCAGCTCGGCCGCCAGGCGCCGGATCTGCAGCGCGCGCGTGAAGGTCAGGTTGCCGCCGAACCCCAGGTGGAAGCCGAGGTCAATGAAATTCTGCGCCTGCTGGAAACTGCCGTTGAAGGCATGGGCGATTCCCCCGGCGGGCCGAATCTGGCGCAGGTGCTTGAGCACCTGGTCTTGCGAACGCCGCACATGCGTCAGCACCGGCAGGCCGCAGTCGCGCGCGATGCGCAGCTGCTCGCGGAAGAACCGTTCCTGCTTGTCGCGCATCGCGGGCGTGGTCAGCTCGGGAAGGAAGAAATCCAGCCCGATCTCGCCGATGCCGACGAAGCGCGGATCATCCATCGCCCCCTCCACCCGCTCGCGCAAAAACGCCAGGTCTTCATCGCGCGCCTGCGGCACGCAGATCGGATGGATGCCGAGCGCATAGCAGGCGTTCGGACTGCCGTGCGCCAGGCCGGCCACGGCATCGAAATTGCCCCGCTCGACCGCGACGATCACGATCATCGACACCCCGGCCTGTTGCGCCTTCGACGCCACGCCGGCGCCGGCGCCGCCATATTCGCGGGCGTCCAGATGGACGTGGGTATCGATCCACATCGCTCAGCCTTCCGCCGGCTGCAGGCCGTGCTCGGTCATGCGCAGCACGCGGTCGCAGCGGCGCGCCAGTTCCATGTCGTGGGTCACGATCACGAAAGCGGTGCCGAGGGTGCGCGAGAGCTCCAGCATCAGGTCGAAGATGACTTGCGCCGTAGTGTGATCGAGGTTGCCGGTCGGTTCGTCGGCCAGCACGCATGCAGGCTGGGTGACCAGCGCGCGCGCCAGCGCCACCCGCTGGCGTTCGCCGCCGGACAGCTCGCCGGGGCGGTGCACCACGCGCCGGCCCAGGCCCACCCGCTCCAGGATCGCCTGCGCCCGTTCGAGCGCCGCCGGCCGCGCTTCGCGCCGGATCAGGAGCGGCATCATGACGTTGTCGAGCGCCGTAAACTCGGGCAGCAGGTGGTGGAACTGGTAGACGAAACCCAGCGCCGTGTTGCGCAGCTCGCCGCGGCGCGCCTCGGACAGGGTCGCGAAATCCTCCCCGTTCAGGGTCACCATCCCGCTGCTCGGCGTATCGAGCCCGCCCAGCAGGTGCAGCAGGGTCGACTTGCCGGAACCCGAGGCGCCGACGATGGCGACGCGCTCGCCGCGGTGGACGGCAAAATCGATCCCGTCGATCACGCGCACCTGGGCGTCGCCCTGCCTGAAGGTCTTGCCGAGGCCGCGGCACGCCAGGACCGGGGTCAATGCATCATTCATAGCGCAGCGCCTCCGCCGGTTTCACGCGCGAGGCCGCCCAGCTCGGGTACAGCGTGGCGGCAAAGGCCAGCAGCACCGAGATGACGCCGATGACCGCGACGTCCGGACCATGCAGGTCGGATGGCACGGTACTGATCAAATATATATCTTTGGACAAGAACTCCACTCCCAGCAAACGTTCGATGAACGGGACGATGACATCGATGTTCAGGCTGACCGCCACGCCCATGGCGACGCCGGCCAGGGTCCCCAGCACGCCGATCACCGCGCCCTGCACCATGAAGATCTTCATGATCGATTGCGGCGACGAACCCAGCGTGCGCAGGATCGCGATATCGGCCTGCTTCTCGGTCACCGTCATCACCAGGCTCGAGACCAGGTTGAAGGCGGCCACCGCGATGATCAGCGTCAGGATAATGAACATCATCTTCTTTTCGGTCTGTACGGCAGCGTACCAGTTGGCATTGAGCTTGGGCCAGTCGCGCACCTCCAGCTCGCCGGTCATCTGGCTTTTCAGCTGCCCGGCCACCTCGGGCGCCTCGCGCATGTTCGCGATGCGCAGGCGCAGGCCCGACGGCGCCTGCAGGCGCTCCAGGCGCTGGGCGTCCTCGACGTGGATGAAGGACAGCGCCGCGTCGAAGTCGAAGTGCCCGGCCTCGAAGATCCCGGCGACCGTGAAGCTGCGCGTGCGCGGCACCATGCCGGCCGGCGTCACCTGGCCCTGGGCCAGCACCATCGTCACCTTGTCGCCCAGGCCGACGCCCAGCGCGCGCGCCAGCGCGTAGCCGAGGACGATATTGAACTGGCCCGGCTTGAGTGCATCGAAGCTCCCGGCGCGCACCTGCTGCGCCACCGTGGACACCTGGTCTTCCTCGCCCGGCAGCACGCCGCGCACGATCGAGGGCCGCATCACGCCGTCGCGCACCAGCAGGCCCTGGGTCTCGACGAAGGGCGCGGCGCCCAGCACGTTCGGATTGCGCAGCGCTTCCCTGGCGGACGCGCGCCAGTTTGGCAGGCTGCCGGAGGCGTCGAAGACCTCGATATGGGCCAGCACCGACAGCATGCGGTCGGTCACCTGCTTTTGAAAGCCGTTCATCACCGACAACACGATGATCAGGGCGGCCACGCCGAGGGCGATGCCCGCCACCGAGATCAGCGAGATGAAGGAAATGAAGCTGCTGCGCCCGCTGCGCTTGCCGGCCCGCGTATAGCGCAGGCCGACCTGCCACTCATAGGGCAGTTTGTGGATGATGCTCATGCGTTGTTCTTGATGGATGGATGAATACTCATGCGCGTCATTCGTACCTGAGCGCCTCGGCCGGCTTCACGCGCGAGGCGGCCCAGCTCGGGTAGATCGTGGCCAGGAACGACAGGACCACGGCCACGCCGCCGATCCAGCCGACGTCGCGCCAAAGCAGCTCGGACGGCACCTCGCTGATCAGGTAGACCTCTTGCGACAGGAAGTGCACGCCCAGCAGGCGCTCGATGGCCGGCACGATCACGCCGACGTTCAGCGCCACCAGCACGCCCAGGCCGACGCCGAGCAGGGCGCCCAGCATGCCGACCAGGGTGCCCTGCACCATGAAGATCTTCATGATGCCGCGCGGCGAGGCGCCCAGGGTGCGCAGGATGGCGATGTCGGCCTGCTTGTCCTTGACCGTCATGACGAGCGTGGAGACCAGGTTGAAGGCGGCCACCGCCACGATCATGGTCAGGATAATGAACATCATGTTCTTCTGCGACTGCACGGCGGCGAACCACACGGTATTGACCTTGGTCCAGTCGCGCATGACCAGGTCGCCCGCCATCGACTGCTGCAGCTCGTAGGCCACGCGCGGCGCCTGCTGCAGGTCGGCCAGGCGCAGGCGCAGGCCGGCCGGCATCGTGGCGCCGGTCGCGGCCTCGGCGTCGGCGATGTTCACCAGCGCCAGGGTCGAATCGAATTCGAAGTGGCCGGCCTCGAAGATGCCCGACACGGTCAGGGCGCGCGTGCGCGGCAGCGGATTGTCGCCGGGCGAGCTGGCGCCGCCCAGGATGCCGCTGCTGGCCACCAGCAGCGATACGCGGTCGCCCACTTCGACCCCGAGCGACTTGGCCAGCGCCCGGCCCAGCACGATATTGAAGGAGCCCGGCCGCAGCGAATCGAAGCTGCCCTCCTTCATCTGCCGCGCGACGTCGGACACCTTGGTCTCCTCGACCGGCTCCACGCCGCGCAGCAGCGCCGGCTTCATGACGCCGTCCGCCAGCAGCATCGATTGCGCGTCCAGGAAGGGCGCGGCGGCGCGCACCTCGGGGTGGCGCAGCGCCTGGGCGCCGGTGGCGTGCCAGTCAGGCAGTGCCCCGCGCGCGTCGAAGATCTCGACGTGGGCCAGCATCGACAGCATGCGGGTGGTGACTTCCTTCTGGAAGCCGTTCATCACCGACAACACCACGATCAGGGCCGCCACGCCAAGGGCGATGCCGGCGACCGAGGCCATCGAGATGAAGGAAATGAAGCTGTTGCGGCCGCTGCGCTTGCCGGCCCGGGTGTAGCGCAGGCCGATCTGCCATTCATAGGGAAGTTTGTGGGTGACGCTCATGGTTGGGTATTGCTCACGCTTTCCGTTCGGTTCTTGTTCTTCTGGCCTCGCCAACCCGGCAGTTTGCCAGACAAACCACTTTCGTGGCGCGGATTATCAAAAAACCATGTGCAAACGCGTCGCGGCAAGCCGGGATCGAACCCGCGAAGCGGCCGATTTTGGCCTAGAATAGCGGGATGGCCCATATTACGCTTGTCCTGCCGTTCGCCCTTCCGCTCCCCGAATTCGCTCCCGACCTGGTCCGCGCCCTGCAGGCGCCGGCGCTGGCCGCGCTGCTGTCGCGCACTTCGCGGGTCGAGCGCGCCCCGCGGCCCGGCCTGGCGCACGCACTGCCGCACGAAACCTGGCTGGCGCGCGCACTCGGGCTCGGCCAGGAAGGCACGACGCCATTCGCCGTCGCCGCCATGCGCGGTATCGGCCTCGATCCCGGCGCCGGCCGCTGGTATATCGTCACGCCGGCCCACATCCAGATCGCGCGCAGCCACCTCATGATGGCCGATACCCGGCAGGTGGCACTGCAAGAAGACGATGGCCGCGCCCTGTTCGAGGCGGCGCGCAGCCTGTGCGAAGAGATCGGCCACGAACTGCGCTACGGCGACGCCCACACCTGGTTCCTGCGCGCCGACGACTGGACCGGGTTCGATACCGCCAGCCCGGATACGGTCGCCAATATGGACCTGACCGACTTCATGCCCAAGGGCGCCCAGGCGCAAGCCTGCCGCCGGCTGCAGAACGAGGTGCAGATGGCCTGGCACGCCCATCCCGTGAACGCTGCGCGCGAGGCGCGCCGGCTGCCGGTGGTGAACGCATTCTGGGTGTGGGGCGCGGCCACCCAAGCGCCGGCGGCTGCCACAGCGCTGGCCAGTCATGCCGTCCCGGGCTGGCTGGCGGCGCTGGCCAATGTGCGACTCGATGCGCTCGATCGCCTTGACGGCATATTGAAGCAGGACGGCCTGCTGGTGGCCGGCAACCTGGGCGAGGCCGCGCTGGCCGCCGACTGGAACGGCTGGCTGCAGGGCATGCAGCATCTCGAAGAGAAGCTGTTCGCGCCGTTGCTGGGCGCCGTGAAGGATGGCCGCGTGAAGTCGCTGCGCCTGGTGCTCAGTAGCCGCGAGGGCCTGCTCGAGGCGACGACCGGCGGACTGACGCAGCGCAAGTTCTGGCGCCGCCCGACACTCGACTTATTGGCTTTACACTGAATGACCGCAACTTGACCACCAAGACCCGCATCTCCACCCGCCCCTGCCCGTTCCGCGTTTCGGAACTGCTGCGCCAGGATGGCGTCCACCCGGTGCTCGCGCGCATCTACGCCGCGCGCGGCCTGGAACACGTGCGCGAGCTCTCGAGCGAGCTGGCGGCGCTGTCGCCGCCGTCCGGCCTGAAGCACATCGACGTCGCCGCGGTCTTCCTGGCCGACGCCATCCAGGCCGGCAAGCGCATGACCATCGTCGCCGACTACGACTGCGACGGCGCCACCGCCTGCGCGGTCGCCCTGCGCGGACTGCGCGCGATGGGCGCGCACGTCGATTATTTCGTCCCCAACCGGGTCGTGCACGGCTATGGCCTGACGCCGGCCATCGTCGAGATCACGGCGCGCGAAAAGAACCCGGACATCATCGTCACCGTCGACAACGGCATCGCCAGCATCGACGGCGTACGCGAAGCCAACCGGCTCGGCATCGAGGTGGTCGTGACCGACCACCACCTGCCGGGCGACACCCTGCCGCCGGCGCGCGTGATCGTCAATCCAAACCAGCCCGAGTGCGGCTTCCCCAGTAAAAACCTGGCCGGCGTCGGCGTCGTGTTCTACGTGCTGCTGGCGCTGCGCGCCGAATTGCGTCGGCGCGGCGTGTTCGACGCCCAGACGCAACCCAAGCTCGACAGCCTGCTCGACCTGGTCGCGCTGGGCACCGTGGCCGACGTCGTCAAGCTCGATGCCAACAACCGGATCCTGGTCGCGCAAGGCCTCAAGCGCATGCGCGCGGGCCGCATGCATGCGGGCGTGGCCGCCCTGTTCCGCGTGGCCGGCCGCGAAGCGCGCTGCGCTTCGCCGTTCGACCTCGGCTTTGCCGTCGGGCCGCGCCTGAACGCCGCCGGCCGGCTGGAAGACATGGCGCTCGGCATCGAGTGCCTGACCACCGACGACGAGGGCCGCGCCTGGGCCATCGCCCAGCAGCTCAACGAGATCAACCTCAAGCGGCGCGAGATCGAGGCCGAGATGCAGGACACCGCCCTGCTCCACCTGGACAGCTTCGAGCCGACCAGCGCCAGCACCATCGCCGTGTTCGACGAAGGCTGGCACCAGGGCGTGATCGGCATCGTGGCGTCGCGATTGAAAGAGAAGTTTTACCGGCCGACGATCACCTTCGCACCGGCCGGCGACGGCTGGATCAAGGGCTCGGGGCGCTCGATCCCGGGCTTTCACCTGCGCGACGCGCTCGACCTGGTGTCCAAGCGCGCACCGAGCCTGATCGACAAGTTCGGCGGCCACGCGATGGCGGCCGGCCTGTCGATCCGGCATGACGCCTTCGGCCACTTCTGCCAGGCGTTCGAGGCGGTCGGCCAGGCCTGGCTGACCGAGGCCCAGCTCGAGCGCATCGTCGAGACCGACGGTCCGCTGGAAGACGAATTTTATTCGACCCAGTTCATCGCGCTGATGGACGAGCAGGTCTGGGGCCAGGGTTTCGCGCCGCCCGTATTCTGCGACGAGTTCCGCGTGGTCAGCCAGCGCATCCTGAAGGAACGCCACCTGAAGCTGCTGCTGGAGAAGAACGGCCGCCGCTACGACGCGATCTGGTTCGGGCATCCTGAGAGCCTGCCAGAGCGGGCGCGGGTCGCGTTCAGGCTCGACGCCAATGAATACAATGGCGTGACCAAGGTCCAGCTACTGGTCGAGCACGCGGAAGCGGCCTGAGATCATTCCCGCCCTCCCAGGCGGTACCAGGCAATCCCCAGCAGCTCGTACGACGCATACCACGAGCGGCGCATGCCTTCGGCGCTCGGCAGCCAGGCCTTGATCCCGCGCGCCTGGTCCCCGAAGAACATCGTCGGTGCATCCGTCACCGCCAACCCATGACGCTGGAACACGGTGCGGGCCCGCTCCATGTGCATCGCGTCGGTCACCAGCAGCACGTGCCCGACCCCATCCTGGCGCAGCAGCGCGGCGCTGAAAGCGGCATTCTCGGCCGTATTGCGCGAACGCTTCTCGACCCAGCGCACCGGCACCCCGAAGTCGTCGCGCAGCGCGCTGGCCATCGCATCGGCAAGACTCGCGGCGCCGGGCCGCGGCTCGCCGCCGGTGACCAGGATCGGCAGGCCGGTGCGCCGGTGCAGATGGGCCGCATAGCGCAGGCGCCCGAGGGCGATGTAGTCCGGGATATCGCGATCGCCATACTCGGGCGCCGCTTGCAGTCGACCAGCCGCCAGCACCACGATCGCCTGCGCGCCCGTGTTTCCCGGCGCGCGCAGCGGCGTCGTCATCGCGTCGAGCGGCGCGACCAGGAAGCGCGCGCCGGCATTGCTCGACAAGAAAGCCAGCAGCGCCAGCGCGCCGCCGGCGACGATGTTGCCGGCGCGCCGCCAGCGCCGGCGCAGCAGCAGGCCCAGGGCGATCAGCAGGAATAGCCCGGTGGGAAGAAGCAGGACGATATGCGCGATTGCGCTGAGCAATTCTGTCACTGGACGGTCATGGTTGGCGGGGACAGGGCAGTATAAGCGTCAAGATAATTCCCGGCGACATGAAGATTGCATTGACGCTATGATCGACCGGTTTTGGCCCTCCGGCGCCGCCAAATGCACGGCGTCAATACCTATGTTCTCGATCATCCTCAATGTCATCGGCACACTGATGCATTTCTATGTGGCGCAGCGCCTGCATGCGCTGGGCCCGGTCCGCGCCCGCATCGGCGCGCGCTGGTGGTGGCTCGGCGTCGTCGTGGTCTGGGCCGTCTACCTGCTCGGCCTGCGCCTGGGCGATGCCGCCCTCGACTGGCGCTGGTGGCCGGGGCAGTTCGCCATGACCTGGCTGGGCATCCTGTTCGTGATGACCCAGTACCTGCTGCTGGCCGACCTGGTGACCGGCTTCGGGCGCTGGCTGCGCCGGTGGGCGCCGAAGCTCCTCGCGACCGGGGCGATGGCCGGCGTGTCGGTCAGCGCCTTCGCCATCTTCCAGGCGGTGCGCGCCCCGGGCATCGTCGAGCACGAATTGACGCTCGCCGGCCTGCCGCGGGAACTGGACGGCATGACCCTGGTCGCGATCAGCGATACCCACCTGGGCGCCCAGCGCCGCGCCGCCTGGCTCGGCAAGCGGGTCGATCAAATCAACACCTTGAACCCGGCCGCGGTCGTGATGCTGGGCGACCAGGTCGAGGACGAGCCGATCAACGACGACGGGCTGGCGCCGGTCTTGCAACGCCTGCGCGCGCCGCTGGGCGTGTGGGCGGTGACGGGCAACCATGAATACTACGGCGACGCCGGCGGCACGGTCGCGCAATTCGCGGCCGGCGGCGTCAAGTGGCTGCGCGACGAGCGGGTTCAGATCGCGCCCGGCCTGCACCTGGCGGGGCTGGACGACATCGGCCGCGCCATGCGTGGCAAGGGCGACATCTACGCCGGACTGGAACGCGCGATCCCGAACCGGGCGGAAGGCGCCACCATCCTGCTGGCGCACATTCCCGCGCCCGGCCTGGTCGAGCGCGCGGCGCGCGAAGGCGTCAGCCTGATGCTGTCCGGGCATACCCACGGCGGCCAGATCTGGCCTTTCAACTACCTGGTCGCGCGCCAGTTCCCGCACCTGGTCGGGGTGCATCGCGTGGGCGGCATGCAGCTGGTGATCAGCCGCGGCGCCGGCAGCTGGGGGCCGCGCATGCGGCTGTGGCAGCCGGGCGAGATCCTTGCGCTGACCCTGCGCGCGCCGCGCGCCTGAATCACCGCGGGGGCGGCGACCGGTAGGTCTCGCCGATCTTCATCACGAAGAACGCATCGTCGGACACGCCCTGCGCCTTGCGCGCGATGGCCAGGTCGATCGCGGCCTGGTCGAGCCGCTCCTGCCCCATCGGGTATGTCCCCCAGTGCATGCCGACGCTGCGCTTGATGCGCAGCTCGCGGTGGATGCGCACCGCCTCGTCCGGGCTGACGTGGGAATTGCGGTACCAGAGCGGCTGGTAGGCGCCGATGCCCACCGCCGCCAGGTCGAAGCCGTCGAAGCGCGCCGCGATGTCCTGGATGTCCTTCGAATAACCGAGGTCCCCCGAAAAGAAGAACGCGAAGCCCGGCCGGGTCACCGCGAAGCCGCCCCACAGCGTCTGGTTGCGGTCCCACGGCGAGCGCGCCGACCAGTGGTGCACCGGCAGCAGGTGCAGTTCGAGCCCCTGGTAGATCGTCTTGTCCCACCAGTCCAGCTTGACGATGCGCGAACGGTCGCCGCCCGTCACGTTCTTTTCGAGCCAGCGGTCGACGCCGAGCGGCGCCACCAGCAGCGGCGGCCCCCCCGCCTGCTGGTATAGCCGGCGCAGCGAGTCGCGCGACAGGTGGTCGTAGTGCGAGTGGCTGATCAGGATGACGTCGATGCGCGGCAGGTCGGCCAGCGCCACGCCCGGCGGCTGGTAGCGTTTCGGGCCGGCGAAGGACAGCGGCGAAGCGCGGTCGTCGAACACCGGATCGAACAGGAGATTGACCCCGGTGCCGGTCTGGAGCAGGAAGGTCGCATGGCCGATCCAGGTCAGCGCCGGGGTGTCGCAGTTGGCGTGGATGAAGGCGAGATCGGGCGCCACGGTCGGGATCGGCGCACTGGGTGCACGTACCGATTCGTCCTGTGTCCAGTTCCTGATGCGCGCCGCCCAGCCCTCGAAGAAGCCGAGCTTGGGCCGTTGATAGGCCGGATTGTTCGGATAGTTGTTGGCAAAGCCTTCAGGCCGGTGATGCGGCTTGCTTGCGTCGAAATCTGGATTGTGGTGCGCACAGCCTGCCCCGAGCAGGGCGACGATCGCGATGAGGTATGCGGGTGAAGTACGCATGCGGCATGCCAGGACTGTCGAAAACGCCAGTATAGGGCGAGTGTCTTCCTTGTTATCAAAAAATTGCCCGGAAGCTGAAGATTCGTTGGCAAGCTTGCCATGATCTGCCATTTTTCGGTGGCAGCAGCGCGTAGTGACGCGGATTTCGGCGCGATTCCGGCCTCTGCCTCGTGTGTTTTTGGCGGCTTTCCGGTACGATAGCGCCTTTTGCTGACCGGCTATTTAACGTCAGCAACCCGCAGCGACAGCATCGCTCCCGGGGCCCTCGATGTCAGAGCCCGCCAGTGCAGGACGCAACTGCTGGGTTCCCTCTACTGGAAGCGAATGGAGAATCCCCAGATCCCTCGGCCGCGCCCCCGCAATCGCGTCTTGCTCGGCTGTGTCCTGCTCGTGCTGCTCATGCTCGGCGCCGAAGGTCTGCGCTGGACGCCGCATTTGCACGCAGCGGCCCACGCCGCCGCGCAGCCCAGCCTGGCCGGCGCCGCCCTGGGCGGTCCGGTGACGCTTACCGAGCTGTCGCACACCCGCATCCCCGCGCCGCAGGGCATGCCGTCGGCCCACGCCAGTTCGATGACGCCGCTGGCGGGCAACCGCATGCTGGCTTTCTGGTGGGCCGGCAGCCGCGAGAGCGGCCCCGACGTCAAGGTCTATGCCTCGACCTGGGCCAACGGCGCTTGGAGCGCGCCATGGGTGGTCGCCAGCCGCGAATCGCTAGGCGCCGAACTGGGCTTCGGCGTGCGCCGCATCGGCAACCCGGTCGCCTGGACCGACCGCGACGGCAAGATCCACCTGTACGTGGTCGCCACCGGCCTGGGCGGCTGGGCCGCCTCGCGCATCGCCCACATCGTCTCGACCGACCAGGGCGCCAGCTTCCGCGTGCGCCGGGTACTGCCGACCTCGCCGCTATTCAATACCAGCGCCCTGGTGCGCACCTCGCCGCTGGCGCTCAGCGATGGCGGCTGGTGGCTGCCCGTCTATTTCGAAATCGGCAACAAGTACCCGATGCTGATGGCCTTCGACGCCCAGGGCAACCCGACCTCGCTGGCCCGTATCGGCCAAAGCACCTCGACCCTGCAGCCGGCCATCGTGGCGGTCTCGAAGACCGAGGTGCGCGCGTTGCTGCGCGACGACAGCGAAGCACGTCGCATGCAGCATGCGGCGAGTGTCGACGGCGGCGCCAGCTGGCAAGACCTGCCGGCGCTCGACCTGCCCAACCATAACACCTCGATGGCGGCGATTCGCCTGGCCAGCGGCCAGTTCCTGATGCTGCACAACCATGCGGCCGACGACGCCTCGGCGCGCAGCGTCCTGCGCCTGTCGATCTCGCAGGACATGCGCAGCTGGCGCACGGTGGCGGACATCGCCAGGGGCAAGGCCGGCGACGAGTTCTCCTACCCGACCCTGCAACAGGTCGGCGATGAGCTGCACGTGACCTATACCTGGCAGCGCCAGGCGATCGCCCATCACCGCTACCGCATCCAGGCCGGAGGCACGATCTGATGAACCTGCCCGATCTTTCCCTGCAAATCCTGTATGGCCGCCTGGGCTGGGCCATCGTGCTCGCCACCGTCGCATGCGCGCTGTGGCGCCGCTCGGCCCCGATGCCGCGGGTAGCGCTGGCGGCGGTGCTGGCCGTCGCGCTGGCCGCGATGAGCCTGCCCGGCGAACTGTCGCCGGCCTGGTGGCTGGGCCTGGCCTTCCAGTATCCGAGCGGACTGCTGGTCGGCTGCTGCCTGCTGCGGCTGGCGGAGCGATGGAACGGCATCCGCCGCAGCCGGGCGATGCCGCAGGCGCTGGCCGGCGTGCTGGTGGTCGTCGGCGCCCTGCTGTATATCGACGCCATGGGCTTCCTGGCGCGCGGCTTCTATTACGCCGGCTTCGGCGCGCTGGCGATGCCGCTGCTCGGCCTCGTCGCGGCGATCGGCTGCGTGCTGGCCATCGCGCGCGGCCATGGGCGCGGGCCGGCCGCCAGCCTGCTCGGCGCGCTCGCCCTCTTCGCCCTGCTGCGCCTGCCGACCGGCAACCTGTGGGATGCCGTGATCGACCCGCTGCTGTGGGCCTGGGCCACGTCTGCCCTGCTGCTCGCCGCCCTGCGCCGCAGCGGACGCCGCGCCTCGGACCGGCTGGCGGCGCCGGAACAGGCGCAGGAACAGGAAGCGGCCCGCAATCCGGCGCCCGGCCTGCAGCCGCTGGCGACCGAACGATTTTCGTCTTTGAAGGAGTAACTTAGTGGTAGATAACAAATGGTACAAGCACCCGGTGATCGTCTCGGCCACCGTCATCAACGCCTTCTGCCTGCTGCTGGCGCTGATCTGGGCGAACAATCCGCATGAACTGTCGCGCCTGCTGGTGGAAGACGGCATCGTCGAATGGATGCAGTTCCTGGCGTTCTCGCTCACTTCCGGCCTGCTGGGCTACGTCGCGATCGATCGCTTCAAGACCGAGGGCTTCAACCTCGGCGTGCTGGTGCTGGCCGGCCTGACCGGCCTGGTCGCCCTGGCCGCGCTGGAAGAGATCAGCTGGTTCCAGCGCATCCTGCAAATCCAGTCGCCGGAATGGTTCCTGCAAAATAACCGCCAGGCCGAGACCAATCTGCACAACCTCGGCTTCGGCAAGGAAAGCCTGCACAAGGCCGTGCTGCTCAAGCTCATCGTCATCGCCGGCCTGATCCACAACCTGTTCCTGCCGCTGCTGGCGCGCAAGCGTCCGGCCATTCGCGCCTTCGTCGAGCGTTTCGGCCTGTACCTGCCGCCGCTGGCCGCATCGGTGCCCTACCTGGTCCTGGTGATCCTGTCGCACCTGCTGGTCGACCATCCGCGCAAGGGCGAGCTGGGCGAAACCTTCGGCGCCGTGCACTACATGGCCACCGTGTTCGGCGCTTATTTCGTCGGCGTCGCCTACGGCAAGAAGCCGCTGTTCGAAGGCGTCCCGGCGCGCCGCGTGACGGTGCTGTTCACGCTGCTGATGTTCTACCTGTTGATGACCGGCTGGATGCTCAGCGCCGGCGCCGGCGCCGACGCGGCCCTGGCCAGCGGGATCGGCAAGGACTGACCGTCCCCGGCGCGCGCCGTCGCGCCGTGCCCCCCCCGATCGGTTCGATGCGCCGGCGCCCTCGAACCGATCGCCCCCCCCTCAGCCGCCGCCCTGGCGATATTCGCTGAACACCTGTCCCATGAAATCGACCACCGCCCTGATGCGGGCGCTGGTGCGCAGGCCGCTGTGCATCGACAGCCAGATATCCTGGTCGAGTTCGGGGATGTGGGGAATCGCGGCGACCAGGTTTTCCTGGTCGGCAGCCAGGAATGTCGCCAGCACGCCGAGACCGGCGCCGTGCGCGACGCCGTCGAGGATTCCGAGTCCATAACTGCAGCGCATCCAGGGCGCCGGCGCGCCGGGCAGCGCGCGCAGCCAGCGGTCGGACTGGAACTCGGCGCGCGGCTCGTCGAAGCCCACGAACGGCACGCGGGCCCAGTCCTGCCTGTCCAGCGCCGCCGCATGGCGCAGCGCAACGTCGCGGCTGCAATACAGGCCGAACGACAGGGTGCCGAGTTGCCGCGCGACCAGGTCGAGCTGCTCGGGGCGGAACGGCCGGACCGCAATGTCCGCTTCGCGCCGCGCCAGGCTGTAGGGCCGGTGCGAGGTCACGATTTCGACCTCGACGTTGGGGTAGGCCTCGTGGAAGCGCGCAAAGCGCGTCGTCAGGAAATAGGACAGCCACTCGTCGGTATTGATCCGCACGATGCCGGATGCGGCCTGCGCATCGCGCCGGTCGCGGGTGCGATCGATTTCGAGGGCGATCTCCCCCATTTGGCCGGCCCAGGCGATGATGTCGGCGCCGAAGGCGGTTGGCACGCAGCCGCCCTGGAAACGCTCGACCACGCGTTGGCCGAGGGCGTCTTCGAGGTCGTCGAGCCGGCGCGACAGCGTGGCAGCGCTCACGCCGGCCTTCCTGGCCGCAGCGCGCAGCGCGCCTTCCTGTGCGACCAGCAACAGCAATCGCAGATCATCCCAGTTGGTGTGCTTCATATTTGCAGCATGATGCCTCGATTTCGTCTCTGTGGATATATTATTGTATGTGCGATGATGCGGGCCACATGTTTTACAGAGGAAGGTTTTATGCGTAATTTGCGCGATCGCGTACGACACGCGCTCCTGTTCGAAGCCGTCGCCCTGGCCATGTTTGTTCCCGGTTCGGCGGCGTTGTTCGACCAGCCAGTCGACCATATGGGCGTGATCGGGATTGCCTCCGCCACCATCGCCACGGTCTGGAACTTCGCCTTCAATATGGGCTTCGACCGCGTCATGCTGCGCCTGCGCGGCAGCGTCGGGAAGACGGTGGCGATCCGGGTCGCCCATACCTTCCTGTTCGAAGCGGGACTGGTCGCGATGCTCATCCCCATGATCGCCTGGTACCTGGGCATCGGCCTGTGGGCGGCGCTGGTGATGGACCTGGCCATCGTGACCTTCTACCTGGTATATGGTTTCCTGTTCAACCTGGCCTACGACCGCGTGTTTCCGGTTGCGACCGTCGGCGCGCCGCATGGCGCATAGCCAGGCTTACTCCCGGCAGTCGCAACCGCGGTCGAACACGACCGCCCAGCGCCCTGGCGCTTCCAGCCGCCACACCGCGTTGTAGCTGCCGATCCTGCGCCCCGCCGCGTTGCGGATCGGGCCCGTGCTGTAGGCCAGCGTGCCCGATCCGACCACCTCCACCTGTTCCGGCTCCCACGAGAATGGCGGCTGCGCGCCGTCGTAGTAGCGGCGCCAGGCCTTCTGCACCGCCTCCTTGCCGCGCAGGGCGCCGTCGCCCGTCATGAAGACCGCCTCGGGCGACAGGTAACGCCCGAAACCCTCGAAATCGCGCGCCGCCATGGTGGCGGCGAAGGCGCGCTCGTGCGCCATCACCTGGCTGCGCACGTCCTCGCTGGAAACGCGCGCGCGGCCGGCGGCTGCGGCGGCCACCAGGCAAACGACGATCAGGGATAGCGAGCTGAGACGCATAGGATGGCACCTGAAGAACTTTGCTGTTTGGCAATCGCGCGATTTTGTCACGCACCCGCCCGCTTGACAACCGGGCCTTGCATGAGATACTTAATCGGAGTATAAATACTCCATTATCGGAGGAATCATGAGCCTGGCCTACGCCTATCCCAAGAGCCGCTTCGAACCGGCGACCCTGGTCGACCTGCACTCGCGCGACGAGCGCGAGCGCCTGTCGCAATCGGCGCTGAAAGGCTTTTTCAAGCTGGCGGCGGCCTGGAACCTGCGCGACGACGATGCGCGCGAACTGCTCGGCGGCCTGTCGTCCTCCGCCTTCTATGACTGGAAGAAGCACCCCGACCGGCTGCTGGAGGTCGACCGCATCACCCGCATCTCCTACCTGCTCGGCATCTATAAAAGCCTGCACATCCTGTACGGCGACAAACTGGCCGACGAATGGGCGCAGCTGCCGAACACCAATCCCGTGTTCGCCGGCCGCACGCCGCTGGCCTTCATGCTCGGCGGCGGCCTGCTCGCGATGCAGAGCGTGCGCCGCCTGCTCGATGCCCGGCGCGGCGGCCTGTGAGCCTCAACCCCATGCCGCGGCTGACGCTGCTGCGCAGGAACGATACCTGCCGCCTGATCCCTTCGCGCTTCGCCGACATGGAAGACTCGGTGCTGGCGCCGCTCGCGGACAGCGACGACGTCCTGCGCGACCTGTTCGACCTCGACAACGCCACCAACGACCGCCTGCGCGGCGAGTCCGGGCTGTTGCCCGGCATCGGCATGGACGAACTGGTGTTCGGCGTACCCAATTTCCGCATCATCAATGCGGCCTTCACCTATGCCCGGCCCGAGGGCAGCCGCTTCAACGACGGCGAGCGCGGGGCCTGGTATTGCGGCTTCGACGTCGCGACTTCGCTGGCCGAGGTCATCTTCCACAAGACGGTGGAATACGCCGAGATCGACCGCTTCGACGACAGCGTCAGCTACCAGTGCCTGCTGGCCGACTTCAGCGCCAGCTTCCACGACCTGCGCGCGATTGCGGCGTATGAGGACTGCCTCGACCCGGCCAGCTACGTCGCCTCGCAGGCGCTGGCGCACGAGCTGCTCGAGGGCGGCTCGATGGGCGTCGTCTATCCCAGCGTGCGCCATCCGGGCGGCGACTGCCTGGCATGCTTCCGGCCCGCGCTGGTGGGCAATGTGCGCAAGGCGCAGACCTATCAGTTAACATGGGCGGGTTCGCCGCATCCTGCGGTCGAGATTTCCAGAACAGATTCACGATGAAGACCAAACCCGAGAACGACACCGAACTGCACGACAAGATCAACCGCGAAACCGGCCGCGTGAAATGGAGCGAGCTGGAACGCCATTTCGCCAGCGGCTCGGTGATCTGGGTCAGCGAAGCGCTGGACCTGATCGATGTCGCCCTGCGCATCGCCCACGACGACCGCGAGAGCGTGACGCGCTGGATGAACGAAGGCAGCGTGGCCAAGGTCAGCGATGCGCAGGCGCAGGGCTGGCTGGAGGCGGACGAGGTGCTGTGGGCGTCGGTGGTGAGCCCGTTCGTGCTGGTGCAGCCGGAAAAGAAACAGTTGCATTGACGCGGGGCGGGCGGGTCTGCCGTCCTCCCCGCGGTTGCCCCTTACTTCGACAGGTCCACCGCGTACAAGGCGGTCCCCTTGCCGCTGCCATCGTCGGCCATCAACTGGCTGACGTTGTCGATTCCCGCCTCGCGCGCCAGATCGATCAGGTCCGGCGCCGAATGGAACACCACCGGGCCAGCCGTCTTCACTTGCGCGAAACGCCAGCTGCGCGCCGCGCCCTGCGCCTTGCGGCTCAGCTCCTTGGCGCTCCGGATATAGTCGATCAGGATGTCGCGGTTGTTATCGGGCGAGGCCAGCACCACGTTGCTGCCGTCCAGGCCCGGGAAGCCGCCGCCGCCGCTGGCGCGGTAGTTATTGGTCGCCACCAGGAATGCCTGTGTCGCCTCGACCGGCTTGCCCTGGTAGGACAGCTTGCGGATCCGGTCGCCCGGCGCGCGGGTCACGTCGATTTCGTAGCGCACGTCGGGCGAGGTGATCGTGTCGAAATTGAAGCTCGGGAAGCGGGCATTGACCAGCTCCTGCGCTTCGCTCTTCGACGGATCGATGGTATTGAAGCGCCCCGCCGCCGTCTCCAGCCAGGCCTTGAGGCCGGCGCCGTCGACCTTGACCGCATACAGCGAGTTCGGGAACAGGTACAGGTCGGCCGCGTTGTTCAGCGCCAGGTCGCCGGCCGGCACGTCGGTGTAGTCGGCCACGGTCGGAAAGCCCGCCTTGAATGGCGCCGTCACCGACAGCACCGGCAGCTTCGCGTACTGCGGAAGGTTGGCCTGGACGTACTTGCGGACATAGTCGGCCTGGGCGCGGTTGACCACTTCCAGCGCCGACGGATCGCCGACGTCGGCGAAATAAGTCGTCATGCGGAAGGCGGAGCGGCCGACCGGCGTCTTGACGTAGGCGATGGTGGCCTCGTGCTCGGCGCGCACCAGCGCCATGACTTCGGCGTCCGGCTCGACGAAAGTCTTCGGCGCGGTCTGGGTCGAACGCGCCTCGACCACGGTCTTGTCCTTCTCGACCGTCCAGCGCTTGCCGTCGGAGGTCAGGTGAAGCTGGACCACGCCCAAGTGTTTACCCCACTGGCTCGGCATCACGGCCGGCACGCCGTGCACCAGGCCGCGCGCCTTGTCCACGCCGGGCAGGTTGAACTGGGGCACGCTGCTATCCTTGTTCGGGAACAGCTGGTGCGAATGGCCCATCAGCACCACGTCGACACCCGGCACCTTGGCCAGGTGCCAGTTGGTGTGCTCCATCGTCGGCGAATAGGCCGCGTCGTCGAGGCCCGAATGGCCCAGCACCACCACCAGCTCGGCGCCCTTCCCGCGCATCTCGGGGATGTAGCGCTCGGCGCTGGCGCGGATATCCACGGCCGCCACGCGGCCCTCGAGCCAGCGCTTGTCCCAGGCCATGATCTCGGGCGGGGTGAAGCCGATGATGCCCACCTTGACGGTACTCTCGACCCGCTTGCCGTTCCTATCCGTCGCGACGATCTTCTTGTCGATGATCTTGTACGGCGCGAACAGCGGCTGCTTCGTCTGCAGGCTGTGGATATTGGCCAGCACGATCGGGAAGTCCGGACCGGCGCACGGCTTGGCCTGCGGCCGGACGTCCTTGACCTTGAAGCTGCTGCCGGTAACCTGGTTCAGGAACGGCAGGCCGTAGTTGAATTCGTGGTTGCCCGCCGTGCCGCCCTCGTAGCCGAGCGCATTCATGATCTTGTAGATGCCCAGCACCTGGTCGCAACCGGGCGGCTTGACCAGCGCCTGGTAGTCGGCGAAGGCCGTGCCCTGGATCGTGTCGCCATTGTCGAGCAACAGCGTGTTGGCGAATTCCTTGCGCGCTTGCCGGATGAGCGTGGCGGTGCGGTCGAACCCGATCGAGGCGTCCGGCGCCAGCTTGTAGTAGTCGTAGCCGACCACGTTCGAATGCAGGTCGGAGGTCTCGAGCACGGCCAGCACGGCGGTCGCACCGTTCGGGGCCGGGGCCGCGTGGACGGGAAGGATGAGCAGCAGCGGCGCGAAGGCGATGCCGATTTGATAACTGAGGAAGCGCTTCATAGGGAATCCGGGAAACAAGACGGGGCGATGATACGGCAGCGGCGACTACCGTGGCAATCCATACGGCGTCACCAGGCAGTCGTCGGGTATAATCTGCGGTTCGATTCAATCAACCAATGAGACTACCGAGACCATGGAAGCCGAACGCATCAACGCCATCTCCTCCCTGCTGAACGACCTGACCGGTCGTGAGGCCGAACTTCGGAGGTATCTTTGACTTCGATAAGAAGTCCGAGAAACTAGAACAGGTCAACCAGGAGATGGAAGATCCATCGATCTGGAACGACCCGAAGAAAGCCCAGGAAATGGGCAAAGAGAAGAAGGCGCTGGAAGGCGTCGTGCTCGTGCTCGAGAAGGCCAAGGCCGACCTGCTTGATGCCCGCGACCTGTTCGACATGGCGCGCGAGGAAGGCGACGACGACACCATCGAAGCGGTGTCGGGCGACCTGGACGAAGTGCAGAAGGTCATCGAGGCGATGGAGTTCCGCCGCATGTTCAGCAACCCGATGGACCATGCGAACTGCTTCATCGACATCCAGGCCGGCGCCGGCGGCACCGAGGCGCAAGACTGGGCCTCGATGCTGCTGCGTCAATACCTGCGCTACTGCGAACGCAAGGGCTTCAAGGCCGAGATCCTCGAACAGTCCGAGGGCGAGGTCGCGGGCATCAAGACCGCCACCATCAAGGTCGACGGCGAATACGCCTATGGCCACCTGCGCACCGAGACCGGCGTGCACCGCCTGGTGCGCAAGTCGCCGTTCGACTCGGCCAACGGCCGCCATACCTCGTTCACCTCGCTGTTCGTGTATCCGGAAGTGGACGACTCGATCGAGATCGAGATCAACCCGGCCGACGTGCGCATCGACACCTACCGCGCATCGGGCGCCGGCGGCCAGCACATCAACAAGACCGATTCCGCGGTGCGCCTGACGCACGGCCCATCGGGCATCGTGGTCCAGTGCCAGAACGACCGCTCGCAGCACCGCAACAAGGCCGAGGCCTGGGACATGCTGCGCGCCAAGCTGTACGAGCTCGAACTGCGCAACCGCATGAGCGAGCAGCAGAAGCTCGAGGATTCGAAGACCGATGTCGGCTGGGGCCACCAGATCCGCTCCTACGTGCTCGACCAGTCGCGCATCAAGGACTTGCGCACCGGTTTCGAGACAGGCAATACCAAGAACGTGCTCGACGGCGACCTGGACGATTTCATCTCCGCCTCCCTCAAGCAGAACGTTTGACGAGGTACCGACCCGATGACGACAACCGAGCGCGCGCTGATCTTCGACATGGACGGCACCATCGTCGACAATATGGACTTCCACACCCAGGCGTGGATCACCTTCTTCGCGCGGCGCGGGAAAGTCATCGAGCCTGACGCCTTCTTTCGCGACACGGCCGGCCGCCAGGGCAAGGAAATCCTGCGCCATTACATTGGAGAAGAACTCACCGATGATGAGCTGGCGACGCTGAACCACGAGAAGGAAGCGCTGTACCGAGACCTGTACGGCCCGCACCGGCGCACCATCGACGGCTTCGACGCCTTCATCCAGGCTGGGCGCGACAAGGGCTGGAAGCTGGCGGTGGCCACCTCGGCCTCGCCCGGCAGCGCGCGCTTCATCCTCGAGGACATGGGCCTGCAGCCGCGTTTCGACGCGGTGGTGATCGGCACCGTCGACGTCCCGCGCGGCAAGCCGCATCCGGACGTGTTCCTGAAGGCGGCCGACCGCTGCGAGGCGATGCCGGCCCAGTGCATCGTGTTCGAGGACGCGCCGCTGGGCGTGGAAGCGGCGCGCCGCGCCGGCATGCGCGCGGTGGTGCTCACGACCACCCTGCCGGCCGAAGCCTTCGCCGAATTCGACAATGTCATCGCCATCGTCAACGATTTCACGCAGCTGGACGTTGAATCGCTGCTCGCATGACCATCCAAAACCAGAAACAATCAATCATGAACACCGAAAACCAAGAACAGGTCCAGCCAGCCGGCGCCGATGAGAACAAGATCATGGCCGAACGCCGGGCCAAGCTGGCCGCGATCCGCGAAAAAGGCGTCGCCTTCCCGAACGACTTCGTCCCGCAGCACAAGGCCGCCGACCTGGTCGAGACCTACGGCGGCAAGACCCGCGAAGAGCTCGAAGCCGAACCGGTCGCCGTCATGCTGGCCGGCCGCATGATGCTGCGCCGCGAAGCGGGCAAGAAGGCCGCCTTTGCCACCCTGCAGGACAGTTCCGGCCCGGCCGCCAATGGCCGCATCCAGGTCTATATCGCCCTCGACAACGCCGGAGAGGAAGCCATGGAAGCGCTGCGTTCCTACGACCTGGGCGACATCCTGGGCGTCGAGGGCACGCTGTTCAAGACCAAGACCGACGAGCTGACCGTCAAGGTCAGCCAGCTGCGCCTGATCGCCAAGGCGATCCGTCCGCTGCCGGACAAATTCCACGGCCTGGCCGACCAGGAGACCAAGTACCGCCAGCGCTACGTCGACCTGATCATGAACGAAGAGACGCGCCGCACCTTCAAGGCGCGTACCGCCGCGATGTCGTCGATGCGCCGCTTCATGGAAAAGAACGGCTTCATGGAAGTCGAGACCCCGATGCTGCACCCGATCCCGGGCGGCGCCGCGGCCAAGCCCTTCGTCACCCATCACAATGCGCTGGACATGGAAATGTACCTGCGCATCGCCCCTGAACTGTACCTGAAGCGCCTAGTGGTGGGCGGCTTCGACCGCGTGTTCGAAGTCAACCGCAACTTCCGCAACGAGGGCGTGTCGGTCCGACACAACCCTGAATTCACGATGATGGAATTCTATGCGGCCTACACCGACTACAAGTGGATCATGGAATTCACCGAGCAGGTGATCCGCCAGGCCGCGATCGACGCCCACGGCAGCGCCGTGCTGAGCTACGGCGGCCGCGAACTGGACCTGTCGAAGCCGTTCCAGCGGCTGACCATCGTCGAGGCGATCGACAAGTATGCGCCGGGCTACACCCCCGAGCAGTTGAACGACGCCGAGTTCATCAAGACCGAGCTCAAGACGAAGTTCGGCGTCAAGCCGTTCGCCACCGCCGGCCTGGGCGCGCTGCAACTGGCGCTGTTCGAGGAAACCGCCGAGGCGCTGCTGTGGGAACCGACCTTCATCATCGACTATCCGGTCGAAGTGTCGCCGCTGGCGCGCGCGTCGGACCTGCGCGAAGGGATCACCGAACGCTTCGAGCTGTTCATGGTGGGCCGCGAGATCGCCAACGGCTTCTCGGAGCTGAACGACCCCGAAGACCAGGCCGCGCGCTTCCTGTCGCAAGTGGCCGCCAAGGACGCGGGCGACGACGAGGCGATGTTCTACGACGCCGACTACATCCGCGCGCTGGAATACGGCATGCCGCCGGCCGGCGGCTGCGGCATCGGCATCGACCGCCTGATGATGCTGATCACCGACTCGCCGAACATCCGCGACGTGCTGCTGTTCCCGCACCTGCGCAAGGAAGACTGAGTCTTGCAACACGAAGGCCGCCGAAAGGCGGCCTTTTTTTATGCGTCGTGTTCTTACGCCGTCACTGGACGATCGTATAGCACGGCGTATATGCCTTGCCAGGCAACTTCATGCGGCTCTGCTCCACGAACGACGCCAGCAGCGCATCCATCGGCCGCATGATCTCGGCCTCGCCACTGATCTCGTACTTGCCGTACTGCTCGATCGCGCGAATTCCCTCTTCCTTCACATTCCCCGCCACCACGCCCGAGAACGCGCGGCGCAGGTTCGCGGCGAGCAGGTGCGTCGGCATCCCGCGGTGCAGGTCGAGCCCACGCATGTTCTCGTGCGTCGGCCGGAACGGCTTCTGGAATTCGTGGTCGATCTTGAGCCGCCAGTTGTAGTAATAGGCATCGCTATTGGCCTTGCGGAAGGCGCGCACTTGCTGCACCCCGGCCTGCATCGCGCGCGCCACCGCGTCGGGGTCGTCGATGATGATCTGGTAGCGCCGCTGCGCCGCTTCGCCCAGGGTCACGCCGAGAAAGGCGTCGATCTGGGTGAAATAGTCGCGGCTGGACGCCGGCCCGGTAAAGACCAGCGGGAACGGGATCTCGGCGTTGTCCGGATGGAGCAGGATGCCCAGGATGTACAGGATCTCCTCGGCGGTGCCGGCGCCGCCCGGGAACACGACGATGCCGTGGCCGGTACGCACGAACGCCTCGAGGCGTTTTTCGATATCGGGCATGATCACCAGGTCGTTGACGATCGGATTCGGCGACTCGGCCGCGATGATGCCCGGCTCCGAGATGCCCAGGTAGCGCCCGTTGCCCAGGCGCTGCTTGGAGTGGCCGATGGTGGCGCCCTTCATCGGCCCCTTCATGGCCCCCGGCCCGCAGCCGGTGCAGATATCCATTTCGCGCAGGCCCAGCGCATAGCCGACCTTCTTGGTGTAGTTGTATTCGATGCGGCTGATCGAGTGGCCGCCCCAGCACACCACCAGGTTCGGATTGCGCTGCGGCTGCAGCACATTGGCGTTGCGCAGGATGTGGAACACCGCGTCGGTGATGCCCTCGCTGCGGGTCAGGTCGAATTTCGGGTTGTCGGTGACGTCGAAGTTCACGAACACGATGTCGCGCAGCACCGAGAACAGGTGCTCGTGGATGCCGCGGATCATTTTGCCGTCGACGAAGGCATTGCCCGGCGCATTGCGGATATCGAGCTTGATGCCACGCTCGCGCTGCAGGATGCTGATCTCGAACGAAGCGTAACGCTCCAGCAGCTCCTTGCCATCGTCGATATCGCTGCCGGTATTTAAGACGGCCAATGCGCACTTGCGGAATACGTCGTACAGGCCGGCCTGGCCGGTTTCGAGCAGCTTGGCCACTTCGGCCTTCGACAGCACTTCGAGCCGCCCTTGCGGCGAAATCAGGGTATCGACCAGTTGCAGGCTTTCGGGTGAAACGAGTGTATCGACTACTTCGTGGGTCATGGTGCTGTTTTCCTCTTCTCTTCCAAGAAACGTTACGCTTTACAGCAATATACGCCAAACGGCAGCGCCCCGTGCTCGATATGTGCCCCAAAACCGTGAGCCGCGCAGGGTGCGGTGCACCATCTTCGGACCTGCTTGACGCATACGGAAAAAGATTTCTTGTGATGAAGAATATGCACTAGAATGCGAGCCTATTGGAATATTCGGCCTCCGAATCGCTCCATATAACTATTACTCAGTCATTACATTTTCGGGAGGAACCGCATGAGCGGTGCAGCTACTACACCCGCCAACCGACCTCTTCCAGAGTTCAAACAGATCATGGGCCACCCAGCACCGCTGTGGATGCTGTTCATGACCGAGTTCTGGGAGCGCTTCGCTTTCTACGGCATTCGTTGGGCACTCGTCCTTTATATCGTCGCGCAGTTCTTCGGCGGCGACGCGGCCGGCCAGGCCGACGCCAACCTCACCTACGGTTCCTACCTCGCGCTGGTGTACGCCGGCGCCGTCTTCGGCGGCTACGTGGCCGACCGCATCATCGGCTACCAGCGCTCGATCCTGGTCGGCGCCATCTTCATGGCCGCCGGCCTGTTCATGATTTCGATCCCGAACCATGACGTGTTCAAGCTCGGCCTGGCGACCATCATCGTCGGCAACGGCCTGTTCAAGCCGAACATCTCGACCATGGTCGGCCAGCTGTATGCGCTGAACGATACCCGCCGCGATTCGGGCTTCACCATCTTCTACATGGGCATCAACGTCGGCGCCTTCTTCGCGCCGATCCTGACCCAGATCCTGGCCGAGAAGGTGTTCGGCACCCAGGCCATGCCTTCATACAAGATCGTGTTCCTGGCTTCGGGCATCGGCATGCTGATCTCGCTGGTCTGGTTCTACATCGGCCGCAAGTCCCTGAAGGGCATCGGCGCGCCGATCGGCGACCTGGCCAATCCAAAGCGCCTGGTCTTCACGGTGGTCGGCGCGCTGGTCGTCATTCCGGTCATGTACCTGCTGCTGCAGGCCGGCGCCAACAATCTGCAGATCCTGTTGACCATCCTGTTCATCGGCCTGGCCGCGATGCTCGTCATCGAAGGCATCCGCGAAGGCAAGGTGGCGCGCGACAAGACCTGGGCCATGATGATCATCTTCTTCTTCAACATCCTGTTCTGGTGCTTCTTCGAGCAGGCCGGCAGCTCGTTCACCTTCCTGGCCGACAATATCGTCGACCGCGACTTCGGCGGCTGGATCTTCCCGGTCGCCTGGTTCCAGTCGGTGAACTCGGTCGCCATCATCGTGTTCGCGCCGATCATCGCCGCGGTCTGGGTGATGCTGGGCAAGCGCAACGCGAACCCGTCGATCCCGCGCAAGTTCGGCCTCGGCCTGGTGTTCAACGCGCTGGCCTTCGGCCTGCTGATGTACGCGCTGTCGCAGCTGATCAACGACAACGGCAAGATCCCGTTCTGGACCCTGTTCGCGGTGTATGTGATCCAGTCGATCGGTGAGCTGTGCCTGTCGCCGATCGGCCTGTCGATGGTGACCAAGCTGGCGCCGACCCGCCTGGTGGGCCTGGGCATGGGCGGCTGGTTCCTGTCGACCGGCATCGGCAACAACCTGTCGGGCATCTTCGCCTCGCACGTCTCGGGCGACTCGGGCATGTCGGTGGCCTCGGCACTGGGCGGCTACAGCTTCGGCTTCTGGTCGCTGCTGGGCGGCGGCGTGCTGCTGCTGCTGCTGGCGCCGGTGATCCAGAAACTGATGCACGGCGTGAAGTAACAACGCCCCGAATCAGCGAGAACGGCGGCCTGCGGGCCGCCGTTTTCATTATTGCGTCACCGCTCCTATCGATGATCGAGATGCGCGCTCATGGCCGCCATCTCGGCCACCATCCATTCATGGAAGCGCCTGACCTTCAGCATCTGCTCCTTGTGCGGATTGGCCAGGAAGCGGTAGCCGTTCGCGAACGGCACGCTGCGGCACGCGATCAGGCGCAGGGCGCCGGCGGCGATGTCCTGGAACGCGATCCCGTATGGCACCAGGGCCACGCCCTGCCCCGCCACCGCGGCCTGCACCAGCACGCCCCAGTGGCTGTAGGCGCGCGAGAAATCGTACTCGCCCTTGAGCACGCGGTTTTCGTTGAGCAGCTGCAACCAGGCTTCGGGCGAGTGCACGATCAACAGGCGGTGCTCGCCCAGGTCGGCCAGGCTCAAGGCGGCCTGGCCGGGCGCCAGCAGCTCCGGACTGTAGGCCGGCACCAGCCGCTCGCGGAACAATACCGTCGGATCGCCATCACTCACCGGACCGTAGCGGATCGCGACGTCGGTGCTGTCGGCCTGCAGGTCGACCGGCGCGTCATTCGAGTCGAGCCGGATGTCGAGTTCCGGATACAGCTTGGTAAAGCGGTGCATGCGCGGCACCAGCCACTTGATCGCGAACGAGTGGGTGGTGGCGATGCGCAGCACGGCTTCCTCGTCGCCGCTTTGCAGCGCGGCGACCTTGGCGCGCAGGTCGCCCAGCATGCGGGCGGTGGCGATCGCCAGTTCCTGGCCCTTCTCGGTGAGCGCGATGTGGCGCGGATGCCGCACGAACAAGGCAAAGCCGATGTTTTCTTCCAGTTGCTTGACCTGCATGCTCACTGCCGCCGGGGTCTTGTGCAGCTCGCGGGCGGCCAGCTTGAAACTGCCCCAGCGCGCGGCGCACTCGAAATCGATCAGGCCCGACAGGCTGCGCAAGGCCTTCACGCGAACCTCATGGCTAAGTTTTTCTTATTCATTGTAGTGACTTTTTCTCGTTTGATGAATTGTACTGCTCCGCGGAAAATAGTAGTGATCACACAAGGAAACGCCATGCCCAAGAATATTCTCGTGATCGGTGGAACCCGGTTTTTCGGCAAGCTGCTGGTGCAGCGCCTGGTCCGGGCCGGCCACCACGTCACCATCGCCACCCGCGGCTACGCGCCGGATCCCTTCGGCCAGCGCATCGCGCGGGTCAGGGTCGACCGTCGCAACGAGCACGCGATGCGCGCTGCCTTCGCCGGCATGAAGTTCGACATCGTGTATGACCAGATGTGCTATTCGCCGCTCGACGCGGCCATCTCGAGCCGCGTCTTCGGCGGCAATGTCGGGCGCTACGTCATGGCCTCGACCGTCGACGTCTACCGCGCGCTCGAGCCGCAGTCGCAGGCCTTCGACGAGGCGTCGCTGCACGTCGACGCCCAGCCGATCGACACGACGTATCCCTGGCACGACCCGGCGCGCGCCATCGACAGCTATGTCGCCGGCAAGATCCAGGCCGAGGCCTATCTCTATCGCGCCGGCAGCATGCCGGTCGCGAGCGCGCGCCTGGCCCATGTGCTGGGCGGGCCGGACGACTTCACCGGCCGCCTCGCCCATTACGTCGACCTGGTGCGCCAGGGCGCGGCCCTGCCGTATTCCAGCGCGAAGGGGCGCACCTCCTTCCTCGAGGCGCGCGAGGCGGCCGATTTCCTGGTCTGGACCGGCGCCCAGGACTTTACCGGGCCGGTGAACGCGGCCGCCGACGGCGCGCTGTCGGCCTACGAGCTGCACGGTCGCGTGGCGGCCGCCCTCGGCGCCCCGGCGCGCACGCGCAAGGTGGCGGCAGGCACCCCGTCGCCATTCGACCTGGTCACGCCACTGATGCTCGATACCGCCCGCGCCAGGGCGCTGGGCTACCGGTTCAGCCACCTGGATGACTGGATCGACAGCGCGATCCGGCAGCACGACCTGGCCTACGTCTGACGACGTATCTCCCAGACGACAACGCCGGCTCCCAGCCGGCGTTGTCGTTGTCGCTTACTGCCTGCGGGCTTTCTCGCGCGCCACCCAGTACAGCAGTACCACGATGACGGCATACGGAATCATGCTCAGCCAGTTCGCGGCCGCACCCTCGAAGAACGGGTTCGACGCCGCGGCCCAGCGGCCGATGGCGGCATCGAAGTCGGTGAACACGCCGGCCGTGATGGCGATGATGATGCCCGCCAGCGCGCCGCCGGCGATGTAGCCCGATCCCAGCAGCACGCCCGCGCTGCGGTCGCCCGCCGCCTGCCGCTCTTCTTCGTTCAGATGGGCATTCTGCGGCAGCTTGTTGTTGCGGCGGTCGGCCAGCCAGCGCACGGTGCCGCCGATCGCGATCGGCAGGGTCGCCACCAGCGGCAGGTAGACGCCGACCGAGAACGCCAACGAGGCGATGCCCGCCATTTCCAGCACGATGGCGATCATCACGCCGAACAGCACCAGCGTCCACGGCAGTTCCCGGTCCAGGATGCCCTTGATGATGTAGGACATCAGCACCGCCTTCGGCGCATCGTATTTCTTCACTTCGGTGCCGTCCGGGCGGGTATTGTGGTGGCCGTTGATGCCGGGATCGACCAGGTAGACCACCTTGCCCGCCTCGTCGACGAAGTACTTGCCGGCCGGGCCGCCCACGGTATCCGTCTTGTGCCACACCTTGTAGGTGTTCGGGTCGTCCTTGGCCTGCGGACCGTGCAGCTGGTCGGTGTCGCTCAGCTTCGACGCATCCACGACCAGGCCTGGCGCCACCTGCGCCGCCGGCACGTAGACGGTGCCCGCTTCGTTCAGCTTGAGCAGGATCGGGCCCAGGATCAGCGCCGAGGCGAAGGCGCCGCACAGGATCGCATACTGCTGCATGCGCGGGGTGGAGCCCACCAGGTAGCCGGTCTTGAGATCCTGCGAGGTGGTGCCGGCATTGCTGGCGGCGATGCAGACGATGGCGCCGACCGACAGCGCGGTCACGTAGTACTGGCCCCCGGTCCAGCCCATCACCAGGAAGATCAGGCAGGTAAACAGCAGGGTCGCCACCGCCATGCCCGAGATCGGGTTCGACGACGAGCCGATCTCCCCCGTCAGGCGCGACGACACGGTGGCGAACAGGAAGCCGAACACCAGGATCAGCACCGCGCCCAGCACGTTCATGTGCAGCGGCGTCGCCAGCGAAATGATGGCGATGATGGCCAGGCAGCCGATCACGACCCACTTCATCGGGATGTCGCGGTCGGTGCGCAGCGACGCGTCTCCCTTGCTGCCCTGCTTGACCCCGGCCAGGCCGCCGCGCAAGCCGTTCCAGATCGTCGGCAGCGAGCGCGCCAGCGAGATCAGGCCGCCGGCGGCCACCGCGCCGGCGCCGATGTAGAGGATGTAGGCGGCGCGGATGTCGTCGCCCGTCATGTCGCGGATCGGGATGGTCGCCGGCGACAGCGGCACGGTCGCCAGCTCGCCGAAGAACTTGATCATCGGGACCAGCAGCAGCGACGCGAGCACGCCGCCGGCCGCCATCGTGTAGGCGATGCGCGGGCCGATGATGTAGCCGACGCCGACCAGCTCGGGCGAGATCTCGGCGCCGATGCTGCCGGTCTTGAGCGGCGCGCCGAACTCGAAGTTGACGGTGTCGCGCCAGCCCTTGAACGACACGCTCAGGGTTTTATACAGGATGCCGATGCCGAAGCCGCCGAAAATCAGCATCGCACGGCGCCTGGCGGTCTTCATGGCCTCGCTGCCTTCCGCGCTCGCGGGGTCGCGCGCCTCGTCCGCGCGCATCTCACCCGCCGCCATGCGCGAAACGTCGGTGGCGGCCGCCTTGAGCACCTCGGCGCAGGCCGTGCCTTCCGGGTATTTGAGTTCGCGGTGCTGGTCCACGATCAGGGTGCGGCGCAGCGGGATCATCATCAGGATGCCGAGCAGGCCACCCAGCACGCCGACCAGCATCACGCGCGAGATCTCGAGGTCGAAGCCGAGGATCATGATGGCCGGCATGGTCACTCCCAGGCCGAAGGCCAGCGATTCGCCGGCCGAGCCGGCGGTCTGCGCCACGCTATTCTCGAGGATCGTCGATTCGCGCGCGCCGAGCTTTTTCGCCATGCCGAACAGGGTGATCGCGATCACCGCCACCGGGATCGAGGCGCTGACGGTGAGGCCGACCTTGAGCACCAGGTAGAGCGAGGACGCGCCGAAGATCATCCCCAGGATGACGCCCATGATCAGGGCGCGCGGCGTCATTTCGGGCAGATGGGCGGTGGCCGGGATGTATGGCCTGAAGCCCTGTGTTTTTGAATCGAATGGCATGGATTTCCTTCGTTGCTGGAGCGGCCCGCCTTGCCGCCAGCCGGACCAAGGCGAGAATATCGCACATGCACGAAAGGAAAGAAAGTGCAGATTGAAAGCAGATTATAATCGGCCGCTCATGGCCCCCAGGATGGTCACACCGTGAGAGTTCAGCAGTGAGAGTGCAGCGATGAGCGCAACCGACAAGCAGTCCAGCAGGCAGTCCGGCAAAACCCTGTTCGGCATGAAGCGCCTGCACGCCTTCATCCTGATCGCACTGACCGCGATCCTGGTGCCGGTCGCCGGCGCCGTGGTGTATGCGATGACGGCGATCCTGCCCAAGGTGCCGCCGATCGATGCGGTCACCGACTACCGCCCCAAGATCCCGCTGCGCATCTACACGGCCGACAATGTGCTGATCGGCCAGTTCGGCGTCGAGCACCGCGACTTCGTGCCGATCTCGAAGATTCCGCCCATGATGAAGACCGCCGTGCTGGCGATCGAGGACACGCGCTTTTATGAACACGGCGGCATCGATTTCATCCGTGCGCTGGGTGCGGCGCGCGCCAACCTGCGCGGCGGGTTTCGCCAGGGCGCGTCGACCATCACGATGCAGGTCGCGCGCAACTTCTTCCTGACCAACGAGAAGACGATCGCGCGCAAGCTGACCGAAGTCGCCCTGGCCTACAAGATCGAAGACTCCCTGACCAAGGACCAGATCCTCGAGCTGTACATGAACCAGATCTACCTGGGCCAGCGTTCCTACGGTTTCTCGAGCGCGGCGCGCAGCTACTTCGGCAAGACCCTCGACAGGCTGACGCTGGCCGAGACCGCGATGCTGGCCGGCCTGCCCCAGAACCCGGCGCGCACCAATCCGGTCTCGAATCCGAAACGCGCCCAGGCGCGCCAGCACGCCATCCTCAAGCGCCTGCTCGAGCTTGGCGCGATCGACGAGGCCAGGTACCGCCAGGCGCTGGCCGAACCGCTGCGCGTCAAGCGCGACGCCGGTCAATCGTTCGCGACCCGCGCCGAGTACGTGGCCGAGCTGGCGCGCCAGGCCGTCTACCAGCAGTTCGGCGAAGAGTCTTACACGCGCGGGATCACCGTCACCACCACCATCCTCGCCGCCGAGCAGGACGCCGCCTACGACTCGGTGCGGCGCAATGTGCTGGCCTACGACCAGCGCCACGGCTACCGTGGCCCGGAGGCGCGCATCGTGCTGCCGAATGATCCCGATGAACGCGAGGAAGCGGTGGTCGAGGCGCTGCAGAAGCGCCCGTCTAGCGACGGCCTGCTGCCGGCCGTGGTGCTCAGGGCCAGCGCCCGGGAAGTGCTGGTCGACACGCTGTCGGGAGAAGACATCGTGGTCAAGGGCGACGGCCTGAAGTTCGTGGCCAGTGCATTATCAAGCAAGGCGCGCGAGAACCTCAGGATCGCGCCGGGCGCGGTGGTGCGCATCCAGAAGGGCAAGGATGGCGGCTGGACGATTTCCCAGGTGCCGCAGGTCGCTGCCGCCTTCGTGGCGATCGATGCCGACAGCGGCGCCTACCACGCGCTGGTCGGCGGCTTCGACTACAACCTGCAGAAGTTCAATCACGTGACCCAGGCCTGGCGCCAGCCGGGATCGAGCATCAAGCCCTTCGTGTATTCGGCGGCGCTCGAGAAGGGCTACTCGCCGACCACGCGCATCCTGGACGAGCCGATCGAGCTGCCCGGGGCGACGCTCGAGACGCCATGGACGCCGCAGAACGACGACGGCCGCTTCGACGGCGAAGTCAGCCTGCGCCAGGCGCTGGTCAAGTCGAAGAACGTGCCGACGGTGCGCGTGCTGCGCGCCGTATCGGTCGATTTCGCCCACCAGTACCTGGAACACTTCGGCTTCGACCTCGCGCGCCACCCGAAGAACTACACGATGGCGCTCGGCACCGGCGCCGTCACGCCGCTGCAGCTGGCCGGCGGCTATGCGGTCTTCGCCAACGGCGGCTATCGGGTCAAGCCCTTCCTGATCGCCCGCATCCAGGACGGCGACGGCGCCATCATCCTCGAGAACAAGCCGTCCGACGCCAGGAGCGAGGCCAACCGCGCGGTCACGGCGCGCAACGCCTTCGTGGTCGACAGCATGCTGCGCGACGTCACCCGCTTCGGCACCGCCGCGGCGGCCACCAGGCAGCTGGGACGGCAAGACCTGGCCGGCAAGACCGGCACCACCAACGACGCGATCGACGGCTGGTTCGCCGGCTATGCAGGCAATGTGGTGGCGGTGTCGTGGATGGGCTACGACGAACCGCGCTCGCTGGGCGGGCGCGAATTCGGATCGACCCTGGCGATGCCGATCTGGATCGACTACATGCGGGTGGCGCTGGCCAAGGTGGCGCCGGTGGAGCGCATCCCGCCCGAGGACGTGGTGCACGACGGTGAGGACTGGATCTACCCCGAATTCATCGATGCGACCGAGACGCGCGCCATCGACATCGAGCAGGCGCCGCCGGACCCGGGGCAGCCGCCGGACCTGCCGCCGGGCAGCCAGGAAGTGCCGCCGGACGCCTCGCCGTTCGACGAGCGGCCGGCCATCGAGGCCCTGCCGCCGGTGGCGCCGCCCGCCCCTCCCGCACCGCCGCCGGCACCGAACCCGCGACCGCAAAACACGCTGTGGTAATCTTCCGGATACCCGGCGTCGCGTCCGGCATCGCGTCCGGAAAGCCTGGTTTGATGCTGTTCGGCGGCAAGCGTTTGATCCATGGCGGCTTCGGGCTGGTCATCGACCGCCAGCGCGGAAGCTTCACTTCACGACCCCTCCCCAGCACAGGAGAAGAATCATGGCGTATGTCGACGGTTTTGTCCTCCCCCTCCCCATCGCGAAGATCGACGAATATCGTGCCCAGGCCACCTTGTCGGGTCAGGTCTGGCGCGAACACGGCGCCCTCGAGTACCGCGAATGGATCGCGGACGACGTCAAGCCGGGCGAGCACACCTCGTTCCCGCAAAGCGTCAGGCTCGAGGACGGCGAAACCGTCATCCTGGCCTGGGCGGTGTACGAGTCGCGCAGCCACCGCGATGCCGTGCTGGAGAAAGTCATGCAAGACCCGCGCCTGGCCGACATGATGAAGCCGGGCGGCGTGCCCTTCGACGGCAAGCGCATGTTCTTCGGGGGATTCGAGAGCCTGGTCGACATCTAAACCCGCCGTGTGCCCGGAACGGCACGCGGCATCGAATATTTCAGGTGTAGACGCACGCACAATTGACATCGTGCCTTTTCACATGCCAACATTCATTTCCAACATTCAATAGCCGCGTCCCCGGCATTCGAGATCATGACCGCTACGCCCCTCGCTTTCGACGCACCTGACCTGGCCGTCCGCCTCGACGAGTGCACGCCTGGCCAGCTCGATGCGCTTTCCTTCGGCGTGATCGGCTTTGGCGCCGACACCAACGTCACGCTGTATAACGCCTTCGAATCGCAGGCGGCCGGCCTCTCGCCCCAGCGCGTGCTGGGCCAGCCCCTGTTCACCAATGTCGCGCCGTGCATGAACAACTTCATGGTGGCCCAGCGTTTCGAAGATGCGCATGAAGAAAACAGCGTGCTGGACGTCACGATCGACTATGTGCTGACCCTGCGCATGCGCCCGGTCAAGGTGGCGTTGCGCCTGCTGTCCAATCCGGGCAGCGGTACGCGCTACGTGCTGGTCCAGCGCCAGCCGCGATGAACCGCGATCCGGCGGCGGCCAACGCCGAGCACGAGGCGCTCATCCAGTTCCTGTACCTGGCGCCGGTCGGCCTGGTGCAGGCCGATATCGACGGCGAGGTCGTCATGATGAACCCGGTCGCGGCCCAGCTCCTGATGCCGCTTTCTCGCAATGGCGGCCTGGATAACCTGTTCGTGGCGCTGGAAGGCGTCGCGCCCGAGCTGCGCGCCGCCGCCGCGCGCCATGCCGAGTCCTATGGCAAGGTGTGCGACGGCCTGCACCTGCACCTGGACGCCGGCGGCGGCGCCCGGCGCGGGCCGCAGATCCTGTCGCTCACCCTGCTCAAGCTCGATGCCGGCCGCCTGATGGCGGTGCTCGACGACGTCACCGAGCAGTTGCTGCGCGAACGCCGGCTGCGCCAGAACGACGCCTGGCTGAACGCCATCCTGGCCGGAGTCACGGATTACGCGCTGGCGAACCTCGACCTGCAGGGCCGGATCTGCGACTGGAACCAGAGCATCGGGCGCGTCACCGGATTCGGTCCCGAGGCGGTCGGCCAGCCGTTCACGATCTTTTATCCGCCAGGCGCGCTCGCGCTCGAATACCGCCAGGACCGCCTGCGCGAGGCAGATGCCAGCGGCTGGTCGCTCGACGAGGGCCAGCGCGTGCGCGCCGACGGCGGGGAGTTCTGGGGCAGTACCCTGGTCGCGCCGCTGCCGGACCGCGAGCCGCTTCCAGGCGAGAGCGGCAGCCCGGCCTACTGCCTGATCCTGCGCGACATGGGCGAGCGCCCGGGCCAGGGCATGGCCGACAGCCGCCAGGAGCATGCAGATGCAGCATGAACCGGGCGACGCCTATGAGGCGCTGGTGCAGTTCCTGTATCGGGCCCCGATCGGCCTGGCCCAGACCGCGCTCGACGGCGCGGTCGAACTGCTCAACCCGATGGCCTCGAATCTCCTGATGCCGCTTGCCACCGATGCCGGCCTGGACAACCTGTTCGACGTGCTGGCGCCGGTCGCACCGCAGCTGCCGGCGATGGTCCGGGCCTTCATCGAGCCCTCCGGCATGATCTGCGAAGGCCTGCGCCTGCCGGTCGGCGTGCAGCACGCCGCCAGCGGCGCGCTGCAGGTGCTGTCGCTCAACCTGACGAAGCTCGACCCGGAACGCCTGATGGCGACCCTGGCCGACGTGACCCTCGAGGTCCAGCGCGAACAGGAGATGCTGTCGCGCCGCCTGCACAGCGCCGCCCGCACCGACAGCCTGACCCGCATGCCCAACCGCGAAGCGGTGCGCGAAGAGTTGCAGCGCCTGCTCGCGCGGCCGCAGGACGGGCTCGGGTTCGCGGTCCTGACCCTGAATTGCGACCGGTTCCGCCAACTTAACGACAGCCTGGGCCAGCCCGGCGGCGACCAGCTTCTGATGCATGTGGCCGACCGCCTGCGCGGCGCCCTGCGCCCGCCTTCCGGACGGATCGAGCACGGCGCGCGCGGCGGCCAGCTGGCGGCGCGGGTCGGCGGCGACGAGTTCGTCGTGGTGCTGGACGGCTTGCGCGCGCGCCACGACGCCGAACGGGTCGCGCTGCGCATGCTGGACGTGCTCGCCCATCCCTATGTGATCGACGGCCACGAGATCGTCTGCCACGCCAGCCTGGGACTGGCCTGGGGTCCCGACGCAGCCGCGCTCGGCCGGTACGATCCGGACAGCGTGCTGCGCGATGCCGGCATCGCCATGGTCGAAGCCAAGCGCGCCGGCGGCAACCGCCACGCGGTATTCGAAGCCTCCATGCGCGAGCGCGCGGCCAGGCGCGCCGACATCGAGTCCGACCTGCGCCTGGCGCTGGCCGAGGAACAGCTGTTCGTGGTGTACCAGCCCGTGGTGCGCCTGCTGCCGGACGGCGGCATCGACCGCGCGGCCGGCGTCGAGGCGCTGGTGCGCTGGCGCCATCCGCTGCGCGGCATCGTGCCGCCCATCGAATTCATCCAGGTCGCCGAAGAGTGCGGCCTGATCGGCGCACTGGGCGACTTCGTGCTGGAACGCGCCTGCCGCGACTTCATGGACTGGCAGGCGCGCCTGGACGACGCCGCCCCGCGCCTGATGGCGGTCAACCTGTCGCGCGCCCAGCTCGCCCAGCCCGGCTGGATCGACAGCGTGGGCCAGGTGCTGCGCGCCACCGGCATGCCGCCCGCCTGCCTGCAGCTCGAAGTCACCGAGAGCCTCGCGGCCCAGGACCTGGATACCCAGGCGCGCCTGCACGAACTGAAGGAGATCGGCGTCAAGCTCGCGCTGGACGACTTCGGCACCGGCTATTCGTCACTGTCGAGCCTCCACCTTCTGCCGGTGGACACGGTCAAGATCGACCGCTCGTTCGTCTGCCAGGCCGACACCAGTTTCCATCATCGGGTGCTGATCGAGGCAACCGTCAAGGTGGCGCAGAGCCTGGGCATGACGACGGTGGCCGAGGGCATCGAGACCCGCTCCCAGCTCGACGTGGTGCGCGAACAGCGCTGCGACAAGGTGCAGGGCTATCATTTCAGTCGTCCGCTGCCGGCGGCGGAGTTGCTCGACTGGCTGCTGGCAGGAAATGCAGTGCTTGGCTGAGACTTGACCGGCGCAAAATCCTACATGGGTAACCGACGTGTTCCTATTCTCGTGCGCAGCAGGCGTTGGGAAAATGAAAACACTCAAGCACCCAAGGAGAACACCATGAAACGCAGCGTCCAAACCGCAGTACTCGCCGGCATGATGGCTTTCGGCCTGGCTGCCTGCAGCACCACCGACACCAGCACCGATTCGATGAGCGGCTCGAGCAGCAGCGGTTCCATGATCGGCAGCGGCGTGCAAACGCCAAGCACCACCGGCGGCGCCGATAGCTGGAACTCGGGCGCGAACGGCGCCAGCGGCGTCAATGCCGCATCGGGCACCACCAGCAATAACGAGCAGACGACGGACACGCCCGTCAGCCGCTGACATCCGGCAGGGCTGAACTGGCGATCCACGTGAGTCTGGTCCTACAGGTATTGACGCTGTCTTCCTATATCGTACCTACGGCTGACCTCGCATGATGTGCCTACTCACCAATCAAGGAGAAGCACGATGAAGAAGCTCCACACCGTTCTGCTGGGCGGCATGATGGCCTTTGCCCTGGCTGCCTGCAACACCACCGACACCACCAGCGGCTCGTCCTCGATGGGCGCGACGCAAGCCGGCTCGACCGGCAACCCGACCGTCGACGCACAGATGGGCATCAGCCCCAACGACGTGCAGAACACCGGTCCGGCCAACGCCACCGGCAATGCGAGCACCCCGACCAATACCGGTCACACCACCACCGGCTCGAACAACGGCCAGTAAGCCGCGATGACCCGGTCGGCCCGGCGCCGCGCAAGCGGCAGCCGGGCCTTTTCATTGGCGCTAGAATGAGCGCATGACCTCCTCTTCGCATATCGCCCATCCATGAAGCGCTGGCTCGCCCGCCTGTTCGGCACGCACGAGGCAAGTGATGCCCGCCCCGCCACGACCGACGCCTTGCCTGGGCAGCCCGGTGCAGCGGCCGAACAGCCCGCCCCCGAACCGATCGACCTCGACCTTGCCTTCTTCCACTGGCTGGCCGGCCCGCACGTGAGCGGACGTCCCGCCGCCGACGGGCCCCTGCTCGACGAGCTGGCGCGCCTGGCGCGCGACCCGGCAAGCGCGGCGGCCCTGGTGCCGCGGGTACCCGCCGTGATCCCGCAACTGCTGCGCAGCCTGCGCGAGGAAGACAGCAGCGCCGGGGCGCTGGCGCGCCAGGTAGCCCAGGACCCGGTACTGGTCGCCGAGGTGATCCGCGAGGTAAACAGCCCCTATTACCAGCCCTCATCGCCGATCCGCAACCTCGAGGGCGCAGTGCTGCTGCTCGGGCAGAACGGCTTGCGCATGCTGCTGGCGCGGGTGGCCTTCCGCCCGATCATCAGCCAGCAGGCGGGCCCGCTGGCGCGGCTGGTGGCGCCGCCGCTATGGAGCCAGTCCGAGAAATGCGCGCTGGCCGCCAGCCTGCTGGCGCCGCGCCATGGGGCCGATCCGTTCGAGGCCTACCTGGCTGGCCTGATGCACAATGTCGGGCTGGTGGTGGCCTTCCGCGTCATCGAGCAATTGGTGCCGCCGGGCGGCCTGCCCGATGGCGATGCCTTTGGCGCCCGCCTGGTATCGTCCGCGCGCCTGATGTCGGCCCGCATTGCCGACCAGTGGGAACTGCCGCCGGCGATCGGCCATGCGATCGCGCACCTGGGCGACGAAGGCGCCCTGCCGCTCCTGCTGCGCGATGCCGACCGGCTGGCCAAGCTGCACATGCTGGCCAGGGGCGGACAGCCGGTCTTCGTGCGCGCGGCGCTCGCGTTGCCGCCCCCGGCGCGGGACGTCTACGAGCGGCTCGCCGAGCGCGCCGACGGAGAGGCCGAGCCACGCTAGACGCCCGCGCGCCGTCGAACCGGCCGCCGCCCTTCGATTGCATCGTCCGCCATGCGCCAGGCCCGCACCCGGTACGCATCGCCGGGCAGTCGAATCAGAACAATCAATGGAGACAGCAATATGCAAGACGCACCCCGCGCCGCGGGCACACTCGATGTCCAGGACTTCCTGAACCAGAACCGGTTCACGCCCTTCCAGTGGATGATCTTCGGCCTGTGCTTCCTGATCGTGCTGCTGGACGGATTCGACACCGCCGCCATCGGCTTCATCGCGCCTTCCCTGGTCGGCGAATGGGGGGTGTCGCGCCAGGCGCTGGCGCCGGTGCTGAGCGCGGCGCTGTTCGGGCTGGCCAGCGGCGCCTTGCTGGCCGGCCCCCTGTCCGACCGCGTCGGGCGCAAGCTGGTGCTGGGCGTATCGGTGCTGCTGTTCGGCGCGGCCTGCGCCTGGTCGGCCTTCGCGACCAACCTCGCCGAACTGGCCATCCTGCGCTTCATCACCGGCATCGGCCTGGGCGCGGCGATGCCCAACGCGGTCACGCTGATGAGCGAGTACTGCCCGGACCGGCGCCGCGCGATGCTGACCAATGCGATGTTCTGCGGTTTCCCGCTGGGCGCCGCCTGCGGCGGCTTCCTGGCGGCCTGGATGATCCCGCACTGGGGCTGGCGCAGCGTGCTGCTGCTGGGCGGGGTGGCGCCGGTGCTGGTCGCGCTCGTGATCGTGCTGGCATTGCCGGAATCGGTGCGCTTCCTGCTGGCGCGCGGCGGGCGCCAGGAAGAGGTCCGGGCTGCGCTGCGCCGCATCTCGGCCAGCGCCGACGAGGCGGTCGCCTTCGCGATGACCGAGAAGGCGCCGCCCGGCGGCGCGGGCGGCGGCGTGGGGGTGATCATGTCGCGCCCCTGCCTGCTCGGCACGATGATGCTGTGGGCCGCCTATTTCATGGGGCTGGTGATCTTCTACGCCCTGATCAACTGGATGCCCTTGCTGTTCAAGGACGCCGGCCTGTCGACGCACGATGCAACGCTGGTGGCGGCGCTGTTCCCGCTCGGCGGCGTCGGCGCGGTGCTGTCCGGCTGGCTGATGGACCGCTACAACGCCAATGCGGTGGTCGCGGCCGGCTTCGCGCTGACCGCGGTCAGCATTTTCGCCATCGGCCAGAGCGCCGGCAACCTGCGCCTGTTGATGACGGTGGTGTTCGTCGCCGGCGTGGTCATGAACACGGCCCAATCGTCGCTGCCGGCGCTGGCGGCCTCGTTCTATCCGACCCGGGGCCGGGCCACCGGCGTGTCGTGGATGATGGGCTTCGGGCGCCTGGGCGGCATCGCGGGCTCGTTCCTGGTGGCCGAACTGGCGCGCCTGCAGTTCGGGATCGGCGCGATCTTCGGCGTGGTGGCGCTGGCCGGCGCGGCGGCGGCGGTGGCGCTGCTGGTCAAAATGGCGGGCGCGCCCGATAATGACTAGATACTGACCGCGCAGGGACGCCGCATGCCATTTCCCATCGAAGACAAGCTCGTGATCGGCGTCGCCTCCAGCGCGCTGTTCGACCTGGCCGAATCGCACCAGGTCTACCTCGACCACGGGCCGGATGAATACCGCGCCTACCAGGAGCGCCAGCGCGACGTGGTGCTGGGGCGCGGCGTCGCCTTCCCCTTCATCCGCCGCTTCCTGAGCCTCAACCAGTGCTTCCCGCAGCAGGCGCCGGTCGAGGTGGTGCTGTTTTCGCGCAACTCGCCCGAGACGGGCTTGCGCGTGATGCGCTCGATCGCCCACTATGGCCTCGACATCTCGCGCGCCGTGTTCATGACGGGTAAATCGCCCTATCCCTATCTGCCGGCCTTCAATGCCGCCCTGTTCCTGAGCGCCAACGAGGAAGACGTCCGGCGCGCGATCGACGTCGACTATCCGGCCGGCCTGGTGCTGCCTTCGCGCATCGCCGACGAAGACACCGACGATATCGAGCTGCGGGTCGCCTTCGACTTCGACGGCGTGCTGGCCGACGACGAATCGGAAACCGTCTTCAAGCGCGACGGCCTGGGCGAATTCCACGCCCACGAGACCCTGCACATGGCGCGTCCGCACCAGCCCGGGCCGCTGGCCGGCATGTTCCGCAAGCTGGCCATGCTGCAGCAGCTCGAGAACGATGCCGAGCGCGACGACCCGGATTACCGGCGCATCGTGCGCATCGCCATCATCACCGCGCGCAGCGCGCCGGCGCACGAGCGCGTCGTCACCACCCTGGGCAGCTGGGGCGTCTCGGCCGACGAGACGTTCTTCTTGGGCGGGATGGACAAGAGCCGCGTGCTGTCGGTGTTCAAGCCGCACATCTTCTTCGACGACCAGCTCACCCACCTCAAGTCGGGACCGGGCGGCACGATCCCGATGGTGCACGTGCCGTTCGGGATCGCCAATCGGCGCATCAGCGACGCGGCTGCAGGCGCGGCAGCGCCATCAGGCGCTCCAGCTCCGGCTGCATAGCCCTGGCCCAGATCGCATAACCGGTTTCGTTCGGATGCAGCCAGTCGGGCATGATCCCGGACGGCAGCGTCCCGTCCGGCCGCAGGAAGGCCTGGTTGATGTCGAGATGGAACACCTGGCGGCCGTCGGCCAGCGCCGGCAGGCGCGCGTTGACCTGCGCGTTGAGGGCGCGCAGCGGGCCGTCGCCCTGCGCATCGCGCGGGAAGATCGCCAGCAGCAGGATTCGCGTGCGCGGCAGGCGCCGCTTGAGTTCCTCCAGATTGCGGGCGATGCCGGCCGCCGTGATGGCGGGGAAATCCCTGCGGTGGCCGGTGTTATTGGTGCCGATCATCAGCACCGCCACCTTCGGATCGATGCCATCCACCTCGCCGTGCTGCAGGCGCCACAAGACGTTCTCGGTACGGTCGCCCCCGAAGCCCAGCGCCAGCGCGTCGTGGCGCGCATAATGCTCCCGCCACACGGCCGCCCCTTCCCCTTCCTTTTCCCAGCCCTGGGTGATCGAATCGCCGATGAAGACCAGTTGCGGACTCTTGCCCTCGGCGACCATGCGCCTGACGTCCTCGATCTTCTGGCGATGGCGCGGCAGCCACCAGGAAATCGACCAGGATTCGTCGAGGGTGGCGGGTGTGACGGCCACCGTGCGCCAGTCGGGGCATGGGGTGTTCGGCGTGCCCGTCTGCGCGAAGGCGACGTTGGCGATGGCGACCTGGCCGCTGCCGGTGCCCTCCAGCTGGAACGGCCGTGTCACCGCGCCGAAGTCGTCGCCGTCGCGCGCGAAGCACGACATCGACAGGACGATCCGCTGCCAGCCCTTGCCCTGGGCGGCGCGGCCCGGGACGACATACGACACATGGCGCTCGCAATCGTCGCCGCAGCCGACCCTGAACAAGATCCCGCCCTGGTCCAGGGTGTCGACCTTGAGGTCGAGGGCCAGGGTGCCGCGCGCCAGGTAGGGACGCAGGTCGAATGACGGGCCGGACAGGCGCACGCCGCTCTTCCAGATATTCTTCCAGCGCAGGGTCAGGGCCTGGCCACCGGCCGGCCCCGCGCTGCGCGCCAGTGCGATCTCGCTGCCCGGGAATTCGCCGGCGATCGCCGCACTGGCGTCGACCCGGTCGCCATGCAGGGGGTGCGCGGAATCCGGCGCCACCGCCGCCACCTCGACCCGGGGGCGCGGCGCGCCGTCGAACAGCACCAGATCGGGGGGTGGCGCGGCACCCGCAGCGGCGGACAACATGGATGCGATGGAAAGGGATAAGGCGGCAAGGCCTGCGCGCATGGCGACTCCTGTCTTTATTGGTAGGAAGTCCCGATCATGCGCGACTTTCAGCCCGGCCACAACCATGCAAGCACCCCGGCCGCCTCCTCAGGCGCGGCAGATCCAGCCCCGGAATACCCCGCCGACATAGAACAGCTCGACTCCGGCGAAGCCGGCCCCCGTCAGCAGCGCCTCGTCATCGGACGGCGCCAGCACCGACAGCCCGGCCGCGATGCCTTCGCGCCGCCGGCGCGCCATGCCCGCCGGCACGCCGCCGGCCACCGCGAAGGCCTCGTCGCGCGCCATCCAGCGCGCGCGCTCCCCGGCCGCTGCCGCGATACTCATGTGCATGACGACGAAGGGGCTGCCGGGCCTGAGCCGGGCGTGGAGCGCGCGCAGCGCATGGCTGCGCTCCAGCCGCGACATGAAGTGCATGGTCAGCAGGCAGGCCGCGGCGTCGAACGGCCCCTCCGGCGCCGCATCCACATAGCCCTGGTGCAGGCGCACCCGGTCGCGGTGCGGCGCCACCAGTTGACGCGCCAGGTCGAGCATGGCGGCGGACGGGTCGACGCCGTCGAAGGTCCATCCGGGCTGGCCGTCGGCGAACACCTTCAGCTCCAGGCCGCCGCCGGCGCCCAGCACCAGCACCCTTGCGTCTGGCGGCGCGCGCTCGGCCAGCAAGACCCGCGCCATGCGCTGCATGTCGGCGTGGCCGGGGACGAATTTCGGCGGACCTTCATGGTAGTCGGCCACCATCGCCGGATCGTGAAAATGCGACATCCTGTCCCTCCCTCGAATTCATGTAACTTAGGATATTACGTAAACGCGCGCAGCGCAAGCACGAAGCCCGGACCACCCCGGCGATCCACGCCGCCTTCGTCTATAATTGACACCTACTTTTGACGCGAACGTAACAGCACGCTGCATGCCTTTCGACCTCAAGAAGCACCTCCCCAAACCAGGCCACCGTTTCGTCCTGCCGCTGGCCCACGGCTCTTCCGACGCCTATGCCCTCGCCACCGCCGCGCTGGCGCTCAAGGAGCGCGGCCAGATGCTGACGGTGGTCGTCGCCAATGCGAGCGACGGCCAGCGCCTGCTGGATGAGATTCCCTGGTTTGCCGAAGGCAAGCTGTCCTGCCACCTGCTGCCCGACTGGGAGACGCTGCCCTACGATGCGTTCTCGCCGCACCAGGACCTGGTCTCGGAACGCCTGGCCACCCTGCACGAAATCCGCAACGGCCAGTGCGACGTGCTGGTGGTGCCGGCCACCACGGCGCTGGTGCGCCTGGCGCCGCCCTCCTTCCTGGCCGCCTATACCTTCTTCTTCCGCCAGGGAGAGCGGCTGGACGAGGCCAGGCTGAAAGCCCAGCTCACCCTTGCCGGCTATACCCATGTGTCGCAGGTGATGTCGCCCGGCGAATACTCGGTGCGCGGCGGCCTGATCGACCTGTTCCCGATGGGCTCCGCCCTGCCCTACCGCCTGGACCTGTTCGGCGACGAGATCGAATCGATCCGCACTTTCGATGCCGACACCCAGCGCTCGCTGTATCCGGTGAAAGAGGTGCGCCTGCTGCCCGGCCGAGAATTCCCGATGGACGACGCGGCGCGCACCGCCTTCCGCGGCCGCTGGCGCGAGCGCTTCGAGGGCGACCCGACCCGCTCGCCGATCTACCGCGACATCGGCAGCGGCATCGCCTCGGCCGGCATCGAATACTACCTGCCGCTGTTCTTCGAAGAGACGGCCAACCTGTTCGACTACCTGCCCATCGATGCGCCGGTGGCGCTGGTAGGCGACATCGACGCCGCCATCCAGCGCTTCTGGCTCGATACCGAATCGCGCTACCGCTTCCTCAAGAGCGACCGCGAACGGCCGATCCTGGAACCGCACGAGCTGTTCCTCGGCGCCGAGCAGTTCTTCACCTGCATCAAGCCGCACGGCCGCTGGAATATCGCGCGCGACCCGGCGGCCCCGGCCTCCGAGCTGTCGGCCCCGATTCCCGATATCGCCGTCAACCGGCGCCTGGACGACCCGCTGACCAATCTGCGTTCCTACCTGATGCGCACGGACGCCCGCGTGATGATCTGCGCCGACTCGGCCGGCCGCCGCGAGACGCTGCAGCAGTACTTCAGCGAATACAAGCTGGACCTGGCGCCGGTCGAAGGCTTCGAGGGCTTGCGCCAGAGCGACGCCAAACTGGCGCTGGGCGTGGCCCCGCTGCAGGCCGGTTTCGAGCTGCTCGACGAGGCCTCCGGCCACCTGATCTTCGTCACCGAGACCGAGCTGTATGCGGGTTCGGGCCGGCGCGCCGGCAAGAAGAAGCAGGAAGCGACCAGCCAGGTCGAGTCGATGGTGCGCGACCTGTCGGAACTCAAGATCGGCGACCCGGTGGTCCACATCAACCACGGCATCGGGCGCTATATGGGCCTGACCAGCATGGACCTGGGCGAAGGCGAGACCGAGTTCCTGCACCTGGAATACGCCAAGGACACCAAGCTCTATGTGCCGGTATCGCAGCTGCACGTGATCTCGCGCTATTCGGGCACCTCGCCCGAGGACGCGCCGCTGCATTCGCTCGGTTCGGGCCAGTGGGAAAAAGCCAAGCGCAAGGCCGCCGAGCAGGTGCGCGATACCGCCGCCGAGCTGCTCAACCTGTACGCGCGGCGCGCCGCGCGCCAGGGACATTCGTTCGAATACTCGAGCACCGACTACGAGAACTTCGCCCAGAGCTTCGGCTTCGACGAGACGCCCGACCAGGCGGAAGCGATCCACAACGTCATCAAGGACATGGCATCCAGCCGGCCGATGGACCGCCTGGTGTGCGGCGACGTCGGCTTCGGCAAGACGGAAGTTGCGCTGCGCGCCGCCTTCATCGCCGTCATGGGCGGCAAGCAGGTGGCGATCCTGGCGCCGACCACCCTGCTGGCCGAGCAGCACGCCCAGACCTTCGCCGACCGCTTCGCGGACTGGCCGGTCAGGATTGCCGAGCTGTCGCGCTTCAGGACGGGCAAGGAAATCAACAATGCGATCAAGGGCATGGCCGACGGCACGCTCGACATCGTGATCGGCACCCATAAACTGCTGTCGCCGGACGTGAAATTCACGCGCCTGGGCCTGGTGATCATCGACGAGGAACACCGTTTCGGCGTGCGCCAGAAAGAGGCGCTGAAATCCCTGCGCGCCGAAGTCGACGTGCTGACCCTGACCGCGACCCCGATCCCGCGCACCCTCGGCATGGCGCTGGAAGGCTTGCGCGACTTCTCGATCATCGCCACCGCGCCGCAGAAGCGCCTGGCGATCAAGACCTTCGTGCGCAGCGAGGACGGTTCGATCATCCGCGAAGCCTGCCTGCGCGAGCTGAAACGCGGTGGCCAGATCTACTTCCTGCACAACGAGGTCGATACGATCGAAAATCGGCGCGCGATGCTGCAGGAGCTCCTGCCCGAGGCGCGCATCGGCGTGGCCCACGGCCAGATGCACGAGCGCGACCTCGAGAAGGTCATGCGCGATTTCGTGGCCCAGCGCTTCAACATCCTGCTGTGCACGACCATCATCGAGACCGGCATCGACGTCCCGACCGCGAACACGATCATCATGCACCGCGCCGACAAGTTCGGCCTGGCCCAGCTGCACCAGCTGCGCGGCCGGGTCGGGCGTTCGCACCACCAGGCGTATGCCTATCTATTGGTGAGCGACCTGTCGAACCTGACCAAGCAGTCGCAGCGCCGCCTGGACGCGATCCAGCAGATGGAGGAGTTGGGCAGCGGCTTCTATCTCGCCATGCACGACCTGGAAATCCGCGGCGCCGGCGAAGTGCTGGGCGAGAACCAGTCGGGCGAGATGCTCGAAGTGGGCTTCCAGCTGTATTCGGACATGCTCAACGAGGCGGTACGCGCGCTCAAGGCCGGCAAGGAACCCGACCTGGCGGCGCCGCTGTCGTCGACCACCGAGATCAACCTGCACGTGCCGGCCCTGCTGCCGGCCGACTACTGCGGCGACGTGCACGAGCGCCTGTCGATCTACAAGCGCCTGGCCAATTGCGAAAGCGCGGACCGCATCGATGCCATGCAAGAAGAACTGATCGACCGTTTCGGCAAGATGCCCGATGCCGTCAAGGCGCTGGTCGAGACGCACCGCCTGCGCATCGCGGCCAGGAGCGTGGGCATCGTCAAGATCGACGCCCATGGCGAGGCGGCCAGCCTGCAATTCATGGAAAAGCCGCCGATCGACCCGATCCGGATCATCACGCTGATCCAGAAGAACCGCCACGTCAAGCTGGCCGGCCAGGACAAGCTGCGCATCACGGCCAGCATGCCCGACCTGGCGGCGCGCGTGAACCAGATCAAACAGACCATCAAACAACTGCTCGCCTGACGAGAACACATTCATGACCACGAACCTGGTGCTGCAAGGACCGCAGGCACATCCGCAGACCCTCGAGCGCCTGGCGCGCCTGGCCAAGCCGCAACGCGTCACCCCGCTCGGCGAGCACGCGCTGCGCGCCGAAGGCGTGGCCTATGGCGCCGCGCTCAAGCAGGAGATCGACGCCGCCGCCTTCGAGGCCGGCGTGGACGCCACCTTCATCGCGGCGGGGCGCACCCTGGCCGACTTCAAACTGGTGGCGATGGACATGGACTCGACCCTGATCACCATCGAGTGCATCGACGAGATCGCGGACATGCAGGGGCTCAAGCCGCAGGTGGCGGCGATCACCGAGGCGGCGATGCGCGGCGAACTCGATTTTTCGGAAAGCCTGGCGCGGCGCGTGGCCTTGCTCGAAGGGCTGGAGGCGAGCGCCCTGCAGCGCGTCTACGACGAACGGCTGCGCATCTCGCCCGGCGGCGAAGCGATGCTGGAGGCGGTGCAGGCGGCCGGCCTGAAGACCCTGCTGGTGTCGGGCGGCTTCACTTTCTTCACCGAGCGCCTCGGCGCCCGCCTGGGCCTGGACCGCACCCATGCCAATGTGCTGGAAGTGATCGACGGCCGGCTGAGCGGCCGCGTGGTCGGCGGCATCGTCGATGCCGAGGAGAAGAAACGGACCGTGGAACGGGTGTGCGCGGAACTGGGCATCGCTGCGGCGCAGGCCATCGTCATGGGCGACGGCGCCAACGACCTCAGGATGATGGGCATCGCCGGCCTGTCGGTGGCCTTCCGCGCCAAGCCGGTGGTGCGCGCGCAGGCCGATGTCGCCCTCAATTTCTCGGGCCTGGACGGGCTGCTCGCCATCCTTTCCTGAACCGGAGACGGCTGGCGCGATGGCGCGGTGGCGCCGGCATCGTCGCCGGCGCCATGGTCTGGTGGCGTTTGCCATATCGCCCTTCCTGGGCATCCGCTGATTTTTAGAATTGGCAATCCTTCCCATCAGAAATCAGCACGACCCAGCGCAAGGGATGTGCGCGACAGGACACCCGCGGCAGCCGCCCTGCGCTATCGTGGTTTGGCGGTCGAACCGCGATCGCGCCCTCTCCAGGACCTACTTCAGGAGCCCGCCATGTCCAGCACGGATTTCTGTGTCTCCGATTCGCCCGGTAGTCCCTCCCCTTCGCATGCGCAAAGCGCCCCAGGCGTCGACCGGGGCCGTCGACGCATCCTGCTCGCCGCGCCGGCCGTGGCCGGCGCGCTTGCCGTGCCCGCCGGCGACGCCAGGGCCCAGAGCTGGATGCCCGAGCGCTGGAGCGCGGGCTGGGGCTGCGCACCCGCCGGCCCGCCGCCGCCCGCTTCGCTGCTGACCTTCGCCAACCAGACCTTGCGCCTGATCGTGCGCACCAGTCTTGGCGGCAACCGCATCCGCATCCGGCTGTCGAACGAGATGGGCGACACCGAGCTGCGCGTCGGCAGCGCGCGCGTGGCCTTGCGCGCCGGCGGCGCCGTCATCGCCGCCGGCAGCAGCCGCCAGCTGACCTTCAGCGGCCGCGCCAGCGTGACCATCCCGGCCGGCGCCCCGGCGGTATCCGACCCGGTCTGGCTGCCGGCCGCACCGTTCACCGATCTCGCGGTCAGCCTGTACTTCCCGGGTACGGCGCCGGCGACCACGATCCATAACGCCGCCTACCAGGCCTGCTACGCCTCGACCGCGGGCGACTTCGGCGCGCAAACCTCGCTGCCGGTCCAGCGCGCCTTCGCTTCCTGGCCCTTCCTTACCGAGGTCGACGTCGACCGCGCCGCGCCGGTGCTGGTGGCGGTGGGCGACTCCGTCACCGACGGCGTGGGCAGCACGTCCAACGGCAACCGGCGCTGGACCGACTACCTGGCGCGCCGCATCCAGGCCGAGCTCGGCAATGACCGCATCGGCGTCGTCAACCGCGGCATCTCGGCCAACCGCATGCTGGCCGATACGGCAAGCGCCCTCCTGGCCGGCAACGACCTGCTGGAGCGCTTCGACCGCGACGTGCTGTCCACCGCGGGCGTACGCGGGCTGGCGGTGCTGATCGGCATTAACGACATCGTCTACAGCCCGCCATCGGCGCCGATCCCGGCCGACGAGCTCATCGCCGGCTACCTGCAGCTGATCGCGCGCGCCCACCTGCACGGCATTCCCGTACTGGGCGCGACCTTGCCGCCGTTCTCGGGCTTCGTCTATTACACGCCGGCGCGTGAGGCGGTGCGGCAGGCGGTCAACGCCTGGATGCGCAGCGCGTTGCCGTTCGACCTGCTGGCCGACGTCGACCTGGCGCTGCGCGACCCGGATGTGCCGCAGCGGCTGCGCGCGGCCTACGACAGCGGAGACCGGCTGCACCCGAACGACGTCGGCTACGAGGCGCTGGCCGGGGCGGTGCCGTTATCGGCGCTGTGGTCGCTGATGGGGGGCGCCGGCTGACGGTGCAGTGGCAAGCGCCCTGCGCCATGTAACAGGGTGTAATTCTGCTTCACGATGGCACGGCAATCCGTATGATGGCAGCATCAGGAGGACCGCCATGAAAAATATCGCCATCATTCTCGGGTCGCTGGGCCTGCTGGCCGGCTGCGCCGCGCCCGGCCCGACCTACACGTATGCTCAACCGTCCGACCCCAGCCAGTGGCGGGTGGTGTCCGTTACACCAGTGCCGGTTGGCACGGGCGCCCAGGTGGCCGCATCCGGCCAGGGTGGCGTCGTGACATCGACGCCGATCGCCGCCGCTGCGCCGTCGACGGGCTGGACCACCACGTCGGTGACGCCGGTCTATCGCACGCAGCAGCCGGTGATCGTCCAACAGCAGCCAGTATGGGTGCAGCAGCAACCGGTGTATGTGCCGCAGCCGGTGTATGTCGAGCAGCCGCGGTACTTGTATCCGCCGATTTCGATCGGGTTGGGGTTCGACTTTGGCCGCAGCAGCTGGCGTGGCCACCGCGGCCGCGGTTGGGGTGGCCATATCGGGACGCGCTGGCCTTATGGCTGGTAAACGACAAAGCCGGCTGATGCCGGCTTTTTTCTGTTCGCCAAACGCGTGGCTCGTCCCGGGATTGTGCTCGGCTCCGCTTCTGGAACCCCACGACCATCCGGTTCTGGCCACTGACGTGGTCGCCCTGGGTCGGGCCGAATCATTTGATCCGAACCAGTAGCGACGCGCCAACAGCCGGCGCGTGAACGGCGCAGCCGTCCACCCTGCACCGCAAGTGCGCCGACCGATGATCTCAATGCCCGTGCTGACGCTCGTACTCGTCCGCCTCGGCCTTGGTCGCATGCACGATGCCATCCGGATGCTCCGGCGGCGTGTACAGCGTATATAAACGCATCGGCTCGCTCTTCGAGGTATTGATGACGTTGTGCTCGGTACCCGCCGGGATCACGACCGCGACGCCGTCTTCGAGCTTGTGCTCTTCGCCGTCCAGCAGCGCCACGCCCTCGCCCGCCTCGACGCGGATGAACTGGTCGTGGCCGTCGTGGTGCTCCAGGCCGATCTCTTCGCCCGGCTGCAGGGTCATGATGACGAGCTGGCTGCGCTGGGTGGTGTACAGCACTTCGCGGAAGTTGTTTCCTGCAAGCGTTTTTTCTTCGATATTGATGCTATAGCCCGACATGGGTTTCTCCAAAAGACGGCGCGCAGGCGCCAGGGCCGCGCGCGGAGGTTCACGGACGGCAGATGCCGTTCTGTCATCGATTGTATAAGAGCCGGACGAATCGCGTGCGCAATGCGCTTGGCGCCCCAGGCGCCGGCATCAGGCGGGCCCGAACAGGCCGCCCGCATCGAGAATCGCCCAGGCAATCTCCGGCCGTTCCACCAGGCGCCGCCGCACCGCCGCCGGCACCGACTGGCGAATCTTCTTGCACAGTCCCGGCCGCTCCTCGAGCGCGACCACGATCCCGCGCACCGTCCGCACTTCGTTCGGCCCCGGCGCGATGCGCAACTCGGCGCCGACGTTCTTGTGGATCAGCTTTTGCACGTGCTGCAAGTCGGCATAGCTATCGACGCGCTCGATGCGCTCGATCAGCTTCTGCTCTTGCTGGCGCGTGATCAAGAGCGGCCGCCGGTCGGCCGCCGGATCGGCCAGCACCTGCTCGCGCTCGCACACGCACGCCCCCGGCGGGCACGCGACGCGCAGGGGCATGCCGGCGAGGGCCGCCGGGAAAATGGGCGATGCTGCGGCAGAAGTCGTCACGCTCACGGATGAAAATCGGATTCCTCGGACGATTCTACATCGGCAAAGTCGTCCAGGGCGCCTTCGCTGCGCTGGGCCACCGCCGCCAGCAACGCCGCCATGCGCTCGTAGTGCGAACCCTTCCAGTAGATCCGCAGGCACTGGTCGCAGGTCGTGAAACTGTCGTGCAGCGCGCGCACCGATTCCGGCAAGCGCCCGGCCACGCTGGCCTTGTCGACCCCGCGCAGCGCCATATTGCAGTGCAGGCAAAGCGAGAACGGCCGCGCGCCGTCGGCCAGGGCGAGCCGCTCGAACAGTTCGCGCAATTGCTGCGGCGGAACGAGTGCGTGGATATAGCAGCCGTGCACGATCGAGCGGCGCTTGAGCAGTTCGCGGTCGCGCGTCAGGACGATCCGGTCGTCGTTCTCGGCCAGGTCTTCGACGTCGTCGTCATGGTAGTGGTTGTCGTACAGGGTGTCGTAGCCGGCCATGCGCAGCAGGCGCGCCAGGCCGCCCAGGTGCGAATCGGCGACGAAGCGCATGCGCTCGCGCGGCCGTTCGCGCAGGCGCTCCTGCGCGATCCCGCCATGCGGTCCCATCTCGAGCAACTCGAAGCGCGAATACACGGCGACGTGGTCGCCGTCTTCCAGCACCCGGTCGAAGCCGCTTTCTTCTCCATTGACCAGCACCATCTCGACCTCGGTATGCGGCACGCCGAGCGCCTCGATCATGTGCTTGGTGGTCGACCGGCGCGCGCAATCGGAGGCGAAGGTGCGCCCACGCCGCTCGCGCGGCAGGAACTCGCCCAATTCCTGATAAAAACGAAAAGTTGCGGTCACCATGATGTGAACAGTATCGCAAAATCCTAATTTGCCTGCACAACCTGTCCGTGCATCAACTCCAGCGCATTCGGGACGGATGCGCCTTCCGCCGTATTGTCGAAGATGCACCATACCTGGCGACCCTGCGCCACCAGCGCATCGAACTGCGCCCGCAAGCGCGCGATCTCCTCTTGCGGATAGCGCGAGTAATAAATGCGCGGCGTGCCGTGCAGGCGCACGTAGGCTTCGCGCTCGCCCGTCGGCTCGTGCGGCCCCGGCTGGCCAGCCGCCGGGTCGGCGATCACGCGGATCACCCCGCATTCGCGCAGCAAGGCGGATGCCGGTTCGGAAAACCAGCTCGCATGGCGCGCCTCGAAGGCGATGCTGCAGCCAAAGCGGGCGCGCAGGCCGTCGAAGAAGGCATGCGCCGGCGCGTCGGTGAAACCGAAGCGCGGCGGCAGTTGCACCAGCAGGCAGCCCAGCTTGTCGCCCAGCATGCCCGCCTCGCTGTGAAAACGGTCGAGCTGCTCGTCGACCTCGACCAGGCGCGAGTCATGGGTCATGGCGCGCGGTACCTTGACCGCAAAGCGGAAGCCGTCCGGCACGCTGGCGGCCCAACGCGCATAGGTTTCCGGCTTGTGCGGCTTGTAGAACGAGGAATTGATCTCCACCGTGGGGAACACGGCGGCATAGCGTTCGAGGTGACTGCCCTCGGCGGGAAAGGCGTCGGCGCAGGCCTTGGGCAGGCTCCAGCCGGCGCAGCCCACGAGCAGGCGGCCGGTCGATTCGGATTGAGGCATCGGTGGATCGTGGTCGTGTCGTTTCCACAATTCTAGGGGAGCCGCGCCCATCGCGGCGCATGGCTGGAACGGCGACGCGATCGCCCGGCGGCGCTTACAATATCGCCATCGTTGCAACCGAAGGAGAACCACCATGAGCGATCCGCTCCACGTCGTCTGCCCGCACTGCGATGCGGTCAACCGCATGCCGCAGGCAAGGCTGCAGGACGCGCCCACTTGCGGCAAATGTTCGCAAGCCATCTTCAGCGGCCGTCCGCTGGACGTCGACAGCGCCCGTTTCGAGCGCCACATCGGCCGCAACGACCTGCCGGTGCTGGTCGATTTCTGGGCCGAATGGTGCGGCCCCTGCAAGATGATGGCGCCGGCCTATGCCCAGGCCGCCCAGCGGCTGGAGCCGCGGGTGCGCCTGCTGAAGGTCGATACCGAGCGTTCCCAGGACCTGTCGGCGCGCTTCGCGATCCGCAGCATTCCGACCGTCGCGCTGTTCCGCGGCGGGCGCGAGATCGCACGCCAGTCGGGCGCGATGGATGCCGGGCGCCTGGTGGCATGGGTACAGCAGCATGTAGGCTGAATCCTGCTTCGTTCCGGCCGGAACGACCCGGCAGGTCCGCGAGCGACGCTGCTATAATGGCAACAAACGGGACCGTTCCCGTGCTTTACAAGGAGCCGCTATGTCGCAAGATCTGGTTTTGGAACGAGGCGTCGAGGACAACAAGCACTGGGCGCGCATCCTGTACGTGATCCACGCGCTGACCTTCTTCTTCTCGCTCGGGATGCTGTCGATCGTCCCGGTGATCGTCAACTACGTCAAGCGCCCCGAGACGGCCGGCACGATGGTGTACAGCCATCACACCTGGATGATCCGTTCGTTCTGGTGGTATGTGGTGTGGATGGCCATTGGCGGCGCGCTATTCCTCACCATCATCCTCATCCCCCTCGCCTATGTCGTATGGTTCGTGGTCTGGATCTGGAAAGCCTACCGGCTGGTGCGCGGCTTCCTCGACCTGAACAACAACCGGGCGATGCCGGTCTAACAGCAAATGGGGCCGGTCAGGCCCCATTGTCATTCACAGCTGCCCGAAAGCCCGTTCGAGATCGGCGATCAGGTCGCCCGGCTCTTCCAGCCCGACATTGAAGCGCACCAGCACGCCCGGGTCGGTCCACTTGTCGCGCAAGCTCCTGATCCGGTACGGCATCACCAGGCTGTTCGGCCCGCCCCAGCTGTAGCCGATCCCGAACAGGGTCAAGGCATCGACCATCCGGTCGACCCGGGCTTCGTCGTAGCGCGGATCGAACACGACCGAGAACAGCCCGCCGGCGCCGCTGAAATCGCGGCGCCAGAACGCGTGGCCCGGGCAATCCTCGAGGGCCGGATGCAGCACCTTCGCCACCTCGGGCCGGGCCTTGAACCAGGTGGCCAGGGTACGCGCACTGGCGTCGTGGCGCTCGAAGCGCAGCTTCATGGTCGGCAGGCCGCGCTGCACCAGATAGGCGTCGTCCGGGCTCACGCCCATGCCGAGGCGCATATGCGCCTGCGCGATGCGGTCGTTCAGGGCGCGGTCGCGCGTGATCACGGCGCCCATCAACAGGTCCGCCCCGCCCGACTGGTACTTGGTCAGCGCATGCATGACGATGTCGACGCCATGGTCGAAACCGCGCAGCGCCAGGCCGGCCGCCCAGGTATTGTCCAGCGCGACGATCACGCCGCGCGCGTGGGCCGCCTCGCACAAGGCCGGCAGGTCAGGCACTTCCATCGACACCGAACCCGGCGCCTCGGTCCACAGCAGCTTCGTGTTCGGCTGGATCAGCGCCGCGATGCCGGCGCCGATCATCGGATCGTAGTATCGGGCCGAGACGCCGAAGTCCTGGGTCAGCCAGCGTCCCAGTTCGCGGTTCGGGTTGTAGACGTTATCCGGCAGCAGCACGTCGTCGCCGCTTTTCAGCAGCGCGAAATCGACCATCGCGATCGCCGACAGGCCGGACGGCGTCAGCAGGCAGTGCGCGCCGCCCTCGATCTCGGCCAGCTTCGCTTCGAGCGTAAACGTGGTCGGCGTGCCGTGCAGTCCATAGGTGTAGGCCTGCTTGTCGCGCCACTCGGTCGAGCGCATCGCGGCGGTGTTCGGGAACAGCACCGTCGAGGCGCGGTGGATGCCGGGCGGATAGGCATCGAAGCCGCCCGGCGCGACGTAGTCGCTGTGGATCAGGGTGGTCTGGATCGACTTCTCGTTCATATGCGGTCGCGCTAGGCCCTGCGTAAGATGCTTCAGACTGGCGTGGCCCACAGGTCGTGGGCGTCGGCCTTGGTAATCACGACGTCGGCGAACTGGCCGACCGCGAGCTTGTTCTTGCCCGGCACCAGCGGACGCTTGATGTGCACCACGCCGTCGATTTCCGGCGCATCCGCAGCCGAGCGGCCGATCGCTTCGCGCGGGCCGACTTCGTCGACCAGCACGCGCAGGGTCTTGCCGACCTTGGCCTGCAGGCGCTTGGCCGAGATGTCTTCCTGCAGCAGCATGACGCGCGCGCGGCGCTCCTCGCGCACTTCTTCCGGCACCGGATTGGCCAGCTCGTTGGCGGTCGCGCCTTCGACCGGCGAATAGGCAAAGCAGCCCAGGCGGTCGATCTGCGCTTCCTTCAGGAAGTCGAGCAGGTATTCGAACTCGGCCTCGGTCTCGCCCGGGAAGCCGGCAATGAAAGTGGAGCGGATCGTCAGGTCGGGGTTCATGCGACGCCAGTTGAGGATGCGCTCGAGGTTCTTCTCGCCGCTGGCCGGACGCTTCATGCGCTTCAATACGTCCGGATGCGCGTGCTGCATCGGGATGTCGAGGTAAGGCAGCACGTGGCCGTCGCCCATGAACGGGATCGCCTGGTCGACGTGCGGATAGGGATAGACGTAGTGCAGGCGCACCCAGGCGTCGTACTGGCGCGCCAGCTGGCCCAGCGCCTCGACCAGCTGCGTCATGTGGGTCTTGATCGGGCGGCCGTTCCAGAAGCCCGTGCGGAACTTGACGTCGACGCCATAGGCCGAGGTGTCTTGCGAGATCACCAGCAATTCCTTGACGCCGGCCTTGAACAGGTTCTCGGCCTCGATCAGCACTTCGTCGATGCGGCGCGACACCAGGTCGCCGCGCATCGACGGGATGATGCAGAAGCTGCAACGGTGGTTGCAGCCTTCCGAGATTTTCAGGTAGGCGTAGTGCTTCGGGGTCAGCTTGACGCCGTGGTCCGGCACCAGGTCGATGAACGGGTCGTGCGGTTTCGGCAGGTGCAGGTGCACCGACTCCATCACCTCGGTGACGGCATGCGGACCGGTCACGGCCAGCACCTTCGGGTGCACCTTGGTGATGATGTCGTCGCCCGCCGCGTCCTTCTTGGCGCCCAGGCAGCCGGTCACGATCACCTTGCCGTTCTCGGCCAGCGCTTCGCCGATCGCGTCCAGCGACTCCTGCACCGCGGCGTCGATGAAGCCGCAGGTATTGACGATCACGAGGTCGGCGCCGTCGTAGGACTTGGCGGTCTGGTAGCCTTCGGCGCGCAGCTGGGTCAGGATCTGTTCCGAATCGACCAGCGCCTTCGGGCAGCCGAGCGAGACGAAGCCGACCTTCGGCGCGGTCACGCCCTGGGCCGGCGTCGGGATGACGATGGCTGGGGCCTTGGCGGCGGCTGCAGGGCTACTGTTGGCAGAAGGATTACGACGAAGTTCGTGCATGGGCGGACGACAAATGATTTGGGCAATCCGCGATTGTACCTGAACCCGGGGACCCGGTGGGGGCCGCGGGCCGGTGTGTTGCAGCGCTGGGCGGTGCGTTTACTTCTTGTCGGTCGGATTGGCCGGCATGCCCGGGAACGGGAACGCGCCGAACATCGCCTTGCTCTGGCTCTGCATCTGCTCCTGCATCTGCAGGAACAGGTTCTTGCTCTGGTCGATGTAGTTGTTCATCATGCCCTGCATCATCGGGCCCTGGACGTTCATGAACTGGGTCCACATCTCGGGGCTGAACGGCTTGCCCTCCAGGGCGCCGGCGGCGTTGCTGGTGAACTTGTTCTGGATATCGGTGAAGGCTTGCACGTTCTTCTCCAGGTAAGAACCCATCATGCCCTGCATCGCGTGGCCGTAGTAGCGGATGATCTGGGCCAGGACCGAGCTCGAGAACATCGGCACGCCATTGGCTTCTTCTTCGAGGATGATCTGCAACAGGATGCTGCGGGTCAGGTCCTCATTGCTCTTGGCATCGACCACCGTGAACTCGTCGGCGTCGAGCACCAGCTGTTTGACGTCGGAAAGAGTAATGTATGAACTGGTCTGCGTGTCGTACAGGCGACGGTTCGGGTATTTCTTGATCAGGCGTTCCGTACTTTTCTTCACACTGCTCATCTCTCGTTCCATAGGTTGCGCCGCGGCTTCGTGAACCACGTACTTAGAATTGTGTGCGCCGGCGGGGCCGGTTCGTCTCCTGCCCGTCAGCCGCCAGGTCGGCAGTAGACGGACAGCAGACACCATACCATGCAATTGACGCAGGTGCAGCAATTACTAGTTTGGTCACGACCCTGGCTTTTCTGTCAATGAAACGCACGGGCGTTCAATCGGCCCGCGCCTTGACGTAGCGCCCAGGCGCCGGTTCGAGCACGCAATACTGCGCATTGCCCGGCGTCGCCGGCGCCGGCACTTCCGCGCCGCCATGTTGCGCCAGGAATTTTGCCCATTCCGGCCACCAACTGCCCTTGTGTTCGACGGCGCCGTCGAACCAGGCGGCGGCGTTCTTCGGCCGCAGTTTGTCCGCCCCTTTGCCGGCCTTGTCGTTGACCCAGTAGCTGCGCTTGTTCTTCGCCGCCGGATTGATAACGCCGGCGATGTGGCCCGAGGCGCCCAGCACGAAACGGTTCGCCTTCGGGTTCTTCGGATTGAGCAGCCCCATCGAGGCATACGCCGCCTGCCATGGCACGATATGGTCTTCTTTCGAGCCATAGATGAAGACCGGCGCATCGATCTTGCCGAGGTCGACGGGCACGCCGCATACGGTCAGGGCGCCCGGCAGCATTAGCTTGTTTTCCAGGTAGGTATTGCGCAGGTACCAGCAGAACATCGGCCCCGGCAGGTTGGTGCTGTCGGCATTCCAGTACAGCAGGTCGAAGGCCGGCGGTTCCTTGCCCTTCAAATAGTTTTGCTGGACATAGTTCCAGACCAGGTCGTTCGGACGCAGGGCCGAGAAGGTCGTCGCCAGGTCGCGCCCCGGCATCAGGCCGCCGCCGCCCAGCGTCTGCTCGCGCAGCGCCACCTGGGCTTCGTCGACGAAGACCTCGAGCACGCCGGTATCCGAAAAGTCGAGCAGGGTCGTGAGCAGCGAGAGACTGGCCGCCGGCTGCCTGCCGCGCGCGGCCAGCACCGCCAGCGCGGTGGCGGCGATCGTGCCGCCGACGCAGAAGCCGAACACATGGGCCTTGTCCTGCCCGCTGATCCCGGCCACCACGTCGAGCGCGCGGATCGCGCCCTGTTCGACATAGTCGTCCCAGGCCAGGTGGGCCTGGCTGCGGTCGGGATTGCGCCAGGACACCATGAACACGGTATTGCCCTGCTCTACCGCGTAGCGCACCAGCGAATTCTCTGGCTGCAGGTCGAGGATGTAGAACTTGTTGATGCATGGCGGAATCATGAGCAGCGGCACGCTGCGCACGGCGGGCGTCACCGGCGTGTACTGGATCAGCTGAAAAAGCGCGTTTTCGTACACCACCTGGCCCGGCGTGTTGCCGACATTGCGGCCAACCTCGAAGGCGGATTCATCCGACTGCGAAATACGGCCCTTCTGCAGGTCGGCCAGCATATTCGCCATGCCTTTGGTGAGACTCTCGCCCTTGGTGTCGAGCATTTTCTTCTGCGCTTCCGGATTCGTCGCGAAGAAATTGGCGGGCGACATGGCGTCGACCATCTGCTGCACCGCGAAACGGATTTTCTGGCGCTCGCGCGGGCCGGCCTCGACCGCATCGGCCAGGGCCAGCATGAATTCGGAATTCAACAGGTAGGAGGCGGCCGAGAACGCCGACAGCGGGTGCGCGGTCCATTCCGAGGCCGAGAAGCGCCGGTCGTGCAGCTCGGGCGTCTTGCCCGATACAAAGTCTTGCCAGAGCTGGGCGCCCTTCTTGAGGTAACCGTCGCGGATCGACTCCAGCCGGGCCGGATCGATCCCGGCGCCGACATCCTTGAGGAAGCCGGCCAGCGGGTTGGCGGATGCGGGCGGGGGCGACAACGGCGCCAGGGGCGCCATCTTCATCCAACCCTCCCAGGCCTTGGGATCGGTAAATTGGGACAACCAGGTTGCGGCAAACGCTTGCGGGTCAGGCATGTTCATGTAGGCATCCGTTGTTAGAATCTCGTTTCTTCAACCAGGAAACAAAACATCATGTGGATCGTGGCCATTGCGTGGATATACGTTGTCGTACTGATGGCGGCGACCGAACCGACGGTCGTCGGCGGGATCATGACCTTCGTTTTCTATTGCGCCGTGCCATTATCCATTCTTTTTTATCTGACTGGCGCAAAGCGGCGTCGGCGGCGCCGCCCGCCGGCGGCGCAACACGCAAGCCATCCCGGCAACAAGGATGCGGTGGGCGATGCCGCCAAACCATTGGGTGGGGACGGCGACTGAGCAGTATCAGCCGCGCCCATCAGTCGTTACCTGATCCAGATCAAGCTGGCCTGCCGGCCGGTGACGCCGTCGCGGCGGTACGAATAAAAGCGCTGCGCCGCGCTGGCCGTGCACAGCCCGCCGCCATGGACGCGCTCGACGCCATCGCGCGCCAGCAACAGCCGCGCCAGGGTAAACATATCGGCCAGGTATTTGCCGGAACGTCCAGGATAGTCGCGGAAGCACGCGCGCGCGGCACCGCCCGGGATCGCGGCCATGAAAGCCTGCACCACGTCCTGCCCCACCTCGAAGGCGTCGGCACCGATGGCCGGCCCCATCCAGGCGGTGATCTCGCCGGCGCCCGCCGCGCGCATCGCCTCGACCGTCTTGCCCAGCACGCCGCCCGCCAGCCCGCGCCAGCCGGCGTGGGCGGCGCCCACCACCTTGCCGTCCAGGCTGGAGAACAGCACCGGCAGGCAGTCGGCGGTGAGTATCGCGCACACGACGCCTGGCGCCGTGGCGATGCTGGCGTCGCCAGTGCATATCGGCCGCCCAGGCCCGACGATCGCCGCATCGACCACGTCGGCGCCATGCACTTGCGCGATCCAGGCCGGCCTACCCGGCAGCCAGGCTTGCAGGCGTTCGCGGTTGGCGCGCACTGCCTCGGGGTCGTCATCGACGTGCAGCCCCAGGTTCAGGCCGCCGCCGCCCTTGCCGTCGTCATAGGGCGCCGCGCTGACGCCGCCATCGCGGCTGGTGGCCAGCGCGCCGACCGACGCCGGCAGCTCGGGCCAGTCGGGCCAGACCAGGTCGGAGGTCGCGAGCGCCGCTTGCGTCATACGCGGTAGGTGACGACGCCGTCGTCGTCGTCCTCGTCGTCGATGTCGCTCCCGACGCCGTCATCCTGCGGCTCCTCGATGCCCGCCTGGGCGATCAGCGCGGCGAAATCGTCGGCCAGCGGCACCGTCCATTCGCATTGCTCGCCGGTGCCGGGATGGACCAGGCCGAGACGGCGCGCCTGCAGCGCCTGGCGGTGGAAGACCGGGGTCAGGTGGCGTTTGCCATAGACCGCATCGCCGACCAGCGCGAAGCCCAGCGACTGCATGTGGACACGGATCTGGTGGGTGCGGCCCGTCTCCAGGCGGCAGCGCACCAGCGACACCGGACGGCGATCGAGTTCGCCGGTGATCACGCGCTCGTAGTGGGTGATCGCCGGCTTGGCAAACGGGCTGTTCGACACGGCCATCTTGACCCGGTCCTTGGCGTCGCGGCCCATCGGGCTGTCGATGGTCCCCGAAGCGCGCGGCGTGCCCCACACCAGCGCAAAATACTCGCGCTTGACGGTGCGCGCCTGCAGCTGGCGCACCAGGTCGGTCTGGGCGGCCAGGGTCTTGCCCACCACCATCAGGCCGCTGGTGTCCTTGTCAAGGCGGTGCACGATGCCGGCGCGCGGCACGCCCACCAGTTGCGGGCAGTGGTGCAGCAGGCCGTTGAGCAGGGTGCCGCTCCAGTTGCCCGAGCCGGGGTGCACGACCAGGCCGGCCGGCTTGTTGATGACGATGATATCGTCGTCTTCGTGGACGATGTCCAGCTCCATCGGCTCCGGCGCGAACGCCGTATCCTCGGGCGCCGCCTGCGGCGCGACGACGATCGTCTCGTCGCCATAGGCGGTGTCCTTGCCGCGCGCGGGCTTGCCGTCAACCGTGATGTGGCCGCTTTCGAACCATTGCTGCAGGCGGCTGCGCGAGAACTGGGGCACGAGGCCGGCCACCACCTTGTCGAGGCGCTGGCCGCAGTGTTCTTCTTGCAGCGCCAGCGTGATCGGCGACAGGTCGATGCCGGGCGCCGGGGCGAACCCGGCCTCCAGATCGTCGTCCAAGTCAGGGTCAATAGGTAAATCCGCCGAAACCGGCGCAGAAGGTAATATCACGGGAGTCCCATCGGCTATAATCAGCCGTTCGTTGAATCTAGGTAAAACTTTTCTGCAAAAAGCTATGCAAAAAAAATTGTCTGTGTTGGTCGCTACGTGCGCCCTCGTCGGCCTCTCGGCATGCAGTGTTCTGCCGAAGCCAACCGACGAATCCAAAAACTGGTCGGCGGAGAAATTATACGCTGAGGCGCGCGAAGAGATGGCCGGCGGGCACTATGAAGCGGCAATTCCCCTGTTCCAGCGGCTGGAAACCAACTTCCCGTTTGGCGTCTATGCAACGCAGGCCCAGATGGAGATCGCCTACGCCCACTACAAGGCGCAAGACCAGGCCGAGGCCCTGGCCGCGGTCGAACGCTTCATCAAGCTGCACCCGAACCATGCGCAAGTCGACTATATGTACTACCTGCGCGGCCTGATCAACTTCAACGATCAGCTGGGCTTCTTCAGCTTCATCTACGAACAGGATCCGACCGAGCGCGACCCGCGCGCGACCCGCGAAGCCTTCGCCGCCTTCAAGGCCCTGGTCGACAAGTTCCCGAACAGTAAATATGCGCCCGACTCGATCGAGCGCATGAGCTACCTGATCAATGTGATGGCCCAGTACGAAGTGCACGTGGCCAATTACTACTATCGCCGCGGCGCCTACCTGGCGGCCCTCAACCGCGCCCAGGATGCGGTGACCAACTACACCGACGCACCGGCCCGCGAGGAAGCGCTGTTCATCATGATGCGCAGCTACGACAAGCTGGGCATGCCACTGCTGCGCGACGACACCCAGCGCGTGTTCCTGCTTAACTATCCAGACAGTTATTTCCTGAATCCGAATGCAGGTGGCGACGCCGCCTGGTGGAAGTTCTGGGCGAGCAACGACAAGCGCCCGCGCCCGAAAGCCGGCGCCGATGCGCCGTGGTGGAAATTCTGGGCCAAGAGCGGCCCGCGCCCTTCGCCGAAGGACGCGGTCGAGTAATCTTCTCGCCGGGCGGCGCCTTCGGGCGCCGCTTGTCCGTGGCGGATCAGGCTTCCACGCGGCGGCGGAATATCCAGCTGTGCTCGCTCGACGCGCCGGCCTCGAAGGCATAGCCGTCGAGGTCGAACTCCTTCAACTGCTCCGGGTCGGTCATGCCCCTGTCGGTCGCGTAGCGCGCCATCATGCCGCGGGCGCGCTTGGCGAAGAACGAGATGATCTTGTACTGGCCGTTCTTCCAGTCCTGGAACACCGGCTCGATCACCGGCGCATCCAGCAGCCCGGGCTTGACCGACCTGAAGTATTCGGTCGAGGCCAGGTTGACCAGGGCGGCCGACTTCGTCTCGGCCAGCTGGCGGTTCAGGGCCTCGGTGATGGTCGCGCCCCAGAACGCATACAGGTCCTTGCCGCCAGGGTTCGGCAATCTGGTGCCCATTTCCAGGCGATACGGGTGCATCCGGTCGAGCGGACGCAGCAGGCCGTACAGGCCGGACAGGATGCGCACGTGGCGCTGCGCATACGCGAGTCCTTTCTCATCCAGGCTCGGCGCGTCGAAGCCGGTGTAGACGTCGCCGTTGAACGACATGATGGCGGGACGCGCCTCGGCGTGGTCGCGCTCCCAGTGGGCGTAGCGGCCGACGTTGAGTACCGACAGCGCATCCGACAGGTGCATCAGCGCGCCGATCCGGTCCGGCGAATAGTCGCGCAGCACCGTGATCAGGCTACTGGCCTGGGCGATGAATTCGGGAGTGGTATGTTGCTTCGTAGTCAGCGGCGATTCGAGATCGAGGGACTTGGCGGGGGACAGGACAATCAGCATGAACGAACAAGAAATTTCCACATATAAACAGGCACCATGATAACCGCTCCAGCGAAACCCATCGTCATCGACACCAATGTCTTGCTCGACCTGTTCGTGTTCCACGACCCGCGCTGGGCCGCGCTGCTGGCCGCGATCGAGGCGAAGGAAGTCGACGCCATCACGCGCGCCGAGTGCCGCGACGAATACCTGGCCGTGCTGCGCTACCCGCACCTGCCGCTGGACGACGCCGGACGCGAGCAGGCCGCGGCCCGTTTCGATTCCCTGCTGCGCCTGGTGGCGCCCGATGCCAGGCCGATCCGGCTGCCGGTATGCACCGACCGCGACGACCAGAAATTCATGGAGCTGGCGCGCGACGCCGGCGCCTCGGTCCTGATCAGCAAGGACAAGGCCTTGCTCAAGCTGGGCCGCAAGACCGCGCAGGCGGGGCTGTTCCGCATCATGCTGCCGGAAGCCTGGCTCAAGGCCAGGGCCGAAGGCACGCTAGAATAAGTCCATCTTTACCACCCGAGTACCTTCATGAGCATCCCATCCCTGGCGTCCCGCCTGCCGCAAGTGGGCACCACCGTGTTCACCCAGATGTCGCAACTGGCGCTCGAGCATGGCGCCGTCAACCTCGGCCAGGGCTTCCCCGACTTCGCCTGCGACCCCAGGCTGGTCGAACTCGTGGGCGAGGCGATGCGCGCCGGGCATAACCAGTACGCTCCCATGACCGGCGTGCCCGCGCTGCGCGAGGCGATCGCCGCCAAGATCGAGGCCACCTACGGCCGCCGCTACGATCCGGCGGCCGAGATCACCGTCACCGTCGGCGCCAGCCAGGCGATCCAGTCGGCGATCCTCGCCGTGGTCCATCCGGGCGACGAAGTGATCGTCATCGAACCGGCCTACGATTGCTACGCGCCCGCGGTCGTCCTCTCCGGCGGCGTGGTGGTGCCGGTCGCGATGCGGATCGACGACGCCGGCTACGGCGTGCCGTGGGACGATGTGCGCGCCGCCGTCACGCCGCGCACCCGCATGATCGTCGTGAACACGCCGCACAACCCGACCGGGACCATCCTGCGCCGGCGCGACCTCGATGCGCTGGCCTCGATCGTCGAGGGCAGCCAGATCCTGGTGCTGTCCGACGAGGTGTACGAGCACATGGTGTACGAAGGCGAGCCGCATGCGTCGGTGTCGCGCCACCCGATGCTGGCCGAACGCGCCTTCGTGGTCTCGAGCTTCGGCAAGGCCTTCCACGTGACCGGCTGGAAGATCGGCCACGTCGCTGCGCCTGCGGCATTGACGGAGCAATTTCGCAAAGTCCACCAGTACAACGTCTTCAGCGTCGCCACGCCGATGCAGCATGCCATCGCGGCCTACCTGCAAGACCCGGCGCCATGGCGCGACCTGCCCGCCTTCTACCAGGCCAAGCGCGACCTGTTCCGCGCCGGCCTCGCCGCTTCGCGCTTCACCCTGCTGCCGTCCGATGGCACCTACTTCCAGTGCGTGCGCTACGACGCGGTCTCGGACCTGTCCGAGGTCGATTTCGCCAGGTGGCTCACCAGCGAGGTCAAGGTGGCGGCGATCCCGGTGTCGGTGTTCTACAGCCAGCCGACCGAATCGAAGGTCGTGCGCTTCTGCTTCGCGAAAAAGGACGAGACGCTGCGGCTCGCGCTGGAGCGCCTCGCCCGGCTCTAGCCGCTAGCGGCCATGGCCAGGCCGGGTCGCCATGGTCACGATCGCGGCGCCCGCGGCGACGATCAGGGCGTCCTCGATCAGGCCGCTGCGGGTCTGGCCGATGCGCGCCATCGCCTGCTTGCGGCCGGCGAGCGTCAGGTAGGCCAGCGGCACGGCGGTGGCGACGGCGGCTGCCGCGCCGGCCTTTTCGCGCCCCTTCGGCGCCAGCGCGGCGCCGGCGATCCCCGCGCTCATCACGCGCGCGAGCAGGCCCAGGAACACGGTGCGGTCGGGCGCGCTCTTCATCTTGTCGCCGAACAGCTCGCCGACGCCCATCGCCAGCGCCCCGTACTTGAAGGTCGGCCGGTCCAGCAGGAACAGCTCGCCCGAGGTACCGCGGCCGGCCAGGCGCGCGGTCGCGATGGTGGCCATGGGCGTCATCGACCGGGCGCTGGCGACGGCGCCGATCAGGATCGAGGAAAGCAGGTTGCGAATCGACATGGTAGGTGGCTCCTGTAAGCGGTTTAGCGGCTCGCGTCGATGCGCGAGCCGGACCGGTTCAGGCTACCAAAACCGTCGACATATTGACGCACGGCTCAGCAGCGCGCTTGCGCTGCAGCGCACCTACTCAGCAGCGCGCCTAATCGGTCAGCAGGGTCGAGGGCGCCGACGAAGCGTCGACGCGCTCCAGGCGCTTGACCAGCAACTGGTCGATCCGGTAGTGGTCGACGTCGACCACCTCGAAGCGCATGTCCTCGTACTCGACGCTGTCGGTCGGCTTGGGCACCTTGCGCAGCATGTACATCATGAAGCCGGCCGCCGTCTCGTAGCGCTCCTCCTCGGGCAGAGACTGCAGGTCGAGCACGCGCTTCATGTCGGCCACCGGCGTGCTGCCGTCGATCAGCCACGAGCCGTCGTCGCGCTGCATGGTCTGCTGGTCGGCTTCGAGCGGACTGCCCCAGCGGCCCATGACGGTGACCATGATGTCGCTCAGCGTGATCACGCCGACCACGAAGGCATATTCGTTGATGACGACGGCAAAGGTCTCCTTGCTGGAGCGGAAGCGGTCGAGCAACTCGGACAGGGTCAGCGTATCGGGAATGATCAGCACGGTGCGGATGGTCGATTCGCTCAGCTGGAACTTCGATTGCTTGCCCAGCAGGCGCACCAGGATGTCGCGGGTATCGACATAGCCGACCACGCGGTCGATCACGCCGTCGCAGACCGGGAATTTCGACAGCGAGTGGTTGGCGATCTTCTGGCGGATGCTTTCCTCGGGCTCGCCCAGGTCGAAGAACACGACGTTCTCGCGCGTGGTCATGGTCGACGTCACGGTGCGCGACTCCAGTTCGAACACGTTCTCGATGAAGTGCTGCTCCTGCTTTTGCAGCACGCCGGCCTGGGCGCCGGCTTCGACCACCGCCGAGATCTCGTCGAAGGTGATGCGGTCTTCGCGCGTCATGTCGACGCCGAACAGGCGAAACAGCATGTTCGCAATCTTGTTCAGCGCCCACGAGAACGGCCGGAACAGCCGGATCACGAACAGCACCGGACGGATGACGGCCATCGCGGTGGCCTCGGGCGCGATCATCGCCAGGCGCTTGGGCATCAGGTCCGAGAACAGCACGAACAGGGTGGTGACGAACACGAAGGACAGCGCGAAGGCCACGTTCTCGCGGCCCGGACCGCTGTAGAACAGCGACAGCCATTCGAGGAAGAACGGCCGCAGGGCGCCCTCGCCCAGGATGCCGCCGAGGATGGCGATCGCATTCAGGCCGAGCTGCGAGGCGGCGAAGAAATCGGCCGACTGGGCCTGCAGGGCCATGACTTTCCGGGCCCGCTCGTCGCCCGCCTCGGCCAGCAGCTTCAATTTGATTTTTCGTGCGCCGGCGAGCGCGATCTCGGTCAGCGACAGGAAGCCGGCCGCCAGCACCAGCAGCGCCAGCACCGCCAAATGTTCGAACAAATTCATGGGACACCCGGGGTTTATTTTAAAGGTCGCTTTGACCGGGAGATGGAATCAAGCATCCAGGCAATGATGTCACTTTAGCACATGGCATGCCCTGGCAGCATGCGCGCCCGGCCGCCAGCCTGCAGGGCCTCAGCCGCCCGCGCGTTTCGGCGAGTGGCCGAGCCGGGCGAGCGTGGCCATCACCAGTTCGCAGTGGTCGCCCTGCACCTCGATGACGCCATCCTTGACCGTGCCGCCGGCGCCGCATGCGGCGCGCAGCTGCTTGCCCAGCAGCGCCAGCGCGACCGGATCGAGCGCGACGCCCTTGACCAGGGTGACCGTCTTGCCGCCGCGCCCCTTTGACTGGCGCGACACCCGCACCACGCCATCGCCCATCGGCCCCGGCCTGGCGCGGCAGGCGCAGGCCGCGAGCGCCTGGCGGCATGCGGGACACATGCGTCCAGCCTCCGTGGAATAGACCAGGCCACCGTTCGAACTGTGTTTCATGTTCTGCTTGCCTTCACATGCATTGGTTTGACGACGCCGCTACTGCAGGCGCACCGCGACGTCGAACAGCCAGGTGCGGCGTATCTCGACCACGTCGTACTGCCTGGCCAGCGCGGGCGGGAAAGGCCCGTATGGCGCCTGGCTCGCGACGATCCTGCGGATGCCGTCGTCGATCGCCGCCACGCCGCTCGAGGTCACGAAGGTCACTTTCTCGACCGAGCCGTCGGCGCGCACCGCGACCGTGACCACCGGCTGCGTATGCGGCTGCTTGACCGCCTCGCGCACCATGTCCAGCGTCATGTTCATCTCGATCTTGCGGCTCATGGCTTGCGCGTACAGCACCAGGTCCTGATTGGGATCGGCGCGGCCGAACAGCCAGCCGCGCCGCAGGCCGCTGACCGTCGGCTGCGGCGCGCCCGCGGGACTGGCGCCCTGGTTGCGCTGGGCCGCTTCCCGCGCCAGCTGGTCGGCGATCGCGCGCAGCCGTTCCTCGCGCGGCGCCAGCGGCGCGCCCTGCCCCTGGCCGTGACCCGGTTGCGGCGCCGGCTGGACGGCCCGGGCCTGCCTGGCCCGTTCCTGCTCGCGCGCCGCTTGTTCCTGTCTCGCCTGTTCCTGTCTCGCCTGTTCCTGTCTCGCCTGCTCCTGCCTGGCCTGCTCCTGCCTGGCCTGCTCCTGCCTCGCCTGCTCCTGCCTCGCCTGCTCCTGCCTGGCCTGCGCCTGCCTGTCCTGTTCCTGCCTCGCCAGTTCCTGCCTGGCCAGGTCTTGCTGGATCGCTTCCTGCCGCGCGGCTTCGCGCCGTTCGGCCTCCAGGCGCGCCGCCACGGCGCGTTCCCGTTCCTCGCGCGCCTGCGCATCCAGCCTGGCCTGCTCCTGGCGCAGCGCTTCGCGCTCGGCCAGCCTTGCCCGTTCGCGCCGCTCCGCCGCGACCCGCTCGGCCTCCACGCGCATGGCGTCCTCGCGCTCGGCCTGCGCGCGCGCCAGTGCGATCAGCTCCAGCTCGCGTGCGCGCTCGACGTCCGGCGCTACCGGTTCGGACGCAGGCTCGGGCGCCGGCTCGGACGCCGGTTCGGACGCCGGTTCGCGCGCGGCGTCGGCGACCGCTTCTTCGCGCGCCACCGGCGTCGCGCGTTGTTCCGCGGGGCGGATTGCGGCGACCGTCTGCCGGGATGGCTTCGGGACAGGAATATCGGCTGCCGGCAGCGGCGGCGCGGCGGGACGGGAGACGGTTGGTGCCGGGACGGGTGGCGCCGGCGCCGGTGTCGGCGCGGGCGCCGGCGCCAGCACGACCCGCAGGTCGCTGGCCGCGAGACGGCGCTCCTGCCAGGGAAGGCGCAGGCCTGAGATCCCGAATGCGTCGCCCTCGATGGGGATGCTGAGCAGCAGTGCATGCAGCAGCACGGACAGCACGATCCCCAACCGCAAGCGCCACGGCACGACTGGAGGGGAAGACTGCATCGAATGGGCCACGTGATTGAAAGATAGATGCCGACAAGGAAACAAACCCGGCGATGCTATCACAACCATGGCCGGGCGCGGCTCCGACCGGGCGGCCGTTACCTGACGTTCCCGCCGTCGTCCTTGTCGCCGGCCTCGACATGCTCGACATGCTTCACGCCGCGCCGCGCCAGTCCCTCGCGCAGCATGAATTCGATTTGCGCGTTCACGCTGCGAAGGTCGCGCGCGGCGAGGCGCTGCAGTTGTTCCCACAATGCGGGGTCGATCCGCAAGGGAAAGGCTTTTTTACCTGGACTTGCCATGCTGTTCGGCTGCTAGTTGTACAGGGTGCCCGTATTCACGATCGGCTGGGTTTCCTTGTCCGAGCACAGCACGACGAGCAGGTTGCTGACCATCGCCGCCTTGCGCTCGTCGTCGAGCTCCACGATGCCGCGCTCGGACAGGCCGTTGAGCGCCGTTTCCACCATGCTCACGGCGCCGTGCACGATTTTAGCGCGGGCGCTGATGATGGCCTCAGCCTGCTGGCGGCGCAGCATGACTTGCGCGATCTCGGCGGCATAGGCCAGGTGGGTCAGCTTGGCGTCGAGCACCTCCACGCCCGCCGCCTCGAAACGCGCCTGCAGCTCGCCCTTGAGCGTGTCGGCCACCACATCCATGCCGGCGCGCAGCGTGGTCTCGCCCGCGGCCAGGTCTTCGCCCTCGTCGTAGGCATATTGCGAGGCCAGGTGGCGCAGCGCGGCCTCGGCCTGGATCGCGACATAGCGCTCGAAATCGTCGACCTCGAACACCGCCTGGGCGGTATCGCGCACGCGCCAGACGACCGCCGCGCTGATCTCGACCGGATTGCCGCGCTTGTCGTTGACCTTGAGCGTCGGCGCATTGAAGTTACGGGCGCGCAGCGACAGCCGCCGCTTGACGTAGAACGGGAAGGCCCAGCGCAGGCCTTCGCTGCGGTCGGTGCCGACATATTTGCCGAACAGGGTCAGGATCGCGCTTTCGTTCGGCTGCAGCATGTACAGGCCGCCCAGGCACAGCGCGGCGGCCAGCCCCAGCGCGACGGCGCCGACCAGGTAGGACAGGCCGCCCGGCGCCTCCGCCATCCGCTTGAACAGGTAGAAGGCTGCCAGCAGCAGCAGGATCCCGGCGCCGGCCGCCAGGTAGCCATTGGTCGAGGCGAACGCCGATTCCCGGCGCGTGTGTGCTGCTTGCATGGTCGATCCCCTCCTGTAAGTAACATCAACGCAACATCAAAGTGATATCACTCTAGGATCGACAGATCTTTTTGTCAAGCAATTCTGGCAAGGCAGGTTCAGCGGCCGAGCTGGCGCAGCCTGCGCTCCACGAAGGCCTGCAGCTCGGGCGACAACATACCGCTCGCGTGGGCCTGCTGGAAGGCGGCGAGCGCTTCCGGCGCGCGCTTCTCGGCCTGCAGCGAGATGCCCAGGCCCATCCACCACACGCCCTGCCCGGGCGCCGTGCGCAGCGCGGCCTCGTAGTGTCCGGCCGCCTCGCGATGGCGTCCCTCGCGCTGCAGCACGCCGGCCAGGAAGGCGTGGTATTCGCCATGGCCGGCCGCATGCGGCAGGGTGCGCATCAGGGTGTCGATGGCGGGTCCGCCCCGCTCCAGCTGCAGCCGCGCCAGTAGCATGGCCATCGATGGCTGGCGCGGATCCAGGGCCAGCGCCGCCTGCAGCTGGCGCATCGCGTCGTCCGGCCGCCCGGCTTCGATCAGCAAGCCCACCAGGGTCTGCCGGGCCGGCTCGTGGCGCGGGTCGATCTTGAGCGCGGCCTGCAGGGTCGCGATGGCTTCGGTGACGCGACCATCCTCCAGCACCAGCAGCGCCTGGCGATAGGCGTTTTCGACGCGCTGCGGTGCGGTTTCGGTGCGGCCGGCGACGACGGCGGGCGGCGCCGATTTGCGTGGCGCCGGCGCGCGCGCGGCTTCCTTGCGCGGCGCGGGCGGATCGGCTCGCGGCGCCGGTTGCGGCTGCGGCGCCGGTTCCGGCTGCGACGCCGGTTCCGGCTCGGGCGCAACAGGCGGCGGCGTGGGCGGCGCAGGCGGCGCGACGTCGGCCACCTGCACGGGCGTGGGCGCCGGCAACGCCGCCCGCGCCACGCTCGGCGCGGGCGCGGCGCCCACCGCGGGCGCGGGCGGCTCTCCCAGCACACGCCAGCCGACGACGCCCGCCGCGGCGACGGCGGCCAGCGCGGCGCCCGCCAGCGCGCCGCGCAACCAGGGCGCGCGCGGCTCGGAGGCCGGCGGCAGGCGCACGTCGTCGGGCAGCGGCGCGGCGCCGGGCTGGCCGGCGCGCGCGTCGAGATCTTGCAGCATCTTGTTGATCAGGCTCATAGCGCGAACGCCCATGCCAGGCCGGCCGCCGCGCCGGCCACGACGGCGCCGCCCGCCAGCCAGGTCCAGATCGTGCGCGTGACGCCGACCGTATCGCGCGCCGCGATGGCGACGTGGCGCTTGGCCACCTGCTGCTTGCCCTGCCCGTAGCTGAGCATCAGCGCCTTGTGCGCCATGATGTTGACCAGGCGCGGCACCCCGCCGCTGGCGCGATAGAGGCCACGGATCGCGGCGCCGGTGAACAGGCGCGCGCCGGAAAAGCCCGCCACGCGCAGGCGGTGCGCCACGTAGAAATCCAGGTCGTCCCGGCTCAAGGGCCCAAGGTGGTAATGGAAGGTGATGCGCTGGGCGAGCTGGCGGATCGATTCGAGCTCGAGCTTGCGGTTCAGTTCCGGCTGGCCGAACAGCACGATCTGCAGGAGCTTGCGCTTCTCGGTCTCGAGATTGGTCAGGAGGCGCAGCGCCTCCAGGCTTTCGACGGGGATCGCTTGCGCCTCGTCCAGGCACAGCACCACCCGGAGGTCGTGGCCCGCCAGGTCGAGCAGGCGCAGGTTGATCGCCTTGAGCAGCTGGTGCTGGTCGACGTCGCGCGCGAGCGGGATGTCGAGTTCGTCGGCCAGCGCCAGCATCAGGGTGCGCGGCTCCAGGTACGGGTTCGGGATGTAGGCGGTGACGAAGCCCTCGCCCAGCGTGGCCATGAACTTGCGGCACAACAGCGTCTTGCCGGTGCCGACTTCGCCGGTGATCTTGATGAAGCCTTCGCCGCCGCGCGCCGCCACCAGCAGGGTGTTCAGCGCTTCCTGCGAGCGCGGGCTGCCGAAGAAGAAGCTGGTGTCGGGCGTGATCCCGAACGGCAGCTCGCGCAGGCCGAAATGCGCCGCGTACATCAGTTGCCGCCCTGGGCGCGCCCGCGGTTGCGCGGGTCGAGCTGTTCGATGCGGCGGCCGGCGTCCAGCATGTCCTGGCTCCAGTCGCTCGCGCCTTCGACGATGGTCGGCTTGATCAGCACGACCAGCTCGCGCTTCTGGCTTACGCGGTTCTTGTTGCGCAGCAGTTGGCCCAGCAGCGGGATCCTGTCGGCGCCCGGCAGCTGGTCGGTGTCGCCGCTCGATGCCTGGCGCATCAGGCCGCCGATCGCGACCACCTGGCCGTCGCGGCCGCGCACGATGCTGTCCAGCTCCGACGTGCTCGACGCCGCCAGCGGCAGGCGCAGCGTGCCGCCCGAGCCCAGGTCGACATCCTTGTTGACGGTCGTGACCTGGCTGACCGAAGGATGCACGTGCAACAGGATATTGCCCTTGTCGTCGATCTGCGGCGTCACGTCGAGCACCACGCCCGAGAAGAAGGGCTGCACCGTCACGGTCGGGCTGACGATGGTGCTGTTGTTGGTGCTGTTGATATTGTTGGTGATGCCGGTGACGAAGAACTCGTCGGTGCCGATCTTGAGCACGGCCTTCTGGTTGTTGACCGCCGCGATGCGGGGGCTCGACAGCACGTGCACGCTGCCCTGCGACTCCAGGAAGGTGATCAGGGCCGCGAAATTATTGGTCTGGAAGGCGAAGCCGAACAGCGAGCCGGCGGCGGTGGCCGCGTTCGACAGCGAGAAGCCGGTGCTGGCCGCCAGGCCGGATCCATTATTGATCGGCGCCGGCTGGCCGCCGTTGTACGGCAGCGGCGCCAGGTTGGCGCCGGGCGCGATCATGCCGCCCGAGACGCGGTTGGCGGTGCCGCCGCGAAACGAAGCGAACGAGGCCCAGTTGATGCCGCTCTGGTAGCTGTCGCTGAGCTCCACCTCGAGAATCTTGGCTTCCAGGATCACCTGGCGGTCGACCGAGAGCTGGGTCGCCTTCAGGTAGGCGTCGACGTTGCGCAATTCGTCGGGCATGGCGCGGATCACCAGCACGCCCGATTGCGGGCTGACCACGACGCTGCGCCCGCCCTCGAGCGTGCCGACGATGGCGGTGATCGACTCCTTGAGGTCCTTCCAGAAGTCGTTGTCGGAACGGGTCTGGACGTCGGTGCTGTTCAGCTGCAACTGGCCATTGACGCCGTTGCCGTTCTGGCCGTTCTGGCCGTTCTGGCCGCCCTGGTTGCCGAAGCCCTGGCCCATCCCGCCGTTGTTGTTATTGTTATTGTTGTTGCCGGCATCGGCGACCGAGGTCGAGGACACGCGCGTATTCGACATCCCGAGCCGCTGGGCGGTCAGGTAGTTCACCTGGAACATGCGGGTCTGCATGGTCAGCGGACGGATGCTGATGCGCGCGCCATCGATCCTGTAGTCGTAGCCGTACATGTCGCGCACCGCTTCCAGCGTCTCGACCAGGGTCACGTCCTTCAGGTTGGCGCTGATATTGCCGCTCACGTCGGGATGCACCAGCATGTTGTAGCGGGTGCCCGCCACGATCGAGCGGAAGAACTGCTGCGCCGGCACATTGTTGAACGCGACGTTGAAACGCTCCTCGAGCGCCGGGCGGGCCTTGGGCAGCTGGCTGGCGAGGGCCGCGGCCGGCGGCAGCAGCGCATTGGCCACCGCATCGTCGAGCGCCGGCCGCGGGGCCGGCTGGCTGTTGGCCTTGGCCATCTCCTGGGCGATGGCGTCGTAGGTCGCGTTCGGCGGCGCGCTCTGGCAGCCGGCCAGGAGCAGCGCCGCGGCCAGCGCGCAAGGAAGCGGGAACAGCGTGGTCATGGTCGCGGTCTTCCTCATTTGGCGGCCCGCGTGATGCCGGGCAGCGGCGCATCCATGCGCAGCACCTGGCGTTCGCCGCCGCGCACCAGCACCACCTCGTCGGCGCCGACGCGCGCCACCCGCGCGCCCTTGAAGGTCTGGCCCGGGCGCACCGTCTCGCCGTCGATCACGGCCACGTGGCGGCCGCCCGCATGGCGCGCGATCAGCACCGATTGCAGGCGCGGGCCGTCGTCGGCCACGCCGGCATCTGGCGCAACGCGGTCCATGCCGGCCGGCGGGCGGGTCGGGTCGAGCAGCGCTTGCGCGGCTGCGGGCGCTGGGGCCAGCGCCAGGCAGGCCAGCGCGGTCAGGAACAGGTTTTTCACAGCTTCATCCATTGTCGGTCCAGGCTCAGGGTATGCAGGGTGAGCGTCAGGCGCGCGGCGGGATACTCCTCCACGTCGAGCTGGGCCCGGCCCCAGAACATCCGGGTCGGCATCGCATCGAGTGCGCTCATGTAGTCGACCATGTCGAGATAGTTGCCGCGCACCGTGACTTCGATGCCGTGGCGGTACAGTAAAGGCGCGGCGGCCGGCGCGCCTGTCGGCGCCGATGCGGCGGCCGCTGGGGCGTTTGGCCCCGCCAGCGGCTCGACCGCCAGGGTGCGCATCGACACCAGCTTCAGGCGCCCATTGGCCCGCAGGATGCCGTCGACCAGGGGGCCGATGCGCTCGGGCGGCACCAGGCCGTGCTCGATCGCGAGCAACTGCTCGCCGAGCTGGCCCATCTCCTGCCGCAGGGCGTTCAGGCGCGTGCGCCCAGCGGCGTCCGGATCGACTTCGAAGGCTTGCACGCGGCCGGCGATGGCCTCGTCGATGGCGGCGATCTCGGCGCGCTGGCCGGCGATCTGGCCACGCAACGCGTCCTGGGTCGCCGCCATCGGCGCCAGGATCAGCGCATGGCCGATAAACCCCAGCAGCGCGCAGGCGGCCACGCCGACCAGGCCGCGTTCGCGCAGCGACAGCGCGTCGACGCGGGCGCGCAGTTGCAGGATCCGCTCCTTCACGTGCACGCTCATGGGCGGGATTCCTCCGGCACGGATTGCAGGCTGAATTCGACGTACGGCGCCGGGCGGGTGGCTGGCTTGCCCTCGGCGTCCTGCACCGGCAGCGGCGCCGCCTCGCCGATCCGCAGGCTGGCGAAGGATTTACCCTGCATCAGCGGCTCGTGGGTCAGGCGGTTCAGGTAGCCCGGCACCATGGCCGGATCGATCGTGCGTCCCTCGATGCCGATCTGGCTGCCGCCGGCGCCGACCGTCACGCCGGTCAGCCACAGGCCCTGCATGCCCTGGCGCGCCAGCGCCTTGAAATAGCCGGTGAAGCCGCTGGTGTCGCCCAGCTCTCCGCGCGCCAGCGCGCCCGAGATATGGCGCATGGCCGCCAGCTGCGTGCCGGCCTCGGCGATCTGCGCGTCCAGGGTGGCGTCCTTCCGGCGCGGGACGAATTCGCGGTTGGCCGCGGCCAGGCGCGCCTGGCGCTGTTCGAGCTGGGCGGCGGCGCCGTCGGCCTGCTGCCGCAGCTGCGCGGTTTCCATCCTGCCGACGAGTGCGAGGATGGCGACGCCGGCACAGACGGCGCCGGCCGCCAGCGCGATCGTGGCGCTCGACAGAACCTGTTTCTGCGGCTGGAACGCCGGGTTGAACAGGTTGATCTGCTGGCGTGTGGTCGTGCTCATGCGCCCTCGCCTTCGCGCAGCGCGGCGCCGATCGCCAGGAAAAAGCGCTGCTGCTGCGCCTTGTCCGCCAGCTCGGGGGTGCGCGACAGGTCGAACAGGGCGGCCAGGTCGAGCGTCTCGACCGGCGTGTACAGGTTGCTCGACAGGTACTCGTCGAGGCCGCTCACGGGCGACGGGCCCAGCACCAGTTTGGCGATGCTGATGAAGGAATACTGGCGCTCGAAATGGTCGAGCGAGCGTTGCAGCTCGAGGGTAATCTTGTCGAAGCTCTGGTGCTTGCGGTCGTGGTCCGGCTCGAGCAGATGGGCCAGGGTAACGTCGAAGCGGCGCGACAGGTACAGCTCGCCGCGATAGGACACGGTCAGCAGACCGCCATCGTCGCCGAACGAGAGCATGGCGACGCCGCGCCCTTCGGGCTCCAGCATGGCCGACACATTGCGCTGCGCCATCTCGGGGATGTCGATCGCGTGCAGGTCGACTTTCGCATCCAGGAACAGCTTCTGGCGCGGCTGGATCACCGCATTGCGCGCGGCGACCGCGAACACCGACTGCTGGGCGCGCGCATTGGCGTCGAGCGGAATGTCGAGCACGTCGATCGTCGCCTCCGCGGCCGGAAAATCGAGCAGGTCCTTCAGGCGCCAGCGGATGGCGGTCCGGAGTTCTTCGCGCGGCACGTTCGGCGCTTCGACGTTGAGCATCTGGTAGTCGCCGCTGGCCAGCAGGGTCACGACATGGCGCGATGCAGCCGTGCCCTCGCGTGCAGCCTTGTCGATCGTTTCGACAGTGACCTGGCCTGGGAGAAAACAGGCAAACCGTACATGTGGCCTGGAGCCTGCGATGCGGTCGACCACGGCGGCCGTGACACCATCGCGCGCGACGGCGACGGACAACCAGCCCTCCTTGTTCTTCGCTCTCTTAAACAAACGCATGCGCACGGAACGACCACATAAATTTACGGAATAAAAACAGGCGCTGCCCGGCAGCGCCTGTTTTCACGGACCAGGCGTGCGAATTATTCGCAGGGACCGGCGGCGATCACGACTTGCGCCACGGGACGGGCGGCAGTTGCCTCGGAGTAGGTGACCTTGCAGGTATCATTCAACGCTGCAGGCAGGTTTTTCGGGCGCACGATCAGGTCCTGACCGTTCGGGGTGACCTGGTAGTCCTCGGTCAGGCCGGCAGCCAGGGCAATCGTCCCGGCGCTTGGATAGCCATTGACGATGTTGATCACCGAGTTCTCCACCGTCACCGTCGGCGTGTTATTGATCAGCCATTTGCCATGCACCATCGCAGACGCCGAGCTGATCGCCCCCTTGGCGCCTTGCAGCGACGCCATGCGCGCGTCACCGCTCAGGCTGGCGAACTTCGGCAGCGCGGTCGCGGCCAGGATGCCCAGGATGACGATCACCACGATCAGTTCGATCAGGGTGAAACCACTCTGCATATTGTTCTTGAAACTGGTTTTCATTCTTCTTTCTCCGTAACGATGATGGGGACGAGTGGCCGTCCTTCCGGGTGCTGCACTGCTGAACAATTCTACCGTGAGAATGTGCAATATTGATGTCTTGACGGCAAAAGGATCGTCCAAATGCAATGTTTCATTGATGAAATTTTAAGTTCGCTCAAGCTGGTGCGTTCTTTTTGCAACACTGGCCGCGCACCTTGCTCATTTCGGATGCAGCGCCGCCTGCCCGAGGTCCCAGATCGGCAGGAAAATCCCCAGCGCCAGGATCAGCACCATCACGCCCAGGAAGGTGATCAGGATCGGCTCGATCTGGCTCGACAGGGTCTTGAGTTCGTAGTCGACCTCGCGTTCGTACATCTGCCCGATCTCGTCCATCAAGTCGTCGATCGACCCGGTTTCTTCTCCCACCGCGATCATCTGCAGCACGACCGGCGTGAACACATTGGCCGCCGTCGAGGTGCGCAGGATGCTGTCGCCGCGCTCAACGCCGTCGCGCATCTGCTCGATGCGCGAACTCAGGTAGGCATTGTCGGCGGTCTGCGACACCACGGTCAGCGCGTGCACGATCGGCACGCCGCTGCGCATCGACAGCGCGAAGCTGCGCGCGAAGCGGGCCATGGTGCCCTTGTGGATGATCTTGCCGGCGATCGGCAGGCGCAGCTTGTGGCGGTCCCAGGCCAGCCGTCCTTGCGCGGTGCGGGTCCAGGCCCGGAAACCGAACCAGCCCACGAGCGCCGCCCCGGCCAGCGCCGGCCACCACGTGATGGTGAAGCCGGACGTCGCCAGCAGGATGCGCGTCATCAGCGGCAGCTCGGCGCCGAAGGACTTGAACACCGAGGCGAACTGCGGAATGACGAAGATGTTGACCACGACCATGGCGATGACCATCGCGATCACGACGAAGCTCGGGTAGCGCAGCGCCGTCTTGACCCGCTCGCGCATGTCACGGTCGAATTCCAGGTGATCGAACAGGCGCAGGAACACTTCTTCGAGGCGCCCGGTCATTTCGCCCACCTTCACCATGGCCAGATAGAACGGAGAAAAGCACTGCGGGTGGCGCATCATGGCGGCGGACAATTCTCGCCCGGCGTCGAGCGAGTCGCGCAAATCCTTGATCACACGCCCGAACGCCGGGCTGATGGCCGATTCCTGCAGGCCGGCCAGGCCGCGCATGATGGGCACGCCCGACTTGAGCAAGGTATGGATCTGGCGGCTGAACAGCTGCACGTCCATCGACGTGACCTTTTTCTCGAACAGGCGCTCGCGCCAGCCGCGGCCGTCATTGGACGCGGCTTTCCTGGTCACCGAGATCTCGATCGGCGTCACGCCGCTGCCGAACAGCTGGTCGGCCACGGCGCCGCTGTCGGCGCCTTCCAGCACGCCGTGGACCGGCTCGCCGCGTCCGTTGCGGCCCTTGTAGGCGAAATATGGCATGGGTTCAGCGGGCCTCAGCCGTCCATCTGGTTGCTGACCCGCATCGCCTCGGCGATGGTCGAGCGCCCCTGCACCGCCAGATTCACGGCGTGGCGGCGCAGGGTCTCGCCGCGCATCTCGGTATGGGCGACCTTGAGGAAGTGGCTCGGATCGGGATGGTTGACCGCGTCGAGCACGGCGCGCGTCATCTCCAGCAATTCATAGACGCCGGTGCGGCCGCGGTAGCCGGTGCCGTTGCAATGCGAGCAGCCCTTGCCGTGATAGAAGCGCGTGGTGGCGGCATGCTCGCCGAGTTCGGCGCGCAGCCAGTCGATCTCGTTGGCGGCCGGCTGGTAGTCGACCGTGCAGCTCTCGCAGATCACGCGCACCAGGCGCTGGGCCAGCACCGCCTGCAGCGAACCGCTCACCATGTAGCGCGGCACGCCCATGTCCATCAGGCGCAGCGGCGTGGACGCCGCGTCGTTGGTGTGCAGGGTCGACAGCACCAGGTGGCCCGTCATCGCGGCGCGCAGGCCGATGGCGGCGGTTTCCTGGTCGCGCATCTCGCCGACCAGCACGATGTCCGGGTCTTGCCGCAGCGCCGAGCGCAGCACGCGCGCGAACGACAGCTCGATCTTGTCGTTGACCTGCACCTGGTTGATGCCCGACAGACGGTACTCGACCGGGTCCTCGACCGTGATCAGCTTCTTCTCGACCGAGTTCAGTTCGGACAGGGCGCTGTACAGGGTCGTGGTCTTGCCGCTGCCGGTCGGCCCGGTGACCAGCACCAGGCCGTTGGGCCGGGCCACGATCGAACGAAAGCGTTCGACCAGGCGCGCCGGCATGCCGATCGCATCCAGGCGCAGGTTGGCGCCCACCTGGTTCAGCAGACGCATGACGACCGATTCGCCATATTGCGTCGGCATGGTCGACAGGCGCACGTCGATGCGCTGGTTGCGCACCTTGACCGCGAAGCGGCCGTCCTGCGGCAGGCGTTTCTCCGAAATGTCGAGATCGGCCATCAGCTTGAGGCGCAGCGCCAGCGGCGTGGCGACCTTGAGGTCGGCCTCGGTCTGCAGGTGCAGCACGCCGTCGATGCGGAAGCGGATCTGCAGCCGCCCATCCTGCGGCTCGATGTGGATGTCCGAGGCGCGCACCTGGGCCGCGTCGTCGAATACCGATTGCAGCAGCTTGACGATCGGCGCTTCCTCGAGCCCCGGATTGGCGGCCAGCGCGCCGAAGTCGATCGAGGCGTCGCCCAGGTCGGCCTCGACCTCGCGCGCCAGGCCCGTGATCTCGCCGGTGCGGCGGTAGATGCGGTCGATCGCCGCCAGCACCTCGGTCTCGTTGACCACCGCCAGCTCGACGCCCTTCTTGAGCAGGCGCGCGATCTCGTCATAGGCGAACAGGTCGGTCGGGTCGGACACCCCGACCAGCATCGTCTCGCGGCGGTCTTCCAGCACCAGCGCGCGGAAGCGCCGCGCCGCCGTCTCGGGCAGCAGGCGCACCAGGTCGGCGTTGATGTTGTAGAACTTGAGGTTCAGGTAGGGGATGTCCAGCTGGCGCGCCAGGGCGCCCGAGATCTGCTCTTCGGTGACGAAGCCGCTTTCCACGAACACGCGGCCCAGCTTGCGGCCGGTGCGCTTCTGGTCCGCCAGCGCCTGCTGGAGTTGCTCTTCGCTCAACAGTTTTTGTTGCATCAGCACTTCGCCGAGGCGGACTTTCTCTGGCCTTGCCATACCATCCCTGGGATAAATTCGTTCAGCGACAATTCTAATGCCTGAGAGAACAATAGTGATTATCGGCATCATCCGGGCGCGGGATTCTGTGTCGGATTAGCCGCGCCAGCGTCGCCGGATGGTAATCATCGATCAACGACCGGCGTTCAACAGGCATTCAATCAGGACAAGTATGGCCGGGCTGTCATGTTGCAGGCTCAAGACGTTCGCTCGGGCACGGCCATGCGCCGCTATGCGTCACGGATGAGGCCAGCTACCATGTCGCCTTCCCCGCCTTCGTCCAGGAGTTCCACTTGCCGCTCGCCCGTCTGCCGCTGCCTTCGATCCGCGCCAAGCTGTACATCCTGGTGCTGGCGTGCGCGCTGCCGATCCTGCTCGGCTATATCGCGCTGGCGCGCGACGCCGCCGTGCGCGAGCGCGACCACGTCGCGCGCGACGCCCGGACCGTGGCCGAAGTGCTGGCGGCGGCGGTCGACCGCGACATCGAGAGCGGCGAGACGGCGGCCCGGGTGCTGGCCAACACGGCGATGATGACGAGGGGCGACATGGCCGCCATCCACGGCGTGGCGCGCAGCCTGCTGCGGCCCGACTTCCCGGCCCAGGCATTCGTGCTGAGCCTGCCGAACGGCATCCCGCTGATCAACACCCGCTATCCGCTCGGCGCGGCGCTGCCGCGCGCCGGCAACGAGGACGATATCCGGCGCGTGGCCGAAACCGGCGACACGGTGGCTTCGGGCCTGCACCGGCTGGACCACGGCGACCAGTATGCGCTGTCGGTCGACGTGCCGATCTGGGACGAGGGTGCGGTGCGCTTCGTGCTCTCGGTGCACCTGCGCGCGCGCCGCATGGCCGAGCTGCTCGACAGCCAGCACCTGCCGGACGGCTGGATCGCCGAGATCCACGACCGGCGCCTGGTGACGGTCTCGCGCAGCGCCGACGCCGGCCAGCACGTCGGCATGCCGATGGCGCCGGCGCTGGCCGCCGCCGTCGCGCGCGGCAGCCCCGGCCTCGTCGAACTGCCGCAGGCCGGCGGTCCGCCGGCGTTTGCCGCCTTCGCGCGTTCGCCGGCACACGGCTGGATGGTGGTCATCCGCTATCCGCACGATGCGGTCGGCGAACTGCTCGGACAATCGATGCCCAAGACGGTGGCGGCCATCGCCGGCCTGCTGGCGATCAGCCTGGCCCTGGCCTGGGCGCTGGGCGGCTCGATCGCGCGCGCCGTGCAGGGCCTGGCCGGCCCCGCCGAGCAGCTGGGGCGCGGCGAGCCGCTGGTTCTGCCGCCGTCGGACATCCGCGAAGTCGAGACGGTGGCGCATGCGCTGCGCCGGGTCGACGCCGAGCTGCAGAAACACCGGCGCGGCCTCGAGACCCTGGTGGCCGAACGTACCCAGGAGCTCGAACGCTCCAAGGCGCAGCTCGAGACCGTGTATGCCTCGATCCCCGTCGGGCTGTGTTTCATGGACACCGAGCTGCGCATGGTCATGGTCAACGACTACCTCGCCGACATCAATGGCCGCCCCGCGCGCGAGCACACCGGCCGCTCCCTGCCCGAGCTGCTCGGGCCGGTCGGCGACGCGCTGGAGACGAATTACCGGCAGGTGATCGACAGTGGGCGGCCGCTGGTCGAGATCGAAGCCACGGGCGAGGCGCCGGCGGCGCCGGGCGTGGTGCGCCACTGGATCTCGAGCTATTTCCCGGTGTTCGGTCCCGATCACCGGCTGGTGGGCGTGAATGCGGTGGTGCTCGACATCACCGAGCGCAAGCGGCAACAGCAGCGCGAGCGCGACCACCAGGAGATGTTCCGCGCGCTGTTCGAGGCGGCCGGCGACGCCCACCTGCTGCTGGCCTATGGCGCCGGCTTCGTCAGCGCCAACCAGGCCGCGGCCGACCTGTTCGGCTTTCGCGATCCGTCCGCCCTGCTCGACGAATCGCCGGCCAGCCTGTCGCCGCTGCTGCAGGCCGACGGCCGTCCGAGCAACGAGGTGGCGATCGAGTACATGCGGCGCACGCTGGACGGGGGCCGCGCCGCCTTCGAGTGGCTGCACCTGCGCGCCGACGGCAGCCAGTTCACCGCCGACGTGCTGCTGAACCGGGTCGACATCGGCGGCATCGGCATGATGCAGGCGACGGTGCGCGACATCAGCGCCCGGGTCGCGGCCGAGGCGGCCCTGCGCGCGACCGGCGCCCAGCTCGAGGCCGCGCTGCGCCTGGCCGAACAGGCCAGCCGGGCCAAGAGCGAATTCCTGGCCAATATGAGCCACGAGCTGCGCACGCCGATGAACGCCATCGTCGGCCTGGCGCGCCTGCTCGAAGAGGGGCAACTGGGCCAGCGCGAACGCGGCCACGTGGCGCGCATGCGCACCGCCGCCCGTTCGCTGCTGGGCATGCTGAGCGACCTGCTCGACTTCTCGCGCATCGAGGCCGGCCAGCTGACGCTGGAACGCATCCCGCTGCGCATCGACGACGTGCTGGCCAGCATCGCGGTACTGAACGGCCCGGGGGCCTGGGCCAAGGGCGTGGAACTCGCGTTCGCCGTGGATCCCGCCGTGCCGCCGCTGCTGCTCGGCGACCCGGTGCGGCTGGAACAGGTTCTGCTCAACCTGGTCGGCAACGCCGTCAAGTTCACCGAGCAGGGCGAGATCGTGGTGTCGATCGCGCTGCTCGGCGCAACGCCGGGCCAGGTGCGCCTGGGCTTCGAGGTGCGCGATACCGGCATCGGCATCGCGCCCGAGGTGCAGGCCGGGATCTTCGAGGTGTTCTCCCAGGCCGACAGCTCGACCGTGCGCAAATACGGCGGCGCCGGCCTCGGCCTGTCTATCGCGCGCCGCCTGGTGGAGCTGGCCGGCGGCGCGCTGCGGCTGGAAAGCAGCCCGGGCGCCGGCGCCGCCTTTCGCTTCGCGCTCGCGTTCCCGGTGCCGGACGCCCCTTCGGCGGCGCCGGTGCTGGAAGACGACGCACTGCGGGTGCTGGTCGCCGACGACAATGCCAGCGCGCGCGGCGCCCTCGCCGCGGCCTGCGCCGCCTTCGGCTGGCAGGTCGACACGGCGCCCGATGGCGACGCCGCCCTGGCGGCGCTGGGAAGCCGGCGCTACGACCTTGCCTTCGTCGACAGCGCCATGCCCGGCCTGGACGGCCTGCCGCTGATCGCCGCCGCGCGCCGCGCCGGCGCCCACCTGCCCCGCCTGTGCCTGCTGGCGCCGGATCCCGATACCGAGCGCTACGCCGAGCTGGCCGACGAAGTGGGCGTGGCAGCCGTACTGGGCAAGCCGTTTACCCGCACCACCCTGCGCGCGGCCGTGGCCCGGCTGCTGGGCGGCGCCGAGGCCGCCGTCCCGGCGTCCGCCGGCATGCCGCTCGCCGGGGCGCTGCGCGGCCTGCGCGTGCTGCTGGTCGAGGACAACCTGATCAACCAGGAAGTAGCCGGGGCCCTCCTGGCCCATGCCGGCGCCGGCTTCGACATCGCCGCCAATGGCCGCGCCGCCCTGAGCATGCTGCTCGAGGACGCCGCCTACGACGTGGTGCTGATGGACTTGCAGATGCCGGTGATGAACGGCTTCGAGGCCACGGCCGCCATCCGCGCCGCCGGCCTGGCGCTGCCGATCGTGGCCATGACCGCCAATGCGATGGACGAAGACCGCCAGCGCTCGTTCGAGGCGGGCATGCAGGCCCACCTGGCCAAGCCGATCGACGTCGACGCCCTGGTCGCGACCGTGGCCCGGGTGACCGGCACCACGAGGCAGCCGCCGCCGGCGGCAGCCGAAGGCGCGCCGCCCCCGCCGCCGGTGCTGCCGCAGCTGCCCGGCATCGACCTGAAGTCCACGCTGCCGCGCTTCGCCGGCAGTTTCGAGCGCTTCTGCGAGCTGCTCGCGCGCTTTGCCGACGGCCAGGCACGCACCTTCGGCCAACTGCGCGAGCACGCCGAGGCGGGCGACCGCGCCGGCGCCGGCCAGCTGGCGCACCGGCTGCGCGGCGTGACGGCCAACCTCGGCGCTACCGCCGCCGCCGACGCGGCCCATGCGCTGGAACAGGCGCTGCGCGATGCCGACGACGGCACCGTGCGCCTGCGCCTGGCCGACCTGGCGCGGGCGCTCGACGACGTGGTCGCGACCGCGCGCGAGCTGGCGCCGTCCGGCGGTGACGGGGAGGCGCCGCCCGTTCTACCCACGATGGATGACGGCGCCACGCTGCACGATGCACTGGCGCGCCTGCTCCACCTGCTGGAGAATAATAATATGAAGGCCATCGCGGCCGAGCGCGCGCTGCGGCCGGCGCTGGCGGCCGCGGCCGGGCAGGACGCCGCGGCCGGCCTGGCCGACGCCGTCGCCACCCTGCGTTTCGACGAGGCGGCGCGCCAGCTTGCCGACCTCATCAAGCGAAAGGGAACACCATGAGCTGGACCGAGATGGCGCGCAATGGCCGCGTCCTGGTGGTCGACGATGCGATGGAAAACATCCAGATCCTGCACGGGGCGCTGCAGGAAGAGCAGGAAGTGCTGTTCGCGCTGAGCGGCGCGCGCGCGCTCGAGCTGGCGCGCAGCCAGCATCCCGACCTGATCCTGGTCGACGCCGTGATGCCCGACATGGATGGTTACGCCGTGTGCGCGGCCCTGCGCGCGGCGCCCGAGACCCGCGACATCCCGGTCATCTTCGTCACCGCCCTCAAGACGCCCGAGGACGAGACCCGCGCGCTCGAAGCCGGCGCGGCCGATTTCATCACCAAGCCGGTCAACGCGGCCGTGGTGCGCGCCCGCGTGCGAACCCAGCTGACCGTCAAGCGCCAGGCCGACGCCCTGCGCGCCCTGACCCTGACCGACCCGCTGACCGGCGTGGCCAATCGCCGCGCCTTCGACGAGCGGCTGGAAGCCGAATGGCGGCGCTGCGCGCGCGCCGGCCTGCCGGTGGCGCTGATCCTGGCCGACGTCGACCACTTCAAGGCCTATAACGATCACTATGGCCACCAGGCCGGCGACGCCTGCCTGGTGCAGGTGGCGGCGGCGCTGCGGCGCGGCGCCGGCCGCACCCACGACCTGGTAGCGCGCTACGGCGGCGAGGAATTCGCCATCCTGCTGCCGCAGCTCGACGCCCCGGGCGCCGAGGGCGTGGCCCACCGCCTGCAGGACGAACTGGCGCGGCTGGGCCTGCCGCATGCGGCCTCGCCCACGGCGCCGCGGCTGACGATGAGCATGGGCCTGACGAGCCTGGTGCCGCGCGACGCGCAGGGCGCCGACACCCTGGTCGCCCGCGCCGACACCCTGCTCTACCAGGCCAAGGCGGCGGGACGCAACGGGTACCGGATAGCCGATGTCGGCGCGGCCGTCAGCGCCGGCAGCCAGGGGCGCTAGCCGCGCTTCAGGCGTAGCAGCGGATCAGGAACTCGGCCACGCACACGGGCTTGGCCGCGCCTTCGGCCTCGATCGTCACGTCCCAGGTCAATTGCCAGCCGCCGGCCACCGGGTCGGCGCCGCGCAGCAGCCAGCGTCCGCGCACCCGGCTGCCGGCCGGCAGCGCACTCGGGAAGCGCACCTTGTTCAGGCCATAGTTCACGCCCATGCGCATGCCCTGGATCGCCAGCGCGCTGGCGAGCATGGCCGGCAGCAGCGACAGCGTCAGGAAGCCGTGCGCCACGGTCTGGCCGAACGGCGACTCGCGCCTGCAACGCTCGGGATCGAGGTGGATCCACTGGTGGTCGTCGGTCGCGTCGGCGAACGTGGCGATGCGCTCCTGGCCGACCTCGAACCAGTCGGAGACGGCGACTTCGCTGCCGATGTGCGCCGGCAGGGCGTCAAGTGCGATCGCGGTGGCCATCAATCCTCCCTGGCCGGACGGCGTCCGACCATGCTCATGGCGTCGACCGTGCACACGTCGACGCCGTGCTGGTTGGCGGCGATCCAGGTCGACCACACCACGCCGCGATCGGGCCTGGTGCCGGAGGCCTTGACCTGGCGCGTGATATGGCGCACGCGCAGGGTGTCGCCGGCGCGCACCGGCTGCAGCCAGCGCACGCCGTCCAGGCCGGGCGAACCCATGCCGGCAGCGGCAACGAGCAGGCCGTCGACCACCATCCGCATCATCATGCTGCAGGTATGCCAGCCGCTGGCGATCAGGCCGCCAAACGGCGAGTCCTGGGCGGCCCGCGCGTCGACGTGGAAGGACTGCGGGTCGAACTCGCGCGCGAAGGCGACGATCTCGGCTTCGGTAACGGTGCGTTCGCCCAGGTCGAGCGCTTGCCCCGGCTGGAAGTCTTCGAAATACCAGCGCTTGGCGCCCGGCTTGCCGGCCGCCGCGTCCTTTTCTGCCGTCCGCGGCGCGCCTGCCGGCGCGCGCGCTCGTGCCTTTGGCGATGCTTCCGCCGCGCCGCCTGGCTCTGCCGCCCCGCCTGGTCCTGCCGAACCGCCCGCTCCTGCCGCCCTGCCTGCTCCTGCCGTCATGCAGCCTCCCGGAATCCCGGCTGCGCGATGAAGCGCTCCAGGTGGTGGTCCATATCGCCCAGCGTCTGTTCGATCAGCGACAGGCGCTTGAAATAGTGCGAAGCAGGCAGCTCGTCGGTCACGCCCATGCCGCCGTGCAGCTGGACCGCCCCCTGGCCGATGAAGCGCGCGGCCAGGCCCACGCGGTACTTGGCGGCCGACACCACGCGCCGGCGCAAGACGCTATTGGCATTGGCGCTGGCGTCGGCGTGGGCGCGGGCGTCGCCGCCGCTGCGACCGGCATCGCCGTCGCCACCGGGCTCGCCGCCCCGCGTGCGCGCCAGGGTCAGCGCCGCCAGCCAGGCCATCGAACGCGCCTGCTCCAGGTGGATCGCCATATCGGCCATCCGGTGCTGCAGTGCCTGGAACTTGCCGATCGGCGCGCCGAACTGCTGGCGCGTCTTGAGGTACCCGAGCGTCGCATCGAACAGCGCCTGCATCGCCCCCAGCGCCTCGGCGCACAGCAGGCCGGCCCCATAGTCGAGCGCCGCGTCGAGGATGGCGCCCCCCTCGCCCGCCCCGCCGATCACGGCATCCGGTCCCACCGCCACGCCATCGAACACCACATTGGCCGCGCGCAAGCCATCGAGCGTGCGGTAGCCGGTGACGGAGACGCCCGCGCTGGCGGCCGGCACCGCGAACAGGGTCACGCCATCGGTGCCGTGCCCGTCGCCCGCCAACCGCGCCGACGCGATCAGTACATCGGCCTGGGCGCCATGCAGCACCACGCGCTTGTCGCCGCGCAGGCGGTAGCCGCCATCAACCGCTTCGGCGCGGGCGGCGATGTCGAAGGCGTCGTGGCGCGACCCGCGCTCGCCGAGCGCGCAGGCGAGTATCAGTTCGCCCCCGGCCACCCGTTCGAGCAAGGCCCCGTGCGCGCCGCCCAGGCGCAGGAACTCGGCGCCCATCACCGTCGCCATATATGGTTCGACCACCAGACCACGGCCGAGTTCCTGCATGACGGCGAACATGGCGACGGCGTCGCCGCCGAAACCGCCGTGTTCCTCGGGCACCGGCAGCGCCGTCAGGCCCAGTTCGACCATGGTGGCCCAGGCATCCGGCGACATGCCTGCATCGCCATGGACGATCGCACGCCGCGTCTCGAAGCCGTAGTCGCGGCCGATCCAGCGCCGGATCGCGTCGGCCAGCTGCTGCTGCTCCTGGTTCAGTTCGAAGTGCATGCCGTCCTCACAGTCCCAGGATCATCTGGGCGATGATATTGCGTTGGATTTCGTTCGACCCGCCATAGATCGAGGTCTTGCGGTAGTTGAAATGATAGCCCGCCAGCGGGGCCGCATCGTCGTCGCCGGCAATCGCGTGTTCGCGCGCGCCGTCGAGGTAGGCCGGATCGAAGGGCAGCGCCAGCGGACCGGCCGCCTCGACCATCAGTTCGGTGAGGGCCTGCTGGATCTCGGTGCCCTTCACCTTGAGCATCGACGCCTCGGGGCCGGGCGCGGCCTCGCCCCGGGCCAGCACGCGCAGCACCGTCGTCTCGAGCGCCATCAGTTCGATCTCGAGCGCCGCCACTTTCGCGCCGAACAGCGGATCGTCCAGCAGCGGCCGTCCGCGCTTGCGTTCGCGCAGCGCCAGGCGCTTGACGAAGGCCAGTTCGCGCTTGGAGCGGCCGACGGCGGCGATGCCGGTGCGCTCGTGACCCAGCAGGTATTTGGCATAGGTCCAGCCGCGGTTTTCCTGGCCCACGAGGTTGGCGGCCGGCACCCGTACATTGTCGAAGAACACTTCGTTGACTTCGTGGTCTTCGTCGAGCATCGCGATCGGCCGCACCGTGACGCCCGGGCTGCGCATGTCGATCAACAGGAAGGAGATGCCCTCCTGCTTGCGCACGCCGGCATCGGTGCGCACCAGGCAGAAGATCATGTCGGCGTGCTGGGCCAGCGTGGTCCAGGTCTTCTGGCCGTCGACGATGTAGTGTTCCCCGTCGGCATCGAGCGCGCGGCGCGCGCTGGTCTTGAGCGCGGCCAGGTCGGAGCCGGCGCCGGGTTCCGAATAGCCCTGGCACCACCAGTCCTCGCAGGACAGGATGCGCGGCAGGTAATAGTCCTTCTGCTGCTGGCTGCCGAAGGCCATGATCACGGGCGCGACCATGTTGACGCCGAACGGCAGCACCGGCGGCGCGCCCGCCAGCGCGCATTCTTCCTCGAACAGGTGGCGCTGCACCGGCGTCCAGCCGGGGCCGCCGTACTCGGTCGGCCAGCCGGGCGCGGCCCAGCCCTGGGCGGCCAGGATGCGGTGCCAGCGGACGTAGTCGTCGCGCTGCAGGCGCAGATGCCGGCGAACCTTGTACTGGAGGTCTGGCGGGAGGGTCGAGGCGAGAAAGGCGCGAACCTGGTCGCGAAACGCCAGGTCCTCGTCGGAGTAAAGCAGGTCCATGCGGTCTCCTTGTGGTCGTCGCCTTGAATAGCACGATCGTTCACAAGGATTGTACCCGAATCGCGCCCCGCCAAGCGTGGCGGCGCGCTGCGGGCCCGGGCTGCCCGGGCCCGGCGGATCTTACTTGGCGTGGCGGCGACGCGAGAAGGCGCCTGCGCCCACCAGGCCAGCCAGCATCAGGGCGATCGTGCCTGGTTCCGGCACGGCGTTGATCTCATCCGGCAGCGCACCGACCTCGTCCTCGACCGGCAGGTCGAACACCGGATCGGCGTCCGAACCCGGCACGGTGACGTTGCCGCCGCCGCTGTCGCTGCCTGGCGCGGTAGTGCCGCCGCCTGGCGCGCTGCTGCCGCCGCCCGGTGCCGGGCTGGCGCCGCCGGGCGCCGCCCCGCCATCGCCGGCCGGCGCACCTGGCGCCACGGCGCCGCCGCCGCCGTTCTGGCCTGGCACGATCTTGACGCCATCACCGTCATTGATGACCGACACCGAATTGCCGTAGCGGGCGGCCAGCAGGCCATTGCCCGCGCTCAAGACATAATTGGCGTCGATGCCCTGCTGCACGAACAGTTTCTGGGCGTCGGCCGAGGACAGGCTCGCGCTGGCTTTGCCGACCAGGGCGCTCGACAGGTCACCGGTCGCACTGTGCGCGACGCCGCCCACCAGGCTGACGTCACTGCCCAGCACGCCGGAACCGATCACACTGCCGCCGTTCCCGGCGGTCCATCCATTCTGGAAGCCTGTCGTGGAAACGACGTCTGCCTGGGCCGCACCGGCGCTCGCCAGAAGCCCAGCAACAACGAGATGGCGAATTAGCATGAAGATAACTCCTAAGGTAAGTAAACATTATTATTTTTACAACCACGGAGCCATCGTATCACAGCTGCAAAAAACCCAGATTTTGACCTAACTCAAATTGTGCGTGGGGCGTTACTGCTTAGTTTTAATAAATTCATGCTATAAAGGAAAACTAGTTGGCATGATCATGCCTTTCAAGAGCCAACCTTGGAACGGGCTTTTTTATGGCGTCAGCGCCAGATTTTGCTACCTTCCCGTCAACCTTGATAGCTTTTTTGACAGCATGGCTGGGCTAGTACGAGGGCATTAGCCACGCAGAAATAAAAAGGGCCGCATCCGGTCAGGAATGCGGCCCCGCTCCAGGCAACGCGGACGATACCGCGCCGCGTGACGCCATTATTTGGTGTCGGCCACCGTCATGTAAGGCATGACGCGCAACGCCATCCGGGTGTCGGTCTTGAGCATGCCGACCTCGTCCGCCAGGATGTTCGCGGCCTCTTGCAGCATCACGTCCTTGGCGTCCTTGGCCGCCTTTTCGGCCGCCAGTTCGGCCTGCAGATTGCGCTCGTCGTATTGCAGGCCGTCGTCCTGGCGCGGCGTGCCGCGCAAGGCCACCACCGACTTCTCGGGCTTGGTCGGATCCGGCGTCTCGGCGCGCTTCTCGTTGCTGCCAGGCCCGCTCGCCGGCTCGCCCTGCGTCGCCGAGGTGCCCGCCAGGCGCGCCTCGCGCATTTTCGCGCGGGCATCCTGGGCATCGCGTTCCTTGCGGCGCACGGCTTCGTTCAGCGAGATCACGTTTTCCTTGCGCAGCTTGAGGACCTCGTTGATGTCTTCTTGCAGGAACTGGAAGTCCTTGTCGCTGGCAATGCGTTCCTCGTGGCGCTTCTGCAGCGGCGCGACGAGTTCCTTCAGGTCGCCCAGCGGCATGTATTGCGCCGGCTTGATCGATACCCACGGCAGCGCATTGTCATACGACGATTCGCCGAACGTGTCCATATCGGTCAGCACCGGCAGCTTGATGTCCGGCGTCACGCCGCGCAGCTGTGTGGTGCCGCCATTGATGCGGAAGAACTGGGCGATCGTCATCTTCAGCTCGCCGTAGCGCATTTTTTCGTTCGGCGCGAAGCGGTCGAGGTCGATCAGGGTCTGGACCGTGCCCTTGCCGAAGCTCGGTTCGCCGATCACCAGGCCGCGGCCATAATCCTGGATCGCCGCCGCGAAGATCTCGGACGCCGAGGCCGAACCGCGATTGATCATGACGCCCATCGGACCATCCCAGGCCAGGCCCGGCTTGGTGTCGCTTTCCACCTCGACGCGTCCTTCCGCGGTCCGCTGCATCACGACCGGGCCCTTGTCGATGAACAGGCCGGTCAGTTCGACCGCCTCGATCAGCGAGCCGCCGCCGTTGTTGCGCAGGTCGATCAAGACATTGTCGACCTTCTCTTTCTTGAGCTCGGCGAGGATGCGTTCGACGTCGCGGGTCGCGCTGCGGAAATCGCGGTCGCCCTTGCGGCGCGCCTCGAAATCCTGGTAGAAGGTCGGCAGCGAGATGACGCCGATGCGGCGCTCGACGCCATTGTCCTTGACCTTGATGATCGACTTCTTGGCGGCCTGTTCTTCCATGCTGATCTTGTTGCGCACCAGCGAGACGGTGATGTGCTTGGCGTCCACGCCGCCATCGCCCGGGATCACGTCGAGGCGCACGGTCGAGCCTTTCTTGCCGCGCACCAGCGCCACGACGTCGTCCAGGCGCCAGCCCAGCACGTCGACGAAGGGCTTGTCGCCCTGGGCCACGCCGACGATGCGGTCGCCGACCTTCAGCTTGCCCGATTTCTCGGCCGGGCTGCCCGGCACGACCTGGCGGATGATGGTGTAGTCGTCGCGCGACTCCAGCGAGCAGCCGATGCCTTCGAGCGACAGGCGCATCGCGATGTCGAAGTTGTCGGCCGAGCGCGGGCCGAGGTAGTTGGTGTGCGGTTCGATCGCGGTCGCGTAGGCATTCATGAACATCTGGAACACGTCTTCGTTGTTCAGCTTGCGGATGCGGTTGACGTAGTTGGCGTAGCGCTTGTCGAGCGTCTCGCGGATCGACTTGTCGTCCTTGCCGGCCAGCTTGAGGCGCAGCCAGTCGTTCTTGACGCGCTTGCGCCAGAGGTCGCGGATCTCGTCTTCATTTTTGGCCCAGGCCGCCTTTTCGCGGTCGAGCTCCATGGTTTCGTCGGTGGTGAAATCGAATTTGGTCTTGAGCAGGCCGCGCGCATAGGCCATGCGCTCGGCGAAGCGCTTCTGGTACAGGTTGTAGATGGCGAACGGCGCAGTCAGGTCTTCGTTGTTGATGGCGTCGTCCATCTGGGTGCGCAGGGCGGCGAAATGGTCGAGGTCGCCCTGCACGAAGTAGAGCTTCTCGCCGTCGAGGCCATCGAAGTAATTATCGAAGATCTTGGCCGACATGGCGTCGTCGAGCGGGGTCGGGCTGTAGTGATAGCGGCCCAGCACGCGCGAGGCCCACAGGGCGGCCTGGGTCTGGGCGGCGATCGGCTTCATCTCCAGCGAGCCGGGAGCGGCAGCCTTGGGGTCGACGGCCTTCTTGGCAGAATCGGCGGGCGCCGGCGTTGCGATGGCGGCCGATTTTTCCGGCTGCGCCGTCACCACATGGGCGGACATGGCGAATGCCAGGGCGGCGATGAGCACGTGCTTCTTCATTCTGCGATTCTCCGAACGTGATTCCTTGCGGATGCGACATGACCACATATCGATAAGCCAGCCATACCGCGCTTTGCGATCCATTCTACAGGATAGAACTGCGCGCCAGAGGCGGCTTGTCCCGCTTGAAGGGCCGGAACCGCCCGGAATTAAGTCTGCCGTAAGCGATTTTGAATGAAGTATTTACCCCTTGATAAGACCGAGCGCCGTTTCCTTGAAATACCAGCACGCCAGGACCAGCGCCAGCAGCGGCGCCCAGGGCCAGGAGCGGGCCGCCAGCTTCCAGTCGACGGGCGATGGCCAGAACGACAGGAACTGCGGCGCCAGGAAGAACATGATGGCCAGGTCGACCGGCTCGAACGCGAGGCCGCCGCGGGTGCGCCACCAGGCCACCCCGAGCGGCACCAGCAGCACCAGCAATGGCGCCAGCGCGGCCGGGGCCGCGTTATACCAGCGCAGGTTGGCGAAGGTGACCGAACCGAGTTCCCAGTTGTGGCCGCCGGTTTTGCTGCCCTTCGTCCGCTTGATCCGGCGCGGGAACACGCTCATGCCGACCGGCTCGGCATTGGTCAGCAGGCCGACTGAGAAATGCGCCAGTTCGTGGCACAGGGTGCCGGCGGCGGTGAAGACGAAAAAGGCCGGATGGGCGCTGGAGCCGATCCACAGCAGCACGGCCAGCGCGGCCGAGGGAACCAGGTACAGGGCGATGTCGAGCGCCGGCCCCGCCGCGGCGCAGGCGGCGGCTGGAAGCCATGCGCTGCAGCCGGGCATCATCGCGGCTCAGCCCGCGTAGAAGCAGCGGCCGCAAGCCTGGCGGTAGCTTTCGTTGCCGCCGATGCTGACCTGCTCGCCTTCCCGGATGCGGCGGCCCTGGTCGTCGACCCGGATATTCATGGTCGCCTTCTTGCCGCAGGTGCAGATATTCTTGATTTCCTCGATGTCGTCGGCCAGCGCCAGCAGGTAGGCCGAGCCGGGGAAGGGCTCGCCGCGAAAATCGCTGCGCAGCCCGTAGCAGATGACGGGCACGCCGCGCACCTGGGCCAGCTGGTGCAACTGGCCGACCTGGGCGCTGGTGAGGAATTGCGACTCGTCGACCAGCAGGCACGCCACGCCCGACACCTGTTCGAGAAAATCGGTGTCGGCATCGAAGACCTCGGCGCTGCGCTGGGCGCCCAGGCGCGAGGTGACCAGGCCGACGCCATAGCGGTTGTCGATCGCCGCCGTGTAGAGCTTGACCTGCTGGCCCTGCTCTTCGTAGTTATGGGCGACCTGCAACAGGGCCGTCGATTTGCCGGCATTCATCGCCGAGTACCTGAAATAGAGTTTGGCCACTACGCCGTCCTGCCTTGCTGTGCTGTGATGCGAAGCTGCGATTATAGCAAGCGGGAAACGGCGACCGCCAGCCATCGGTCGCCCGCCGGCAGGCCGCACGCAGCATCGCGGGCGCGTCGGCCTAGCCGGCGATCGGCTGCGCCGGGTTGCCCGCGACCTGGGCGCCGGGAGCGACATCATGGGTGACGACGCTGCCGGCGCCGACGATCGCGTCGTCGCCGATGGTCACGCCCGCCAGGATGATGGCGCCGCCGCCGATCCAGACGTTGCGGCCGATGGTGACCGGGCGGCCCGACTCGAAGCCGGCGCGGCGCAGCGCCGGGTCGCGCGGGTGGTCCGCGGTATAGATATGCACGCCCGGACCGATGCGGCAATCGTCGCCGACGACGATCGGCGCGACGTCGAGGAATACGCAATCGAAATTGACGAATACCCGGGCGCCGAGCGTGATGTGCCAGCCATAGTCGCAGTGGAACGGCGGTCGCACGGTCGTGCCCTGCCCCAGGCGCGCAATGCGCTCGCCCAGCAGGGCCTGCCAGCGTGCCGGTTCGCCCAGCGCGGCGTTGTAGCGCGCCAGCCAGGCGGCCGTGGCGTCCTGCTCGGCGCGCAAAGCGGGATCGCTGGCGTGATAGGGCATGCCAGCCATCATCTTCTGTTTTTCGCTCAGTTGCACGGAATCTCTCAGGTCATTGGCCGGGATGGTATTTGCGTTCCAGGTTGCGCTCGATATCTTCTTTGTAGAACAGCACATCCTTGAACTCGCCGCGCGCATACATCGCGGCCTGGTCATTGAAGTGCGGCGAGCGCGGATCGCCGCTCTGGCCGCCGGCCAGGATGCTCTTGGCCTTGATGCGCGGGCCGAACTCGACCGCCGCGACGAAGCTGTTGCCGCGATCGCCGTAGATGCGCTTGGTTTTTTGCTTTGCCGACATGCCGAACGAGGCCAGTGAACCCCAGTTGGCCGAGGCGAACGCCACCGGGATGCTCGGCTTGGCGTCGTCGTATTGCTGGTCGACGTCGCCGCTGAGGCGCTGGAAGCGGTTGATCTCTCCCCACGGCGTGCGCCAGCTGCCGAAGTCGGCCTGCAGCTTGTTCGAGGCGCGGACCAGGGCATCGAGCCGCTCGGCCGGGCTCAGGCGGGTAGCGATGTAGTCGACCGCCGGGATGTTCGCTGCACGCGCGCGCGCGCCATGCTCCGCTACCATTTCTTGCCCCCAATAAACCGCCAGCGAGGTCGGCACCGAATCGATCGCGTAGCGCAGGTTCCAGTCGCGCAATGCAGCGATCTGCTCGGACAAGGCCGCCTTGCGCGGGTCGCTCTCGTGTAGCGCCTCGTAGTCGGCCACCACGGCGGGCACCAGCGGCTCGAAGGCCGCCAGGCGCGTGTCGTAGGACGCGGCGATCAGGCCATCGATGTCGAGCCCGCGGGCGCCGCTGAACACGCGCTCGGCATTGCGGCCGCGCGCATTTTCGGGCAGCGACCACATATACGCCGGGTAGTTCGCGCATTTGGGGCTGCTGCCGGCGCCGGCCGCATTACACGGCCAGTTATTGGTATTGGAGATATAGCCGCTCGCCGGGTTCAGCAAGGTGATCGTTTCCTTGATCTCGTGCAAGCCCTGCCATTCGGTGGCGGGGTTGCTGCCGTCGACCGGCCTGGTCCAGTCGAAGCGCGGGTCGCGTTTCGGAATGAAGTTGCCGTGGAAGTAAGCGATATTGCCCTGCGCATCCGCGTACACCGTATTGTTCGAGGAATTGGTCCGCAATTCCATTGCTTTGTAGAAGGCGCTGTAGTCGCGCGCCTTGGTACGGGTATACGACTGGGTCAGCGCATTGAGCGGGTCGTCCATCATCTTGACCGACACCCAGTGGCCGCCTTCCTGGCGCACGACCGGGCCGTGGTGGGTGAAATAGGCGGTGACGGTGCGGCTGGCCATGGCGCCGTTCGCGGCCCGGTATGGCAGGTTGATCTGGGCGGTGCGCATCCGGCCTTCGTGCTTGCCGTATTTGTAGAAGAACTCGCCGTCGCGCTCGAACACGGTCTCGAGGTACTCGTCGATCACGTCGCCGCCGCCCGAGGTGTGCATCCAGCCCAGCTTGTCGTTGAAGCCCTGATAGATGAAGAACTGGCCCCAGGTGACGGCGCCATAGGCGTTCAGGCCCTCTTCGCTGACCATGTGCACTTCGGGGCGGAAATAGAACGAGGTGTGCGGGTTGATCATCAACAGCGCATGGCCGCTGGCCGAGCGCCTCGGCGCGATGGCGAAGCCGTTCGAGCCGCGCGGCTCCGGGTCGAATCCCTTGTCGACACCCTGTTGGGCCACGACCGGGCGCTTGTCATAGAAGCGTTCCAGCTCCTTGAGATCGATCGACTCGATGTCGCCGCCGATGCTGCCTTCGCTGAAGCTCAGGGCCATCCAGGGCTCGAAGCGCGTCAGGAGCTTCGGCTTCACCTCGGGGTGGGTGTGCAGATAATAGTTCAGGCCATCGGCGAAGGCATTCATCAGGTTCTTCAGCCAGGCCGGGCTGGCGGCGTACTTGGCCTGCATGTCCGCCGGCTGGATGTACATCTTCATGCGCAGGTCGCGCCAGATTTCCTTCTCGCCCTCGACCTCGGCGAGGCGCCCTATCGCATTGATGTAATTCAATTCGATCCGGTTGAAATCGTCCTCGGCCTGGGCGTACAGCATGCCGAACACGGTGTCGGCGTCGGTCTGGCCGAAGATGTGCGGGATGCCCCACTTGTCGCGCATGATGGTCACCCGGTGCGCGGCCGCCTTCCAGCGCGCGACGTCGGCCGCGCTGAACGCCTGGGCGGGCGCCGCATCGACCGGCGCCCCGGCCGGTGCGGCGGCAAGCGCCGGCGCGGCCGCGGCGGCAAGGAGGCTGCCGAGCAGGACCGGCGTGAGCGAACGTGGCATGGGCATCGGATGTCTTCCTTCGGGTCGTGTTATTCGTCGTCCAGGCCGGCATTGGCCAGGCGCTGCTTGAGCCGCTGGTTATCGGTCAGCAAGGTCGCCAGGCGGTCCTTCAGGCTGGCGACTTCCTTGCGCAGGGCCGCCAGCTCGTCTTCGGGATCGAGCTCGACCTTTTCCTTGCGCGGCCGGCTGGCCATCTTCTGTTCGCGCACCTGGCGCGCGGCCTGCTGCAACTCCTTGCGGCCGCCGGCGACGGCGGCGATCTGCTGCTCTTCGGGCAGCTGCGCCACGTTGGCGGCGGCGTTGATCGAGATGGCGCCGGTACGGACCGCCTCGCGCAGCTGCGGAGTGGCGGCCTTCTGGATGCGTTCGATCTGGCTGATGGTATTGCTCGAGACACGGGCGGCGCGCGCCACATCCTCGCGCGTGCTCCAGGGCGGCGAGCCGTCGTCGGCCGCCGCGTTCTGGTCGCCCTCGTCCTGGGGCGGGAGTTCGGCCACGCGCGCCGCGACGATTTCCTTCTTGCGCAGGGCGAGCACGCCGCGCTGGAAATCCGACACGCTGCGCCGCGCCAGGTGATTGTCGATCATCCACAGCATGACGTCCTCGAGCGAGGCAAAGTTGTTGTTGTGGACGGTGCGGAAGGGAATGCCGTGCTTCTGGCAGATCTCGTAGCGGTTATGGCCGTCGATCAGCGTATCGCGCCAGAGCACCAGCGCATCGCGGCACCCTTCGGCCAGGAGGCTGCGCTCGAGCGCGGCGTATTCGATGTCGGTGAGCGGGTCGACGAAAGACCGCAGTTCGTCGTTGATCGTGATGTTCAATTCTTGTCCTTGCCTAGTCTTGCCTGGGATGGCGCCAGCTTGGAGGGCGCCGCATGGCATGCTACACCATCCGGGCAAGGCTTCCAAAGATGCTAGAGATCGGCCCGGAAGGAATCGGCGGGCATTCATGCCGTATGGCCGGCTTATCGAGACGATAAAGTTGCCAAACCGCTCCGAATCGAGCACGCCTGTGCTAGAATCTCGGGCGTTGCCCGGATGGTGAAACTGGTAGACACCGCAGACTTAAAATCTGCTGCCAGCAATGGCGTGCCGGTTCGATTCCGGCTCCGGGCACTCATGTCAATCCCTGACTTTCATCTAGTCGCACTTAGTATCTGATTCCATAGGGGATTTGCCGCCACCGCCTGGATGCTCTCCGCTTTCCCATGCTTTGTTTCTGATACCATTTGCCAAAAATTACCATCGGGATTGGCAAAATGGCGGCACCACAGAAAGACGGCAAGGTTTGGCGGCATCGCGTCATGGTCAAAGGCCGGCGCGTGTCTGGCACCTTTGCGACCAAGGCTGCAGCACTGGCCTGGGAGGCAATGCAGCGCGTGCAGTTGAACGAGGGCGTGCAAAGCGGCACCGGTAAAACTATGCGCGACGCACTAGATCGGTACGAAAAAGAAGTGTCCTGCAAAAAGCGCAGCCACCTCAACGAAGTGAAGCGTCTGGCCGTATTCCGCGAGTCTTCGTTTGCGAACATCAAGATATCCGAAATCAAGCCAGCTGATATCGCGGCGTGGCGTGATGAACGGCTAATGACCCTCAAGGGGTCAAGTGTCAACCGAGATTTGAACATCCTGTCTCACGTTTTCACTATCGCCCGGCGCGAGTGGGGCTGGATCACTACTAGCCCAACCAAGGATGTGGCGCGCCCGGCGACCCCGCCGCACCGCGACCGCCGGATTAGCGAACAAGAGATCGACATGATATGCATCGCGCTTGACTGGGACCGCAAGGCCAGTACGGCGCCGACCACCAAGCAGCACCGCATCGCCCTTGCCTTCCTATTCGCCATCGAAACCGCGATGCGCGCCGGCGAAATCTGCGGCCTGCGCCCGGGAGATATCCAGGGCCGCGTGGCGCGCCTGCACATGACCAAGAACGGCCGGCCGCGCGATGTCCCGCTGTCGCCGCGCGCCCTTGAGATATGGGGGCTGTTCCCGGGCGGGTTCGACCTGTCGCCCGCGATCCTTGACGCCCTGTTCCGCAAGGCCAAAAAGTCGGCCGGGATCGAGGGGCTGACCTTCCACGATACCCGGCATGAAGCGATTACGCGCCTGGCCCTCAAGCTCGACGTGTTGGACCTGGCGCGCATGGTCGGCCACACTAACATCAATCAGTTGCGCACCTACTACAACCCTACTGCCGACGACATCGCTTCACGCCTGTAAGCTCTCAGCCCACCGGATGACCTCGCGCGCCTTATACAGAGGGTAGCCAGTACCATTCGCGGTCTGAAGCCGGATCGGGCGTGGGAAGCTCGGCAGCGGTAGAACCTTGTCGCGTACCGTGCTGTATGACCGCTTCAGGTACGCCGCGATGTGCTCGGTGTCCCACAAGTCGACCTCAACCGGAATCGACTTCTCGGACAGTTTTTGCAGGATTGCTGCAAGAATTTCTTTTTCACTCATTGCTCTCTCCTTCCTGAGCGGCACGGATAGCTGCACGGCCCAACTTAGGGCTTTGCGGGTGCAGCCTTGTGTATGCGTGAGCCACTCCATCGCTGATATGGAGATAACGTGCGAACTCTTCGTTCTCCTTTGCGAAGTTTCGGCAAGCGTCTAAGAAATCTACACCATCAGCACGCCCCCAAAGAACTGGGTCCGTCCACCGCCCCTCCGTGCCATTATCGCAATAACCTTCTGCCCAAATTTCAAACTCACGCGGCCCGCTCTCTTCACTCTGTGCACGCACAACCGGAGAGGCGGCGACCTTGGCGGCTTCCATGAACGCGTCGTGGATGGCGTCCTTGGCGTGCGCGACTGCCCACTGCTCCGAGAAGTATGACCGGGCGATGCGGTCGAGTTGCGCTTCGCTCAACGGCTCGGCCTGCTCCTGCGCTGGTTGATGCGCGGCTCGATACAGCACAAACGAATCCGGGTCATCGTCGCGGGTGTGGAACGTGGTGGTAGACCCGTCTGGATGCGTGCGCGAATGGAACCGCCCGAAAGGCACGAATGCGGCTGGCAAGGATGGCGCGGCGAGCGCTGCGCGAACGGTATCTAGCTCGCTGTCCAACAGCTTGCGGTCGAAGATGACCAGCACGCCGCGTTGCTTCGTGTCGCTGTACCGGCTGACCGTGAACGGCGGCAGCGGCGCGGCCTCGGATGGCTGCGACAGGGCGGCGCGGGCCTGCCAGCCTGTCCACTGAGGATTGCAAACTATATACGTCCCGGCACTGTCGTCCCGCCGCTGCAAGAAGATTTCGACCTCATCTTCTCGCAGCGTCCGACCTGCATTTTCCGCTTGGCTGGCGATATACCATGCCTCGAACAGCGCGTGCTCGTCAGCCCCCTGTGCAACCTGCTCCGGTGCGGCTGTCGGCGCTGGCTGGTTGGCGAGGGCGTCTAGCTCTGCAAGCTGCCGCTCAGTAGTCGCCGCATAGTGCGCCAATTCACGCTCAAGCGCCGCGTCGACTTGCTTTCTGAGGTTGGCGAGGGCGGCGCGCAGGTCGGCAATCTCGGCATACATATGCTGTTCCAAATTCCAGGCTGATTGCCACCGCATCCCGTGAGCCTCTGCCGCGCGCATCTGCCAAGTCTTGATAAATTGTACATCCCCGGCTATAGGCGCTGATACTGGCGCAGCGCGGCTAGCAAGCTCCTCGCGCAGCTGGCGGTTTTCCATGCCGAGCGACAGGTTGGCGGCCGCCTCGCGCTCCAGCTTGGCCGTGACCTCGGCAAGCGCGGTCGACAGCCCGGCAGGCGCAGCGCGGCGGGCAAGGGCGATCAGTTCCAGCACGGCAGCCGGCTGAATGGTTATCATGTGGCGAGCGTCCGATTTCGCTTTTTCCAGGATTGCTCCCAGGTGGTCGAGGTTCTGTTCGCCGCTCGCTGCTTTGTTGGTGTTGGTCATGCTGCTGGTCCTTTCTCTTCTTCGGCGGCTTGCGCCTGAAATTCCGCCAGCTTCGCAATCGACTCTTGCGCGAGGCGGTCATATTCTTCGCTGCTCGACACCGGCACCGGGACAAACCCGATACCCATCTTGACGAACAGGTTTGCCACTTCGAGCGCCTTGCGCTGCTGAACTACGGATGCACGCTCGATCATGTCAGCCGCCTTTCTCTTGAATGGAGCGAAGCGCCAGTTCCTGGTTGCGCTCGTCGAGCGTCTTCAGCGGCAGCGCCAGGCCCAGCGCGGCATCGCGACCCATGACGTGGTCGCCGAAGGAGGTGGCCATGTGCCGACCAGGGCCGGCTGGCCGCACCACGCCGATTTCGA